>SWCD01023073.1_pt1 | contig 100200 bp, 94 predicted proteins | sample 4693011 | NCBI WGS metagenome assembly SWCD01 (sample SAMN10267278, study PRJNA491770) | bioreactor metagenome | isolation source: DHS bioreactor inoculated with marine | place: Japan: Omine Ridge, Nankai Trough | reverse complement strand
CCCCCCGCCGCCGCCGCCCGCGAGCCGCGTCTGATCATGGCCAAGTCCGGGCGGCTGGCGGACGCGCTGCGCGAGGATCTGGGCCCCGACCAACTGGCGCAAACCCCCGCGCGGATGGATGTTCTGGCGCAGTTCATGAACATGGCGATGGAGCAGGGCCCCGAGGTCTACGTCCGGCAGATCAAGGCGATCCAGCGCCGCCCGGATCAACAGGCCACCTTGCGCAAACTGCGCGATCTGCCGGTGCTGATCCTGTGCGGCGCAGAAGACGGGGTCTCGCCGCCGCGCCGACATGAGTTCATGGCCGCGCTAATCCCCGGTGCCAAGCTTGCGATGATCGAAGGGGCAGGGCACTTGCCCACGTTGGAACGGCCCGACGCCGTCGTCCATGCCCTGCGCGAATGGTTAAGCTGGGTGCCGCTGCCCCGGCGCGTGCCCGGCGGGCTGGCCACGCGGCCCGCAGTGCCGCCGCCCCCGCCGCCGCGCAGCGGGCGCTGATACCGCAGGGGCAGGGGCCGGGCCCCCTGACGGGGCCGCGCTTCAGGTCGGGGCGAAATACGCTCGCCCGGCCTCATGGCATCAACGGCGCGACTTGCCCGCTTTGCCCTTCCCGGATTTCGCCGCCTTGGCAGGGGCAGATGCAGGGGCAGAGACAGGGGCAGAGGCCGCCGGTTTCACGTCGACCGCCTCATTCCCCGCGCTTTTCGAGGCCGCGCTTCGGATAGCGCGGTCCAGCAGATCCGCAGTATCGTCCTTCGGCCCCGCAGCTTCGGACGGAGCCTTTGCTGCACCTGCATCGACCTCATCGTCCTTAGTCCGCGCCTGCGAGGGGCCTCGGGCCGAGGGGGCGGTGGCCGCGCGGGGCGGGGCCTCGTCCATGTTGGCGTCGATGAAGTCCAGCACCAGCGGCCGGATGTTGTTGCGCCACGACCGGCCCGCGAAGATGCCGTAATGGCCGGCACCCTCTTCCAGATGCTGCGCCTTCTTGTCGTCGGGCAGGCCGGTCAGCAGGTCCAGCGCGGCCACGCATTGACCGGGGGCGGAAATGTCGTCCTTGCCACCCTCGACCGTCTTGACCGCGACGGTGGTGATCTTGCCGATGTCGACCGCCCGCCCGGCGACCGTAAAGCGGTTGTCGGCAATCTCGCGGCCCTTGAACACACGTTCGACCGTGGAAAGATAGAACTCGGCCGTCATGTCCATCACGGCCAGATACTCATCGTAAAACCGGTTGTGCTTGTCGTGGTCCGAGGCCGTTCCCTTGGCCACCGCCATGATCTGATCCTGAAACGCCTTGGCGTGGGTCTCGGCGTTCATCGACACGAAGGACAACAGTTGCAACAGGCCGGGATAAACCTTGCGGCCCGCGCCGGCGTGGTTGAAGCCCACCCGCTGAATGGCGCTTTGTTCAAGCTGGCCCATGGTGATGCGACGACCGAAATCGGTGACGTCCGTGGGCGTGGCGTCGGGGTCGATCGGGCCGCCGATCAGGGTCAGGCTGCGAGGCTGGGCGTCGGGCGATTCCTCGGCCAGATAGGCGGTGGCGGCCAGCGCCAGCGGGGCAGGTTGGCAGACGGCGATGACATGCACGTCGGGCCCCAGCGCCTTCATGAAATCAACCAGATAAAGGGTGTAATCCTCGATATCGAACTTGCCTTGCGACACGGGGATGTCGCGTGCGTTGTGCCAGTCGGTGACGTAAATATCGGCATCCGGCAGCAGGCTTTTCGCGGTGGACCGCAGCAGCGTCGCGTAATGGCCGGACATGGGTGCCACCAGCAGGATGCGCCGCGCCATCGGCGCGCGCCCCTGCACGTTGAAGCGGATCAGATCCCCGAAGGGGCGGGTGACGACGGCCTCGACCTCGACCGGGTGGTCGCGCCCGTCGCTGCCCAGAACGCTGTCGATGCCCCAGTCGGGCTTGGCGACCATGCGATTGAAGCTGTGCTCGGTGACCTCGCCCCACGCACCCATCCATTGCAGCCACGGGTTGGTGGACAGGCCGAAGGCCGGGTAGGCGGCAAAGGTCCGTGCGGTCGATCCCAGCCATTGATTGGTGTTTCGCGCCGTTTCCATCATGTCGTAGGTCAGAAGATAGTTCATCGTTCATCCTTCTCGTGGAATCGGGTATGACGTATAATGCTTGCAGATTTGCGAAGCCCTGCCCACGACGTCCATGCTGCACAGCAGCAAGATAGGAGCAACAGGACCTTATGGCAACTGACCCTCCCTCGGATTCCGCCACAGATCCCCGCGACGCAGAGGCGCTGACCGCCAATCTGGCAAGGGTCGAGGAGTTGTCGCAGCGACTGGTGGGGGCGATGGCCGCGCGCAAGCCCTCGGATCAGGGTCTGCAGGGGCCGGGGCAGGATCTTTATGCCAAGGCGGCCTCGGCCTATATGACCGATATGATGGCCAATCCGGCCCGGATGATCGAGCATCAGGTCGGCTATTGGGGCAAGGCCCTGCAGCATTTCGTCGAAGCGGGCCACGCCATGGCCGGCGGTCCCATGCAGGCCCCGGCGGACGACCAGCCCGAAGATCGGCGCTTTTCCAATCCGCTGTGGCAGACCCATCCCTATTTCAACTTCATCAAGCAGCAATATCAGATGAGCGCCGATGCGATCGAGAGTGCCGTGCAGGATCTCGACGGCATCGAGGGGCGCGAAAAGCAGCGGTTGGAGTTCTTTGCTCGCCAGATCATCGACATGATGTCACCGGCCAACTTTCTGGCCACCAACCCCGAGGCGCTGGAAAAGGCCGCGGCCACCAACGGCCAGTCCTTGGTGCAGGGGCTGGAGAACCTTGTCCGGGATCTTGAGGCGAACGACGGCGATCTTCTGGTCTCGCTGTCCGACCGCGATGCGTTTTCCGTGGGCGACAATCTGGCCGCGACCGAAGGCTCTGTCGTCTACCGCAACCGCATGTTCGAGCTGATCCAATATGCGCCCACCACCAAGACCGTGCACGCCAAGCCGCTGATCATCTTTCCGCCGTGGATCAACAAGTTCTACGTGCTGGACCTGAAACCCCAGAACAGCCTGATCCGCTGGATCGTCGATCAGGGCTACACGCTGTTCGTGGCAAGCTGGGCCAACCCCGACGCCAGCTATCGCGACGTGGGGCTCGAGACCTATATCGAAGAGGGCTTTCTTGAGGCCCTGCGCGTCACGCGCGAAATCACCGGTCAGGAACAGGTCAACGCCATCGGCTATTGCATCGCCGGGACGACGCTGTCGCTGACGCTGGCGCTGATGAAATCGCGGGGCGACCGCTCGGTCGGGTCGGCCACCTTCTTTACCACGCTGACCGATTTTGCCGACAAGGGCGAGGTGGGCGTTTTCCTCAGCGACGATTTCGTCGACGCCATCGAACGCGAGGTCAGCGACAAGGGCATCCTGCAATCGTTCTTCATGTCGCGCACCTTCTCTTATCTGCGCTCCAACGACCTGATCTACAAACCCGCGATCCGCAGCTACATGCTGGGCGAGGCTCCGCCCGCCTTCGATCTGCTTTACTGGAACGGCGACAGCACCAACTTGCCGGCGCGGATGGCGGTGCAGTATCTGCGGGGCCTGTGTCAGGACAATTGCTTTGCCGACGGCGGGCTGGAACTGGCCGGCGAACGGCTGAAGCTTTCGGACGTCGACGTGCCGCTTTGCGCCATCGCCTGCGAGACGGATCATATCGCGGCATGGGCCTCCAGCTATGCGGGGATTGCGGGGATGGGCAGCGTCGACAAGACCTTCATCCTGTCGGAATCGGGCCATATCGCCGGCATCGTCAACCCGCCCACCAAGAACAAATACGGCCATTACACCGGCGCCGCGCCGCGGGCCGATCTGTCGGCGGAGGACTGGAAGAAGTCGGCCGACTTCCACAAGGGATCGTGGTGGCAGCGGTGGGAAGAATGGCTACGCAGTCACTCGGGCGACCAGGTGCCGGCCCGCGCGGCGGGCAGCAAGGATTACCCGGTTCTTGGTCCCGCACCCGGCACCTATGTGGTCAAACAGCCCGTAAAATAACGGCTTTCCAGATTTTTGCTGCACTGCGGCAAAAACATCTTGAAATGCTGCGACGCGGCATCTATATCTGGTCGACAGAATAGAGGGCCCCCGCCGTAACGCATGGACGGAGGCAGCTGAAAGGAAGTTTTCAAATGGCTACCGCACAAGATTACACCAAAGCGTTCAACGACATGATGAGCGCATTTCCCGTCGATACCTCGGCATTCACCGAAGCGTTCCGCGCACAGGCCGAACTGGGCGAGCGTATGTCCTCGGTCGCGATCGAAGCCGCCGAGAAATCCTCGGAAATTTCGTCGAACTGGACCCGCGCGACCCTGTCCCGCATGGGCGACGTCACCCGCGTCAAGCAGGACCCGTCCGAGTATGGCAAGGCGATGACCGATTTCGCATCGGCTTCGGCTGAAACCGCATCCGAGAACATGGCCGCCTTCGCCGAGGTCGCCAAGAAAGTCCAGATGGAGACCGTCGAGATCATGATGGCCGCCGGCAAGACCTTCTCGGAAGAGGTAAGCACAGCGACCCAGAAAGCCACCGACACGGCTGCGAGCGCGTCCAAGAAGACGACCGCGACCGCCAAATAAGATTGGTTTTCGTAACGAGTTGATCCGCGGCGGCGCCTCCCTGCCAATGCGGATGTATCGGGCAGCCCTTGTGGCTGCCCTTTCTTTTTGCGCGGCGCTGCAATAGGCTGAATGCTGCGCTGCAAATTTCGGGAGGATGATCGTGGCCGAGTCGGACAAGCCCCTGCTTATCAAGCGATATGCCAGCCGGCGTCTCTATAACACCGAGACCAGCGATTACGTCACGCTGGACGATATCGCCCGCTTCATCCGCGAGGGCCGTGAGGTCAAGATCGTGGATCTGAAATCGGGCGACGACCTGACCCGGCAGTACCTGCTTCAGATCATCGCCGAGCATGAAAGCCGCGGCGAAAGCGTGCTGCCGCTGGGCGTGCTGACCGATCTGGTCCGCAGCTACACCACGCAGGCGCAATCCGTGGTGCCGCAGTTTCTGGCGATGAGCTTTGACATGCTGCGCGATGGCCAGTCGAAGATGGTCGAGAACATGGGCTCTATCAACCCGCTGGCCTCGATGCCCGGCATGGCCGGTCTGGAGGCGATGCAGGCGCAGCAACAGGCGTTCCTGAAGGCGATGACCGGCGGTTGGGCCGGTGGCACGATGCCCGGCGGCGGGCCGGGGGCGGGCGCTGATGCGGGTGCCGGATCAGGCGCGGGCCAAGGGGCAGGGCAAGGCGCAGGGAAAAGCGCAGGGCAGGGCGCGGGCAGCGACGATCTGGACGAGATCAAGAAACAGCTTGCCGATCTGCAATCCCGCCTGTCCCGGATGGGCAACTAAGACCCCAGCGGCCCCAGCATCGACATGGACGACCAATCGCGCCTGCGGCCCCCGCAGGCGCCGGTGATCCATGTGCGGACGCGGTTACGCCCACCGCATCCCCCGTGCCGCCCCCGCGCCGCATCCCGGCGAGATTCCGCCCCGGTGCGTTGCGAAAAGCCCCTTGAATACTTGGGTCAAAACACCATTTCCTGACTCTCGTCATCACAAGGCTTGCGCGGAATCAAATTCGCGGCTATGGGCCGATTTATTGTCTAGCCGACCGACCATCCCGCCCTTTGGCACCCGCCCTCTGAACCCCGTCCACTGACCCCCCTGCGTCGCTACGCCATATAAGGTTGCGCTCACATGGATCTGACCCATCCCATCTGCCTCGATCCTTACGACCACGTCCGGTCGGCCCAGCCGGATCTTCCGGTTCTGTACTTCTGCCCCTCGGCCCTGCGGGCCACGGCGCGGCGGTTTCTGGATACGTTCCCCGGTGTGGTCAGTTACGCCATCAAGTGCAACGACCGGGCCGAGGTTCTGGCCGGCATCGCCGCCGAGGGTGTGAACGTCTTCGATGTGGCCTCGCCGCCCGAGATGCGTGCGGTGCGCGCCGTGGCGCCGAACGCGGTTCTGCATTACAACAATCCCGTCCGCTCGCGCCTTGAGATTGCCGAGGCCGTGCGCCTTGGCGTGCGCTCCTACTCGGTGGATTCCGCCTCCGAGCTGGACAAGCTGATCGAACTGGTCCCCGCCCAAGGGATCGAGATCGCCGTGCGCTTCAAGCTTCAGGTCGAAGGCGCCGCCTATGATTTCGGGGCCAAGTTCGGCGCCGAGCCCGCCGCCGCCGTGGCCCTGCTGGCCAGCGTGGCGCAAGCGGGGTTCGAGCCTGCGATGACCTTCCACCCCGGCACCCAATGCACCGATCCCGAAGCCTGGCGCGAGTATATCTCGGTCGCGGCCCGCATCGCCACGCTGGCCGGTGTCACCCTGTCGCGTCTGAACGTCGGCGGCGGCTTTCCCGCCGATCGCGGTACGGGCGAGCATGTGCCGCAACTGGAACAGACCCTCGAGGTTATTCAGGACGCGGTCGCGCAGAACTTCGACACCGCCCCCGAACTGGTGTGCGAACCGGGCCGCGCGATGGTCGCAGAAGCCTACGCGCTGGCGCTGCGGGTCAAGGCCATGCGCTCGGACGGGGCCGTATTCCTGAACGACGGCATCTACGGCACGCTGGCCGAGGCGATGCTGCTGGGCACGCTCAAGCGCATCACCTATCTGGGGGCCGACGCCACGCCGCTGACCGGCCCGCGCGTCAACCGCACCGTCTTCGGTCCGACCTGCGACAGCGTCGACATGCTGCCCGGCGGTCTGGACGTCCCCGAGGATCTGGCCGAGGGTGATCACCTGCTGTTCCACGGCACCGGCGCCTATACGGTCGTCACCGCCTGCCGGTTCAACGGCTACGGCGATCCGCAGAACGTGACTGTGGCCCAGCTTTACCGTTAAGCGCTGGACAGTCCCCCTTGCGGCGTTAGTGTCGCCTGCGCAGTGCTGCAGGGGATAACGCCGGGGGAATGATGCAGAAATTCGGGACAAGCCAGTCGGTCAAACGCACCGAAGACGTCCGGTTCCTGACAGGCACCGGACGTTATCTTGAGGACAGCGCCCCCGCGGATACGCTTCATGCCGTGGTCTTCCGCTCGCCGGTGGCGCATGGGCAGATCACGCAACTGGATGTCTCGGCGGCCGACACCGCCCCCGGTGTGCATCTGGTCCTGACCGCCGCCCGGCTGGAAGATCAGGGCGTGCGTCTGGCGATGAAGGCCACGGTTCTGCGCAACCACGACGGCTCTCAGGCGGCGCGTCCCGAACGCCCGCTGCTGGCCCGCGACCGGGTCCGTTTCGTCGGAGAGCCCGTCGCCGTCGTCATCGCCGACACCGCCCTGCAAGCCCGCGACGCCGCCGAACTGATCGAGTTCGACTATGACGAGCTTCCCGCCCATGTGACCCCGCGCCCCGGCGGCCCGCAGATCCACCCCGAAGCGCCCGAGAACGTCGCATTGGACTGGGCGTGGGGCGACGCCAAGGCCACCGACGCCGCCTTCGCCGCCGCCGCCCACACCGTCCGGCTGACGGTCGAGGACAACCGCATCATCTCGAACCCGATGGAGCCGCGCGGCTACTGGGCCCAGATCGAAGACGGGCGGCTGCATCTCACCATCAGCCACCAGAATGCATGGGCGCCCAAGGCGCGTCTGGCCTCGCTTCTGCGGATGCCGCCCGAGGATATCCACATCACCATCCCCGACGTCGGCGGCGGTTTCGGCACCAAGGCGATGGACTACCCCGAGATGTATTGCGTGGCGCAGGCCGCCCGGATGCTGGACCGTCCGGTGCTGTTCATGGCCGACCGGACCGAGACCATGCTGAGCGACAATGCCGGGCGGGATCTGGCCTCGGAGGCCGAGCTTGCCTTTGACAAGGACCTGAAGATCACCGCCTATCGCAACTCCACCATCTTCAATCTGGGCGCTTACAACAGCCAGCACGGTCAGGCGATCCAGACCGAACTGGCGCTGAAGGTGCTGACCGGCCCCTATGATATCCAGACGGCGTATTTCGGGGCCCGCGCGGTCTATACCAACACCACGCAGGTCGATGCCTATCGCGGTGCCGGCCGCCCCGAGGCGATCTATGTGCTGGAACGCGCCCTCGACACCGCCGCCCGCCAGTTGGGCGTCGACCCCTGGGAGTTGCGGCGCCGGAATTTCATCCCCGCCGACGCCTTCCCCTATGCCTCGGCCACCGGCGAGCTTTACGATGTGGGGGATTTCCACACCCTGCTGGACCGCGCCGCGATCCGCGCCGACCGCGCGGGCTTTGCCGCCCGCCGCGCCGGGTCACAAGCCCGTGGTCTGCTGCGCGGCCAAGGCCTGTGTTACTACATCGAGGCTATCTTGGGTGATCAGTCCGAAAGCTCGGCCATCACCTTCGACGCGGACGGCGGCGTCACGCTTTACGTCGGCACGATCTCGAACGGGCAGGGGCATGAAACGGTCTACCGCCAGATCCTTGGTCAGTATTCCGGCATCCCCCATGACAAGGTTCGGGTGGTGCAGGGCGACAGCGACCGGATCAAGATGGGCGGCGGCACCGGCGGCTCGCGTTCGGTCACCACCCAAGGCACGGCGACGCGGGGCAACGTGCACGACATGGCGCAGGCCTTCGCGGGATTCCTGTCGGACCTGTGGGACGCGCCCGTTGAATATTCGGCGGACGAGCATCGGTTCCGCGCCCCCGGCACCAACCACTCGGTCGACATGATGGGCGCCGCGCAACTGGCCCGCGATCACGACCGCCCGGATCTGCTGCGCCACGACCACACCGCCACCCTGCCGGGGCGCAGCTTTCCCAACGGCGCCCATGTCTGCGAGGTCGAGATTGACCCCGACACCGGCGCCGTCACCGTGGACCGCTATACCGTGGTCGATGATTTCGGCGTCCTGATGAACCCCATGCTGGCCGAGGGGCAGGTGCATGGCGGCGTCGTCCAAGGCATCGGTCAGGCCATCTCGGAACGGGTGGTGCATGACGAGGACGGCCAGCTTCTGACCGCCAGCTTCATGGATTACGCCGTGCCCCGCGCCGCCGACACGCCGATGATCGGGTTTTCGACAAGCCCCGTGCCCTCGACCGCGAACCCGCTGGGCATGAAGGGCTGCGGCGAGGCCGGCACCGTCGGCGCATTGGCTGCGGTCAGCAACGCGGTGCTGGACGCGGTCTGGGACACGGGGCTGCACCATGTCGATATGCCCTTCACTCCGCTGCGCGTTTGGTCGATGCTGAACCCGAATGCGGACAGGATTTAAGGACTGGGCGGGCGGCATTCTGGGGCAGGTCGGGGGCAAGATCCTTGGCCGCCGGGACCGACCCGATCTGGACCGTGGCGCCACGGCGTCCCGGGTGCGCAACCATGTGGTCATCCTTGACGGCACCATGTCCACCCTTGATCCGGGGCTCGAGACCAACGCCGGGCTGTGTTACCGCCTGCTGCGCGATCTGCCCCCCAGCGCGGGCTTGTCGCTGAAATACGAACCCGGCATCCAGTGGACCGGCCTGCGCCGGGTGCGCGACATCATCGTCGGCGTGGGGCTGAACCGGCAGATCCGCCGGTCCTACGGCTTCATCGCCTCGCGGTATCGCCCGGGCGACAGGATCTACCTGCTGGGCTTTTCGCGCGGCGGCTACGCGGTACGCTCGCTGGCCGGGATGATCGACCGGATGGGCCTGCTGAAGGCCGAACACGCGACCGAACGGATGATCCGACAGGCCTACCGCCACTATCAGACCGACCCCGACAGCCGCGCCGCCGCGATCTTCACCCGCCGCTACTGCCACGTCTACGCGCCGGTGCAGATGGTGGGGGTCTGGGACACGGTGAAATCGCTGGGCTTCCGGGTGCCGCTGCTGTGGCGGCTGGTGCAGGCGCTGGATACGGCGCCGCATGCGTTTCACAACCACCGGCTGGGGCCCTCGATCCTGCACGGCTATCACGCGCTGGCGCTGGACGAGACGCGGCTGGCGTTCGACCCGGTGCTGTGGGACTGCCCGCCCGATTTCACCGGCCATGTGGAACAGATGTGGTTCAGGGGCACCCACGGCGATATCGGCGGCCATATACTGGACTATGGCGCGGCCCGTCCGCTGGCCAATATCCCGCTGGTCTGGATGCTGGACAAGGCCGAGGCCTGCGGGCTGGACCTGCCCGACGGCTGGCGCGATCGCTTTTCGCAGGACCCCAAGGCGCCCTCGGTGGGCACCATGCGCGGCTGGGGCAAGGCCTTCGTCATCCGCCGCCGCCGCGTTGTGGGCCGCGACCGAAGCGAGGCGATCCACCCCAGCGTCGGCCACCATCCCCTGTTGGGGGCCGGGCGTCAGCCCGCCTCCGAGCCGCCGCAGGACGATCTGACGATGGGCCTGCAACCCGACATGACCGCGCCCGGACCCGCATCTGAACCTGCGCCGGCCCCCAAGCCCGACGCCGCCGGCATGCCACAGCAAGATGACGGGCCGTCAAGCGACCACGTGCCGGTCGAACGCACCCAAGGCTGACCCCCCCATCAAAAAGGGGCGCGCCGATCCCGTGGCGCGCCCCTCATGCTTTAGGGTCGTTCAAATATCCCGGCCCGAAGTCTGGCCTCAGGCGACCTTCTCCAGACCCTGCGCGGGCTGGATGCCAAGCGCGTTGCAGACCTGACGCGTCAGATGCGGGCGGTTGAGGGTGTAGAAATGCAGATCCTCGGCCCCCTCGTCGATCAGGTCGCTGCACAGCTCGGTGCACAGGGCGGTGGCGAACAGCTCGGACCGGTCGTCGCGGTCGGCCTTGTCGAAGGCATCATCGACCCAGTCGGGGATGAACGCGCCGCAGCGCGAGGCAAAGTTGCGGACCCGCTTCCAGTTATCGATCGGCAGAATGCCGGGCACGATCGGCGCGTCGATGCCTGCCGCCACGCAACGGTCGCGGAAGCGCAGGAACGTCTCTTTTTCAAAGAAGAACTGCGTGATCGCGGTCGAGGCCCCGGCGTCGATCTTGCGCTTGAGGAAATCCACATCCGCCACCGGGTTCGCGGCCTCGGGGTGCGGATCGGGATAAGCGCCCACATGCAGGGTCAGACCGCCCTCGGCGGACAGCGCCTCGATCAACTCGACCGAGCTTGCGAAGCCCTCGGGGTGGGGGGTGAAACAGCTGGCGCCCTTGGGCGGATCGCCCCGCAGGGCGACGATGTCGGTGACGCCCGCCTCTTTATAGCCGCGCACGATCTCCATCGTTTCCTCGCGGGTGGCGTCGACGCAGGTCAGATGCGCCGCGACCCGCAGGCCGTAATTCTTGTGGATGGTCTCGACCGCCTCATGGGTCAGCTTGCGCGTCGTGCCACCGGCGCCATAGGTGACCGAGACGAACTCGGGCGCCAGAGGGGCCAGCGCCTGCACCGTTTCCCAAAGGCGGAAACTGGCATCCAGCGACTGGGGCGGGAAGAACTCGAACGAAACGCGGGGCGCGGAGAGCATCAGGACATCCTTGGCAAAAAACTCGTTCCGGTCTTGTCGCATAGGGCGGCATGTGAAACAAATTCATAATTCTCAAGATGAACATGAGTTCCTTATGCATATCGAGTTTCGCCACCTGCGCACCGTCAAGGCGATCCACGAGGCGGGCGGTCTGGCCCGCGCCGCCGATCTGCTGCACATCACCCAGTCCGCTCTGTCGCATCAGGTCAAGGCGCTGGAAGAACAGGCAGGGGTCGAGCTGTTCATCCGCCGCGCCAAGCCGATGAAGCTGACGCCCGCTGGCATGCGCCTGCTGCGTCTGGCCGACCGCATCCTGCCCGAGATCGCGGCGCTGGAGGAAGACTTCAAATCCCTGCGCTCGGGCCGCTCGGGGCGGCTGCACATCGCGATCGAATGCCACGCCTGTTACGAATGGCTCTTCCCGGTGTTGGAGCAATTTCGCAAGGCATGGCCAGAGATCGACGTCGACATCCGCCCGGGCCTGTCCTTCGACGCGCTGCCCGCGCTGGGCCGCGAAGAGGTGGATCTGGTCGTCTCGTCCGACCCCGAGCAGATTCAGGACGTGGAATTCACGCCGCTGTTTGATTACGAGCCCGTGTTCGTCGCCGCCGCCAGCCATCCGCTGGCGCAAAAGCAATGGATCGACGCGCAGGATTTCGAAGGCGAGTTGCTGATCACCTATCCCGTCGACCGCGCCCGGCTGGACATCTTCAGCCAGCTACTGACCCCCGCCAAGGTCGAGCCCCGCGCCATCCGGCAGGTCGAACTGACGGCGATGATCCTGATGCTGGTGGCCTCGAACCGGGGTGTCGCGGTGCTGCCGGACTGGGTGGTGCGGCAGGTCAAATACAGCTCGGACTATGTGACCCGGCCCCTGACCAAGGGCGGCATCACCCGCAGGCTCTACGCCGCCACCCGGATCGAGGACGGACAAAAGCCCTTCATGTCGCATTTCACCCGTCTGGCCCGCAGCGAGGCGGTCAAACTGCAGCGGGTGCCCGCGCCAGCCTGAGCGGCGTTACTGACCCTGTCACCGATCCCGCTACTGGCCCCACCATTGGCCCCACCATTGGCCCCGCTTCTGGCCCCGCTCTTGGCCCGATCCCCTGCGTCAGCCTGCCGCCCTGCGCCAGCCTGACCCCTTGGCAAAGCCCCGCGCTTCTCGTATACGCGCGGCCTTGTCAAAGGAGCCCACCATGCAAGGCAGCGCCAATCTCAACCTTATGATCAAAGCCGCCCGTCTTGCGGGCCGGTCGCTGGTCAAGGACTTCCGCGAGGTCGAGAACCTTCAGGTGTCGATGAAGGGGGCGGGCGATTTCGTCAGCCGCGCCGACATTGCCGCCGAGAAGATCCTGAAGGAAACCCTGATGGAGGGCCGCCCGAACTATGGCTGGCTGGCCGAAGAGGGCGGCGCCGAGATCCCCGGCAAGGACCCCACCCGGCGCTGGATCGTCGATCCGCTGGACGGCACCACCAACTTTCTGCACGGGCTGCCGCATTGGGCCGTCTCGATCGGGCTCGAACATAAGGGCGAGATCGTCGCCGCCGTCGTCTTCGACCCCGCCAAGGACGAGATGTTCGTGGCCGAAAAGGGCTTTGGCGCCTTCATGAACGAATCCCGTCTGCGGGTGTCGGGCCGCCGCGCGATGATCGAGGCGATCTTTGCGACCGGTCTGCCCTTTGGCGGTCGGGCGGATCTGCCCGACACGCTGCGCGATCTGGGACGCCTGCTGCCGCAATGCGCGGGCGTGCGGCGCTGGGGCTCGGCGGCGCTGGATCTGGCCTATGTCTCGGCGGGCCGGTTCGACGGCTTCTGGGAGCGTGACCTGAAGCCTTGGGATCTGGCCGGCGGCATCCTGTTGGTGAAAGAGGCCGGTGGCTTCGTGCAGCCCATAAACCCCGAGGGCAACGTGATCGAGGATGGCGAGATCATCGCCGGCAACGAGCAGCTTTTCGACAAGTTCGCCCGGACCATCCGCGGGGCCTGAACCGGGGGCCGACTGGCCCGCGCCGCCCGCACCCGACGACCGCAGACCATCGACCACGGACCACCGCCCGCCGACCACCGCCGGGCGTTTCGGTCCGGTGCCACGGGGCCGTCAAAATATGGTCACACCGCCGCTTTGCCGCCGTCGCAATCGTGACATGTTGACGGCCTAGCGTCCCTCACCATGTATTTGACCCGACTCATAATGGCTTTGGCCCGGTTTCGTGAACGCCACGACGGCGCTGTCACGGTGGATTTCATCGTATTGACGGCTGCTTGCGTGGTACTGGCAATTTTCGCCGCCACGTCGATCGTGACCGGCGGCGACTTTCTGGCCGATAAAATCGCCAATACGATCAACGACTAAACGCCCCGGACGTCCTGCAAAAGCTGGCCTTCGGTCAGCGCATGGGCGTTGTCCGCGCGTTTTGCCGTCTTAGCCTTGCGCGTCACGCCCCGTCCGATCCGCGCGGTCCGAGGGGTGGTTGATGCCGTCATGCCAGCCCAAAGGCTCTAACGTGGCCGGGTTTACCCCCTCGATCGCCCCCAGATTGACGCCGTATTGCGTGGGGTCGATGCGCCGCCTGTGGTGGGTGTAGATCCCGCAATGTCCGCAGAAATAATGCTGCGCCGTGCCGGTGTTGAAGCTGTAAAGCCGCAGCGCATCGTGTCCGCGCAGGATCGTCAGATCCTCCAACGCCACCGACAGCGTCGCCGCCGCCCGTCTGCGGCAGAACGAGCAATCGCAATGGCTTGCCTGATCCAGCGGCGGCAGGTTGCGCAATTCCAGCACCACCGCGCCGCAGTGGCATTTCAACGTCCGGGGGTCGCCGGTGGGCGGGGGTGGGTCCTGTGGTGCGCTCATCTGCGTTTCCTTCTGGGCACGCGGGGGATCGGGCTGGGCCGGATGCCGTAGCGGGCGTCGGGGTGGGGCGGGTGGCCCTGCGTGCGGTTCCAGAACGCCGGCCCGCCCATGCGCAGCCAGACCGGCAAGCTCATCGCCAGCCCCGCGACAAAGCCGCCGGCGTGGGCCCAGTAGGCCACCCCGCCTTGGCTGACATCCGCGCCGACGCCGCTGAAGACCTGCAGCCCGAACCACACGCCCAACATCACCCAAGCGGGCAGGGGGATGACCTTGAAGATGATCACGAAGATGAACAGCACATCGACCCGCGCGCGGGGAAACAACAGGATATACCCGCCCATCACGCCCGCAATCGCCCCCGAGGCGCCCACCGTCGGAATGGGCGATCCGGGTGCGGCCAGCCATTGCGCCAGCCCCGCCAGCACGCCCGAGGCAAGGTAGAAGCCCAGAAACCCGGCGTGGCCCATCTCGTCTTCCAGATTGTCGCCGAAGATATACAGAAACAGCATATTGCCGCCGATATGCATTAGCCCGCCATGCAGGAACATCGAACTGAGAAGCGTGTAAAACCCATCGCCATCCGAGATCCGCAGCGGCACCATCGCCCAAGTGTCGAAGAACCCGGCCAGCGCCCGTTCGTCGGAAAACAGCGGCCAGTACGAGATGAAGACGATCACATTCGCCGCGATCAGGGCGTAGGTGACGAAGGGCGTGCCGTTGGACGGGTTGTGATCGCGGATCGGGAACATCCGTTCGATCTAAGCCCTTGCCGCGTGGCGTCAAGCACTTCGGGTGGGGGCAGGGCGGCGCGGAGGGCTCTCGCCCCTGTGACTTGACTTGCAGCCGCGTGACCCGGCCTCATGGAGACCCCTTCGGCCCCGTCAGACCGCCCACCTCGCAGGAGAGTGCCCCTATGAACAGCCGCGCCGACACCCGCCCCAGCCCCGCGAACCGGCCACCTGCACCCGGGGGGCGGTTGCCAAGGGGCAGGCGTGGGTCTCTGGCCGTGGTTCTGTGCATCGTCGCGGCGGGTCACATCGGGGTCGCGCCTGCGTCGGCGCAATCCTCATCCCAACCCGGCACCAAACTCGGCCTCGACCTCGACTCTGGCGCCGCCTGCGCCCCCGTGCCCGACACCGCCTCGGCCCAGCGCGACGTGCTGGCGCAGATCCGCCGGGTCGCGACCGAGCACGAGGCCCGCCGCCTGACCAACCAGCTATGGGAGATCTGGGCAACAGCCCCCGACGCCCGCGCGCAAAGGCTGCTGGATAAGGGGATGGAGCGGCGGGCGGTCTCGGATCTGGACGCCGCCGCCAGCGCCTTCGACGCCCTCGTCGCCTATTGCCCGGACTATGCCGAGGGCTACAACCAGCGGGCGTTCGTGGCCTTCATCCGTGGGGATTACGCGGCCTCGCTGGTGGATCTGGAACGCGCGGTGGACCGCGCCCCCCTGCATGTGGCCGCCCGCGCGGGCATGGCCCTGTCGCTGATGGGACTGGGCCGCATGCTGGCCGCCCGGGGCGTCATGCGCGAGGCGCTGGACCTGCACCCATGGCTGCCCGAACGGCACATGCTGCCCACAGAAGGGCAGGCCGCGCCGAAGCTGGACCTTTAGGCTGCCTGATCCGGGGTGTGCCGGTGTAGCCACCGGTCCCGCCCGTCAGACAACCAGATCGGCGGCATACCCCGTCAAAATCCACTCTGGCAACTGCGGCGCGGCCCGGATCAGCCGGCCCGAGGCGAAGACAAGCATCTGCTCGGGGGCCGTGTTGAGATGTGAGTTGTCGAAGACCATGCCCCGGTCGGCCTGCAGCACCGCGCGGCGGATCAGGGGTTGGCCCCGCTGATACCGGGCGCGGATCTTGTCTTCGGGGACATCATGCCCGCCCTCGTCGGTACGGGCCCTGACGCGGCCCACCGACAGCTCGGGGCTGTCGACGCCGACATGCATCACGATCACAAGATAGCCGCGTGCGCGGGCGGCCTCGACCAGTTCCAGCTTGGAGGGGTGCGAGAAGACGGTTTCGGTGGCAAAGCTCTGGCGGGCCTCCAGCATGTCGGCGCGACGGGAGGCGGCGATTTCGGCGGCCCGGTAGGCCGCGCCCATCGAGGCCTCGCCAAGCTCGTCGCGCTGAATGAGGTCAGCGTTGATGAAGGGCCCGGCAAAGCTGGGCGCGACGCGGGTCTGGTAAAGGGTCGACTTGCCCGCCCCGTTGGGCCCGGCCAGCACCACGAGGCTTGGCCTCATGCGGCGGTGTCATCCCGGGCGTAGACAAGGTTGCCGCCGGCATCCAGACCGACGCCCCGGCCAAGCGCCTGCCGCCGGGCGTGGAACGCCTGCTCGGCCTCGGACGGCTGGGCCATCTTTTCGGTGAAGGCATCAAGCCAGGCGGTCTCTTCATCCTCGCGCAGATGGGTGGTGTCCAGCTTGCCTTCAAGCGCGTCGGTGATGCGGGCATAGTCGAAGCTGCCCGAACGTTCGATCGCGCGGCCGATCTTCATCCAATGGGTGATCTGACTGGCGACCGAGCGGCTTTGCAGCCCCGCCTCGCGGCGGACCAAGGCCATGATTTCATCGGCAAGTTTTACGGATTGGGCCATGTACGCCTCCTGCACTGATATAAAGGTAGCAATTTGCCACCTGAAAATCAAGATAGAGCGAAGGGCCCGCCCGGACAGCCCCCGCACCCTTGGATCAGCCCTGCGAGGACCGGTTAGCCCCCATTTGTAAGCACTTGTTTCGTAAAGGTTTAGACCAGCTATGCCTGTGCCCCGTACCGCGCACGCTTTTCCCGTCGAAGCCCCCGGATTGCCCTTTCAAAGGTCCAAGCGCTTGTCTATCGTCCGCCACAGTAGCCCGCGTGGTGGAATGGTAGACACAGGGGACTTAAAATCCCCAGGCGAATGCCGTGCCGGTTCGAGTCCGGCCGCGGGTACCAGCGGGTTGCACCAATGCCCCCGGGGACATTCATGGGAAGGGATCGTCTATGGCCGTAAACGACAGGATCGTCGGAGATCTGATCAAGAATAAAGTAGAGTTCGTCACCTCGGTGCCGTGCAAACAATTGGCGGGGGTGATCGACATGATCGACAAGGCCCCCGAAATTCATCACGTGCCCTGCAACAAGGAAGATGAAGGCATGGGCCTGTGCGCCGGTGCCTACATGGGCGGCAAGCGCGCCGCCATCGTGATGCAGAACACCGCGCTGGGGGTGACACTGAACACCCTTGCCACCCTGACGCAGTTCTACCGGATGCCGCTGCCGATGCTGATCAGCTACCGCGGCGAGATCGGCGAGCCGGTCGCCTGTCAGGTCGAGATGGCGGTCCACACCAAGGCGCTGCTGGACCGGATGCTGATCCCCACCTACCACTTCCACCGCGAAGAGGATGTCGAGGAACTGGACGCGATCCTCAACCACAGCTTCATGGCCCGCAAACCCGTCGCCATCCTGACCGACGCCGCATTCTGGAAAGGCTACTGACATGATCCGTTCCGAAGTAATCAAAAGCCTGATCCCCGTGATTTCGGATCAGCTTGTCGTCTGCAACATCGGCCTTCCCAGCCAAGAGTTGCATATGATGGACGACCAGCCCAGCAACTTCTACATGCTGGGTACGATGGGTCTGGCCTCGTCGATCGGGTTCGGTCTGGCGCTGGCGCAGAAGGAAAAGGTAATCTCGATCGACGGCGACGGCTCGGTGCTGACCAACCTTGGCACGCTGCCCACCATCGGCAACAACGAGGCACCGAACTACATCCTGCTGATCATCGACAACGGCAGCTATGGCTCGACCGGCGATCAGCCGACCTATGCCGGCAAGAAGACCAAGCTGGCCGAGGTGGCCCGCGCCTGCGGTTGCGACAACGTCGTCGAATGCACCGCCGAGGAGGCGCCCGAAACCATGCGCAAGGCGCTGGCCGCCGACGAGATGACGGTGATCGTCTGCTCGTGCGAGTCGGGCAACATCAAGGTTCCGGTGATCGAGCTTGACCCCGTGGTCATCCGCCACCGCTTCATGACCGAAGTCGCCGCGCGCAACGCCTGAGGCTGTCTTGGCCGCGACGCTGGCTAGGCATTTGCGGTCGGCCACATGCTTTCACGGCTCCGAACCCGGTTCGGGGCCGTTTTCTTGCCAGAAGCCCACGTGGCCAGCCAGCTTGCCCGTCAGTTCAGCCCGCCAGTTCAGCCCGATTAACCGGGCTCAGACCTTGGCAATCTGATGGGACAGCTTGCGCGCCGCGTCCGAGGCCGGACCCTCGTTCAGCCGCGCCAGATGGCGCAGGGCCTCGCGCCAGACGTCCTCGCGGGTGCGGTGAAACATTCGCGCGTGGTTGAAATACTGCTGCAATCGAAAATCAACGTTCATTTCGGCGTTTCCTTTCCGGGTCATAGCGACTGGTTCAAGGTGTTGGCTCTTTAATGACCGTCGGGCGCGATGCGTGTCTCCGAATATGAACCGCACGGCTGTCGCCACGCCCGCCTGTGCGTTAACGCTATCACAGCCCCCAACCCACCCACGCCGATTTCCTTCGCTCGGCAGCGGTTTTTGCCGCGCCTGTTGCCGAATCGAATCGCAGGGGGGCCTGCACGCCCGCCGCTGACCGTCGCGGCCCTTAACGCGGGGCGGTGGCGGGCAGGGGGGCGCGGGGTTGGATGCCGTCCAGAAACCTGTCCAGCGTGGCGGTGTCGATGGGTTTGTTCAGCAGTTTGACGCCTCGGGCCTTGCACAGGTGCCGCAGGTCCGACGAGCGGTCGGCCGAGATGATGCGGCAGGGCAGGTCCGCGAAACGCGCGGTCAGGATCTCGGTCAGCTCTAGGCCGTCGCGGTCTCCGTCCAGTTGGTAGTCGACCAACGCGGCATCGGGTTCGATGCCGATTTCGTCCAGCAGGGTCAGCGCCTCTTCGGCGTCCGAGGCCGGCAGCACGTCGATGCGCCAGCGTTCCAGCAGCACGGTCATGGCGCGGCGCAGTTCCTGATCGTTTTCGACCAGCAGCACGATCAGCCCGCGATCCTGCAGCGCCCGACGTGCGCGGTCGGGCGGCCGGGTCGGATCGGGCGACGCAAGGGGGCTGGGGCCTCTGGACCGATGTGCCGTGAGATTGACCGTGACGCTGAAGACCGTGCCGCGACCGGGCTCCGAGCGCAGCTCCAACGGGTGGCCAAGCCGGGCGCAGGCGCGTTCCACAATGGCCAATCCCAGCCCCATCCCTTCGGACGCCGAGGCACGGCGGTGCAGGCGCTGAAACTCGCGGAAAATGGTCTTCCGGTCCTCGGGGGCGATGCCGGGGCCGGTATCCCAGACCTCCAGCCGCACGGTGTCGCCCCGGTGGCGCAGGCCCAAAAGCACCTTGCCGCTATCGGTGTAGCGGATGGCGTTTGCGACCAGATTTTGCAGGATGCGCCGCAGATAGCCCGGATCGGACAGCACCGAGACGTCCGACCCAACCACCCGAAACTCCAGCCCTTTCAGCGCCGCCGCGGGGGCAAACTCATCGCGCAGACCGGCCATCACCTCGGCAAGGCCGACGCTGCCGATGTCCAGATTGGCGCGGCCCGCTTCCAGCTTCGAGATGTTCAGCAGGGCGTCGATGATCCCCTCGACGCTTTGCAGCGCCCCTTGGGCCTTGTGGATGATCGCCAGATCCTGCGCGGGCCGGTCGTCACCTTCCAGCGAGGCGATGTACAGCTTTGCCGCCGACAGCGGTTGCAGCAGGTCGTGGCTGGCCGCCGCCACGAAGCGCGACTTCGAGGCGTTGGCCCGTTCGGCCGCCGACAGCGCCTCTTCCAGCTCGATCGTGCGTTCGGTGACGCGGTGTTCCAGCATCTCGTTGGCCTCGAAAAGGGCGCGCGCGCTGCGCCGTTCGGCGGTGACGTCGGTGAAGCTGATCACGAAGCCCCGGTCGGGCATTTCCTGCGCGAAGACGTCCAGCGTCATGCCGCCGCGACGGCGGATCTCGAACCGTTTGGGGGGGCGTTCGTGCTGTTGCTGCACCCAGTCGACGATCAGCCGGGGCAGGTCCTGATCGGGAAAGACCAACTCGGTCCGCAGACGTTCGAACAACAGATCGAAGCCCGCGCCAAAGCGGATCTGACCCAGCGGCAGCGACAGCAGATCCGACAGCCGCCGGTTCCAGCCGATCAGCCGGGCCTTGCTGTCGAAAATGCACACGCCCTGATTCAGATGTTCAAGCGTGGCGCGGATCAGCCGGGCCTGATTGTCCAACAGCTTGTCCCGCTCTTCGCGCTCCAGCCGCATGATGTCGCTGACGTCGGTTTGCAGAACCACCGTGCCGCCATCCGGGGTGCGCTGTTCGCTGATCTGCAACCAGCGGTCGTGGCGAAGATGCACGGTGAACATGGCGTGGCTGTCGACGTGATGCTTGCGCCGACGCCGGGCCCATGCCGCCGCCGAGACCCCCTCGGGCAGCGACAGATAGGCGCTTTCGCTGACGGCGCGGGTGTAGTCGCCAAAGCGCAGCCCCGGCACCAGCCGCGGCTTGATGTCCTTGAGATGCATGCCGAAACGGCTGTTGCACATCACCAGACGGTCGTCGCTGTCGAACAGGGCGAAGCCCTCGCGGATGGTCTCGATGGCGTTGGCCAGATCGGCACGGGCGGCTTCGGTTTCGCGGTTGGCGTCGGCCAGCCGGGCGTTGGACAGGTTCAGCATGTCCAGCGCCTGTTCCAGATCGCGGGTGCGGTCCTTGACCTGACCTTCCAGCACGGCGGCGCGTTCGAACTGGGCATAGGCCGCGCCATACTGGTCGGTGTCCATCTCGACCCGGCGCATCAGCGCCTCGGCGATGACGATCAGCTTGGCGTTCTGGCGCTCTAGGCTGTCATTGGGGTTGATCAGAGAGCTTGGCATCAGCGGCGCCCGTGCCGGAAATGGCCACTGCCCGAGGCGGCCCATGTCGTGCCGTCGTCGCCCCGAACGCCGTCTTTGTCGCTGTCCCTCGCGTCGGGGGCGAAGATGGCGACCCCGGTCATGGTCTGGTTCACGTGCATCGCGCCCTTCTGTTCGCCATAGGTGGAAAAGCCGACCACCCGGTGCCGGGTCAGGATCTGCGAGATCTCCCCGGTCATCTGCTTTTCGCCCGCCTCGAAGCGGCGCAGCATGCAGTCGCAGGCCAGAATCGACTCGGGCGGGCCGTGGGTGCCCAGCGCCGCCAGACCCGCATCCAGATGGTCGGTCATCACATCGGCTTCGGCCAGCGTCAGGACCAGCCCTTCGTCTATGGCCGAGAAAAATACCAGCTCGCCCGCGTCGGTCACGCTTTGGATGGAGCGGACATGGTGGGTCGAGCCGATGCGCACCACCACCGGATGGGCGGCAAAGGTGAAGGGCGACAACTGCTCGGGGTCCTTGCCCAACAGGCGGGCGTATTCCCGCGCCGCGGGCTCGCCGTTGATGCCATGCACGATGCGCCTGCGCGGATCGGCCCGCGTCACCACCATGCGCCGTTCGGTCGGGCGCAGATGATCCAGCGAGAAGACCTTGACCGGGCAGGCGGTGCGCACGACCGTCAGCACCGCGGCGTTGCTGTGGCTTTGGCCGTTGACGGCGATACGTGTGGCCTCGAACCGGGTGCCGTCGCCGGCCGAGCCGCCGAAGAGCGGCAGCGGCCCCAGACCGGGCGCCAGCGCGGACGTCAGCTCGTCTTCCTTCAGGGACAGCCCGTCGATCAGCAGAAAGGCAAACTCGTGCGGCCACAGCGGCGCCAGACGCGACAGCGCCGCCCGGGTGCGGATCAGGTTGCCGATCAGCGCCTGTTGGTCGATCTGGGCCAGATCCACCAGCAGACAGTCGACGGCGAACAGGGACGCGGGCAGGCCGACGGCCACGATCGAGCCTTCGCAATAGCCCGCCGACGAGATCTCGCCAGCGGTGCTGCAGGCGATGACACGGGCCGCGCCGAAGGGGCCCTGGGCCTCGGCGACCACGGTGTCGAAGGGGGCCTCGGGGCTGATGAACAGCAAGACCGCCGCCATCGGGTCCGGCCCCAGCCCGTGGGCCAGCCGGTCGATCCGATCGGGCGCGCGGGCGTCCGCATGGGCCGTGCGCAGCAACGGCGAAGGCGTGCCGGCAGACCCGGTCGGCACTGCGGACATATCAGCCCCCGCCGGTGCTGCTGGGCAGGAAATTCGCGAAATTCGCCTCTTGCGCCACCAGCACGGCCTGCGTGCGGCTTTGCACGCCCAGCTTGCGCATGATGGCGGTGACATGGGCCTTCACGGTGGTCTCGGCGATGGTCAGGTCGAAGGCGATCTGCTTGTTCAGCTTGCCTTCGCAGATCAGTTGCAGGATCCGCCCCTGCTGACTGGTCAGGGTGGCCAGCCGGGCGATGGCGTCTTCGCGGGTGGTGGCGGTGCCGTTGCCGTCGCTGATGTCGATGTAATCCTCGGGCACGAAATGATCGCCACGGGCCAGCGCGTCGAAGGCCCGCTGGAAGACCTCGCGCTGGCTGTGCTTGGGCACGAAGCCCGCCGCACCCGCCCGCAGGGCCGAGCCGATCACCCGGTTGTCGGCCATCGACGAGACCACGACCACCGGCGTCTGCGGCGCCAGCGTTTTCAGCCGGATCAGCCCGTCCAGCCCGTTGACGTCCGGCAGATGCAGGTCCAGCACGATGACGTCGAACTCGGCCCCGTCGCGCAGCATCGACTGGGCCGTGTCCATCAGCTCGGCCGTGTGCACATGGCGGATGCCGGCCACGGCCTCCAGCGTCATCGACAGGGCGTCGCAGAACAACGGGTGGTCATCGATGATCAGCGCCGTCTGGAACCGGCGAGGGGGTCTGGCGTCAGGAGGGCTCGTCATGCGGTCCGGTCCGATCCTTTGGTGTGTCTCTCGCCCGCGGCTGTCCACCGGCGCGTGTTTGGCAACGGCGTGCTGCGTCGCGGGACGTTCTGTCGATGGTTCCTGTCGATACTGCCGCGCGCACTGGCCTTGGGCAAGCCCGCTGGCAGGCGAAGGGTGGGTTTTGGCCCGGTTCAGTGTGGTTGACGTGACAGCCCCCGGGTGCTGTGCTTCGGCCCGCGTGTGCGACAATGCACCTTGGTCGAATATGCCCCCGGTCGGGCTGCGACTAACCTGATTTCATTACACAAGGATGGCTTTATGAAGTTGAACGATCACCGACAGATTGCCGCCGACCGAGCCTCGGTCTGGGATGCGCTGTTCGACCCCGAGGTGCTGAAAGCCTGCGTGCCCGGCTGCCAAGAGATGACAGGCTCGGCCGAAGAGGGATTCGAGGCTGTTGTGGTGCAGAAGGTCGGGCCGGTGAAGGCCACCTTTCGCGGTCAGGTCCAACTGTCGGACGTGATCCCGCCCGACAGTTGCACCATCACCGGCGAGGGCAAGGGCGGGGCCGCGGGCTTTGCCAAGGGCGGCGCCCGCGTGGTGCTGAGCGATGTCGACATCGACGGCACCCCCGGCACCCAACTGGATTACGAGGTCGAGGCCAAGGTCGGCGGCAAGCTGGCGCAGCTTGGCTCGCGGCTGATCGACGGTTTCGCCAAGAAGATGGCCGACCAGTTCTTCGCCAACTTCCAGAAGGTGGTCGAAGGGGGCGGCGAGGGGACCGGGGCTGGGACCGGGGCTGGGACCGGGGCGGATACCGCGGGTCAGGCCCCGACCGATCCGGCGAAAGTCTCGTAGACCGCGCGCCGGTCCCAAAAGCAGCCGCGCCGGCTTTGGCCCGGTCCAAGATTGGCCCCAGATCGGCCCCAGAACGGCACCAGAACGGCACCAAACGACATCAGAATTTCCAGGGAGGATTTCATGACAACGGTAAAGATGACCGTCAACGGCCGCGAGGTCTCGGGCGAGGCCGAGCCGCGCATGCTGCTGGCGCATTTCCTGCGCGACGGCCAGCGCCTGACCGGCACCCATCTGGGCTGCGACACCAGCCAATGCGGCGCCTGCGTCGTGCATGTGGACGGCATGGCGATCAAAAGCTGCACCATGCTGGCGGTCGAGGCCGACGGCGCCGAGGTGCGCACGATCGAGGGCATGGCCAACGACGACGGCTCGCTTTCGGTCATCCAGCAGGCGTTTCAGGACCACCACGGGCTGCAATGCGGCTTTTGCACCGCTGGCATGGTGATGTCGGCCTCGGCCCTGCTGAAGGACAATCCCAAACCCGACGAGCGGCAGATCCGCGAGTATCTCGACGGCAATATCTGCCGCTGCACCGGCTACCATAATATCGTCAAGGCGATCATGGCGGCCTCGGGGCAGGAGATGCCGGCGGTGGCCGCCGAATAGGCACGCCCCCACACGCTGCGCCGCTGTGCCCGGGAGAGGGTCGCGCGGCACGATTGCTATTCCAGATCACGCGCCGGGCATGCCCCGCATCGAAGGCGCCCGCATTTTAGGGAGGACTGACATGCCCAAGGATACCGGTATCGGCGCAAGCCCCGCTCGGCGCGAGGACCTGCGATTTCTGACAGGTCGCGGACGCTACACCGACGACATCACCCTGCACGGCGCGTTGCACGTGCATTTTCTGCGCTCGGACGTGGCGCACGGGCGGATCAACGGCATCGACACCAAGGCCGCCGCAGCCATGCCCGGCGTGCACCGGATCTTTACCGGCGCCGATTTCGAAGGCGTCGGCGGCATTCCCTGCGGCTGGCAGATCACCGACCGCCATGGCGAGGTGATGCAGGAACCGGCGCATCCCGTACTGGCGCAGGGCAAGGTGCGCCATGTGGGCGATCCGATCTGCGCCGTGGTGGCCGACACGCTGGAACAGGCCCGCGACGCCGCCGAGGCAATTGACGTCGACATGGAGGAACTGCCCGCCGTCATCGACATGAAACAGGCGGTGCAGGACGGCGCCACCAAGGTGCACGACGATCTGAACTCGAACCTTTGTTACGACTGGGGCTTTGTCGAGGAGAACCGCGAGGCCGTCGATCAGGCCATCCGCAAGGCCGACCATGTCACCACGCTGGAACTGGTCAACAACCGGCTGATCGCAAACCCGATGGAGCCGCGCGTCGCCGTGGGCGACTACAACCCCGCCACCGACGAAAGCACGCTTTACACCACCAGCCAGAACCCCCACGTGATCCGCCTGCTGATGGGCGCGTTTGTGCTGGGCATTCCCGAACACAAGCTGCGCGTTGTGGCCCCCGATGTGGGCGGCGGCTTCGGCACCAAAATCTTCCACTACGCCGAAGAGGCCTTCTGCACCTTCGCCGCGCGTCAGTTGAAGCTGCCGGTCAAATGGTGCTCGACCCGGTCCGAGGCCTTCATGTCCGACGCTCACGGCCGCGATCACGTGACCAAGATTGAACTTGCCATGAGTAAGGACGGAGAGTTTCAGGCCCTGCGCACCGAGACCTTCGCCAACATGGGCGCGTATCTGTCGACCTTCGCGCCCTCGGTCCCGACATGGCTGCACGGCACGCTGATGGCGGGCAACTATCGCACGCCGCTGATCTATGTGAACGTCAAGGCGGTCTTCACCAATACCGTGCCGGTGGACGCCTATCGCGGCGCGGGCCGGCCCGAGGCGACGTACCAGCTTGAGCGGGTGATCGACAAAGCCGCACGAGAGCTTGGGATCGACCCGATCGAGTTGCGCCGCAAGAACTTCATCACCGAGTTTCCCTATGCCACCCCGGTCGCCGTCGAATACGACACCGGCGATTACAATGCCACGATGGACAAGCTGCAAGAGATCGCGGACCTGTCGGGCTTCGAGGGGCGGCTGGCCGAAAGCGCCAAGCGCGGCAAGCTGCGCGGGCTGGGCGTGAACTGCTATATCGAGGCCTGCGGGATCGCGCCCTCGAACCTTGTGGGCCAGTTGGGCGCGCGGGCGGGGCTTTACGAATCCGCCACCGTCCGGGTCAACGCCACCGGCGGCATCGTGGTGATGACCGGCAGCCACAGCCACGGGCAGGGGCACGAAACATCGTTCCCGCAGGTCATCGCCGAGATGATCGGCATCGACGAGTCGATGATCGAGATCGTCCACGGCGACACCGCCAACACGCCGATGGGCATGGGCACTTATGGCTCGCGTTCCATCGCGGTCGGCGGCTCGGCCATGTTCCGGGCGACCGAGAAGATCATCAACAAGGCCAAGAAGATCGCGGCCCACCTGATGGAGGCCTCGGATCAGGATATCGAGCTGAAGGACGGCAAGTTCAGCGTCGCGGGTACCGACAAATCGGTGGCTTGGGGCGATGTCACTCTGGCGGCCTATGTCCCCCACAACTACCCGCTCGAGGATATCGAACCGGGGCTCGAGGAAACCTCGTTCTACGATCCCAGCAACTTCACCTACCCCTCGGGCGCCTATGCCTGCGAGGTCGAGCTTGACCCCGACACCGGCCACGTCACCATCGAACGCTTCGCCGCCGCCGATGATTTCGGCAACATCATCAACCCGATGATCGTCTCGGGGCAGGTGCACGGCGGCATCGCCCAAGGGGTCGGTCAGGCCTTGATGGAGGCCTGCGTCTATGACGACAACGGCCAGCTTCTGTCGGGCTCGTACATGGACTACGCCATGCCCCGCGCGGTCGACCTGCCGTTCTTCTCGGTGGATCATTCGTGCCAGACGCCCTGCACCCACAACCCGCTGGGCGTAAAGGGCTGCGGCGAGGCCGGGGCCATCGGCTCGCCCCCCGCCGTCGTCAACGCGGTCTGCGATGCGCTGCAACGCGCGGGCCACGACATCACCCATATCGACATGCCGCTCACGCCGTCGCGCGTGTGGGACGCCATGCAGAAAACCGGAGGGCGCTAAGCCATGTATGCCTTTGAATTCGAACGGCCCGACAGCATCGAAGCCGCCGTCGACGCGCTGAAATCCGACGAGGCGCAGGCCTTGGGCGGCGGCCAGACCCTGCTGCCGACCATGCGCCAGCGTCTGGCCAGCCCCGAAACCTTGGTCTCGCTGTCGGGCATCGAGGCGATGCGCGGCGTTTGCCGGGCCGACGACGGGGCCCTGTGCATCGGCGGCGGCACCCCCCATGCGGTGGTCGCGGATCAGGCGGGGGCCTATCCGGGTCTGGCCTCGCTTGCCGGGCGGATCGGCGATCCGGCGGTGCGCAACCGGGGCACCATTGGCGGCAGTCTGGCCAACAACGACCCCTCGGCCTGCTACCCTTGCGGGGTGCTGGCCTCGGGGGCCACGATCGTCACCGACCGGCGCGAGATCGCGGCGGACGACTATTTTCAGGGCATGTTCACCACGGCGCTGGAGCATGGCGAGATCATCACCGAGGTCCGCTTTCCCGTCCCCGAAGTCTCAAACTATCAAAAGTTCATCCAGCCGGCCTCGCGGTTCGCGCTCGTGGCGGTGATGGTGGCGAAATACGCCGACGGCGTGCGCGTGGCCGTGACCGGCGCCTCGGAAGAGGGCGTCTTTCGCTGGACCGAGGCCGAAGAGGCGCTGTCGCAGGACTTCTCGGACAAGGCGATCTCGGATCTGAGCCTGCCGGCAGAGGGCATGATCGCCGACATGCACGGATCGGCTGCCTACCGCGCCCATCTGGTCAAGGTCCTGACGGGCCGGGCGGTCAACGACGCCGCCTAAGGGAATGGCTGCGCGGTCATTTACCAGACCCGCGCGCCTGACCCCGCGCGGCTCGCACGGGCTGTAAGCCGCGCCGCCGATCGGACCCGCAGCCTCCCCTGCGGGTCCGAACTGTTTGGGGCGTGGCATCTGCGGCCAGCAAAGGCCCGCAGCGGGGGGGCGGGTTTGCAATTCCGGGTGCCCTTCGTCGTGGAAACCTGTGGCGGGTGTGCTATCACGTCCTCCAGACGATCCCCTCAAGAGTGAACTTCATGACAGCTGAATCCTCTGCCCAGCTTTCCCGGGGTGCCCGGCGCCCGGATGCGCGGCCGACCGACGACACCGGCGACGCCGATCAGGCCGCCGTCACGCCCATGGACATGCTGACCGTGATCTCGCCCATGAAGAACGAGCAGGGCAACGTCGAGCGGCTGGTCCGCGAGGTCGGCGCCGCCTGCACCCCGCTGGGCGCGTTCGAGCTGATCCTGATCGACGACGGCTCGACCGACGCCACCGCCGAGGTCATCGCAGGCCTGCAAGCCGAACTGCCGTGGCTGCGGCTGCTGCGCCACGCCAGTTCTGCCGGGCAATCCGCCGCCGTCCACTCTGGCGTCATGCACGCCCGCGGCGGCATCTGCGCCACGCTGGACGGGGACGGCCAGAACCCGCCCGATCAGATCCCCGTGCTGGTGGCCGCCTTCCGCGCGTCCGGTGCGCCGGACAATCTGGGGCTGGTGGCCGGACAGCGGGTCGGGCGGCGCGATACGGTCTCGAAACGCATGGCCTCGCGCGGGGCCAACGCCTTGCGCGCGCGGCTGCTGCGCGACGACACCCGCGACACCGGCTGCGGGTTGAAGGCCTTTCGCCGCGACGCCTTTCTGTCGCTGCCGTTCTTCAACCATATGCACCGCTATCTGCCCGCCTTGTTCAAGCGCGACGGCTGGGCCGTGGCGCATGTGGATGTCACCCACAGGGAACGCGGGGCGGGGGTGTCGAATTATACCAATATCCAGCGAGCCATGGCCGGGGTCTACGATCTGGTGGGCGTGGCCTGGCTGATCCGGCGGCGCAAGGTCGCCACCCCCGTCGAAGGCGCCAGAGCCAGCTTCGGACCGGGCGCCCGGTCCGGGCCGAACACCGATACGGACGCCTCTGGGGGGGCTGTGCGGGTCGACATCACGCAAGGTCCCGGCGGGGCCGCCGCCACAAAGGACGACCCTCTTGCTTGAAACTTTGCAATACATCTTCAAGGTCGAGACCCTGACCGAACTGATCTGGGTGCTCGTCGGCCTGTCGGGGCAATTGATGTTCTCGATGCGGTTCATCATCCAGTGGCTGGCCTCGGAGAAGGAACATAAATCGGTGATCCCGGTGGCCTTCTGGTATTTCTCGATCGTCGGCGGGCTGATCCTGCTGGCCTATGCCCTTTATCGTCAGGACCCGGTGTTCGTGCTGGGTCAGGCGCTGGGCATCTTCGTTTATGCCCGCAACCTCTACCTGCTGCACGCCGAGCGGCGCGGCGCGGCCTAGGCCGGGGCAGGGGGGGGATGAGCGTGCGTCCCGACACAACCGATGCCGCCCGCCCCGTGAGCAGCCGGCAGATCCTGCGGGCAGGTCTGTGGGGCATCGGTCTGCTGACGCTTTACCGCGTGATCCTGCTGGCCCTCAGTCAGGCCGAGCTTTTCGTCGACGAGGCCCAATACTGGCTGTGGGGCCAGTCGCTGGAGTTCGGCTATTACTCCAAACCGCCGCTGATCGGCTGGGTGATCCGCGCCGTGACCGAGATCGCCGGTTCGGACGCGCGGTTCTGGGTGCGCCTGCCCGCGCCGCTGCTGCACGGGGCGACCGCTTGGATCATCCTGCTGATCGCGCGGCGCTTCAGCGCGGGCTGGGGCCCGGTGCTGGTGGCGATGGCCTATCTGAGCATGCCGGGCATCGCCGTGGGCGCGCTGCTCTTTTCCACCGACACGGTGATGCTGCCGTTCTATGCGCTGGCGCTGCTGCTCTATCTGGATCTGACGGGGCGATCCTCGGGGCTGCGGGCGCTGGCGATGGGGGCGGCGCTGGGGCTGGGGATGATGGCGAAATATGCCGCCATCTATTTCGTGCTGGGCGCAGGTCTGACGGCGCTGCTGGTGCCGATGATGCGGATCGCGTGGCGCGACGCGCTGCTGGCCGCGCTGGCGTTCGCGGTCGTGGTGTCGCCCAACGTCTGGTGGAACGTGGTGAACGGGTTCTCGACGGTCTCGCACACGATGGACAACGTGGATTGGGTGCGTGACGCGGGCGCCCAGCCGTTCGTACCCAACTGGTCGGGGCTGGCTGAATTCGTGGCCGGGCAGTTCGGCTTCTTCGGCCCGGTGCTGTTCGCCGTCTGGCTGGTGCTGCTGCCCGTGGTGCTGCGCCGGGGCACGCCGTTGCAACGGATGTTTCTGTGGTTCTCGCTGCCGGTGGTGGCGCTGGTCTGCGGTCAGGCGCTGGCCTCGCGGGCCTATGCCAACTGGGCGGCGCCGGCCTATGTGGCGGCCAGCCTGCTGGTGGTGCCGGCGCTGATGCGGGGCGGGCGCTGGCGGCGTTGGGTGCTGGGCCTGTCCTTTGCCATCAACGGCGCGATCGCGCTGGCGCTGCCGCTGGCGACCACGCAGGCCCAGCGGCTGTCGCTGGATGGCGACCGGCTGCTGCTGTCGCGCTACGTGGGCCGCGCCGACCTGTCCGAGGCGGTGTTCCAGCAGGCGCAGGACGCGGGCCTGTCGGTCATTGTGGCCCAGAACCGCGACGTGCTGGCCGATCTGATGTACCGCGAAGGGGGCCGGGGACTGACGATCTTTTCCACGCCGCCACAGGGCCGGGCGATGAACCACTATGCCAAAAGCTATCCGCTGGCGCAGACGACCACCGGCCCGGTGCTGTTCGTGACCGAGGGCGCGGCCCCCACAGGCTGCGACGCGCAGCTTCTGCGCCGGATCACGCCAGAGCGCGGGGCCTACAGGGGGCGCGACTTTGGCCTGTGGCAGGTTCCGGCAGGGTGCCTGCGTCCCTGATAAGCGCCTGACGCGTCCCTGACATGCGCCTGCCGTCTGCCTGACACGCAAAGGGCGCCGGTCACCCGACGCCCCTACAGCCATTCCAAGGACCGCCGCGTCAGTCGCGGGTGCCCGAGAACTGCTCTTTCCAGCCATCCCGCTCGTCATCGGTGATCTTGCGGAAGGTGACGTCGGGCACGGTGAAGGCGTGGCCGGCGGGCAGGGCGGTCAGGGCCGCATTCATGTCACCGGGCCAGGACCAGTCGTCGCAATTCATCGCGCGCATCAGCTCTTCGGCGGCGTCGGGGATGAAGGGGCGCGACAGCACGGCGTAAAGCCGGATCAGGTTCAGCGACATGCGGACCACGGCGGCGGCACCCTCGGGGTCGGTCTTGAACAGGGTCCATGGGGCGGCGGCCTGCAGGTATTCGTTGCCCGCCACCCAGATCGCGCGCAGCTCGGCGGCGGCCTTGCGGATCTCGATCGCCTCCATGTGCTGCTGGTAGGCGGCCAGACGGCGGGTCAGTTCGGCGACAAGCGCCTCTTCCGCCGGGCCGGGCGTGCCGCCTTCGGGCACCGTCTCGCCGAATTTCGAGCGGCAGAACTTGGTGACGCGGCTGACGAAGTTGCCCAGCACATCGGCCAGATCCTTGTTCACGCCGGACTGGAAATTCTCCCACGTGAATTCGCTGTCCGAGCTTTCGGGCGCGTGGGACAGAAGCCACCAGCGCCAGTAGTCGGCGGGCAGGATCTCCAACGCCTGATCCTGAAACACGCCGCGCCCCTGACTGGTCGAGAACTGGCCGCCGTCATAGTTCAGGTAGTTGAACGACTTGATGTAATCGACCAGCTTCCACGGCTCTCCCGAGCCCATGATCGTGGCGGGAAAGCTGAGGGTGTGGAACGGCACGTTGTCCTTGCCCATGAACTGGACGTAACGGACATCGTCCGCGCCCTTGTCGGTGCGCCACCAGCGTTCCCAATCGGCGTCCGCGCGGCCATCGGCATCGGTCCATTCCTTGGCGCTGGCGATATATTCGATGGGGGCGTCGAACCAGACGTAGAAGACCTTGCCCTCCATCCCCGGCCAATCCTCGTCGCCCTTCTTGACCGGCACGCCCCAGTCCAGATCGCGGGTGATGCCCCGGTCGCGCAGCCCGTCGCCGTCATCCAGCCATTTGCGCGCGATCGAGGTGGTCAGGATGGGCCAGTCGCGTTGCCCGTCGATCCAGTCGCGCAGCCGGTCGCGCATCTGGCTTTGGCGCAGGTAGAGGTGCTTGGTCTCGCGCACCTCCAGATCGGTCGAGCCCGAGATGGCGCTGCGCGGCTCGATCAGGTCGGTGGGGTCAAGCTGCTTGGTGCAGTTTTCGCATTGGTCGCCACGGGCCTTGTCGTAGCCGCAGTTGGGGCAGGTGCCCTCGATATAGCGGTCGGGCAGGAAGCGGCCGTCGGCGTGGGAATAGACCTGACGCTCGCTGACTTCTTCGATCAGACCGGCCTCGGCCAGCTTGCCTGCGAAATGCTGGGTCAGCGCGTGGTTCTGCGGGCTGGAGGAGCGCCCGAAATGGTCGAACGACAGGCGGAAGCCCTGGCCAAGCTTGGCCTGAACCGCGTGCATCTCGGCGCAGAACTCGGCCACGGGCTTTCCGGCCTTGGCGGCGGCCAGCTCGGCCGGGGTGCCGTGTTCGTCGGTGGCACAGAGGAACAGCACCTCGTGGCCGCGCTGACGCATGTAGCGGGCGTAAAGGTCGGCGGGAAGCTGGCTGCCCACCAGATTGCCCAGATGTTTGATCCCGTTGATATAGGGAATGGCCGATGTGATCAGAACGCGCGCCATGCGTGGACCCCCTTGGTGTCATGCTTGGCGCCTCCCTTATCGCATGGGTCGGGCGCAGGCCACCGCCTTTCGGGGATCGGCTTGGGGTGCGGGTGTGGCAGCGGGCGGGTCCGACAGCCGCAGGGCCGCGCCGGGGTGGGCCCCGTCGCGCTGCAGGGTCCAGGCGCGGGGCGGATCGCGCCGGTCGCGGCAGCGTTCCAGCACCCAGCGATCCGGGGCGGGCCCGCTGGAGGCCGGGGGCGCGGGCACGGATGCGGGCGCGGATGCGGGTTGCAGATGCCACCGGCTTTCCACCCCCGGCGCGCCACCACGCTCGGGTGTCAGCAGCAGGCCCAGCGGGGCCGGCCCCAAGCCCGCTTGCGCGTTTGCCTGCGCCCCGGCCTCGGCGGCCAGATGCAGGCGGCGCACCGGGGTCAGGCCGGGCGGGCCGGGCAGGTCGCCAATCACCAGCGACACGGCGCCCGAGCGCAACGCCTCTTCCATGCACCACAAAAGATCCTCGGCCCGCTGGACATGGACGCTGAGCACACAACGCGGGTCCACCAGCGCCGCCATCCCGTCGGGGTTCAGCATATCGGGCACCCAGCGGGGCCGGATCCACAACACCCGGTCGAACCGCGCGGCGGGGCTGCTTCCCGTCTTTCCACTGTTTGTCGCGCCAGTCCCTTCCGCACGGCCCCCTTCCGCACGGCCCCCTTCCGCACTGGCAGCCATCAGGGCAAGGCTGCGCCGGGCGCTGCCGCAAAACTCGTGCACCCGGCCCCGCGCCAGCCCCAGATCGGGCGTCAGCCAAAGCCGCGCGCCCGGCGAGGTGCCGGCGGTGGCTGCTGTGGCGGGGGCCGACAGCTTGGCCATGGAACGGCGGGTCAGGAGAGTCTCGGACATGGGAGGTGTCTAGCATATGTTCATGCTATGTTCCAGACGCGGCCCCATCGGAGTCACAAAGAAATGACAGCTGAATCACACCCGTGGGCCAGTGATGAAATCATTCGGGATAAAACATATTCGTGAAAATAAATTTGTAGATATTTCCCCCGCAGTGGGTCAGTCTCTCGATTATATTTACCAAGGAGGGGAACCCCAAATGAAGAATATCTTTGCCGCAGTCCTGATCGCCATTTCCACCATCGCAGCCTCGGTCACCGGCGCAATGGCCGAAGGCGAGCCGCATCGTCTTGCCATCCACGTGGACCAGAACGATCCTCAGGTGATGAACATGGCGCTGAACAACGCCGCCAACGTCGCCAGCTATTACAAGGAAAAGGGCGAAGAGGTGATCATCGAGCTGGTCGCCTATGGTCCCGGCCTGAACATGCTGGTCAAGGACAAGAGCCCGGTCGCGGACCGGATCTCGTCGATGTCGCTTGAGATGGAGAACATCAGCTTTGCCGCCTGCGGCAACACCCTTGCCGGCATGTCGAAGAAAGCCGGCCATGACGTGCCGCTGATTTCGGAAGCCAACGTCGTGCCCTCGGGCGTGGTGCGCCTGATGGAACTGCAGGAAGACGGGTATTCCTACGTTCGTCCGTAACCCGCGCGGGCCACTGCGCCCTGCGTGTCCCGCCTGCGCCCTTGCGCAAAACGCTTGGCGGGACGGCTGACACACCCTAAGTCTGCCCCTCAACATATGAGGGGCAGACATTTGCGTAAGAACCGACTGGGTCGCACCGACCTTGAGATCTCTGAACTGTGCCTAGGCTCGATGACCTGGGGCACGCAGAACTCTGAATCCGAAGGCCACGCCCAGATCGACCGGGCGCTGGAGCGCGGCGTCAATTTCATCGACACCGCCGAGATGTATCCCACCACCCCCATGTCCGCCGAGACCGCCGGCCGCACCGAAGAGATCATCGGCAGCTGGGTCGCCAAAAGCGGCAAGCGCGACCGCGTGGTTCTGGCCACCAAGATCACCGGCGAAGGACAGAAGACCGTCCGCGACGGCGCGCCCATCTCTGCCGCCACCCTGCGGCAGGCAATCGAAGGCTCGCTGGGGCGGCTGCGCACCGATGTGATCGACCTTTATCAACTGCACTGGCCCAACCGCGGCAGCTACATGTTCCGGCAAAACTGGCGCTATGACCCCTCGGGGCAGGACCGTCAGGCGACCATCGCCCATATGACCGAGGTGCTGGGTGAGATGCAGGCCCAGATCAAGGCCGGTCGCGTTCGCCATTTCGGCCTGTCGAATGAAAGCGCATGGGGACTGTCGCAATGGCTGCGTCTGGCCGATCAGGGCGCGGGGCCGCGTGCGGTGACGGTGCAGAACGAATACTCGCTGCTCTGCCGGCTTTTCGACACCGATCTGGCCGAACTGTCGTCCAACGAAGACGTCGGCCTGCTGGCCTTTTCGCCACTTGGCGCGGGCTATCTGACCGGCAAATACGCGGGCGGCGCCGTGCCCGACGGCTCTCGCAAGGCGCTGCGCGATGACATGGGCGGGCGCGAAGGGCCGCGCGTGCATCAGGCCGTGGATGCCTATCTGGATATTGCCCGCCGGCATGGGGTCGAGCCCGTGCAGATGGCGCTGGCATGGGCCGCGCGCCGGCCCTTTACCGCGGCGGCGATCTTCGGGGCGACCGACATGGATCAGCTTGATCTGGCCCTCGGCGCCGCCGATCTGACCCTGAGCGACGAGATCTGTCAGGACATCGACGCTGTTCACCGGCGTCATCCGATGCCTTACTGATCCGCGTCGCCCCCGGAACAGACCGCCGGACAGGAGCCGCCATGACCCAGCGCCGACAGCTTGCCCTGCGAACGGACCGGTCCGGCCCGGCGGATGGCCTTATCGGCTGGGCCGCGCGGTTTCTAGCGGCGGGCTGGGATGTGGTCTTGCCCAAGGCGGTGCCCGAGGGGTTGGAGGGCCGGATCGACGCCGCCCTGCGCATCGTCCAAAGCTTGGCCAACGCGGTCGAGGGGCCGCCGGGTCGCCTGCTTTCAACGGCGGGGCAGGGGGCGCTGCCCGGCCCGGACGGGGGCGGCCCACAGGTCGCGCCGCAGGCCGACATCGTGATCTGTCCCCGCGGGGACAGATCGGATTGTGTGCTGATCGAGGTGACCTCGGTTGGGGCGTCCGCAGGGGCAGGCAATGCGGAAAAATCCCTCGCCCACCCCTCGTTTCGGGCCACCGCCCAAGCCGTGGGTCCGCTGCATCTGCTCCCCGTGGTCGAGTTGATCTGCAAGGACGATCCGGCCCCGCTGATCGACATGCTCAAGGGGGTGGGCGTGGTGTGCCTGCCAAGCTGTCCCCGCGGGGACAGGTCCAGCGTGACCGACCGGCTACGGGCGGCATGGGCCGCCGCGCTGGCCGATGAGCGCCAAGCCGGGGCCATGTCGGCCAGCGATCTGGACCGGCTAGCCAGCGACGGTCTGGCGCCTGCGCTGCTGCTGGCCGAGCTGGACCCGGCCGAGCGTGACCGGGTCGGCGTGGGTCTGATGCGAACCTTGGGCGTCGACAGGGATCACACACCGTCAGCCGCGTCGCCGTCCAACCAGACGCCGGACCAAGCAAAGTCCCATCCCCCGGCCCCTTGGCAAGCGGCAGCGCGGGCCGTGCCCCTGTCGTGGACCGACTACAACGGCCACATGAACGAGGCGCGATACCTCGAAGCCTTCAGTCAGGCCACCGACCAGTTGATGGGCTGGATCGGCTGCGACGCCGACTATGTGGCGGCGGGGCAAAGCTATTTCACCGCCGAGACCCATATCCGGCATCTGGACGAGGTGCGGGCCGGGGCCCTGATCCGGGTCGAGATACTGGTACTGTCGGGGCAGGGACGCCGCATGCATCTGTTCCAGCAGATGTTCGAGGGCGCGCGCCTGCTGGCCACGGCCGAGCAGGTGCTGGTGCATGTGGATCTGACCAGCCGTCGGGCCTCAATCCCGGCGGATCATGTGGCCCGCGCCTTGGCTGCGCTGGCCCGCGCCCACGCTGAGCTTCGCCGCCCCGAGGGGATCGGTCGCCACGTCGGTCAGCCCCGCTCGGGCTAAGGGGTTCCGGACCGGCGGGCAGGACTGGCGGGCAGGACCGGCGGGCCCGCTTGCCCCTCGACTCGGGCAGCGGTTCGGGCAATGCATATGTATGGAGCTCTGGATTCCGATCACCATCGCGGCCGCATTCGCGCAGAACCTTCGGTTCATGCTTCAGAAACAGCTGAAATCCGCACGCTTCACCTCGGCCGGGGCGACCTTTGCGCGCTTCGTCTTTTCGGCGCCGCTGGCGGTGTTGCTGGCGTGGGGCTATGGCGGTTTGGTGGGGGGCGGCGTGCCCGCGATGCCCGCCGGTTTCTGGGCCTATGCCATCGCCGGCGGGCTGTCGCAGATCGCCGCCACCCTGTGCGTCGTGACCCTGCTGTCGATGCGCAATTTCACCGTCGGCATCACCCTGAAGAAGACCGAGGTCATCCTGACCGCCTTGCTGGGCCTGATCCTGCTGGGCGAGGGGCTGCCCGCCGCCGGACTGCTGGCCATTCTGGCGGGGTTCACCGGCGTGGTGCTGCTGTCCGACCCACCCGCGACCGCAGGGCGGCGCGGCTGGCGGGCGCGGGTGTTCAACCGGGCGGCGGCTTATGGCGTCGGCGCGGGGGCGCTGTTCGGCGTGTCGGCGGTGGGCTATCGCGGCGCCACGCTGGCGCTGGGGCATGGGGATTTCTTCCTGCGGGCGGTGGTGACGCTGGCCGTCGTGACCACCCTGCAGACCGTGGTGATGACGATCTGGATGGGGATCGCCACCCCGCAAGAGTTGCGCCGCGTGATCCGCGAATGGCGGGTGGCGGGGCTGGTGGGGCTGACCTCGATGGCGGGCAGTCTGGGCTGGTTCTCGGCCTTTGCGCTGCAGAACGCGGCCTATGTGAAGGCCTTGGGCCAGATCGAGCTGATCTTCACCTTCTTCGCCTCGCATTACGTCTTCCGCGAGGTGCATTCCCGGCGCGAGATCGCGGGCATCGCGCTGGTCGTGGCCTCGATCCTGATACTGGTGTTGCTGGGGTGAGCGCTGGGGGCAGTTTTCGGTTAACGTATTGTGGTATAACGTTTAATCAGGGTGGTGTCCGGCATCAGGTCAGATGGCGAAACGCCGGCGCATGGGTGACGTTGTTGAAGAACGGCACGCTGGCGGGGCGGGACTTGGGGCGTTTCAGCAGGTCGGCGACCTCGGCAATCACGACCTCGGTGATATAGGGCAGATCGTAGCCGCGCACCTGATCCAGCGGAATCCACTGCAGGTGCGAAAGCTCGTCACAGGCGTCCGAGAAATCGTCGATGTCGCCGTGGATATGGTCCGAGGTCACCAGAAAGAAGCGCGCATCGAAGCGCCGGGGGCGGCCCGGCGGGGTCACGGCGCGGAAGACAAAGGAAAAGCCCTCGGCCGAGGGGCGGAGCCCGTCGCGATAGAACGCCTCCCACCCCTTGGGAATGGTCGCGGGCGGGTCGCCCGGGACGGCCAGCTTCAGCCCGGTCTCTTCCCAGACCTCGCGGATGGCGGCGGTCAGGATGGCGGGGGCCAGATCGGGGTCGCTGTCCTGACGCAAGCGGCTCAGGCAGGCGCGGTCCAGATCCTCGGTCAGATCCAGCGCGGCATCCTCGGGATCGACGGCACCGCCGGGAAAGACGAATTTCGACGGCATGAAGGCGGCGCTGTCGCCGCGCTGACCCAAAAGCAGATGGGGCCGGTCGCCCCGATGACGGACCATGATGACCGTGGCCGCATTGCGGATCGCGCTTTTGTCCATTCCGTTCCCTTGCTGGATCTACTCGGCGGGGACGCGGGCGGCGCTGTCCGCATGGCCAAACCCATGCATGCGCTTGGCCCATTGGATGCCGACGATCATCCCCTTCAATCTGGGCAGAAGATAGAGCGACAGGGCAACGACTCCAACCGAGAAAATGCTGGTCAGCACAATGGGATCGGGGCGGAAGGTGGTGAAGAACCACAAGATCAGCGGCGCCATGATGTGGCCGACGATCAGGATGGTCAGATAGGCGGGGCCGTCGTCGGCCCGGTGGTGGTGCAGTTCTTCGTTGCAGACCGCGCAGTCGGACCGGACGTTGAGATAGCCGCGCATCATCGGCCCCGAGCCGCAATTGGGACAGCGCCTGCGCCAGCCGCGCAGCATGGCGGGGCGCATGGGGCGATCCTCGTCCGGGGCGGGGCGGTGGGTGGTTTGGGGGTCGGCTTGCAGGTCGGTCTGGGGGTCGGCTTGCAGGCCGGTCTGGGCGCGTGGGGCGGTGCCTGTCGGGTTCGCGCCGACGTCCGGCTGCCCGGTGGGGGACGCCGTCTCGACTCCGGTCGTGTCCGCTGCGTGATCCTGCGCCTGCATGCTTGTCCCCGGTTTTGTGCAATCTGTGCCCCCTACATAGGCGCTTGGGCATCCGGGCACACCCCGGCAGAATGTCTTGCGGCGGGATGTCGCAAAGCCCGCGCCGCAGGGCGGATGGCCGCCCCTTGGCCGCCCCGCGCAAAAGCCCCCAACGCCGAGGTCAGAAAAAAACCGCGACGGAAACCCCGCCCCGGCCCGTTTGACTTGATGAACGGCCCGACGATGGGCGGTTTCCGGGGCGCCGATCCGGCGCCACCAACTGACAGGAGACGAACAATGACAGGCAAGATCAAATCCATGCTTCTGGCCGGGCTTGTGGCCGGCACGGCCGCCTCGACCCTTGGTGCGGCGACGCTGGTGGCAAGCGGCCTGACGGGCCTGAGCACGGCCTCGGCCCAGACGGCGGACAGCGACACGCGCGACGCGGGCAAGAAGGGCCACGGGCGCAAGGCCGGACAGTCGGCCGAAAAACGCGCCGAGATGCGGGCAGAGCGGTTCCAGATGCTGGACGCCGACGGCGACGGGTCGATCACCAAGGCCGAGCTTGAGGCACAGGCCGCCAAGCGTTTCGCCGAAGCGGATGTTGACGGCAACGGCGAGTTGACGGCGCAGGAGATGCTTGCACGCGGGAAGGCCCGTTCTGAAGCCCGTGCTGAGGCTCGCTCGGAGGCTCGCACAGAAGCCCGCAAAGAAGCCCGTACTGAAAAGCGGGCCGAAAAGCGGGCGGAGCGGGCCGCCAAAGGGGTCGAGCGCATGATCGAGCGCCGCGATACCGACGGCAACGGCACCTTGTCCATGGCCGAGCTTCAGGGCGACCGCGACGGCAGCCGCTTCTTCGAGCATCTGGATACCGATGGCGACGGCGCGGTCTCGAAGCAAGAGTTCGAGAACGGGGCAAAGGCCAAACGCGGTCCGCGCGGCAAGGGCAAGCCCGGCCACCGGGGCTGATCCAGCAGGGCTCCGGGGCGACCCGGGGCCTTGTTTTCCGCAAGCCCGGCGGCGCCTTGGCTTGCGGAACGATTGTTCGCTGCGGTGAAAGCGGCTAGGCCAAACGAAGGATGCAGATGGCTTTCGACGCATTGGACCAGATCCCTGACGAGGATCTGCTGGCCCGCTACGGCGCCGGGGATCAGGCCGCCGCCGCCGAGTTGGCGCGCCGCCTGACGCCGCGCGTGCTGGGCGTGGCGTCGCGCTTGCTGGGCGACCGCGCCGATGCCGAGGACGTGGCGCAAGAGGCCATGCTGCGGCTGTGGCGCATCGCCCCCGAGTGGCGGCGCGGCGAGGCGCAGGTCAGCACGTGGCTTTACCGGGTGACGTCCAACCTGTGCACCGACCGCCTGCGCCGCCGCCGCCCGGTCCCGCTGGAGGCCGCGGGCGATCCGGCCAGCGACGCGCCAAGCGCCGAGGCCGGGTTGCTGGCGACGGCCCGGCAACAGGCGCTGGACCAAGCGCTGGCCGGGCTGCCGGACCGACAGCGGCAGGCGGTGGTGCTGCGTCACATCGAAGGTCTGGCGAACCCCGAGATCGCCCAGATCATGCAGATCGGGGTCGAAGCGGTGGAAAGCCTGACCGCACGGGGGAAACGGGCGCTGGCCGCGGCCCTTGCGGGGCGCAAACGGGAATTGGGGTATGACGATGACGGATGACAAGAAGAACAGGCACCCCGGACGGGATGCACACGCCGCTGGCAGCCCCTTGCAGCCCGTCTCGTCAACCGAGGCGATGCTGGAGGATCTGTTCCAGTCCGCCCGCGGCGAATGGGATCTGCCGGGGGGCAATCTTTCGGGGGGCGATCTTTCGGACAGCGGGCCGCAGCCGTCCGCGGTCGCGCCCGATCTGATGGCGCGTATCCTTGCCGACGCACGGGATGAAACCCTTGCTCGGGGGCAGGTGCAGGATCGCTATCAAGATGACACAGGGGCCGACACGAGAGACGCCACGAGGGCCGACATGGGGAACACCAGCGGCAGCGCGATACGGCGCTGGCTGCGGGGCCTCGGCGCGGATCTTGGTCGGGGCTTCGGCGGCTGGCCGGCGGCCGCGGGGCTGACGGCGGCGACGGTGGCGGGGGTCTGGCTGGGGGTCAGCCAGCCTCAGCTTCTGGACCCGGTGGCGACGCGCTACGGGATGGAGCAAGCGTCCCTGTCCCAAACCGTCGCGCTGTCGGATGCGGGCGATCCCGTGGCCGGAAACGGTGCGGGCACGGGCCTTGCCATCGGGGCAGGGTCCGAAAGCGACGCGGCGAGCGACGCGCAAAGCGATACGTGGGCCGTGCCGGATCTGTTCGACGACCAGACCCTGTCCGGCTTTGAAACCCTGTTGATGAATGGTTGAGATGAGACATAGCCCCAGATCTTGCCTTTTCGCACCCCAGATGGCCGAAGGAATCCACCGATGAGTCAGCGCAACACCCCCTCAGAACCGCTTACGGAACAGGCCGCAGGGAAACGCTCGGCGCTGCGCTGGGTGCTGATCCTGTCGCTTGGGCTGAACCTGGTGATCCTTGGTCTGGCCGCCGGGGCCTTCCTGCTGCCCCATCCCCAACGGGGGGCCGAGGAGCATCGTCTGACCCGGTCCGATCGTGTCGAGGGTGCGGGGCGGGGTGCTGAGCGCGGTGCTGAGCGGGGTGCGGGGCGGGTCGAAAGCGGGCGGGCCGCGCGGGGCGAGGGGCCGCCCTTCCTGCGTGCGCTGGACCCTGCCGACCGTCGCGCCCTGCGCCAGCAGCTTGTCGAAGACGGCATCGGCCTGCAGGACGGGTCCGCCAAGCCCGCGCGCCGGACCGAGATGCGCCAACAGTTCCTGCAATTGCTGGAGCTTTTGCGGCAAGAGCCGCTGGACAAGGAAGGGGTCGAGGCGCTTCTGGCCGGGCAAGAGGAACAGGATCAGGCCCGCCGTGCGGCCATGCGGACGGCATTTCTGAACCAGCTTGCGGGCATGCGCCCCGAGGCGCGCGCTGCCTATGCCGACCGGCTGGAGGCGATGCTGCCGCCGCGCAGATAACGCAGATAACCCCGTCGCGGGCCAAAGGCTCGCAAACAGGTGGAGAGGACATTCCGGCCGTCGCGGCGCCCCGCCGTCAGGCGGCAGAGCTGCCGACGGTCACCAGATTCCGCCCGGCGGATTTCGACGAATAGAGTGCGCTGTCGGCGCGGTCCAGAAGGGCGTCGTTGGTGTCATGCTCGTCGATGCTGAGGGCAAGGCCGATGCTGGCGGTGACGCGGATCTGGCCCGCCTGACCGGGCAGGTCAAAGGCCACGGACTCGATCCGGTTGCGCAGACGCTCGGCGGCGATCATGGCGTTGTCGAGGGTGGTGTCGGGCAGGGCGATCAGGAACTCCTCGCCGCCATAGCGCGCGACCAGATCGACGCGCCGCAGGTTCGAGCTGAGGCGTTTTGCGATCTCGACCAGCACCTTGTCGCCAGCCCGGTGGCCGTGGGCGTCGTTGATCCGCTTGAAGCGGTCCACATCAAGGATCATCAGCGCGAAGGGCCGCGCCGTCCGACGGGACCGTTCGCGCAGCTGGGTCAGGTGATGCTGGGCGTAGCGACGATTGTAAAGTCCGGTCAACGGGTCCACGGCGGCCATCTCCAGCCCCCGGCTGACGGTGGCGCGCAGACGGTCGGCGACCTTCTTGCGCTTTATCAGAAGCTCTAGCCGCAGGGCAATCTCTTCGGGCTCGGCGCGGTCGGGCAGCACGTCGTTGGCGCCCAGATCCAATGCGGTGGCGGGCAGACCATCCTCGTCCCCCGGCGCAAGCAGCATGATCGCGGCGTTGCGGCTGGGATCGCGGCTGCGCAGGTCGGTCAGCAGTCCGATGGCCTTTTGCGAATGGCCGGGGCTTCCCAGCACGATGTAGACGTCCGCCCCCGCGGGGCTTGCGCTGGCCGCGCTTGGCCGGGGGGCGTCCCCGTTGGTGGTGTCCGAAACAGGCGAGGCGGCACCGGGAGAGCCGGCATTGGGCGAACTGGCATTGGGAGAACCGGCATCGGGCGAGGCGGCACTGTGCGAACCGGGAGCCCCCGACAGACCGAACGGTCCCGAGGCTTCCGACAGTCCGGGGGGGCGCGCATCAGAGGCGGCGCTATCGGGTGACCCGAACGGACTTGGCCGGTGCCCGGGCACGGTCTGGAAGCGGGCGCTAGCGTCGGGACGAGCCTCGACGGGCGGGGTCTCGGTGTATCGGTCGGGCGGCGTGTCGCCGGCCATCTCGTCCATGGCATAGACCGACCGGCTGCCCGTCTTGCGCGACCGCCCGCCCAGCGCGTCGGCCACGGTCATCAGGCCCACGTCATGGGGAACGAACCCGCGAATACGCTCGGCCAGACGGCGGCTGGCGCGGATGTCGTCGCTGATCAGTACGACCCGGCCGGGAAGGGTCATCGGCGCCATCGTCTCGGCGAACCCAAGGGTGCGGCAGGTCTGGTCGCGGGCGGCAAGCTCGGCCTGCGCGTTGCGGACCCGCAGCAACGAGCGCACCCGCGCCAGAAGCGTGCGTTCATCGACGGGTTTGATCAGAAAATCCTCGGCCCCGGCGCGCAGACCGTCCAGCTTGGTGGCCGGATCGCCCGCGCCGGTGATCAGGATCACGGGAATGTCGTGGGTGGTGACATCGGCCTTGAGCTGGCGACAGACGTCGATACCGGACATGTCGGGCATGCGCAGGTCCAGCAGGATCAGATCCGGCAGTTCCTTGCGTGCGAGGTCCAGCGCTTCTTGCCCGTTGCGGGCCTGAATCACATCGTAGTAGGACGCGGCCAGCTTGACCTTCAACACGATCCGGTTGGTCGAGATGTCGTCCACGATGAGGATGCGTCCCGTCATGCCCCTTCCTCCGATTTTTCCTGCGGACCCGGTTGTTCAAGCCACGCTACCAGTGTTTATGAATATTGGTTAAGAATTAGTTGAGGGGCCAACAATGACGTCCGAACGCGCCGAGGCTATCGCCCTGTCCGCCCTTGCTTGGCTGATCGCCGAAGAGGATATGCGCGGCGTCTTCATGGGCGCCACCGGCTGCGATGCCGATGCACTGCGCGAGGGGGCGGGATCGCCTGAATTTCTGGCCTCGGTGCTTGATTTTCTGCTGATGGACGACGCGTGGATCCTTGCCTGCGCCGAGGCGACGAACCATGGGCCCGACGCGTTCATGGCCGCACATCTTGCCCTGCCGGGCGGGGCGCAGACCCACTGGACCTAAGGCGTGACGCTGCGTCACGGGGCCCGGAGTGGCGGGGAGCTAACCGCGCCGGGCACGACGCGGGCGCGGATTAAGATTTCGGTGTGATGTCCTTAACCTTTGCCCGGGAAGAGGCCGAAGGGGGCTTGGGTCAGAATTTCTGCAGGGGCCGATCCTCGGACAGGATCAGACGGGTCAGCATTTGCCGCAGGGCCTCGACGTCGTTGAGGGCGGGGTCGGGCTCGGCGTCGTTGGGGGCGAGGGGCGTTGTCGGCTTCTGAGACTGGCCCGAGGTCCGGGGCGGCGACAGGGTATCACCCAGATCGTCCGCCAAATTTTCGGCCAGATCGCGAAGCAAGCTGCGCGCCAGACAGTCGGCATTGTGCTCGGCATGAGGGCGGGCGCGGTCAAGGCGGGCGAGCCCCTCGGCGGTGGCCTCGACACTGGTGGTGCGGCGGTCGCCGGTGCCGACGGTGCGAGCGACCAGACCCTCGGCCTCCATCTGGCGCAGGGCGCGCGAGGTGGCGGTGCGGTCGATCCCGATGAACTCGGCAATCCCCGAGGGGCGGCGCAGCCCTTCGACATGCACCGCCAGCAGAATGCACCAGGTGATGCGTGTCAGGCCGACCTGACGCAGGCCTTCCTCTAGCCGGCGTTCCTGAATCCGCGCGCTGCGCGTCAGCAGGTAGCCGACGGACATATGCAGGCGGTAGGGCGCGGGATCGGTCATCCAACGCTTTTCCGTGCAACCGAGGGGCGTGTCAACGTTTGCAAGGGGTCGGTGGTGTGGGTGGCTTGCCAAACCGTAGCGCTTGCGCACAGGTAGGGGCGCGTCCGACTGGCCCTGAAACTGGCCCTGACTTGGCCCCCAGCGTCGGCGCATCTGCGAAAGCATTCAGGAGGCGAGCATGACAGAGCAGGCAGGATCGGCGGGCAGCACCACGCCATCCGGCGATTGGCCCAAGCCGCGCGGCGTGATCCTGGACAAGGACGGCACGCTGTTTCACTTCGCCGCCAGTTGGAACGCCTGGACCGTCCGGGTCATCGGCCTGCTGGCCGGGGGGGATGACGCGCAATCGGCGCGGATCGCCGCGCGGTTGCAGTTCGATCTGGGCCGCGGATGCTTTCACGACGACAGCCCCGTCATCGCCGGAACCCTTGCCGAAATCGCCGAGCTTCTGGCCCCGGTCATCCCGGACCGCGACGCCGCCGCGCTGGAGGCGTTTCTGGAAGCCGAAGCCGCCACCGCCCGCATGGTGCCCGCCACGGATCTGGACGCGTTCTGCCAAGCGATGGAGGATCGCGGCATCGCGCTGGGCCTTGCCACCAACGACAGTGAGGCCGCCGCCCGCGCCCATCTGGACCGCGCCGGCATCCTGCACAGGTTCGCCTTTGTCGCGGGATACGACAGTGGCCACGGGGCGAAGCCGGGGCCGGGGCCGTTGCTGGCGGGGGCCAAGGCGCTGGGTCTGGACCCGGGTCAGGTGCTGATGGTGGGCGACAGCCCGCATGACATGGCGGCGGGCCACGCGGCGGGCATGCGCACGGTCGCGGTGCTGACCGGCCCCGCCCGCGCGCCCGAGCTTGGCCCCCATGCACACCGGGTGCTGGACGATATCGGTGCGCTTGCGGGGTGGATCGACAGTCTGGGCTGACGGCACGGGCGTCTTTGCTTCACCCACCCCCAAGGCGGCAACCGAATGTTAATCGCTGCGACCTTAGTCTTACGGCGATTCGTGGCGGAGGGTCCCATGCATGGTCTCGTCCTCTTTTCGATCCAGAGATTTGTGATCGATACATATGGCACAGCGGCCTGGGCGCAGCTTCTTGCGGCGGCCTCTTTGGTGCCGGACGGGTTCGAGGCGATGCAGATCTACGATGACAGCCTGTCCGAACGGGTGGTCGCCGCCGCCTGCACAGAGCTTGGCAAGCGGCGCAATGATCTGCTGGAGGATCTGGGCACCTACCTGATCTCGCATCCGCACCAACGCATCGCCCGGCGGCTTTTGCGCTTCAGCGGCGACACCTTCACCGAATTTCTGCTGGCACTGGACGACCTGCCGGACCGGGTGGCGCTGGCGGTGCCCGATTTGCGCTTTCCGGGGCTGGCGGTGCGGCGAAAATCGACCAGTTGCTTCGATCTGCGGGTCGATCCGGGCATGCGCGGTTTCGGACTGGTGCTGCTGGGCACGATCCGGGCGATGGCGGATGATTATGGTGCATTGGTCCTGTCCGACTGTATCGAGGCGCCCGACGGCGCCGCCACCCTGCGGCTGGAACTGCTGGACGCGCAATTCGCCCGCGCCCGGGCGTTCCAACTGGGGGCCCGGACATGACAAATAGCGACATGACAAATAGCGACATGAGGGGCGTGGACATGACGGGCGGAGACATGACGGGCGGAGACATGGCGGGCGGAGACATGGCGCACAAAGGCGATCGTGCCAAGCCAGATCCGGTGGATGACCCACAGGGCGTCAAGGCTTCGGGTCACGAAGGCGCGGGCGCCGGGCGTGCGGCGCAGGGACTGGATGCGCCGGGCATCGGACCGACCGCGCGCGCCCGCGATGGGCCCGCCCTGCCGCAGGTGGCGGCGGACAGTGATGCGCCGGGCGGCGCGCAGAATGGATTGCAGGATGGCTTGCAGAAAGCGGGCTTGGGCGCGGCGGTGGCCGACGGCGCCACCCTGTCGGACGCCGCATTGGCGCAGATGATGCCGATGTTCCTGCGGCTGGATGCCGAGGGCACGGTGCGATCCGTGGGGCCGACCCTGCGCAAGCTGTTGTTGCCCAGCGATCCGGTCGGGCGGCCGGTCACCCGCGTCATCGACCTGCGACGACCCCGGCGCATTCGTGGCGGCGCGGATCTGGCCGAACTGGCCGGCGCCCGGCTGGCCGCCGTGCTATGCGACCGCCCCGACGTGGATCTGCGCGGAACCGTGGTGCCGCTGGCGGGGGGCGGCCTACTGCTGGATCTGGCGCTTGGTATCGGCGCGGTCGCGGCGGTGGGCGGGCTGAACCTGACGGTGACGGATTTTGCGGCGACGGATCAGACCTCGGACATCTTGTATCTGGTCGAGGCCAACAGCGCGGTCATGGCCGCGTGGCGCCGTCTGAACCACCGGCTTGAGGGCGACAAGATCGCTGCCGAAGTCCGGGCGGAAACCGACCCGTTGACGGGGCTCAAGAATCGCCGCGCGCTGGAGCTGGCGCTATCGCAGTTGACGGCGGGCGATCTGCACCGCGCCGTGGCGCTGATGCAGGTCGATCTGGACCGGTTCAAGCTGGTCAACGACACCCTTGGCCACGCGGCGGGCGACCGGGTGCTGAAACATGTGGCGACGGTCCTCATGGCCGAGACCCGGTCGATCGATTTGGCGGCGCGGGTGGGGGGCGACGAGTTCCTGTTGTTGCTGCGCGACAGCCCGGGGCTGGAGAAACTTTGCGCCATTGCCGACCGCATCATCGCCGCTCTGGAGCGCCCGGTCGAGTTTGACGGTGCGCCGTGTATGGTCTCGGCCTCGGTCGGGATCGCGCTGTCGAGCCTTTATGACCGGCCCGACCCGGACCGGATGCTTGGCGATGTGGACAAGGCGCTTTACGCGGCCAAGCACGCAGGGCGCGGGCGATTTGCGGTGCATCGGCCTGACGCGTCAGACGCAGGCGGCGGCAAAGGGTCCGAGGCCGACGCACGGCCAGACGATGTTGGTGAGGCCGTGGTCGCGGATGCCGATAAAACCGCCGACGATGAACCCGTCGACAAGGATACGGGCACATAACGTAGAAGGGGGCGGACCCTAAAGGATGCGACCCATAGACTGGCTTGCGCCAGCCGGCGTTCAGGCCATCACGTCGGTGCGCAGAACCGGCGCCGAGGGGATGCGCGGGGCCTCGTCCATCTCGTTGGCGATGATGACCAGATCCCAGTCGCGGGCCTCGGCCTCGGCGCGGTCGATCAGAAGGGCGTCGATGCGCGGCAAGGCGGCGTAAAGATAGCCAAGGTTGTGCCCCTTGAGCTTCGAGGGCGTGACATTGGGGTCAAACACCCGCAAATCGTGGCCGGCGTTGGCCAGTTTGCGCAACAGATCGATGTGCGGGCTTTCGCGCAGATCGTCGGTGCCGGGCTTGAACGCCAGCCCCACCATCAGGATCCGCGCAGCGGGTCGTAAATCCCGCATGGCGCGGTCGAAATGGTGGGTTTTATGGGCATCGTTCGACCGCAGCAGGCTGTCCACCAGATGCGTATGCGCACCCACATCCGCCGCGATATGCTGAAGCGCGCGCACGTCCTTGGGCAGGCACGAGCCGCCGAAGGCGCCTCCGGGCCGCATATACCGCGCCGAGATATTCAGCTTGGTATCGGCCACGAAAATCCGGTGCACATCCGCCGCCGGGATGGCAAGGCGTTCGCATATGCGCCCGATCTCATTGGCGAAGGTCACCTTGACCGCGTGCCAAGAGTTGTCGACGAACTTCGTGACCTCGGCCACCTGAAACACCGTATTGAAAACAGGGGCTTCTATTCCATCGTTCAACTCGTCCAATGCGGCGCAGGGCTGCCCGTCGACCGTGCCGGTGACGATCTTCGGAGGGTGGAAATAGTCGTGGATCGCGCGCCCCTCGCGCAGGAATTCGGGGTTGTAGACCAGACTGGCCAGCCGGTCCCAGCGCGGGCCCAGCAAGGACCGGAAAATCGGCTCGATCAGCCCCGCGACGGACCCCGGCCGCATGGTCGAGCGGAAGACCACGGCAAGCGGCCCGGCGTCGGCTTCGGGCGATCCGATCCTTTGTGCAAGTGACTGGGCGATCTGGCGCGCGACCTCGGCCACGTAGCGCATGTCGTGGGCCCCGTCGGGACCGCTGGGCGTGCCCACGCAGACCAGCGCGATCCGCGCGGTCTTCAGGGCCATGTCGGGCAGGGTGGTCGCGCGAAGGCGACCGGCGGCGACCGACGGGGCCATCAGATCGGCAAGGCCGGGTTCGTGAAACGGCGCGCGCCCCGCATTGACGTCGGCGATCTTGTCTTCGTTCACGTCGACGCCGATGACCTCATGGCCCTGACTGGCGATGCAACATGCGGCTGTGAACCCCACATAGCCCAGTCCGAATACAGCAACCTTCAAGCGCAACCCCCTTGATCCAATCGGTTTCGATCCTTTCCCAAATTGGCAAACGAATCCTTAATCCCGGCGCGGCCGCGTGCATTTGCGTTGCGCGGGGGCGCAAACTCGCGGGCGCATGGTTAACGCGGTGCCAAACTTGCGATGCGACATGCTGCAGGCTTCAACATTCGCGCCAAGGAGGCCCAGATGCCCGATCGCTACAGCTCTACGTTTGCCAATCTTTCCAGCCCCGCCATCGACGCGTTCGACGTAACACCCGACGATGCGACCGACCTGCCCGAGGTGACGCGGGCGATCTACGTCGGCGTCGGCGGCGATCTGGCCATCGTCACCAAAGAGGGCGGCGCCGTCACGCTGGCGAACCTGCAGGCGGGCACGGTGCTGCCGCTTCGCGTCCGCGCGGTGCGCGCAACCGGGTCGACGGCGCAGAACATCGTGGGTCTGGTATGAGGATCGGCCCCTTCGCCGGTCTGACCGGCGGTCCGGCTGCCGGACCGGGCATCGCCGCGCGGTTGCATCTGGATTTCACCCGCGGGCTTGCGGTGCGCGACAATGCGGCGGTGCCGCTGGATCAGGTGGTCGCGGTCTCACGCGCGACGGGCGGGCATCTGCCCGACGGGCGGGCCTTCGGCGCCGACACGGCCCGGCGCGGGCGGCGGGGGCTGTTGATCGAAGAAGGGCGATCCAATCTGGTTTCCAACGCCTTTGCCCCCGCCGATCAGACGGTCTCGTTACCGGCGGGCACATTCGCGTTGTCGGTGGGGTCAGGATCGGGATCGGGTTCGGGGGGCGAGGGGGCCGTGCTGTCCGGCGCGGCCAGCGGCTCGGCGGCCCCGGATGCGCCTTTGGTCTTTACTCTGGCCGCCCCCGGCGATGTCGATTTGACCATCACCGGCATGCCGCTTTGGGTGCAGATCGAGGCGGGCTCTTTCGCGACCTCGCCCATCGCGACGGCCAGCGGCGGCACCCGTGCCGGAGACGTGGTCAGCCTGCCCGACACCGCTTGGCTGGACCCCGCCGCAAGCCGGATCGAGGTCGAGTGGGAACAGATCCACGACGGCTCACTGGCCGAAAACGGGGTCGCCACGCTGCTGCGCTGGATCGGGGCTGCGGGCTATTCGCGGCTGCGGGCGGGATCGGTCAGCTTTGCCCAGATCCGGGCGGCGGACGGCACATTGGCCGTGAACGCGGGCGCGGGGCAGACCACGCCCACCGGCGTTCACCAACTGGTCTGGGAGGGGGCGGGCGCCGAGCATACGGTCGCATGGTCCGAGGGGTTGGCGGGAACGGCGGGCACCGCCACCTCGACCACGCAGGTGGCTGCGACGGCGGTGGATGCCGTGCATCTGGGCAGCAATGGCAGTGCCGAGTTTCTGAACGGCTGGCTGCGTCGGATTACCGTCACCTGAGCGCCAAAGGTCTTAAAGCAGCTTGAACCGCGTCTCGATCCCCCGGCCCATAAGCGCCGAAGCGGGTTGCGACAGCCAAAGGGCGCGGCTTTCCACCAGCCGCCCGAACCGGGGGGAGTATGGGCAGGGGTGCACCGTCAGCGGCAGCGTCTGCCCGTTCTCTCCCTTGGCGCTGACCGTTGCCAGCGGGCCGTCGGGGCCGATCAGACTCGTCCCATTGTCCGAGCTTTGACACCCGATCCGGGGATGCAGAACAAAGGTGATGCGAGCCTGCGGCGGAGGGGTCTGAGACGGCTTGGACTTTTCGCACAACTGGTCCGTGACGGAGACCCCGCCAGAGACGTCCATCGCGACGCGGCGCTGATGCCAGAGGCCGTGGCTGCGCAGGTATCCATCGTGCTGCGCCGTGACGGCGTTCGGCTCATCGTCGGCGGCGATGCGTCCCGCCTGCGCCTTGCGGGACCAGTTGAATGGCCCCGCGATCCGGCTTTGATCCTTCTGATCCAGACACAGCGAGTTATGCAGCGCGGTGCCGCGCAGCCGGTCGCGCATCTGGCCGCCCGAATGGTAAAGATAGGTGCCCGCGTCGGCCAGAACCGGCTGGCCGCCAAGGTGCCACCAGATCGCCAGCGCGTCGGCATGGCCGTGGGCGGCGATCGACAGGTAGCCAAGCGGCCCGTGATCCATCACCACCAGGCTTTCGGGCCCGGTCTTTGAAGCGGCGCGGCGCAGGGTGGTATAGCCGCCCGCGTCGAAATGCCGGACGGTGACAGGGGTAGTTTTTGTGGTCCGCTTCGGGCTGGGGGCCGGGGCGGGCGTGGCGACCGTTCCGCCCACATTCCCCAGCCAAAGCTGTCGCAAGTGGGGGCGTGCGCCGTCTGGCATGGCGTTTGGCCGGGCGAGGGTGTCGCGCAGAACCGACAGCACGTTGGCGACATAGTCAGCCTCGGACGCCGGACCCGAGAGGAAGACGCGGCCCTCATCATCGTCGCCGATCCGGGGGGGCGCGCCGTGGCAGTCCGAGATCGCCGACAGGTGGCTGGCCGCCGCCGCCATCCGGTGCAGGGCGGAAGGGGGCAGGGCCTGACCGTTCTGCGCGGCCACACGGTGGGCAAGGCACAACCATTCCAGCGAGAAGGCGGTATAGGTGGGCGATTGCTCGGCGCCGACGCCGTCGGGATGGATCTGACGGCAGGCCTCGGTCCCCAGTTCGCGCAGGTCGGCGGCGGGCTGTGTGGCGTCGGGTTCCAGCCCCGGCAACGTCCGGGCAAGGACGTAAAGCGCGCCCAGCTCGGCGATCCGGTGGTTGTTTGCCGACGAGTATCGCGACGGATACCGCCGCAGCCAATGGTAATGCGCCGCCAGCGACTGGCCAAGCCGCGCGGCAAGATCGGCGGGCAGGCTTTGCGCCCCTAGCAGGCCGACGGTCGCCAGCAGGCTGATGGCGCGCAAGGCAAGCTCGATCCCCGAACACCAGTTGATGCCGCGATAGGGCGGATTGGCGGTGATCCAGCTGTCGATAGCCTGAAGGCAGAAGTGACGATCTTCGTCCCGGCCCTCGGCCCGCCAGAGGGCGGCTGCGACAGGAAGCATCTGCAGGCGATTGATCTCCCACACATATTTGACATCGCCACGGTCGGCGCAGTGACGGTAGGGCACGTCGAAGCAAAAGCGCGCGGCGTCCCACTGGGTTCCGGTTTCCGGGTCCAGATGCCACAGGCGGTCGAGGGGCGCGGCGGGCCAGTCCTGTCCCAGAAAATGCCAGTTGCCGGCGCGGGCGCGGGCGACCTCGTCCCGCCAGTCGCGCAGGCAGCGGGGGGCCAGACGCGCGAAGGTCTTCAGGTCGACGCGCAGCCCGGCAAGAGCAGGGGCCAAGGGGGTGGCGGGCGCCGTGCCGGGGCGGTGGCGCCGCCGGTCGTGACGCCGCCGACCCTGTTCCTCGATGCGGTGCAGAACCTCCGGGCCGCTCATCCCCGCCAGACGCCGAAGCGTCCAAGTTAATCCGTCCAATCCCATGTGTTCCCCGTTTCGGCTCACCGTTCTGGCCCGCCGTCCGATTTGCCAGAAAATTGGTTTCTGAATTCTGAATTTGGAAACTTTTAATCGGTAGCCTTGGCCATGACCGGATGGCCCCGGCCCCGCGCGGGTACATTCGGACATGAGTTCAAGGCGCTGTATATAAAGAGGTTTGTGGATTTATGAGTGACGGAAAACAGGCGCCCGTGGCGCATTTGACCCCCCCGCTTGGGGATAGCGTAAGCGATCTGTTCACCTTGGCGACGGAGGCCGGATTGCAGGCCCTCGACACACCACCGGCGCCCACGGTCGCGCGAACGGCCCCTGCGCAACCGGCGTCGCTCGCCGCGCCGCCCGCCGCCCCGGCGAACAGATTTCTGGAAGGACGCGGCGTTCTGATCATCGTCGAGAATCTGCCCGTGCCCTTCGACCGCCGCGTCTGGCACGAGGCTCGCAGCCTGCGCGATGCGGGGGCCGTGGTCTCGGTCATCTGCCCCTCGGGCAAGGACGCCCCGGCGGGCGAAACCGTGCTTGAGGGCATCCACATCCACCGCCACGATCTGCCGGTTGAGGGCAACGGCGCGCTGGGCTATCTGGCCGAATATTCGGCGGCCTTCTGGCATCAGACCCGTCTGGCATGGCGCATCCGGCGACAGCGGGGGTTCGACGTGATCCACGGTTGCAACCCGCCCGATCTGATCTTTCTGGTGGCGCTGCAGTTTCGGCTTCTGGGCTGCCGCTTTGTCTTCGATCACCACGATGTGACGCCTGAGCTTTACGAGGCAAAGTTCGGAAAACGCGGGTTTTTTTGGTATGTCATGCGGCTGGTCGAACGGTTGACCTTCGCCGCCGCAAGTGTCTCTATCGCCACCAACGACAGCTATCGGCGGATCGCGATCCAGCGCGGCGGCATGGCCGAGAAGGACGTGTTCGTCGTGCGCTCGGGCCCCGATCTGACGCGGCTGCGGCGGTGTCCGGCCAACCTGCGCTGGAAGAACGGGCGGCGGTTTCTGGTGGGCTATGTCGGCGTCATGGGCGCGCAAGAGGGCATCGATCTGCTGTTGCAAAGCGTGCACCGGATCTGCCGGGTTCGGGGGCGCGAGGACGTGCAGTTCGTGCTGGCGGGCGCGGGGCCCGAGCTGGCCGCGCTGCGCCGGCGGTGTCGCGACATGGGGCTGGACGATGTCGTGAGCTTTCCGGGCAGGATCGAGGATGCCGAGCTGTTCGAGTTGCTGTCGACCGCCGATATCTGCGTGAATCCCGACCGGGTGACGCCGATGAACGATCTGTCGACCATGAACAAGATCATGGAATATATGGCGTTTTCCAAGCCGATCGTGCAGTTCGATGTGACCGAGGGGCGGGTCTCGGCGCAAGAAGCCTCGGTCTATGCCCGCGCCAATGACCCGGTGGATTTCGCCGACCGGATCGGGGAGCTTCTGGCCGACCCCGAACGCCGCCACGTCATGGGCCAGACCGGGTTGGAGCGTGTGCGCAACGCCCTGTCGTGGCCGCATCAGGTGCCGGCGCTGCGGGCGGCCTACCGGCGGGCGCTGGGGCTGTGACAACGGTGGAGGGGGCCTGCACCCCCGAGCGGTTGCGCACCCACCCGATCAACCATCTGCTGTTGCTGCACGGCGGCCTGCTGCTGGGATTTGATTATCTGCCCGGCCCGGTGCGGCTGGCGCTCGCCGGGGGCTTGCTGCTGGGCTATGCGCTGCTGGCTTTGGGGGCCGCGGGCGAGCCGCCGATGTGGCGGGATCTGGCGCCGCTGGGCATTCTGGCGCTGTGCTGGGCCTTGGCGACGGTGCTGCAGACGCCCCTGTCGCAGGGGGCCGCGCTTGACGCGGCGCTGCGCCAGCTTGCGACCTATGCGGCCTTGATGGCGCTGCTGGCGGCACGGGCGCGGATTGCGCCCGGGGTGCTGTTGGCGCTGGCATCGGGTGTCCTGCTGTCCGGTCTGATCCACGCATGGACCCTGCCGCCCGAGGTGTTGAACGGGCGGCCCCGCTGGGCGCCGTTTTCGTCGAACCTGCACAGTTCGGGCTATGGGGTCGTGGCGGCGCTGTTGATCCTGTGGCACCTGCGCGGATGCGGGGCAATCGGCCGGGTCCCGGCGCTGGCGATGGCCGTGGGGCTTGTGACGCTGTTGCTGGGCAACGGGGTCCGCACGCCGGTGTTGTTTCTGGCCAGCTTCGCGCTGCTGATCGTTGTGATGCCCGCTGCGGGCGACGGGTCGTGGCGGGTCCGTCGCCCCTCGGTCCCGGCGCTGTTTGCATTGCTGGTGCTGGCCGCGTTGGCGGGATTGGTGCTGTTGTTGCCGGGGGCCGAGCGGTTGGACGATCTGGCCAGCGGGCGGCTGTCGAATTACGCCGAGCGGTTTCGCATCCTGTGGGCCCGCTCGCCCGCCGGGATCATGATCGGCGCGGGGCCGGGCAGCGATCTAATGCGGACCAGCGTCTGGTGGTGGGATGAGAAGGGATCGCACAGCGACCTGCTGAAAACCCTGTGGGAAGCCGGGCTGCTGGGGCTTCTGGCCGTGCTGTGGTTCTGGGCCGGGCTGGCCGCACGGTACGGCGGGGCGATGGTGGCGCTGTCGGGGGCGGTGCTGGTCTCGTCGGCGGTGTCGAATGCCTATCTTGCGCGGCCCAATGCGGCGTTTCTGGTCTTTGCCTGCGTCGCCGCCCGGATCGCGTGGCAAGAGCGGCAGGCGCGGGTCTTGCCAACCGCCGCCCCGGCGGGGGACGCGCGATGAGCCGGAGGCTCGCCGCGGCCTTGCCACCGGGGGCGGGGTCAGCCTTCGCCGCGGCGCACCGCCAGCGCCATGCCGGTATCCGCGACGGCGTAGCCCGCGGCCACCGCCAGCGCGATGCCGACCGCGCCCCAGAGCGGGCCCAGTATAACCGACAGGGCGCACAGGATGCCCAGCCGCAGCATCGCGTATCGGCGCACAAGCACCGCCCGGGACGACATCAAAAGCTGGAACGACGCGCCTGCGAACCCCGCGTTCATCAGGCTGCCAAACGCGATCAGCGTCAGCGGCAACACCGCGGCCTGATAGGCGTCGGGCAGCATCCAGCCCAGCAGCGGCCCGGCCAACAGCGGGCAGGCCAGCAGGTAAAGCAGCGCGGGCCCTCCGGCCAGACGCCCTATGGCCCGGCGGCTGTGGCGCAGCGCCGCTTGGTCGGCGCGTGCGGACTGCCGGGCGACCGCAGGGCTGAAGGTGGCCCCGACCGAGCCGGTCAGAAGGCTCGGCAGGGTGCCGAACCGCAACGCCACCTCCAGCACCGCGACGGCGGCGGGGCCGGTGGTCAGCGCGGCCAGAAACAGCGGCGCGCGGGTCGCCAGCGCGCTGACGCCCTGCGCCTGCAGGATGGGCCAGCCGCAGCGCAGCAGGGCGGCGCATTCGGCGCGGCCGAACCGCGCCTGCCTGCGCCGCGCTCCGGCAAGGTCGGGGCAGTGACCGTGGGCGCGGTCGGCGGGTGTGAGCGGAGGGCAAAGCTGGCACAACGCCCGGTGGCGCAGCAGAAGCTGCAGGCAGACCACGCCCCAGCTTGCCAGCGCCAGCGCCGGCAGCGCGGCCTGTGCGCCCAGCGCCAGCAGCAGCGCAAGGGTCATCAGATGCAGGCCCAAAGCCTCGGGCCATTGGGCGGAAAGGTTGCGGCCAAGGCCCCGGATCTGGCCGACCATCACCCCCATCAGCGCCTGCGCGGGCACCGCGGCCACCAGCGACCAGAGCGCAAGGGGCGACGTCGCGGGGGCCGGCCCCTTGGGCGGCTCGGCTGTCAGAACCGCGATCAGACCGGCGGTCGGCAGGGCCAGGATGAGGCCGCTCAGCAGGGCCAGAAACAGCCCGGCGGCGGCCAGCCGGTGGGCGGCCTCGGCCATTTTGCGCGTCATAGGGGGGGCGGTGCCCGCGCCAAGCTGCACCGACAGCAACCGGACCGAGGCGTGGTCCATACCCAAGGCGCCCAGCACCCGGACCAGCCCGAGGCCGCTGTAGGCAAGAGCAAACACCGCCATTTGGGGCAGGCTGAGCCGGTTGGCCAGATAGGTCAGCACCAGCAACTGGCACAGCACGCCCGACACCCGCACCGCCACCAGCGCCGCCGCCGAGCGGTGCAGACGGGGGCCGCTTTCGGTCGGCATCCGTGGGGCGGTCCCGGACCGGTCACACGGGCCTTGGGGGCCTGCGCCACTGGCACGAACCGTGACACCATCTTGGCCGACATCCTGCAACGTCTTGTGAAAGAAGGAAAAGCTCATGCATCAGTCCAGATTGGCGCGGGGGGCTGCACCGCGCGGCCCGGACCTCGGTACACTCACACTGGTTAACGGATCGGTAACTCTGAGGTCCAAACCCCAGCCGCCCCCCTTGGCCGGGATCGCCCCCGACGTGTGGCTGTGCGGGCCGATCGCGCCCCGGATCGGGCCTTCGCGCGGGGGGTATGAGACCGCGAACCGGCGGCTGGCGGGGCTGTTGGAGGGGCAGGGCGTGGCGGTGCGCGAGCTGGCCTATCCGGACACCTTGGGCGCGGGGCCGCTGCGCAAGCTGTGGCAGTATCGGACGGGCTTCGGACGGATACGCGCGGCGCTGACGGGGGCGGCCCATTGGCGGGGCGATGGGGCTGAGACACCGCCGCCGATCCTGCATATGACGCCCCTATTGCGCCAGTTCGCCTTGCAAGAGTGGCGGGTGATCTGGGCGGCCCGCACGGCCGGGCTGCGGGTGGTGCTGGATTTGCGGGCGGGCAACAAGCTGCGGGATCTTGCCCGCTGGGGGCCGGGGTATCGCGGGTTGATTAGATCAACCCTGTCGATGGCGGATGCCCTGTGCCATGAGGGCGCCGAGCAGGCCGCCGACTGGGCCGCATTGGCGCCCGGCAAGCCCGCGATATGGTTGCCGAATTTCGTCGCGGGGGCCGAGGTCGCCGGGGCCAGCCCGCGCCGGGATGCGGGCGTGATCCGGCTGATCCATCTGGGCACGGTCTCGGCGGCCAAGGGGGTGCCGGATGCGATCGGGGTGGCCGATGCGCTGGTCGCGGCGGGGCTTCGGGTGCGGCTGGATATCGTCGGGCGCGCGGTGCCGGAGTATGCGCCGACGCTGCGGGCGGCCTGCGCCCGGCGCCCGCATCTGCGGTTTCACGGCCCGCTGTCGGCGGCGGCGGTGCGTCCGCTGCTGGACCGGGCGACGGTGTTCCTGTTCCTGACCAAATGGCGCGGCGAGGGCCAGTCGAACGCGCTGACCGAGGCGATGGCGCGGGGCTGCGTGCCGGTGGTGACGCGGCACGGGTTCAACGCGTCGACCGTCGGGGATTGTGGCCTGCTGGTCGAGGATCGCGACGACCACGCTGCAATCGCAAGGCGAATCGCGGCGTTAAGCCGGACGGGGGCCTCGGGGGGGCGATACCGGCTGGCGCAGGCCGCGATTGCGACGGTCAAGGCGCGGTTCACGCAAACCGCCGTGCTGCCGGTGCTGGCGCGGGCGTACGGCGCCGCACAGGGGGATGGGGATGGGGGATGAACTGGAATGTCAGGCCGGTGTCGGCACCGCAGGGAAGATGCGCTTTGCCGTGCAACGCCCTGAAAAGCCGCCGGGAAACGCAATCACGCCCGACAGGACCAAAGGACTTCACCAGATGCGGGGGATCACGAGAATGGCAGTCCCTAGGGGAATCGAACCCCTCTTTCCAGGTTGAAAACCTGGCGTCCTAACCGATAGACGAAGGGACCGCGTTTCTCGTAGGGCGGTGTTTATGAAATGGCTCCGGTGGGATCAAGAGGAAAATTCGCCCTGTGCGGCGCTATTTTCATTTGACCTCCGAGACATCCTCCAGACGCAGTTGCGGGCGCTGGCGTCCGCGCCAGCTGTTGACCTCGAGCCGGCCTGCGATGTGGAACCGCCGGTGGCCGGCCTCGGTCAGCAGGGGGCCCATCGGGCCGGTCCAGCCGCCAAAACAGATCGCTTCCAGCGTGCCGGTGTCGGTCGAGCCGAAGGTCACCTTCAGATGGCTTTCGCCAACCTTCTTGGCAAAGCGCACGGGCTGGTCGGGAAAGACAAAGCGCGGGGCGGGGGCGCCTGCGCCGAAGGGGCCCGCCGATTCGATCTGCTCGATCATCTCGACGGTGGCGGCGCGGGGCATCAGGGCCGCGTCCAACGACAGATCCGAAGGCCCGGCACTGCCCGCGCCCTGACGCGCCAGCAGATCGCCCAGCCGTTCCATCGCCGCGTCCAGCTTGTCGCGGGACACGGTCAGACCGGCGGCCATCTTGTGCCCGCCGCCCTTCAGCAGCAGCCCTTCGCCCGCAAGCCGCTGGATGGTGGCGCCCAGATCGACACCGCTGATCGAGCGGCCCGAGCCCTTGCCCTCGTCCCCGTCGAAACCGATGACGATGGCGGGGCGGTTGGTGGCCTCTTTCAGGCGCGAGGCGACGATGCCCACCACGCCCGGATGCCAGCCTTCGCCGGCGGCCCAGACCAGGGGGCCGTCCAGCCCGCGTTCCTGGGCCTGAGCAAGGGCGGCGTCGGTGACGCGGGCCTCGATCTCGCGGCGTTCCGAATTCAGCATGTCCAGCTTCTCGGCGATGGCCTGCGCCTCGGCGGGGTCGGTGGTGGCCAGCAGCCGCGCGCCCAGATCCGCCGCCCCGATGCGCCCGCCCGCGTTGACGCGGGGGCCCAGCAGGAAGCCAAGGTGGTAGCTGCTTGGCGGCCCGTCCATCCGCGCCACGTCGGCCAGCGCCGCAAGGCCGGGGCGTTGGCGGCGGGCGGCGATCTTCAGCCCCTGACGCACCAGCGCCCGGTTCAGCCCCACCAGCGGCGCCACATCGGCCACGGTGGCCAGCGCCACCAGATCCAGCATGCCCATCAGGTCGGGGCCGGTGATCCCGTCGCCGCGCAGCCGGCGATTGACCTCGACCAGCAGCAGGAACACCACACCGGCGGCACAGAGATGCGACAGGGTGCCATCCTCGTCCTGCCGGTTGGGGTTCACGACGGCCAACGCTGCGGGCAGGGTTTCGGCGCCAAGGTGGTGGTCCAGCACCACCACGTCGCAGCGCCCCGACCGGGTGGCGGCGGCAATGGGCTCGAAGCTGAGAGTGCCGCAGTCGACGCAGACGATCAGGTCGTGATTGGCGGCAAGCGCGGTCATGGCGGGGACGTTGGGGCCGTAGCCCTCGTCGATGCGGTCGGGGATATAGAGCGTGGCGCCGTGGCCCATCTGGCGCAGCCAGTCCAGCAGCAGCGCCGCCGAGGCACCGCCGTCCACGTCATAATCGGCAAAGACCGCGATGCGCTGACGCCCGTTCAGCGCCGCGATCAGCCGCTGGGCGGCGGTTTCCATGTCCCGCAGGCTGCGCGGGTCGGGCATCAGGTCGCGCAGGGCGGGCGTCAGAAAGCCGGTCGCGGCCTCGGGCAGCACGCCGCGCCGGACCAGAACCCGGGCCACGGCATCGGGCAGGCCGGTGGATTGGCACATGGCTTCCGACAGGCGGTCCTGTTCGGGGCTAAGGCCGATCCAGCGGCGTCCGGTGGCCGAAGCCTCGACATCCAGAAAGGCGCGGGGCGGGGTCATGTGGCTCAGTCGACCGGGTGGCGATAGCTCATGCGCCGCACCGACCCGGTTTTCGAGCGCATCAGAACCGTCTCGCAGGTCAGAAAGCCGGGCTCGCGCCGAACGCCGTGCAGAAGCGAGCCGTCGGTGACGCCAGTGGCGGCGAAGATCACGTCTTGGGTCACCATGTCGTCGCGGTCATAGATCCGGTCCAGATCGGTGATCCCGGCCTTGGCGGCGCGGCCCCGTTCGTCATCGTTGCGGAACATCAGCCGGCCAAAGATCTGCCCGCCCATGCATTTCAGCGCGGCGGCGGCCAGAACGCCCTCGGGGGCGCCGCCCGATCCCATATACATGTCGATGCCGGTCTTGGCGGCCTCGGCGCAGTGGATGACGCCGGCGACATCGCCGTCGGTGATCAGGCGGATGGCGGCGCCGGTGCCGCGCACCTCGGCGATCAGGTCCTGATGGCGCGGACGCTCAAGGATGCAGACCGAGATATCCTCGGGGGTGCAGCCCTTGACGCGGGCCAGCGCCGCCACACGTTCGGCGGGCGACATGTCCAGACTGACGACGCCCGCGTCATAGCCGGGGCCGACGGCCAGCTTGTCCATATAAACGTCGGGCGCGTGCAGCATCGAGCCGCGCGGCCCCATCGCGATCACCGCCAGCGCGTTGGGCATGTCCTTTGCGGTCAGCGTGGTGCCCTCCAGCGGATCCAGCGCGATATCGACCTCGGGGCCCGCGCCTGTGCCGCGACCGACCTCTTCGCCGATATACAGCATGGGGGCTTCGTCACGCTCGCCCTCGCCGATGACCACGACGCCGCGAATCTCCAGCATGTTCAACTGGGTGCGCATGGCGTCGACGGCGGCCTGATCGGCGGCCTCTTCGTTGCCGCGGCCGATCAGCTTGGCCGAGGCAAGGGCGGCGGCCTCGCTGACGCGGGCCAGGCCCAGGGAAAGCATGCGGTCTTGGAACTGGGTTTCGGCGTTGGGCATGTGAGGTCCTTGGAACGGGTCAATTCGATGATGACGTCAGCGCGGCGGGCGCTGACAGGGGAAATATCCCACAGGCATAGCCCGTGAGGGGGGCGCGGAACAAGCGTCAGACGTCTTCGATGCGCAGGGCGACGGGTTCGCCCACGACGACGCCGGTGCCGGCAAAGGCTTCCAGCGCGCGGGCCAGCGCGTCGCGGCCGGTCTTGTGGGTGACGATCAGCACCGGCGCGTCGGCGGCGGCGTGGCGATACTGGCGCATCCGGTCGATCGAGATGCCCGACTCGCCCAGCACCGTGGCGACCTTGGCCAGCGCGCCGGGACGGTCCAGCAGCGACATGCGCAGATAGTAAGGCGCGGGCGCGGTCGAGCTTGCGGGCTGCACGTCGCTAAGATCTTGCGCCGGGCGGCCAAAGGTCGACACCCGCATGCCGCGCGCCAGATCGATCACGTCGGACATCACCGCGCTGGCGGTGGGGCCTTCGCCAGCGCCAGCGCCGCGCAGCACGATCTGGCCGACGCTGTCGCCTTCCAGAACGGCCATGTTCATCGCGTTGTCCAACTGGCCCAGAGGGCTGGTGGCGGGCACCAGACAGGGCGACATGCGCTGTTCCAGACCGCGCCCGGTCATCTGGGCCACGCCCAAAAGCTTGACCTTGTAGCCCATGTCCGAGGCGTGCTCGATATCCTCGATGGTGACACGCTCGATCCCCTCGATCTCGATGGCGTCGAAGGCCACCTTGGTGCCGAAGGCGATCGAGGACAGCAGCGCCAGCTTGTGGCCCGCGTCGATGCCGCCCACGTCCAGATTGGGGTCGGCTTCCAGATAGCCCAGCTTGCGGGCCTCGTCGAAGACCTCGGCATAGGGCAGGCCCGCGCTTTCCATCCGCGTCAGGATATAGTTGCAGGTGCCGTTCATCACGCCCATCACGCGGGTGACCTCGTTGCCGGCCAGACCTTCGGTCAGGGCCTTGACCACGGGGATGCCACCGGCGACGGCGGCCTCGAACCGGATGACGCAGCCGGCGGCCTCGGCGGTTTCGGCAAGGGTCTGGCCGTGCAGGGCCATCATCGCCTTGTTGGCGGTGATCACGTCCTTGCCGGCGGCGATGGCGGCGCGGGTGGCGGCCAGCGCGGGGCCGTCCTCGCCGCCGATCAATTCGACGAAGACGTCCACGTCGTCGCGCACGGCCAGCGCCGAGGCGTCATCTTCCCAAGCATAATCATCAAGCCGCACGCCGCGTTCCTTGCCGCGCGAGCGGGCCGAGACGGCGCTGATCACCACATCGCGGCCACTGCGTCTGGACAGCAGATCGGCGTGGCGCTGGACGATCTTGATGACGCCCGCGCCAACAGTTCCCAGTCCGGCAATGCCAAGACGCAACGGGGTGGACATGGTAAACTCTCCTGTCGGAATTCCGGTCGCGTCCTGTTAGCGGCTCTGTCCCGCCGGTGCAATCGCCTCTGCGCGGCTTCGGGGATAAGGACAATCGCCGGTCCGGGACGCCCTTGCTTAGCTTCCGTTCGCCCGTGCCAATGCGGCTTCCATCCGGGCGCGGTCGGCGTCTGTGACCAGTATCTGGCGGCGCAGATCCTCGGCACGGGCCCGCAACTCGGCGATGCGTGTGTCGATCTCGGCGGCCTGCCGGGGGGCGGCGGGGCGCAGGCGGGCGGCGCGGGCCTCCAGCCGGGCGCGCTCGGACCGGGTCAGGACCATCTGCCGGCGCAGGGCGGCGCCCCGGCGTTGCAACCCGGCGATGCGGGCTTCGAACTGCGCGACGGTGTCGGCGTCCAGACGGCCCAGTGCGGCTTCGGCCAGCAGCCCCTCGATCGGCACAAGGCTGGGGTAGGGCGCGGCCCGCGCCGCCGCCGAGGCCTGCCCGCGCAGGTCGGGCGGTGCCGCACAGCCTGTCACCGTCAGCGCCAGCACGAGGCCAAGCGTCAGCGTTGGGCCGGTCGGACGGGATGTCAGGGCGGGAAGAGGGGGGCGTTCGGACATGCGCCGGACCATAGCACCGGCGCGGGCCGAGACAAGCGGGCATGGGCGCGCCCCGGTGGTGAGGAGCAGGCAGGGTGCAGGCAGGGCGAGGGCAGGGCGAGAACAGGGGGCGCGAGGGTCTTGAATTGAACGGGCGTTCAGATACCTTTCGCAGCATGGCACGCAAGCAAGGTTCGCATTCCGACATCACCGGCCCCCGGGTCCGCGACGCGGCGCTGCGGCTGTTCGCGCGCCACGGCTATGCCGCCGTCTCGATGCGCCAGATCGCGGCTGAGGTCGGGCTGGGGGCGGGGGCGCTGTATCTTTACACCCCGGACAAGCAGACGCTGCTGTTCAGTCTGATGCACGACCACATGCAAGAGCTTCTGGCCGAGGTAAAGCGTGACCGCGTGGCCGGACCCGACGATCCCCGTGCCCGGCTGGAGGCCTTCGCCCGTTTCCACATCCGCTTTCATCTGGACCGCCCCGATCTGGTGTTCATCGCCTATATGGAGCTGCGCAACCTGACCCCCGAAAATTTCGCCACCATCGAGGATCTGCGCCGCCGCTACGAGACCCGGCTAGAGGGTATCTTGCGGGACGGTCATTCCGAAGGCGTGTTCCGGCTGGACGACAGCAAGCTGACGGCGATGGCTCTGATCGCGATGCTGACGGGCGTGAACACGTGGTTCCGCGAGAGCGGGCGGCTGGATCGCCGTGCCGTCGAAAACGTCTATTGCGATCTGGTGCTGAAAGCGGTGGGCGCGGCCTGAAGGTGACGGCCCGTCCCGGCGGGCGTCGGTCAGCTTCTGCTTTGCCGGGGCCTTGAACGGGGGCCTTGAACGGAACCGGCGGCAGGGGCTATCGCGTTGGGTCTTTGGCCCACGGACGAGCCCACGGACCGGCACCGATCGGCCCACTGAACGGCACGAGGCCCCGCGCCTTGTCCGCCGCCGCGCAACCGCAGGAGGATATTTTGCCATGAAGACATTTACCCCGACCACCCCCCGGACGCTGAGCCACACCACGGCGCTGACCTCGGCCCTGATGTTGACCGCCGCCCTGACGCTCGGCGCCACCGCAGCCTTTGCCCAGACCGACACCGCCGCCGACACCTATACCGGCGAGCCCTCGGTCGCTGCGCCCGAGGCGGACGGCACCGAAAACGCAGCCGAGCCGAAATCCGAGCCGCAGGCCAATCTTGCCGTTGGCATCAGCAAGCAGATGCCCACGGCCAAGGTCGAGACGCCCAACGGCCCGGTCACGATCCAGCGCATTCAGGACACCGACAACCGGCTGCAGGGCGAATGGGCCCGCACATCGCGACCCTGTCCGGATTTCTGCATCCAGCCGATGACCCCGGCCGAAGGCGTCACCACCATCGGAGAGCTGGAGTTGATCGCGATGCTGCAAGACCCCGACGCCGTGGTGGTCGACAGCCGCACCGTCGACTGGTTTCAGGGCGGCACCATTCCGGGCGCGGTCAGCATCCCCTACACCCAATTGGTGGACGAACTGGCGATGCTGGGATGCGAGGCTGATTTCGACGGCTGGGACTGCGCCGACGCCAAGCCCGTCGCGCTGTTCTGCAACGGTATCTGGTGCGGTCAGTCCCCGACCGCGATCCGCAACATGATCGAAGAGGGCTACCCCGCCGACCGGATCTTCTATTATCGCGGCGGCATGCAGGTCTGGCGCACGCTGGGGCTGACCGTGACCGGCGACAAGTGACACCGCGCCCGTAAGACCGCGCCCGAGACACCGCGTACTGGGGGCAACCGCCCCGAAATAACTAATGGCACCGGCGCCAGCCCTTGGACGGGCGGCGCCGGTGTTTCCGTTTCTTCAGGTTTTACTAACAGCCGCCGTTAATGCGCCGACTTGATGAAGCGGTCGTTGCGCAGATCGCTGACGGCCTGCTTCAGCTCGGCCTGGGTGTTCATCACGATGGGGCCGTGCCAGGCGATGGGCTCTTGGATGGGCGCGCCCGAGATCAGCAGAAAACGGAGGCCCTCGGGGCCGGCCTGCACCGTGACCTCGTCGCCCGAACCAAAGCGGACCAGCGTGCGGTCGCCCGACAGATCGCGGATGTTCAGCTCTTCGCCCATGACCTCTTTCTCCAGCAGCACGCCGCCGGGCTGGCTGGCGTCGGCAAACTGGCCGGCGCCTTCGAAGACATAGGCGAAGGCGCGGCGGTAGGTGTCGACCGGAAAGGTCTTCTTGACCCCGGCGGGCACGTAGATGTCCAGATACTGCGGATCGGCGGCGATGCCATCGACGGGGCCTTTCCGGCCCCAGAAATCGCCCACGATGACCTTCACGCGGGTGCCGTCATCCTCGACGATCTCGGGGATGTCGCCGCCTTGCACGTCCTGATAGCGCGGCGCCGTCATCTTCAGCGACGAGGGCAGGTTGGCCCAAAGCTGAAACCCGTGCATCTGGCCGCTGGCATTCCCCTTCGGCATCTCCTGATGCAGGATGCCCGAGCCTGCGGTCATCCACTGCACATCGCCCGCCCCCAGCGTGCCGGTGTTGCCCAGCGAGTCGCCGTGATCGACCGAGCCGTTCAGCACATAGGTGATGGTCTCGATCCCCCGGTGGGGGTGCCATGGAAAACCGCGCTGGAAATGCTCGGGGCGGTCGTTGCGGAAATCATCGAACAGCAGGAACGGGTCCAGGGCCTCGGGCTCGTGGAAGCCGAAGGCGCGGTGAAGATGGACGCCGGCGCCCTCCATCGTGGGCTGGGCCTGACTGCGCGAGGTGACGGGGCGGATCGACATGGGACAAACTCCTGCTGTGACAGGATCGAGATAAGCCGTGCCGGTGCGCCCCACAACGGGGCGGGCCGCGCGTGGGCGCAGGGGGGCTGTGCGGGGGCACACAACCGGGCCGTGACGGGGGCGGTCACGCGGGGGGATCCGGATATTTTCACGACACTAAAGCCGGAACGCGGCGCAGGGAACGCGCGGGCCTGCTTGTGGCAGCGGCGCGACGGGGCTATTGGCGGGGCTGAGTTGCAGAAAGATGACCCATGCCAGAGCCGGATTATACCATCACAACCTCGGGGTCGCGCCGGGTGATCGCGCTGACCGTCCTGCTGGGACTGGGGGCCTTGCTGCTGTATCTGGCGATGGCCCGCCCGCCCGAGGCGCTGGGCTGGCAGGTCTTTCTGCTGGGCGCGGGCCTGCTGGTCCTGATCCAGGCCGAGCGGTTCCGCCGCACCAGCCAGCTTCGCCTGAACCTGTGGCCCGACCGGCTGGAGGACAGCGCGGGGCGGGTCCTGTGCACCATGGACGAGATCTCGAAGGTGGAACGGGGCACCTTCGCGTTCAAACCCTCGAACGGGTTCGCGCTGGTGATCGACGCCGACAAGACCGCCCCCGCCCGTGGCTTTGTCTGGGCGCCGGGTCTGTGGTGGCGGATGGGCCGGCGCGTGGGCGTCGGCGGCGTGACCCCGGTGGCGCAGACCAAGGCGATGGCCGACATGATCGCGGTGCGCGTGGCCGAACGCACGGGCACCCGGCGCTTTGCCTTTCTTTATGAGGACGACAAATAGCGCAGGGCTTGGCGGCGGTTGGCGGCCCGGCCGGGCCCGTCGCCGGACTGCGGACAATTTCGGGGTGTGCAACGCGCCCCTTGCCTCTAGGTTCTGTATCAGGCGCCCGCTGAATGGCGCGATCCAGAAACAGATCCAGGGGGTGCCATGAGCATTCAGTCCGAGCCGAGTTTCCGCGATTCCGTCGATCTCATGTTCAACCGCGCCGTGGCGCTGATGGACCTTCCCCGGGGCATGGAAGAGAAGATCCGCGTCTGCAACGCCACCTATACGGTCCGCTTCGGCGTCAGGCTTCGGGGGCATGTGCAGACCTTCACCGGCTACCGCTCGGTCCATTCCGAACATATGGAGCCCGTCAAGGGCGGCATCCGTTATTCCCCCGCCGTCAATCAGGACGAGGTCGAGGCGCTGGCCGCGCTGATGACCTATAAGTGCGCGCTGGTCGAGGCGCCCTTTGGCGGCTCGAAGGGCGGGCTGTGCATCGATCCGCGCGACTATGAAGAGGACGAGCTGGAACGGATCACCCGCCGCTTCGCCTATGAGCTGGCCAAGCGCGACCTGATCCACCCCAGCCAGAACGTGCCCGCCCCCGACATGGGCACCGGCGAGCGTGAGATGGCGTGGATCGCGGACCAGTACACCCGCATGAACACCACCGACATCAATGCCCGCGCCTGCGTCACCGGCAAGCCGATCCACGCGGGGGGCATCCAAGGACGGGTCGAGGCCACGGGGCGCGGCGTGCAATACGCCCTGCAGGAATTCTTCCGCCACCCCGAGGACGTGGCCAAGGCCGGGCTGGCCGGCAGTCTGGATGGCAAGCGCATCATCGTGCAGGGTCTGGGCAACGTGGGCTACCACGCCGCCCTGTTCCTAAGCCAAGAGAACGGCGCCCGCATCGTTGGCATCGCCGAGCGCGATGGCGGCATCTACGACCCCGAGGGGCTGGACGTGCAGATGGTGCATGACTGGATGCAAAGCCACGGCACCGTGCGCGGCTGTCCGGTGGGCGAGCTGGTCGAGAACGCCGACGCCCTGCTGGAGCAGGAATGCGATATCCTGATCCCCGCCGCGCTGGAGGCCGTGATCAACCTTGGCAACGCCGAGCGCGTCCAAGCACCGCTGATCATCGAGGCTGCGAACGGCCCCATCACCGCCGGCGCCGACGAGATCCTGCGCAAGAAGGGCTGTGTGATCATCCCGGACATGTATGCCAACGCAGGCGGCGTCACGGTGTCGTATTTCGAATGGGTCAAGAACCTGTCGCACATCCGCTTTGGCCGCATGCAGCGCCGGCAGGAAGAGGCCCGCCACCAGCTTCTGGTGGACGAGCTTGAGCGGTTGGATCGCTACATGGGCGACGCATGGTCGATGACCCCGGACTTCAAGCAGAAGTACCTGCGCGGTGCGGGCGAGCTGGAGCTTGTGCGCTCGGGCCTCGATGACACTATGCGCACCGCCTATCAGTCCATGCGCGAGGTCTGGCACGCACGCGGCGACGTCAGCGACCTGCGCACCGCCGCCTATCTGGTGGCGATCGAGCGGGTGGCCAAGAGCTATCACGCCAAGGGGCTTTGATAGGGGGCATTGATAGGGACTTCGGCGCGGCGCCGGGCGATCGCGGCTTGGCAGGGCGATGGCCGCCGATGCGGCCACGCCATGACTGGACTCTGACGCCGCCCGGTCCAATATGGGTGCCATGAGTCTGCCCCCCGGTTTCATCGACGAGCTGCGCACGCGGCTCAGCCTGTCTCAGGTCGTCGGGCGCAAGGTCCTGTGGGATCCGCGCAAGTCGAACCAGGGCAAGGGCGATTTCTGGGCGCCGTGCCCCTTCCATCAGGAAAAAAGCGCGTCGTTCCATGTGGATGACCGCAAGGGCTTTTACTATTGCTTCGGCTGTCAGGCCAAGGGCGACGCCATCTCCTTCGTGCGCGAGACCGAGAATGTGGGCTTTATGGAAGCCATCGGCATTCTGGCCGCCGAGGCCGGTCTGCCGGTGCCGCAAAGCGACCCCAAGGCGCAGGAAAAGACCGACCGCCGCACCCGTCTGGCCGAGGTGATGGAACAGGCCGTGCGCTTTTTTACCATGCAGCTTTCCACGGCGGCGGGCGGCGCCGCGCGGGACTATCTGGACAAACGCGGGCTGGGTGCGGACGCGCGCAAACGCTTCGATCTGGGCTATGCGCCCGACGCGCGGCAGGCGCTGTGGTCGCATCTGACCGCCGCGGGGGTCGAGCCCGATCTGATCATCGCCGCCGGTCTGGTCGCCCGCCCCGACGACGGCGGCGCACCCTATGACCGCTTCCGCGGGCGCATCATCTTTCCCATCCGCGACGGGCGCGGGCGGGCCATCGCGCTGGGCGGTCGGGCGATGAGTCCGCAGGCGCGGGCGAAATACCTGAACTCGCCTGAAACCGAGCTTTTCGACAAGGGCCGCAGCCTTTACAACATGGCCCCCGCGCGTGAGGCCGCAGGCCGCCGCGGCACCCTGATCGTGGCCGAGGGCTATATGGACGTGATCGCGCTGGTCGAGGCCGGGTTCGAGGCCACCGTCGCGCCCTTGGGCACCGCCATCACCGAAAACCAGCTTCAGATGCTGTGGCGCATCAGCCCCGAGCCGGTGATCGCGCTGGACGGCGATACCGCCGGTCTGCGTGCGGCCCGGCGGCTGGTGGATCTGGCCCTGCCGGTGATGGAGGCCGGACAGTCCCTGCGCTTTGCCATCCTGCCCGAGGGCAAGGACCCCGACGATCTGATCCGCGCCGAGGGCCCCGAGGCCATGCAGAAGGTGATCGACGGCGCTCTGCCGATGGTGAGCCTGCTGTGGCAGCGCGAAACCGAGGGCCGGGTGTTCGACAGCCCCGAACGCAAGGCCGCGCTGGACAAATCCCTGCGCCAGATCCTGCGCACCATCCGCGACCGTTCGATCCGGGGTCACTATGCCGACGAGATCAAGCGCCTGCGCTGGGATCTCTTCGGCACCGGCCCCGAGACGGGGCTGAACGGTCTGGACGGGCTGGGCGGGCAGGGGGGTCGCGCGGCCCCCGACCACCGCTACGACGATCCGCGCGGGTATGACGGGCCGCCCGATGACGGGCCGTACCGGGACGACCCGTATGACCGGCCTCAGGATCAGAACCCCTATGGCGCGGACCCTTATGGCGACGGCGGCTACGCCCCTGCGCCTCAGCAGGGCGGCGACGGTGGTCACGGCAATGGCGGGTACACCAACGGCAGCCAAGGCAAGGGCGGCTTCAAGAAAGGCGGTTTTGGCAAAGGTTTCGGCAAAGGTTTCGGCGCAGGTTTCGGTAAGGGGCGGGGCGGACGCTCGGACCCTTGGAACGACGCCATGGCGCAGCCGCTGGATTCGACCCGCCGCTCACTTCTGGCGATGGCCGAGCCGGGGGTCGAGGATCACCTGAAAGAGGCCGTCGTGCTGGCCGCGCTGGTCGTCCACCCCGCCATCCTGCGCGACTTCGAGGCCGAGTTGGAGACGCTGGACCTTGCCCCCGCCCACGAGCCCGTGCGCGCCGCCCTGCTGCGCCACGGCTTTGCCGGCGATCTGGCCGAGCTGCCCGACAAGATCGCCACCGACGCCGGCGAAGCCCTTGAAAAGCTGTTTGCCCTGAGCCATGTGCAGATCTCGCCCCCGTTCCGGCACCGGCAGGACGCCGAGCTGGCCGCGCAGACGGTGCGGCAGGAACTGTCGAAACTGGCCTCGCGCCGGGGGGTCGCAAGGGAGATCGACGAGGCATCGCAGGATCTGGAAGGGCTGGCCGACGAGGGTCTGACATGGCGTCTGGGACAGGCCGCCGAGGCCCGCGACAAGGCCGAAAGATGGGGCGTGGACGACAGTCCGGATATGGGCGAAGATCGCGACGCCCTGTCAAAGATGCTGCAAGACCTCATCGATGGTGAGGTTTGGGTAAAGAAAACAAGGTAAACGGGTGTGCGAATCATTGATTCGCGTTTAATGATTCGCAAAACCACGCGCGACCGAATCACCCCCGCTGTAGGAGAGCTGCATGGCTGCCAAGGACACCGAAGACCGGAAGCAGGACGATCAGGACAACGAACCGATGCTGGACATGAGCCAGGCGGCGGTGAAAAAGATGATCTCCGAGGCCCGGGCCCGGGGGTATATCACCTATGACCAGCTCAATCAGGTGCTGCCGCCGGAACAGGTGTCCTCGGAACAGATCGAGGATGTGATGTCGATGCTGTCCGAAATGGGCATCAACATCATCGAGGACGACGAAGCCGAGGACGGCGAACAGAAGTCGACCGAACTGGCCACCACCTCGGACAGCAAGGAAGTCGCGGTCTCGACCTCCAGCTCCGAGACGCTGGACCGCACCGACGATCCGGTGCGGATGTATCTGCGCGAAATGGGCTCGGTCGAACTGCTGAGCCGCGAGGGCGAGATCGCCATCGCCAAGCGGATCGAAGCCGGTCGCAACACCATGATCGCGGGCCTGTGCAAAAGCCCGCTGACCTTTCAGGCCATCACCATCTGGCGCGACGAATTGCTGTCCGAGGACATCCTGCTGCGCGACGTGATCGACCTTGAGACGACCTTTGGCCGCTCGATGGGCGAAGACGGCGAGGGCGGCGAGGAAAACGTCGTGGCCGGCATCAACGTCGGCACCACCGCCGCCGTGCCCGGCCCCGTTCCGGGCGCCGCCCCCGAGGCCCCCAAGGCCGAGAAGAAGGCCGAGCCCGAGCTTGACGCCGACGGCAACCCGATCCGCACCACCGACGACGACGACGACGAGGATGAACAGGCCAACATGTCGCTGGCCGCGATGGAAGCCGCGCTGAAGCCGCGCGTGCTGGAAACGCTGGACCGGATCGCCGCGGACTATGCCAAGCTGTCGGACATGCAGGACGTGCGCATCTCGGCCACGCTGAACGAGGATGAAAGCTTCTCGGCCGGCGAGGAAGAGGCCTATCAGTCCCTGCGCGGCGAGATCGTCGAACTGGTGAACGAGCTTCACCTGCACAACAACCGTATCGAAGCGCTGATCGACCAGCTTTACGGCATCAACCGCCGCATCATGGCGATCGACTCGAACATGGTGAAGCTGGCCGATCAGGCCCGCATCAACCGCCGCGAGTTCATCGACGCCTATCGCGACCACGAGCTTGACCCCACATGGCTGGATCAGGTCGCCGCCAAGCCCGGTCGCGGCTGGTCGGCCTTCCTTGAGCGGTCGCGCGACAAGATCGAAGAGCTGCGCGGCGAGATGGCTCAGGTCGGCCAGTATGTCGGTCTGGACATCAGCGAATTCCGCCGCATCGTGCAGCAGGTCCAGAAGGGCGAGAAAGAAGCCCGTCAGGCCAAGAAGGAAATGGTCGAGGCCAACCTGCGGCTGGTGATCTCGATCGCCAAGAAGTACACGAACCGCGGCCTGCAATTCCTTGATCTCATTCAGGAAGGCAACATCGGCCTGATGAAGGCCGTCGACAAGTTCGAGTATCGTCGCGGCTACAAGTTTTCGACCTATGCCACATGGTGGATCCGTCAGGCGATCACCCGCTCGATCGCCGATCAGGCCCGCACCATCCGCATCCCGGTGCATATGATCGAGACGATCAACAAGCTGGTCCGCACGGGCCGCCAGATGCTGCACGAGATCGGCCGCGAGCCCACGCCCGAGGAACTGGCCGAAAAGCTGCAGATGCCGCTGGAAAAGGTCCGCAAGGTGATGAAGATCGCCAAGGAGCCGATCAGCCTCGAGACGCCCATCGGCGACGAGGAAGACAGCCAGCTTGGCGATTTCATCGAGGACAAGAACGCGATCCTGCCGCTGGACAGCGCCATTCAGGAAAACCTGAAGGAAACCACCACCCGCGTCCTGTCCAGCCTGACCCCGCGCGAAGAACGCGTGCTGCGCATGCGTTTCGGCATCGGCATGAACACCGACCACACGCTGGAAGAGGTCGGTCAGCAGTTCAGCGTCACCCGCGAACGCATCCGTCAGATCGAAGCCAAGGCGCTGCGCAAGCTCAAGCACCCCAGCCGGTCGCGTAAGCTGCGGTCATTCCTGGATCAGTAAAACGGGGTCGCTTACAGACCCGACCACGATATCAAGGGCGCCCCGCTGCGGGCGCCCTTTTTCATGCGCGCCGGGGTGGTGGCAGGCGCACCAGTTACGGTATCAAGTGGCCTTCTGGCCATTGCACGAGGGAACGGCATGCAGGACACCCTATCGCTGCGCACCGATGGTGCCGGGCTTTACGACTTCACCGCGCAGGTGGCCGACCGTCTGAGCAGATCGCCGGCGGGCGACGGGCTGCTGACGCTGTTCGTGCGCCACACCTCATGCTCGCTGCTGATACAGGAAAACGCCGACCCGGACGTGCAGCGCGATCTGCGGGCGTTCTTTGATCGGCTGGTGCCACCCTCGGACGACCCCTCGATGTCCTACCTGCGCCACACGATGGAGGGTCCGGACGACATGCCCGCCCATATCAAGGCGGCCATGATGCCGGTCAGCCTGTCGATCCCGGTGGTGGCGGGGCGGATGCAACTGGGCACATGGCAGGGCATCTACCTGTTCGAGCATCGCCGCGCCCCGCACCACCGGGACATCGCGCTGAGTTTCTTAAGCTCGGCCTAGTTCTGCGGCATGAGGTAGATCTCACGCACACAGTTGCGCGGATCGGCGTTGATGGCATGCAGGACCGCATCCGCCACATCGCGCGGTGCCAGCTTGTCGGGCGCGCCCTCATCAAAGAACGGCGTGTCGACCATGCCCGGCGCGACCACGGTGCACCGTCCGCCCCATTCGCGCATCTCGTCGGCCATGTTGCCAGCGTAGCCGTGCACGAACCATTTCGTTGCGCCATAGATCGACCCTTTGATGTGCATCCGACCGGCGGCAGACCCGGTCAGCACCAGATGGCCGCGGCTGTCGCGCAGATGGGGCAGGGCGGCGCGGGCGGTATAGAGCAGCCCCATGATGTTGATGTCGATCATCTGGCGCCAGCCGTCCAGATCGCCGTTCTCGGTGCCGGGGGTATCCAGCCCGGTGCCCGCGTTGGCAAAGACCGCGTCTAGGCTGCCGAAATGCTCGGTGGCCTGCGCCATCGCGTCGGCCTGTGCCTGCGCGTCGGTCACGTCGCCCGGAACCGACAGGGCCGCGCGGCCCAGATCCGACGCCAGCTCGTCCAGCGCGTCCGCCGAGCGGGCGAACATGGCGACGTTCCAGCCGTGATCGACGGCAACCCGCGCGGTCGCGGCGCCGATGCCGGACGAGGCACCGGTGATGAAAAGGGTCTTGGCCATGATGGCTCCTTTGCGAAGAAAAGTTGGGATTTGTCGGCACAACCCCGCAACGCGGTGCCCGTTCCATGCGGAGGTTTGTGGCCTTGCGTCACCCTTGCCGGGGTCGGGTTCGCCTAGGGGGTGTTTCCTTGCGGTAACAGGATGTTGTGGTCCGAAAACGACACTACCCAAGCCAATGCGGGTTACCTATAGTGCCTGTGGGCAACCCAAGCCCGACCAACAGGGAGGCGCCCCATGCGCTGTCCGTTTTGCGGAAACGTCGACACTCAGGTCAAGGATTCCCGCCCCGCCGAGGATCACGTGGCCATCCGTCGGCGCCGTTTCTGCCCCGCCTGCAGCGGCAGGTTCACCACCTACGAGCGGGTTCAGCTGCGCGATCTGGTGGTCATCAAAACCAATGGCAAACGCGAGAATTTCGACCGCGACAAGCTTGAACGCTCGATCCGCATCGCGCTGCAGAAACGCCCCGTCGAGCCCGAGCGTATGGATCAGATGATCTCGGGGATCGTGCGGCGGCTGGAAAGCATGGGCGACACCGACATCGGCTCGAAGCTGATAGGCGAGATCGTGATGGAGGCTCTGGCCCGCATCGACACCGTCGCCTACGTCCGTTTCGCCAGCGTTTACAAGAACTTCCAGGCCGCCGACGATTTCGAGGATTTCGTCGCCGAGCTGCGCCCCCCCACGCCGGAGGGCTGAGCCGTGGACACGCCCGCCGTGGCCGCCCCCGCTGGCGATCCCCGGTGGATGCGGCTGGCCCTGTCGCTGGCCGCCCGCGGTCTGGGCAACGTCTGGCCCAACCCCGCCGTCGGCTGCATCATTGAAAAAGACGGGCGCGTGCTGGGCCGGGGCTGGACCCAGCCCGGCGGGCGCCCCCACGCCGAGACGATGGCGCTGGTGCAGGCCGGCGACGCCGCCTTCGGCGCCACGGCCCATGTCACGCTGGAACCCTGCGCCCACCACGGCCGGACCCCGCCTTGCGCCAATGCGCTGATCACGGCGGGCGTGGCGCGTGTGGTGGTGGCGACGGGCGATCCCGATCCGCGCGTCGCCGGGCGGGGGCTGAAGCTGTTGCAGGCCGCCGGCATCGCGGTGCAGCTTGGCGTGCTGGGCGATGCCGCCCGCCGCCAGCAGTGCGGATTTCTCAGCCGGATTGAACAAGGCCGCCCGATGCTGACGCTGAAGCTGGCCACCTCGGTCGACGGGCGCATCGCCACGCGGACCGGCGAAAGCCAGTGGATCACCGGGTCGCCCGCGCGGCGGCAGGTGCATGCGCTGCGCCTGTCCCATGACGCGGTGCTGGTGGGCGGCGGCACGGCGCGGGCGGATGACCCGTCGCTGACGGTGCGCGGCTTCGGCGACGTGTCCCAGCCGGTGCGGGTGGTGGCGTCCCGAGGCTTGGATCTGCCGTTGGACGGCGCGCTGGTGGCCTCGGCCCGTCGGGTGCCGCTGTGGCTGTGTCACGGCCCCAATGTGGATGCCGCGCGGCTGGCCGCCTTCCGCGATGCGGGCGCCGATTGCCTTGAGGTTGCCGAGGCCGGAGGGGGGCTGGACCCGTCCGCAATGCTGCAGGCGCTAGGCGCCAAGGGTCTCACGCGGGTCTTCTGCGAGGGCGGCGGCCAGATGGCGGCGGCCTTGCTGCGGGCCGGGCTGGTCGATGTGCTGCACGAGTTCCGCGCCGGTGTCGCCCTGGGCGCCGAAGGCTTGCCCGCGCTTGGCCCGATGGGTCTGGACCGCCTGACCGATGCGCCGCGGTTCACCTTGCGCCACACAGGGTCCGTCGGCGGCGATGTGCACAGCATCTGGGACCGCGACCCGGCCAGTTAACGCCCACCTTACCGCCAAATCCACGACTGCGACGCCAGCGCCCCCTGCGCCTTCGAGGTCAGGCGGTTCATCAGACCGGGTCCGGGCAGCCGCCCCTCGGCCAGCCGGTCGATGGCCACCTCGACCGGACAGGGGGTGCCGGTGACGGGATCGACATAGCGCGGATAGGCGATCAGTGCGGCGTGGATCAGCCCCTCGATCGACACTTCGCGGCGGCGACGGTCGGGGGCGGACTCCAGATCGCGGGTCAGGCCCCAGCCGGCATAGAAGGGCGTGCCCAGACAGGTCACTTTCAGCCCGCGCAACAGGGCCTCGAACCCTAGAAGCGAGGTCATGGTCCAGACCTCGGCCACATGCTCCAGCAAAACAGCGGGGTCGGCGTTCTCCAGCACCCGGTCGGCATGGCGCAGGGCCTCGTCGCGGGGAATGCGGCCTTGGCGCAGACCGGCCTCGACATCCGGGTGGGGCTTATACAGGATCACGGCGTCGGGGTTGGCCTGACGGGTGGCCTGCAACAGCGCCAGATTGCTGCGCACCCGGCCCCCGCCCGTCAGGACCGAGGCGTCATCCTCGACCTGTCCCGGCACCAGTATCCGGCGCCCGGGGGGCAGGTCCAGACCGGCGGGGTCGGGCGCCTCCCCCTGCTTTAGGGCCGTGGAAATATCCCCGGCGCGACCGGCGCCACCGGCACCCAGATTGTATTTCGTCAGACGCGCCCGCAAGATCCGCGCCTGCACATCCTGCGCCCGCGCCCGCCGCGCATCGCTAAGGTGGGCGGCCCCGTGGATCAGGCGTTCCAGCCGGCTGGGGGCAGTGGGGTCGTAGTAGATGCCCAGATCGTCGCGTACCAGCGACAGCGGCGGCACCAGCGTGGCCCCCAACCCGCGCGAGCGCAGAAAGCCATCCTCGACCCGGCTGAGCGGCACTTGCGCCTCCTCGGCCTGCTGGGCCATCTGCGGCGTGGCCTTGCCGGCCCAGACCATCGCCGGGCGGCCTTCGCGCGCGGCGGTGCGGATCAGGGCGGGGCCTTCGGCAAAGCGCAGGGCGCGGTGCTGGCCGTAGAAACCTTGCAGGGGGCGGCGTTTCCACAGGCGCATGCCGCCCGCGACATGGCCGTGACGGTCCTCGCGCCAGGCGCGGGCCTGGGCCTCGATCGCACTCAGGCTGGTCTCAAACTCGCACAGCCGGTCGCGGTGGGGGTCGTACCACGTGGGGTAAAGCAGCATCGCGCCCGCGAAGAGCTGGGTGCGGGTCAGCACCCGCCCGCGCCGGTGCTGGGGCAGCAGATCCTGCGTCAGCCCCCAGCCCGAATAGAACGGCTGGCCAAAGACGCGGGGGCGGTGGCCGGCCAGCACGGCCTCGAACCCAAGCTGCGAGGTCACAACATAGACCGCGACCGCGCCCCGCATCAGCATCCAGGGCGAGACCGGGTCCGACAGCAGCGTCGTGCGGGCATCCTCGTCATCCGGGCCGAAATAGCCCGGACGGTGACCGGCGGCGGTTTCGGGGTGGGTCTTGATGACGATGCGGGCACCCGGATGCTCGTCCCGGGCGGTGAACAGCATCTCGCGGAAGTGGTTGGCGTTGGCCCCGCCCAGCCGGACCGAGGCGTCGTCGCGGGTCTGGTCGATCACCAGCACATAGCCCGGCGCGGGCAGGGGGTGGGCCGGGTCGAAGGCGCTGTATTTGCTGATTTCGGCGTCCTGCATCCGCTCGATCCCGTGGCGTGCGCGGGTCAGCAGGGCGGCGTCGTCGAAGGGGTGGCTGCGCAGGATATGTTCCAGATCGCTGGGTCGGCTCGCGTCCAGATAAAGCCCGCGCCGGTCAAGGATCAGCCCCACCGGCGGGTCGCCATCGCGCCCGGTGCGCAGTGAGCGGACGAAGGCGTCCTCGACCCGCAGAAGGGGGGCGCCCGACAGGGCCGCCGCCCGCTCGCCCCGCGCGGCATAGGGGGAATGGCCCCAGACGCCGATATGGTCGCGGGTGGCCGTGTCGGTGGCTGTGCCGGGGGCCGTGACGGTAGATGTATCGGGGGCGGTATCAGAGGCGCTCGCGCGGGGCAGTTGACCGGGCAGGCGGCGCCCGCCCAGCGGAGGCATGCGCGGCGTCACCTGCCAGCCGGCCAGCGTCAGGATGCGGCGCACCCGTTGCTGGCGCACGAACCCCGCCGAATAGACGAAAAGGCGCCGCGGTTGCCCGGCGACGCCTTTCGTATGATCCGTGTCTGGCGCTTTGCCGGGCAAGACGGGCCGGCCCGCTACTGGGCGACGCCGGCCAGGTTGTTCGCCTGGGCGAGCGAGCCGGTCAGCGACGAGATCGTCTTGTTCCACTGCACGAAGGGCGCTTCGGTGACATAGACCGTGTCGCCATCGCGGATGGCGAAATCGCGGGCCTCGAACATGCCGTTGGGCTCGGTCAGGTCCAGCACATAGACGAACCGCTGGGTGCCCTGAAGATCGGTGCGGCCCAGCACGTTGTTGGCGATCTCGGCGGGCTCGTTGCGGAAGACGAAGACGCCGGTGGGATCGGCCAGAGAGGACGACAGACCGCCCACTTGCGCGATGGCCTCCAGCGCCGAGATATTGGGGGTGGGGAAGTTCAGACGGCTCTGCGTGCCGGTGGCGCCAAGGGCGGTGAAGGCGCGGGTGTCTTCCTCGACGATGATGCGGTCGTTGGCGCGCAGGGCGATGTCCAGCGAGGGCGTGTTGTACAGATCCGACAGCCAGACGGTTTCGCGGCGGCCGCGCCGGATCAGCGTCACCTTCGTCACCTCGGGGTCGCTGGAAATGCCGCCGGCCTGCGCCAGCATCGACAGAAGCGTCCGGGTGGGGCGTTCGATGGGATAAACCCCCTGACCGCCGACGCCGCCGACGATCGAGATGGTGGCGCCATTGCCGGCCAGCCGCCGCACGATCACCTGCGGATCGGGGGTCTGGGTGTCCAGCTTGCGGGTGATGATGCCGCGCAGGGCCTCGGGCGTGTTGCCGGCAGCGCGGATGCGCCCGGCATAGGGCACAAAGATGAAGCCCGCGCCATCGACCTGCACCTGATCAAGCTGCGACAGACCGCCCTTGGCCAGCAGACCATCCTCGACATTCTCGTAGATGGTCAGGCCCAGACTGTCACCGGGCCGGATCACGTCCGAGCCGATCACGCCTGCAGAGCGGATGGATTTGGAAAAGCCAAGCGAGGGGGTGACGGCGGTCGCACGGGTCACCCGCGGGTTGACCGAGACGATGAACGCATCGCCCTGCCGCATCACCGATCCGGCGAAGATTTCACGTTTGGTGGGACCCGACCGCGGCAACCCGCACGAGGACACCACCGCGACACCAGCAAGAAGTGCGACGATGCGCACCCCGTTCGACGCCATGAATTTCATGGAAACTGCCCTCATTCTGCCACTCTGCCTTGTATTTTTTCTGCGACATTACGGAATGATGGCCAAAAAAGCTAGAGTCCCGCCGCCAAGTCAGTTCACCAGACGCAAGTGTTGCCGCGGAGCCGCGTTGCCCAGTTTCAGCGAGTCGTAGGGGTCCTGCTTGGCCAAGATCAGATCCGCGACCTGACGCAGCAGTTCTTGCCGGCCTTTCTGCGAGTAGTAGCCGCCGGTAAGCTGACTGGTTTCCAGCAAGTAGTGGCGAAAATCGCGGTAGGCCCGGCTGTCGGGGCGCATGGGTCGGGCGAAGAATTCGGGCAGGGGCTGCTCCGAGACGAACTCGGGCTTGGCATAGACCGCCGAGCCGAAGACCTTCAGCGGCAGGCCGCGCCACAGGGCCTGCTGGCCAGCGGTTGAATTCACGGTGACGGCGGTGCGCGCGTGGTTCATCAGCGCGGCCAGCTTGCCGCCGGGCACGTATTGCACCCGGTCGGCCACGCCGAATTCGGCGGCGATGGCGGCGATGGTGTGACGCATGGGCGTGCGCCCGTCTTCCAGCGGATGGCCCTTGAAGATCAGGTGATGATGGCGCGGCGCCCCCTCGGCAAAGCCTTCGATGCAGACGCGCAGGAACTCTTCAAGGGTATCGAAGGGGCTGTGTTCGACGAAAGAGCTGTCGTGTTCCAGTTGCAGCAGCACCAGATGATACGGATAGCCGCCCCGCGTGATCCGCCGCGTCGCCGCCACCCGTTCCGCCGAGCGGTAGGGCATGGTCAGCAGACGTTTCAGATACAGGCGGAATTCCTTATCCACCGACAGCGTGCGATGAGGTTTGAAGTTCGCATAGCGCCGGTTCCGCAGCATGACGAAGCCATGGTAGAGGGCGCCGTAAAAGATGTGGTGGCGCATGTCGCCCCAGCGGGCGGGCGCGTCGGGCAGGTCGCTGTCCAGCTCGGCCAGCTCAAGGCGCATGTCGGCGACGGTTTTCTCCATCAGCTTGGAATTGCCGTTCGAGCCGTCGCGCTCGTAGGTCACCCAATAGGGCCGCAGATAGCCTTCCTCGAAGACATGCACGCGCAGATGGGCCTTTTGCGCGGCCCGGATCGCCTCGGCGTGGATGTAGCGGACGTCGCCGTAAAGCACGATGTCGGTAATGCCGTATTTGCGGTAGATCTCGACGATCTCGGTGGACCAGCCCTGTTGGCCGCCGATGTAGGGGATGTAGGTTGCGCTGTCGGACCAGAAGGCCTCGTCGCCCCGGTTGAAGCCGACGCGCCAGACCTGAGAGCCCGCAGATCGCAGCATCGCGGCCAGCGTGTCGAAGAACGGGCCGTGCGGTCCTTGCAGAAATAGGAACTTCTTGCCCACGCCCAACGCCTTGACCATTTCATCACCTACTGAATACGCCGGCAATGGACCGCCGGACAACCTTTGAAACATTATTAACTTTGTCAAAGAGATAGCGTGACCGCATGGCGGCAATGGGGCGGGGGCGAAGCGATTTGCGGACATTTTCCCGGCGTCTCGGGCCTGCGTGGGCCGGATCGCGGGGGCAGGCGGGGCAAAGGGTCGGTTTGGCTTTGGGAGGCTTTGGGGGGCTTTAGGGGGGCGTGGTGTCTTGTCTCGCAGGGGCGGGACCGCTAGATGCGAAAGGGCCTTACGCACCCATCAGGCCACCGCACCGCGCAGGAGAAAGACCATGTTCACGGGGATCGTCACGGATATCGGCACGCTGATCACGGTCGAGCGGCCCGGCGACATGCGCGCGCGCATCGGCACCGCCTATGCCGCCGAGGGGATCGACATCGGCGCCTCGATCGCCTGCGACGGGGTGTGCCTGACCGTGGTCGCCAAGGGGCGGGCCGATGCGGGGGGTGATGAGCCCCACGATAAGCCCGACAACTGGTTCGACGTGGATATCTCGGCCGAGACGCTGTCGGCCAGCAATCTGGGCGGCTGGCAGCCCGGCCACCGCATCAATCTGGAACGCGCGCTGAAGGTCGGGGACGAGCTTGGCGGGCACATCGTCTCGGGTCATGTGGACGGCACCGCCCGCCTGCTGGATCTGCGCCCCGAGGGCGACAGCACACGGCTGACTTTCGAGGCGCCCGAGCATCTGGCGCGGTTCATCGCCCCCAAGGGCTCGGTCGCGCTGAACGGCACCTCGCTGACCGTGAACGAGGTCGAAGGCCGCCAGTTCGGCGTCAACCTCATCCCCCACACGATGGAGGCCACCAACTGGGGCGCGGCCCGCGCAGGCGATGCCATCAACCTAGAGATCGACACGCTGGCCCGATACGTCGCCCGGTTGCATCAGGCGGGGTAGGGCGCGCCCGGTAGACTTGGTTGGCGACTTGGTTGTCGACATGGTTAATGCCGGCAGGCCCGATCCGGGGCGTGCCCATCACGTCGCAGAGGGTGCAGGCGGCTCTGGATTCCCCCGGCGGGACGGGCTATCAGCCCCCGACCGTTACGAACCGACGCGCCCCGCACCTTCCACCCCGTCCGCAGGACAAGCTGCCACCACGTCCGCAGGACAAACCGCCACCCCGTCCGCAGGACAAACTGCCACCCCGTCCGCAGGACATACTGCCACCCGACCGGAGCCACCCGCATGTCAGACCCAGCCAGCTACAGCGACGCCATCTCTTCGATCGACGAGATTCTGGACGACGCGCGCAACGGTCGGATGTTCATCCTTGTCGACCACGAGGACCGCGAGAACGAGGGCGATCTGGTGATCCCCGCCCAGATGGCCACGCCCGAGGCGGTCAACTTCATGGCCACCCACGGGCGCGGGCTGATCTGCCTGACCCTGCCGGGCGAACGGATCGACGCGCTGGGGCTGCCGCTGATGGCGTCCTATAACTCGTCGCGGCATGAAACGGCCTTCACCATCTCGATCGAGGCGCGCGAAGGCGTGACCACCGGCATTTCGGCCTATGACCGGGCACGGACCGTCGCCGTGGCCATCGACCCGGCCAAGGCCGCCGCCGACATCGCCACCCCCGGCCACATCTTCCCCCTGCGCGCCCGCGACGGCGGCGTGCTGGTCCGCGCGGGCCATACCGAGGCCGCGGTGGACGTGGCGCGTCTGGCCGGGCTGAACCCCTCGGGCGTGATCTGCGAGATCATGAACGACGACGGCTCGATGGCGCGGCTGCCGGATCTGGTGTCCTTCGCCCAGCGGCACAACCTGAAGATCGGCACCATCAGCGACCTGATCGCCTATCGTCGGCGCAACGACAATCTGGTGAAAGTGTCCGAAGAGAAAACCATCCACTCCGAGTTCGGGGGCGAATGGCAGATGCGCATTTTCACCGACGAGACCCACGGCGACGAACATATCGCGCTGACCAAGGGCGATCTTGCGGGCGACGCGCCGGTGCTGGTGCGGATGCACGCGATGGACCCGCTGCACGACGTGGTCGGCGCCGGTGTCAAAGGCCGCTCGCAGGAATTCGGCCGCGCGATGGAGATCATCGCCGAAGAAGGGCGCGGCGCGCTGGTGCTGCTGCGCGACACCACCCTGAAGCTTGCGACGCAGGATGCGGCCTCGCCACAGACCTTGCGGCAATACGGGCTGGGGGCGCAGATCCTGTCCAATCTGGGGCTGTCGAAACTGACCCTGCTGACCAACTCGCCCAGCCCGCGCATCGTGGGACTGGACGCCTATGGCCTGTCGATCGAAGGCACGCGCCCCATCCCCCTTGATCCCGCTGCAAAGGACTGACCGATGGCCGGAACGGAAACCCACCACATCCTGCCGCTGCCCAAGTTCGACCGGCCGCTGCGGCTGCTGATCGTCGTGGCGCCTTATTACAAGGATATCGCCGATGACCTTCTGGCCGGCGCCATCGCCACGCTGGAGGCCGCCGGCGCCACCCACGAGGTGGTCGAGGTGCCCGGTGCGCTGGAAGTGCCCACCGCCATCCGCATCGCCCGGCAGGGGGCCAACTTCGACGGCTTCGTGGCGCTGGGCTGCGTCATCCGCGGCGAGACCACCCATTACGAGACCGTCTGCAACGACAGCAGCCGCGCCCTGACCCTGCTGGGGCTGGACGGGGCCTGCATTGGCAACGGCATCCTGACCGTCGAGACCCGCAATCAGGCCGAGGTGCGCGCCGACCCGCAGGGCCAGAACAAGGGCGGCGGCGCGGCTGCCGCGGCGTTGCATCTGGTGGCGCTGGCCCGGCGCTGGCCGGGGCAGGGACAGGGGCAGGGGCAGGGGCAGGGGCCGAAGCCGGACTCATCCGGCGATCCCACATCCGAGCGACCCACAGACCGACCCACAGACAACGACAGCGCCCCCTTCCGCATGGCGGGCCGCAACGAAGGACCGACCACAGCATGACCGTCTCGCGTGAAGATACCCGCCGCATGCGCTCGGCCGCGCGGCTATACGCCGTGCAGGCCCTGTTCCAGATGGAGGCCGCAGGCTCTACCGTCGACAAGACGCTGGTCGAGTTCGAGGACCACCGTTTCGGCGCCGTCTACGAGGGCGACGAGATGGCCGAGGGCGATCCCGCCCTGTTCCGCCTTCTGGTCAATGACGCGGTCGAGCGTCAGGCCCTGATCGACCAGATGGCCGACCGGGCGCTGGTGGCCAAATGGCCCATCGCCCGCATCGACCCGACCCTGCGCGCCCTGTTCCGCGCCGCCGGGGCCGAGCTGACGGCTGGCGACACCCCGCCCAAGGTGGTCATCACCGAGTTCGTCGACGTGGCCCGCGCTTTCTTCCCCGAAGGCAAGGAGCCGCAGTTCGTGAACGGCGTGCTGGACCACATGGCCCGAGAGGCGCGCCCCGAAGCGTTCTGAGGCCCGGGTCAGCAGCCCCGTTGGCCTCTGTTGGCGCCGATGGTCCCTGTGGCCCGGGTTCGGGGCAGGCCAGACACCATCCCCAGACCCGGCCCCAGACCCGACCCCGCTTAAGGGAATCGTCGCGCATTCAGGCGAATGCGCCGCCATCCGGCGCCCCTGATCCGGCGTCTGTAATCGCATTCCAGCGGGGTAAGGCCTGCCAGTTATCCCCAGTTGGGGCCCGACCCATGGCCGATCCGCCCAAGCGGCGGCGGATACCTGCCGTGCCGTCTATCCTCTTTCGCAGGCGTGAAAATATCCTTAAACCCGCTTTGGCCTCGCGAAATAAGGGGCCTTGGCTTCGGCAGATCCTCGCCGAGTGACGCACGGGCAAGGGGGGCTGCCAAGATTTGCCTGCCGGGATGCGGTATCCAGAAACGGCAAACTGAGAGGATTCTCGATGACACATCTCTATCGTTCCCTGCTTGGCCACAGCCTTTACGGCTTCATGATGGCCGCAGGTTTCGTGTCGGCCCTGCTGCTGCTGAACGTCGCCGGCCTTTGGGAAGTGGCGACCGGCTCGGATCAGGGCCTGATCGCCGCCGCGATGCTTTTGCTGTTCAACGGCATCGCCTTCACCACCATCCGGTTCTTCATCCACATGGCCCGCGAACGGGTCGATTGCCGCCCCTCGGGCAACCGCTCGGCGCTGCCGGCCCGGGCCGCGATCCCGGTCTACGCCCCGACACGCCGCTGACACGCCGCTGACCCGACGTCGACCTGACGCCCTGCTGATGTGACCGGGCGCATCGCAGACAGTCGCGGGTGTTTGCCCGCGGATCCTGTCGCCGCGATGGCCTTTAAATCAGCCCAACTCTTCCATGGAGCGCAGGCGAAACCTGTCCGAGCAGCCCGCACCCTGTCGCACCCGCGGCAGGGTGCGGTGCGTTCAGGGATGGCGCGTCAGATTGGCTCGTGGCCAGTGGGGGGGCAGGTCGGGACCTGTTCGGGGGAATGTGTGGCGGGCCCGTACGCGACCGTCGAGGTGATATATTCCCGAGGACCTGTGTATACAGGTGGGCACCAGGTAGCAGAACCAGGGTCCTGCCAGAGCCAGCTCCCTCGGAGTTGCTTAAGGCCACCGGAATGTAACCTCGTCACGAGAAGGACAGCACCCGCCACACCAGCCTAGGTAAGGCGCGCCCGGCCATCCGGCAACCCCTGCGGTGGGTTGATTTTTGTTCACTTTATGTTCATATGTTGCCCATGCAGAGTTCCGACTTCGATAAAGCCTCCGATACGCCCCATGGATCTACAGGCGAGCTTTCCGACAAGGCGTCCGCCCCCGCCGGCGCTGACGACTGGGATCAGGGGCCCCACGCCTTCCGGTCCGTTGTGCCAAGCCCGGCCGCCGCTGCCGCTGCCGAGGCGTCGCGGGAGATGCCCGGCCAGTTGCTGGCACGCGGGGTCAGTCGGCATCTGCGGGCGCATGACTTCGTCTCGGTCGAGGAATTCGTGCCCACGCGCGGGTTGCGGGTGGATGTCATGGCGCTGGGACCGCGCGACGAGATCTGGGTGATCGAGTGCAAATCCTGCCGCGCGGATTTTCAGGCCGATCGCAAGTGGCAGGGCTATCTGGACTGGTGCGACCGGTATTTCTGGGCGGTGGATGCCGATTTCCCCACCGATCTGCTGCCCGAGGGCACGGGGCTGATCATCGCCGACGCCTATGACGCCGAGATTCTGCGCATGGGCGAAGAGACGAAGCTGCCCGCCGCCCGGCGCAAGGTGTTGATGCGCAAGTTCGCCCGCCACGCGGCATTGCGGCTGCAGGGTCTGCGCGATCCGGGGGCGGTCAGGGCCTGGGCCCTTTAACGCTTGGGACCTTTAGAGCCCCGGTTGGCAGGCTTCTTGCCCATACGGCGGGCCTGTTCGGCGGCGGCCTTCAGTTCCTCGGCGATGTCCATCGCCTCGTCGGGGTCGAAGTCGAAGGGCAGATCGACGCCCTCGGCCTCGACATAGATTCGGACCATGCCCTCGGTGGTGGGCCCGATCTGGATGTTTCCGACGACTTCGCTTTGTGAATTGATGCCCATGGTGGCCTCCTGATTTCGTGGGGTCAGTAAAGCATCTGCGCGGGTATGCACAAGCCGCCGCGCACCGATCGCGGCGTCTGCGGGGCCTCTTGGGGCACGGGGGCGGGCAGCGGGGTGGACGGCGTGGTCATCCGCCCCTGATTGGTGGTGCGAATTTCGTCGAAAAGTGCGGCGCCGCTCTTGCAATGTGTCAAAGCCGGGGGTAAATGCCACAGCCAGTGCCGCCTTAGCTCAGTTGGTTAGAGCGCCGGATTGTGGATCCGGAGGTCCCCCGTTCAAGCCGGGGAGGCGGTACCACTTTCAAACAATTGAAATGCTTGCGTTAATCGACTCTGCCGCCGGCCTTGATGCTTACTTCAGGGCGACGGTCTGGCGCAGGGTTCCGCTGGCGCGATCATAGATCAGCAGCGTGGCGTCGGTGGTCACCACAAGCAGCAGATCCTCGGTCAGGGTGACGGCGCGTGGCTGGGTGCCATCGGGCAGGGTCAGCGCGCTTGTCAGCTCTGTGAGGTCCGTCGATTGTGATATGGCAGCGGCCGACACCGGCGCCGGGTCGGATTCGGCACCGAAACGCATGACAAGCAGGCCGACAATGGTTAGAAGCCCCGCGATCATCGTTATCGCCAGCGTCGTCACAAGGACGCGCAGGAACCTGAGATTTGCCGGCAGGTCCACCGGCTGAGGAGCATCATCCATGACCGGTTCCCCCACCGAGATCGTCGAATTCCGGATCGCAGCCGATCCACCCGCCCGCCTTGATAAGGCGCTTTCGCGCGATGTGCCAGAGCAGGCGTCGCTCAGCCGGACCCGGCTGGCGCGGCTGATCGCGGGCGGCGCGGTCGAACGCAACGGCGCCCCCGTCACCGACCCCAAAGCGCGGGTGGCCGAGGGCGATCTGGTGCAGATCCGCGTGCCCGTCGCCGTCGACAGCCATATCCTGCCCGAAGATATCCCCCTGACGGTGCTTTACGAGGACGACGATCTGATCGTGGTCGAGAAGCCCGCAGGCATGGTGGTGCATCCGGCTCCGGGCTCGCCCTCGGGGACGATGGTGAACGCGTTGCTGCATCACTTCGCGGGACGGCTTTCGGGGGTGGGCGGTGAAAAGCGGCCCGGAATCGTGCACCGGATCGACAAGGACACCTCGGGGCTGTTGGTGGTGGCCAAAAGCGATGCCGCCCACCACGGTCTGGCCGCGCAGTTCGAGGCGCATACCGTCGAGCGGCGCTACCTTGCGCTGTGCCACGGGGTGCCCGATCCGGGCGATCCGCGGGTGCGGGGCATGCGCGGCGTCTCGTTCGAGGCGGGCGATCTGTTGAAGATCACCACCCATCTGGCGCGGCACCGGACCGACCGGCAGCGTCAGGCGGTATTGTTTCAGGGTGGGCGCCACGCCGTCACCCGTGCGCGGCTGCTGGAGCGGTTCGGCACCCCCGGTGCAGTGGCGCTGGTGGAATGCCGGCTTGAGACGGGGCGCACGCATCAGATCCGGGTCCATATGGCCCACATCGGCCACGGGCTGGTGGGCGATCCGACCTATGGCGGCCGACGCAAGACCTCGGCCAAGGTGCTGGGCGAGGCTGTGGCGGCGCAGGTGGCCCAGTTCCCCCGACAGGCGCTGCACGCGGCCACCCTTGGGTTCATCCACCCCGTGACGGAAGAGGAGCTGCGGTTCGAAAGCGCCTTGCCCGACGACATCGCGACCCTGCTGGAGGCTTTGCGCGGCTTGGGGGGCGAAGGTGATGAAAGTTGATGGAGCCTTGCATTTTTGCGCCTCACGGGATGCCTTTGTTACGTTACAAAAGGGTCAACAGGGCGTGAGATCGGACGATTTCGCGGGACCCGGCAGGCTGGCGGGCGCATTCTGTTAGCGAAGCCTCTGAGGAAGCGCCTGACGGGGTGAACCCGTCGCGGCCCCGCAATTGCCCAGCCCGCATCTGCCCAGAACGGCAGTATGTTGCCCACGCTGCGGCGCAGCAGGAACCGGGCCGGTTGTTGAAATGTTAATCACCCATACATACGTTCGTTTGGCAGAATGGGACAGGATCAGATGAGTTACGCAAATCTACCGGCACCGTCGCCCGAGCAGGGGTTGAATCGCTATCTTCAGGAGATCCGCAAGTTTCCGATGCTGGAACCTGAACAGGAATACATGCTGGCCAAACGCTGGGTCGAGGATCAGGACACCGAGGCCGCCCACCAGATGGTCACCAGCCACCTGCGTCTGGCCGCCAAGATCGCGATGGGCTATCGCGGCTACGGCCTTCCGCAGGCCGAGGTCGTGTCGGAAGCCAACGTCGGTCTGATGCAGGCGGTCAAGCGGTTCGATCCGGAAAAGGGTTTCCGTCTGGCCACTTACGCCATGTGGTGGATCCGCGCCTCGATTCAGGAATACATCCTGCGCAGCTGGTCGCTGGTCAAGATGGGCACCACCTCGGGGCAGAAGAAACTGTTCTTCAACCTGCGCAAGGCCAAGGCCCGTATCGGCGCGCTTGAGGATGGGGATCTGCATCCCGATACCGTCAAGAAGATCGCCACCGATCTGAGTGTGACCGAGGCCGAGGTGATCTCGATGAACCGGCGGATGTCGGGGGGCGATGCGTCGCTGAACGCCATGGTCGGCTCGGACGGGGAAGGCACCACCCAGTGGCAGGACTGGCTTGAAGATCAGGACGCCGATCAGGCCGGCGATTACGCCGAGCGGGACGAGCTGGAGGCCCGGCGCGAGTTGATGGCCGACGCCATGTCGGTGCTGAACGACCGCGAGAAGGACATCCTGATGCAGCGCCGTCTGCAGGACCGTCCCGTGACGCTGGAAGAACTGTCCGGCCAATACGACGTCAGCCGCGAGCGCATTCGCCAGATCGAGGTTCGGGCGTTTGAGAAGCTGCAGAACCGGATGCGCGAGTTGGCCAAGGAAAAGGGGCTGCTGGCCCCGGCCTGATCTTTGTCTCTGCCGTCTAAAGCAGGGGCGGTCAGGGGTTTGGCCGCTTGATTTCCCGTCCGCGTTGTTGGCCGCCCGCTCAGGGCGGCCTTTTGCGTTCAGCCTGTCGGGGAACGTCGAGCGGGACTTTCAAGCGCCCATCCCCCTCCTGCCGCTCTACTGCCAGCCCTCGGTGCCGGGTATGCCCGAGCCGCGCACGCCGGCGCGGGCCAGTATTTCCGGAAAGGCGCGGCGGAATTGCAGCAGGCTGCGGCCCCCGTGGGCAAAGGTTTCCACGTCGATCCGGCGGGGCAGGCGGCGCAGGGGGATCCTGTGGACCCGCAGACGCGCCTCTAACTCAGCCAGCCGGTCGGCGGCGGGGCCGACGGGGGCGTGGGCCGTCACCACCTGCTGCAGGCGGCGGTCCAGAACCCATTCCAACGTCGCCTCGACCGTGCCCCATGGCGCAAGGGGCCGCACGGGCTTTTCCGCCGGGCCCAGCCTGCGGCGGGCGTCGGCCATGCCGACCTGCGCGAACCCCAGCACCGCCGAGGCGGGGGGCATGACGGCGCGGTCCTCGGTCGAGGACAGAAACCGGATCTCGACGATGTCCAGATCGTGGGGCAACAGACGCTCGGGGCTCAGATCATCCTCGTGCACGACCAGCCCGGTGCCGCCGATGCGATCGGCGCGCTGCCATGAGGGCGGGGCGGGGGGCGGCGAAATCTCGCCCTCGACCGCGCGGGCGGCGCGGGTCAGCGCGCTGTGGGGCAGTTGGTGCGCCGGGGCCGCGCCTGTGCCAGAGCCTGAGCCAGTGCTAGAACCCGTGGCGATCTCTTCGACCGTCACCAGATAGGGGTGGCCGGTTTGCAGGCCGGCAACCTCGCGCCACAGGACGGTGTTCAGGGCCGGGTCGCCGTCAAGCAGATGGCGCATGAAGAAATCGGCGCCCAACTCCCACGGCAGCCGCAGGGTGAAGATCCAGACCGAGGCGAACCAGCGCCGTTTGCGCTGTGGCAACGCGCCCGTGTCAACCAATTCGCGCGCCCATGCGTCGAAGGGGGCCAGCCCGGTCTGCCCGTCGCAGGCGTCCTGCCATGCCTGTTGCAGCCCCTCGTCGCGTTGCAGCCTGTCGGCGCTGGTCAGCACGCCCTGACGGAAGCCATCCCAGACCGTGGGGCGGGCCTGCACCCAAGCCCGCGCGTAAAGTCGTTCGGACAATTGTGCCATCAAACCGGGCAGTTGCGCGGCGCCGTGGCGGGCCATCGCGGCCTCCAGCAACTCGGCCTCAGACAGCAGACGGTGGCGCAGGTAGGGGGCCAGCGACGAGATGTCCGGGCTGTCGCCGGTGGCATCGGGCAGAAAGGCGTTGAGGATGTTCAGCGCGGTCTCGCGGGTGGGCATCCGCCGGGCGGCAAGGCTGGCGGGATGGTTGTCCAGCGTGACGACGCTGGCCGAGGATGTCTTCGGGTCGGACCCCGTCGGCCCCTCCGGGTTCTCGGCAGAGCTCATCGCGGGCCCCATGGGCCTGTGCGGCGGGCGCCCGGGCCGGAATGGACGCGGGTTGCGGGATCACGCGTGGGTCCTTGGCGGTTCAAATCGTCGTGTCCCCTGTCTTGCGGTAACGTCGGTTGCGGTGGCGGCGGGCGCGCACCTTCCCTTGCCGTTGTAGATCGGACGGCGGTGCAATCAACCCGGCAGCAGCGCGGCAGCACACTGGCAGCACCTCGGCAGCACCCCCGGCAATCCCCCGCCAAGCCTGCCCACGCCGCCCCGTCCGTCGCAGGGTTAATCGGATGCGTCGATAAAACTGCGTCCCCGGCCCTTGCAGCCCAACGGACCCGCAACTAACATTTTGGAAGCTTTGGCCCGTTAGAAGGGCCGCAACCCAGCAGAGGCTCGATAATGTTCAACCCCACCCAGCAGGTCCAGAATTTCATCATCCCGACGGTGGAGGAAACGACCTCGCGCGGTTCGCTGCGCTATGACATCTTCTCGCGCCTCCTGAAGGAGCGGATCGTTTTCGTCTCGGGCCCCGTCCACGACGAGATGGCCACCGTGATCGTGGCCCAGCTTCTGTTCCTCGAGGCCGATAACCCCTCGAAGGAAATCTCGATGTATATCAACTCGCCCGGCGGGGTGGTGACCTCGGGGTTGTCGATCTACGACACCATGCAATACATCAAGCCCAAGGTCTCGACCGTGTGCATCGGTCAGGCGGCTTCAATGGGCTCGCTGCTGCTGGCGGCGGGTGAGCCGGGGATGCGGTTCTCGCTGCCCAACAGCCGGATCATGGTGCACCAGCCCTCGGGCGGGTATCAGGGTCAGGCGACCGACATCATGATCCACGCGCAGGAAACCCAGAAGCTGAAGGACCGGCTGAACCAGATCTACGTCAAGCACACCGGGCGTAAGCTGGAAGAGGTTGAAAAAGCGCTGGAGCGTGACAATTTCATGGAAGCAGAGGCCGCCAAGGACTGGGGCCTTATCGACGAGATCGTGGAAAGCCGCCCGCGCGGCGACGATCCGAAAAGCTGATCCGACGACGCAGCGGGGCGGGGCCTGTGGCACATTTTGCCATTGTGCCCCCATACCCACTGCCTTAGTCTTTTCAGACAGGCGAAAGGTCGATGTTTCATCCGGAGCATTTGCCAAAAGAAGGGAACCTTCGAGGTAAGCGATGGCAACGAACTCAGGCACCGATTCCAAGAATACCCTCTACTGCAGCTTCTGCGGCAAGAGTCAGCATGAAGTCCGAAAACTCATCGCCGGGCCTACGGTGTTCATTTGTGATGAATGTGTCGAGCTGTGCATGGACATCATCCGCGAGGAGACGAAGACCTCGGGGCTGAAGGCCACGGACGGCGTGCCCACGCCCAAGGAAATCTGCGAGGTTCTGGACGACTACGTGATCGGTCAGATGCACGCCAAGCGTGTGCTTTCGGTCGCGGTCCACAACCACTACAAACGCCTCAATCAGGCCGGCAAGACCGGCGATATCGAACTGGCGAAATCCAACATCCTGCTGATCGGCCCCACCGGCTGCGGCAAGACGCTGCTGGCCCAGACGCTGGCGCGCATTCTGGACGTGCCGTTCACTATGGCCGACGCCACGACGCTGACCGAAGCCGGTTACGTCGGCGAGGATGTCGAGAACATCATCCTCAAGCTGCTTCAGGCCAGCGAATACAACGTCGAGCGGGCGCAGCGCGGCATCGTCTACATCGACGAGGTCGACAAGATCACCCGCAAGTCCGATAACCCCAGCATCACCCGCGACGTGTCGGGCGAGGGTGTGCAGCAGGCGCTGCTGAAGATCATGGAAGGCACCGTGGCCTCGGTGCCGCCGCAGGGCGGTCGCAAGCATCCGCAGCAGGAATTCCTGCAGGTGGACACGACCAACATCCTGTTCATCTGTGGCGGTGCGTTCGCGGGTCTGGAAAAGATCATCGCGCAGCGCGGCAAGGGCTCGGCCATGGGCTTTGGCGCGGATGTCCGCGAAGAGGAAAAGCAGGGCATCGGCGAGACGTTCAAGGCGCTGGAACCCGAGGATCTGCTGAAGTTCGGTCTGATCCCGGAATTCGTCGGTCGTCTGCCCGTGATTGCCACGCTCGAAGATCTGGATGCCGAGGCTTTGGTCACCATCCTGACCGCGCCCAAGAACGCGCTGGTCAAGCAATACCAGCGCCTGTTCGAGCTGGAGGATGCCGAGCTGACCTTCACCGACGACGCGCTGAAGGCCATCGCCAGCCGTGCGATCGAACGCAAGACCGGCGCCCGTGGCCTGCGCTCGATCATGGAGGACATCTTGCTCGACACGATGTTCGACCTGCCGGGCATGGATGATGTCGACGAGGTTGTCGTCAACGAAGAGGCCGTCCAGTCGGACGCCAAGCCGCTTCTGATCTACGCCGACCGCGCCAAGGAAGAGCCCGCGACCGCCGGATGACACGCTTACGCAGATACACCGGCGACCCGGTCGCGGCACAGGCCGGCTTTGGCCGCGACGGAGCGTCTGATGCGGTGTTCGATGTGGCGGCTGGCGGTGTGATTGGCGTTGCCGGCACGGGCTAGGACAGACTAGAAGATTTCAGCGGGCCGCCCGGCATGTTCGGGCGGCCCGTGCTACGATTTGAACCAAGACCAGAACAATTCAAAAGACGTCCGGAGGCGCTTCGATGGGGATCAAGAATGCACTGCTGCGGGCCGTGACCTGGTGGAACGGCCAGACATTGGGCACCCAGCTTTTCACCGCTCGCAAGGGGCTGAAGGTGGGTGAGGATACGCAGGGCAACATCTTCTACCAGACCGACGGCGGCAAACGCCGCTGGGTGATCTTCAACGGCGAGGCCGAGGCCAGCCGCGTCAGCCCCGAGTGGCATGGCTGGCTGCACCACACATGGGACGAGCCGCCGACCGAGGTGCCGATGGTGCACAAGCCCTGGGAAAAAGAGCATGTGGAGAACCTGACCGGCACGCAGATGGCCTATGCCCCGCCGGGATCGATCCGCCGCGCAGCCCCCGCGCCGCGTTCGGATTACGAGGCCTGGCAGCCCGAGTGATGGCCGAGAACACCACAGAAGTGATCGTCGGCGGGGTTGTTCTGGCCGCTGCCGCCGGATTCCTGATCCATCTGGCCAGCGCCGCCGGCATCTCGCGCGATAGCGGCTCTTACGAGCTGACGGCAAGTTTCCGCTCGATCGAGGGGGTGACGGCGGGAACCGATGTCCGTCTTGCCGGCGTCAAGGTAGGCACGGTCACGGCGCTGGATCTCAACCCCAAGACCTTCCGCGCCGACGCCCGTTTCACCGTCCGCGAGGGGATCGATTTGCCCGACGATACATCCGCCGTCATCGCCTCGGAAGGGCTGCTGGGCGGCAACTTCCTTGAACTTGTGCCCGGCGGATCGCCCTTCGATCTGGAGCCCGGCGCCGAGGTCGAGAACACCCAAGGCGCGGTCTCGTTGATCACGCTGCTGTTGAAGTTCGTGTCGGGGAATTCGGGCCAATGACCGGCACGCGCCCGCAAGATCGGGGCCGGCAGGGGGCCGCGACAGCCGCCCGCACCCGCTTGGCGCTGACGACCGGTCTGGCGCTTGGCCTTCTGGCCGCAGCACCGATGCCGGTCTTGGCCCAAAATGGCGGTTCCAGCGACGATATCGCCACCGAGATTCTGCGCGACATCACGGGTGGCAGCGCACCGCAGTTCGACGTCCAGAACGACCCCCTGAACGACCCCCAGCCTACCGTCGAATCCGACGTTGGGGGCAACACGGGGGAAGACACGGGGTTCGTGACCGTCACCGACCCGGTGATCGGGCTGACCCCGCAGGGCGACCCAGCCACCGGATTGACCACCGGCCCCGCCGATCCGGCCAATGGCGGCTTCATCAATGTTCAAAGCTCCGAGGCCGGGCCCGTGGTGGTCGAATCCTCGGGCGCGGTGCTGCGCGGGCTGGACAAGGTCTCGGGCGAGACCACCGATATCGCCTTCGCGTCCGGCGAGACGCGGCAGTACGGCTATCTGACCGTCACCCTGCGCGAATGCCGCTACCCGGCGGATGACCCCTCGTCGAACGCCTATGCCTTTGTGACGATCACCGAGGAAAGCGACGACGGAAAAGAGTGGTTCTCGGGCTGGATGATCGCCAACGCGCCGGCGCTGAACCCGTTGGATCACCCGCGCTACGACGTCTGGCCGCTGCGCTGCAAGATCGATAGCGGGTCCGGCTCGGGCGGCTGAGCCGCGAAATCCGCAGGCTTGGCCAAGGCCTTTTTCAAAGCGGTACGATAGTCCGCCCGCGCGATCTCTTGCCCGCCCAGGGATGCCAGATGCTCGGTCAGGAACTGCGTATCCAGCAGGGTGAACCCGCCCACGCGCAGCCGCGCCACCAGATAGGCCAGCGCCACCTTGGACGCATCCGTCACCCGCGAAAACATGCTTTCGCCAAAGAAAGCGGCCCCAATCGCCACGCCGTAGACCCCGCCGACCAGCGCATCCTTTTGCCAGACCTCGACCGAATGGGCGTGGCCGTCGCGGTGCAGCTCGGCGTAAAGGCTGAAGATGCGCGCGTTGATCCAAGTGCTGTCGCGATCCGCGCAGCCGGCGACGACCTCTTCGAAGGCCTGATCGGTGGTGACGCGAAAATCCCCGCCCCGGATGCGCCGCGCCAACCTGCGAGAGATGTGGAATCCGTCCAGCGGCAGCACGCCGCGCATATGCGGATCGACCCAGAAGATCTGATCGTCATCGCGGGATTCGGCCATCGGGAAGATGCCGTGGGCGTAGGCCTGCAACAGCATCCCGGCGGTCAGGGCGTCGTCTTTCATGACCCTGTCGCCTTATCAGACGGGAAAAGGGGCAAGCGCGGGCGGCGCGGGGCCGCCGCCGGTGCACTTGGCGACACAGCGAACGAAACGGGCGTCAGCCCCCCAGATTTGTCTCCAGCCATTTTTCCAGCCAGTGGATGTTGTACTCGCCCGACAGGATGTCAGGCTCTTGCAGCAGGGCGTGGAACAGCGGAACGGTGGTGTCCACGCCGTCGACGATCAACTCGGCCAGCGCCCGGTTCAGACGCGCCAGTGCCTCGTTGCGGTCGCGGCCATGCACGATCAGCTTGCCGATCAGACTGTCGTAAAACGGCGGAATCCGGTAGCCGTCGTACAGCGCCGAGTCCATCCGCACGCCAAGACCGCCGGGGGCGTGATACTGGGTGATCCGACCGGGGCAGGGGGCGAAGCTGGGCAGTTTCTCGGCGTTGATCCGGACCTCGATGGCGTGGCCGTTGATCCACAGATCGTCCTGAGTGAACGACATCGGCAGCCCCTCGGCCACGCGGATCTGTTCGCGCACCAGATCGACGCCGAAGATGGCCTCGGTCACGGGATGCTCGACCTGAAGGCGGGTGTTCATCTCGATGAAATAGAACTCGCCGTTCTCGTAGAGGAATTCGATGGTGCCGGCGCCGGCATAGTTGATCGCGGCCACGGCGTCGGCGCAGGTCTTGCCGATGCGGGCGCGGGTCTCGGCGTCGATGCTGGGGCCGGGGGCCTCTTCAAAGACCTTCTGGTGACGGCGCTGCAGCGAGCAGTCGCGTTCGCCCAGATGCACGGCGGTGCCCTTGCCGTCGCCAAAGACCTGAATCTCGATGTGGCGCGGCGTGGTCAGGTATTTCTCGATATAGACCTCGGCGTTGCCGAAGTTCGACTTGCCCTCGGCGCGGGCGGTGCGGAAAGCGTCGGGAAGCTCTTCTGCGGTGCGGGCCAGCTTCATGCCGCGCCCGCCGCCGCCGGCGGTGGCCTTGATGATGACCGGATAGCCGATCTCTTGGGCCACGGACTGGGCGGTTTCCAGATCGGGCACGCCCCCGTCCGATCCGGGCACGCAGGGCACGCCCAGCTTGCGCATGGTTTCCTTGGCAGTGATCTTGTCGCCCATCACCCGGATATGTTCGGACGTGGGGCCGATGAAGGTGATGTCATGATCTTCCAGAATCCGCACGAAATTCTGGTTTTCGGACAAAAAGCCATAGCCCGGATGCACCGCCTGCGCGCCCGTGATTTCGCAGGCCGAGATGATGGCCGGGATCGACAGGTAGCTGTCGGTCGACGAGGGCGGGCCGATGCAGACCGTCTCGTCGGCCATGCGCACATGCATCGCGTCGGCGTCAGCGGTAGAGTGCACCGCGACCGAGCGGATGCCCATTTCGCGACAGGCACGGATCACGCGAAGCGCGATTTCTCCGCGGTTGGCGATCAGGATCTTGTCGAACATGGGCGGACCTGCGGCTTATTCGATGATCATCAGCGGCGCGCCGAATTCGACGGCGGCGCCGTCTTCGATCACGATACGCTTGACGGTGCCGGACCGGGGGGCCGGGATCTGGTTCATGGTCTTCATGGCCTCGATGATCAGAAGGGTCTGACCCTCTTCGACCTTGGCGCCGACGGTCACGAAGGCGGGCGAGCCGGGCTCGGCCTGAAGATAGACGGTGCCGACCATCGGCGAGGTGACGGCGCCGGGGTGCTGGGCCGGATCTTCGTCCGGTGCGGCGGCGGGCGCAGGGGCTGCCGGGGCGGCGGCTGCGGCCGGTGCGGCGCTGGGGGCCGCGGGGGCAGGGGCCGCCTGCATCTGCGTCACCACTTCCTTGCGGCGCGAAACGCGGACCTTCAGGCTGTCGTCTTCGCCGTAGTCGCGGCGCACCTCAAGCTCGGTCAGGTCGTTTTCGCGCAAAAGCTCGGCCAGCGCCTGAATGAAGGCCACATCGGCGTCATGAGGTTTGTCTGTCATCCCATCCTCGATCTTTGTGCCCGCGCAGCGGAGTTTCCCGCGAAATCAGGGCCGTAATTCCGTGGCTGTATACGGCAGCGGGCGCAGCTTGGAAAGCGGTGTCAACGAATTCGATGCCCTCAGCATGAAATCGCGATCCGGGCGGGGCGTCAGGGTTGCAGCAGTTTGGTGTAAAGCGTGTCCAGAAACGCCTCGGCCTCGTCGAAATGGCGGTCGTCTTCGCGGTTCAGGACCATGCGGACCTGCGCGTCGAAGTCGGCGTAATGCTGGGTCAGCGCCCAGATCGAAAAGATCAGGTGGCGCGGGTCCAGCGGCGCGATCTTGCCCTGCGCGATCCAGCCCGAGATCACGTCGGCCTTCTCATCGACAAGGGCGCGCAGATCGGTGGCCAGATGCCCTTCGAATCGGGGTGCGCCCTGCAGGACCTCGTTGGCGAACAGCCGGCTTTCGCGCGGCATGTCGCGGCTCATCTGCAGTTTGCGGCGGACATAGCGCAGGATCTCGTCGCGGGGCTCGCCATCGGGGTCAAGCGCGTGCAGCGGGGCCAGCCATGTCTCCATCAGGCCCGACAGAAGGGTGATGTGGATGGCCTCTTTCGAGGGGAAATAATACAGCAGGTTGGCCTTGGACAGCCCCGCCGCGGCGGCGATCTGGTCCAGCGTGGCGCCCCGGAACCCGAACATCGAGAAGACGCCAAGGGCGGCGTCCAGAATGATCTGGGTCTTGCGCTGTTGAATGCGCGTGGGGGGGCGGACGTGTTCCTGCACGGGTGGATGCGCAGGGGCCGGGCGGGCCGGCCCCTGACCGCTCACTTGCGGTTCATGCGGTTGGCGATCAGGTCGTCCACGACCTCGGGCTCGGCCAAAGTCGAGGTGTCGCCAAGCGAGCCAAAGTCATCCTCGGCGACCTTGCGCAGGATGCGGCGCATGATCTTGCCCGAGCGGGTCTTGGGCAGGCCGGGCGCGAACTGGATCAGGTCGGGCTTGGCGATGGGACCGATTTCAGTGCGCACCCAGCCCTCAAGCTCTTTGCGCAGATCCTCGTCGGCGGTTTCGCCGGCCATCAGCGTCACATAGGCGTAGATGCCTTGCCCCTTGATGTCGTGGGGATAGCCCACGACGGCGGCCTCGGCGACCTTGGGGTGGGCGACAAGGGCGCTTTCGACCTCGGCGGTGCCCATGCGGTGGCCCGAGACGTTGATGACGTCATCGACCCGGCCCGTGATCCAGTAATAGCCGTCCGCATCGCGGCGGCAGCCGTCGCCGGTGAAGTAATAGCCCTTGTACTGCTCGAAATAGGTCGAAACGAAGCGGTCGTGATCGCCCCAGACCGTGCGCATCTGGCCGGGCCAGCTATCGCGGATGCATAGCACGCCCTCGGCCTCGGTGGTGTCGATCTCGGCGCCGCTTTCGGCCTCTAGGATTACAGGCTCGATCCCGAAGAAGGGCAGGGTGGCCGAGCCGGGCTTGGTCGCCGTGGCGCCCGGCAGCGGGGTCAGCAGGTGGCCGCCGGTTTCGGTCTGCCACCATGTGTCGACGATGGGCGCGCGGCCTTGGCCGACGACGTCGTTATACCAGTTCCAGGCCTCGGGGTTGATCGGCTCGCCGACCGTGCCCAGCACTTTCAGCGACGACAGATCATAGGGCTCGACGAACTCCGGACCCTTGCCCATCAGCGCGCGGATCGCGGTGGGGGCGGTGTAGAACTGGTTCACCTTGTGCTTTTCGCAGACGGCCCAGAACCGGCCCGCGTCGGGGTAGGTGGGCACGCCTTCGAACATCAGGGTGGTGGCGCCGTTGGCCAGCGGCCCATAGACGATATAGCTGTGGCCCGTGACCCAGCCCACGTCGGCGGTGCACCAGTAGACGTCGCCGTCGTGGTAATCGAAGGTGTATTGGTGCGTCATCGCGGCATAGACCAGATAGCCGCCGCTGGTGTGAACCACGCCCTTGGGCATGCCGGTCGAGCCCGAGGTGTAAAGGATGAACAGCGGATCCTCGGCGTTCATCTCTTCGGGGGGGCAATCGTCGCTGACGTCGCCCTCGACCTCGTGCAGCCAGAAATCGCGTTCGTTTTCCATCGCCACATCGGCGCCGGTGCGCTGGACGACAAGCATCTTGCACTTGTGCTCGACCGTCTCGAAGGCCTTGTCGGCGTTGACCTTCAACGCGGTGTTGCGCCCGCCGCGGGGGGCCTCGTCGGCGGTGATCAGCACCTTGGCTTCGGAGCCGTTGATCCGGGCCGCCAGCGCGTCGGGCGAGAAGCCTGCGAAGACGATCGAGTGGATGGCACCGATCCGTGCACAGGCCAGCATGGCATATGCCGCTTCGGGGATCATCGGCATGTAAAGCACGACGCGGTCGCCCTTTTCGACGCCCAACCCCTTGAGGACATTGGAAAAGCGGCAGACCGACTGGTGCAGCTGCTTATAGGTGATGTGCTTGGCGTCTTCGTCGGGGCTGTCGGGTTCCCAGATGATGGCGGTCTGGTCGCCGCGCTCGGCCAGATGGCGGTCGATGCAGTTGGCGGCGACGTTCAGGGTGCCGTCCTCGTACCATTTGATCGAGACATCGGGGTGCGCGAAGGTGACGTTCTTGACCTTGGAATAGGGCTTCATCCAGTCCAGACGCTTGCCCTGTTCGCCCCAGAAAGCGGCGGGATCCTTGACCGAGTCGGCATACATCCGGTCGTAAGTCGCCTTGTCGGCATGAGCGTTCGCGGCCATGTCGGCGCTTGGCGGATAGGTCTTGGCGGTATCGGTCATGGTCCCCCCCC
>SWCD01024388.1_pt1 | contig 100394 bp, 94 predicted proteins | sample 4693011 | NCBI WGS metagenome assembly SWCD01 (sample SAMN10267278, study PRJNA491770) | bioreactor metagenome | isolation source: DHS bioreactor inoculated with marine | place: Japan: Omine Ridge, Nankai Trough | reverse complement strand
GTCGCGGTGGTGGTGAACTCGCCGCGACCGCCTGCCAGCGCCACGGTCGGGCCGCCGCCGAAGCGCGATTCGACGAACTGCCGGGCGATGTCGCGGCAGCCCCGGGCGATGGCGTCGGCGGGCAGGTCGCTGTCGTTCTCCCATTTGCGCGCGGGCACGTGGGCGTAGGTCGCGGCTGGCGTGGCGTGGGTCAGGCGCGCGGTGCTGACGATCCCGGTCGCCATGCCGGCGCTCTCGGCCAGTTCCAGCCAGGTGAGGTTCGCGTTTTCCAGGCTGCTGGCGCAGTCGCCCTTGTGCGAGCCGGGACCGGTCGCGATCGCACCCATGAAGGTCTTCACCCCGGTCATGATCGCGCTCATCGTGCCGGCCGAGTCCGGGGTCTGCGCATCGGTGTTGTAGGTCCTGGACAGCGCGGTGTAGGGGAACTCCTCCCAGGCCAGGCGGTTGCCCTCGCCCGGGCCGCCCTTGCGCTGGCCGTCGAGGATGCGCGCAGCGGCCACCGTCGCCAGGCTCATGCCGTCGCCGAGGAACAGGATCACGTTCTTCGCCTGCCCGTGCATGGCACCGTTGCCCGCCGCGCGCGCCGCGCCGCTGCGGTACCACCAGGCCGCGGTTTCGCCGCCGGGATGGGCGACCTGCGGGACCTCGATCGTACGCACCTGCGCGCCTGCCGGAGCGGCGGCTGGCGCCGGTTCGCGCACGTTGCCGCTGCAGCCGGCCAGCAAGGCCAGGAGGCAGGCAATCGGGAACTGGCGCATGGCGAGGCTCGTCGACGGAGAGTAGACATTATGCCGATCGTGCAATGACAGGCTGCAACGACGGACGCACATGATTCAAGAGTGGGATTAGAGCCTTGAATATGCCCACGACTGCATGCGGCCGTCCCGGTATGGCATCACGCCATGGAACGGACGCGGATCGGCGTCGAATACCAGCGGCAGGAAATGCCGGTCGCCTTCCCACATCGGCAGCGCATCCAGATCGGCGATCGCCACCCATTCCAGCGTGCCTTCCGGATTGCTTTCGAGCGGAGCGCCGGTAAAGCGCGTCACCACGAACACGAAGGCCAGCCAGTCCTCGCCGTGCTTGCCGAAGCCGGGCCAGCTGAGGGTGCCGCGCAGTTCCAGCGCCTCGCACTCGATGCCGGCCTCCTCGCGGATCTCGCGGATCATGCCGGCCAGCACGTCTTCGTCGGCCTCGATCTTGCCGCCCAGGCCGTTGTACTTGCCCAGGTGGTGGTCGTCCTCGCGCGCATTGCGATGCAGCATCAGCACTTGGCTGCCGTCGGGCGACAGCACGTAGCCGAGCGTGGCCAGGATCGGCGTGTAGGGCATCAGCGCGCACCTTCGTGCGGCGCTGGTCCGCGCTGCTTCGCGATCTGCGCGTCGAGCGCCTTTTCGGCGGCGTCGGCATAGGCGCGACAGCTGGTCGGATCCGGGCGTGGATACGCCGCGTCGGCGTAGTTCCAGCCGCTGGCATCGGCGTGCGGCGTCAGCAACAGCTCGCAGGGCAGGGCGCGGACGGTGTCAAAGCTGCGCCGGAAGTCGTCGACGATGTGCGGATAGCGCGGGTTGTCGAACAGCCGGTAACCCGGTGCGGTAAGGCTGTCCACGTAGGCGATGCGCACCGGCTTGCCGTCGCGGGTGTCCTCCCAGGTCCAGGCCGTGCTGCCGGGCGTGTGCCCGGGGATGAAGTGCGCGACCAGGCGCATCCCGCCGAGTGCGACGACTTCGCCGTCGTGCACGATGCGGTCGGTCTGCGCCGGGGGGTACAGGATGCTGTCGCCGAAGTGGATGTCGTCGCTGCCGCCGCGCGCCATCAGCGCCGCGGACTCGGCGCTGTTGACCACCTGCGCCCCGCTCGCGCGCTTGAGCGCGGCGACCGGGCCGGCGTGGTCGCCATGGGCGTGGCTGGACAGGATCAGCCTGAGGTCGCCGGGCGTGACGCCGAGCGTGCGCATGTGCGCCAGCAGCATGTCCGCCGCCTGCGGCAGGCCGCCGTCGATCAGGATCGCGCCGGCATCGGTCTTCACCAGGAGCGCGGTGATGCCCGCGGTGCCGACCTGCCATGTGTGGTCGGCGATGCGCAAAGGAGCGACCGGTTGCCGCCAGCTGTCCGGGGTTTCGTAAGCCTTGCCCTGCGGCAGCAGGGGCTGGCTGGCGAGGACGCTACCGGAAACGGCGAGCAGCAGGCAGGCAAGCGACGGCGATCGGGGCATGCGCGGCGTCTCGAAACGGGGAAGCATCATTGTGCGCAGCGGCTTCGTGGATGGCCAGTGCGGCGCGTCGTGCACAATACCCGCAGCGCCGCCCGGGATGCGGCCGAAACGGGACCAGGGCATGAGCGGGCACCAGCGCGAACTCAACTTCCGGTTCCTCGCCGAGCCGACCGACGTCAACTACGGCGGCAAGGTCCACGGCGGGGTGGTGATGAAATGGATCGACCAGGTCGGCTACGCCGCCGCGGTCGGCTGGAGCGGCCGTTACAGCGTCACGGTCGCGGTCGGCGGCATCCGCTTCGTCGCCCCGATCCGCATCTCCGACCTAGTCACGGTGACCGCCAAGCTGGTGTACACCGGCACCACCAGCATGCATTTTTCGGTCGACGTGCGCGCGCGCGACCCGATGAACGACCGCGACGACCGCCTGTGCACCCACTGCATGATCGTGTTCGCCGCGCTCGACGGCGTGGAAGGCAAGCCGGCGCCGGTGCCGCCGTGGCAGCCGCAGACCGACGAGGACCGGCGCCTGGCCGAATACGCCACCCAGGTGATGGCGCTGAGCAAGGGCATCGAGCAGGCCGTGGCGCGCTACCGCGAGGCGGAAACGCGGTAGCGGCGCCCGCGGGCCAGGGCCGCGCCCGGGTCCCGGCCGGGAGGAGCTGGTCGCAGGCCCCTGGCGTGTCCGTGGACGGGTGGCTGCTTCGTTCTGGCTTGTCGAAGGCTGTGCGTCGTACAGCCACGGGAGAGTCCCATGTCGATCGGAAATGCAGCAGCGCTGCTGGCGGCGTCCGCGCTGGTTTCGGCCGCGTTCGTCCTGCCGGCCCCGGCGCAAACCACGCCCAAGGTCAGCCCGGGCGAACGCAGCGCCATCTTCAAGGCCGCCGGCGCCGTGCAGAAGGGCGGCAAATGGCTGCTGTGCGCGGACCAGCCGGACCCCGAAGGCGCGAGCATCGACGAGTTCCGCGACCTCAACGGCGACGGCCGGCCGGAAGCCCTGCTCGGCGAGGGCGGTACGTTCTGCTACGGCGCCGACGGCCATGGCTATGTGTTGCTGAGCAAGCAGGCCAACGGCAGCTGGAAGGTGATGGACAACAACAGCGGCTATGCGGAATTCCTCAAGAGCAAGGGCAAGGATGGCTGGCCGGACATCTCGGTCGGCGGTCCGGGTTTCTGCTTCCCGGTGATGCGCTGGAATGGCCGCGAATACGCGCTGCATCGCCACGAATACGAAGGCAAGGCCTGCAAGCCGAACTGACCGCGGCTGCGCGCCGGCAGGATCATGGTCGCAGGAACGACGAAGGCCGCAGTCGCGGCCTTCGTGGCTGGGGCATGGAAGGGGGTGGAAGGGTTGGTCAGACCCCGGCTACGCGCCGCGCCTGCATGAACTTGTGCGCCCAGTAGCCCTGGTCGAGATCCGATACGGTCACGTCGCGGCCGGTGCGGGGCGCATGCACGAACTTGCCGTTGCCCAGGTAGATGCCGACATGGTCGACACGCTTGCCGCGCCGGCTGAAGAACACCAGGTCGCCGGGGGTCAGCGCATCGCGCGCGACCTTCTCGCCGTTGCTGGCCATCGCGCGCGAGACGCGCGGCAGGTCGATCCCCAGCGCGGTGCGGAACACGTAGCCGACCAGGCCGCTGCAGTCGAAGCCGCCATCGGGCGAGGTGCCGCCCCAGCGGTAGGGCGTGCCGAGCAGGGCCAGCGCGCCCTTGAGCACGCTGCGGATGCGTTCGCTGACGCCGGCCGGGATTTCGTCGCCATCGGCCTGCGCGGCGATCATCCGGTTGACGTCGTCGGCGAACAGCAGCTTGCGCTGTTCGGTGGCAGCAGGTACCGGGGTGGCGATGGTTTCGCTGAGCGGGGAGGTAACGCGCAGCTGGTCTGCTGAATCGCCGGCCAGGCCAGTCGATGCGAATGCGGGCGCGGCGCACAGCAGGCTGGCGCAAAGCAGGAATGACAGGCCCCGTGCGGGGCGGCGGGCGGCGGCGGAGTGGCCGCAGGCAGGGTCGTTGGGCGTCACGCGCAATTCACGATTATCAGCAGTGCGTGATGGTGCAGGGCCGGCCCGGCCCGGTTGTTCAAATTTCGTTAGCCATTCAGGCGAATGGGTGACCGGGTTCACGGTTCCGTCGATCCATGCTCACTTCACGACGCGTTTGGCCCCGCTGTAGTGGTCGCGCCAGTAGGGACCGTCCAGATGGTCGAGGCGTACCGTGCCGCCGCTGCTCGGTGCATGCACGAAGCGGCCTTCGCCGACGTAGATGCCGACATGGCTGACCTGGCCGCGGTTGCCGAAGAACACCAGGTCGGCGGCCGCCAGGTGGTCCGGGGCGACGCGCGGGCCCTGGTACGCCGCCAGCGCGCGCGAGGTGCGCGGCAGCTTGAGGTCGAGCATGTCGCGATAGACGTAGTTGACTAGGCCGCTGCAGTCGAAGCCGCCCTCGGGCGTGTTGCCGCCCCAGCGGTAGGGCGTGCCCACCAGGCTGATCGCCCGCATCAGCACCGCGTTGGCCGCAGCCGGATCGGCCGGCTCGACCCGTGGCCAGCTGCGCGGCGCGACGATCGCGTTTCGCGGCTGCGTCCGTCGCACCTGCTCCTGGCCGCAGCCGGCGAGCAGCGCGGCGACCATGGCCAGCCCCATGCACAGGCGCGGTGCAATTGGCGCCGGGGCGGGCGACCCGGGATAATGCGCAGTGTCCATCACGGCCAGCATCTTGGCCGAGCCAGCGACTCCCTGACAAGCGGCCACGCCGCCTGCGCCCGCCTGCCTGCAACGAGAACGCCATGAATGCCGAGGCCATGAAGATCGAGAAGGACCGCGTCGTCCGCTTCCACTACACCGTTTCCGAGCAGGGCCAGGAGGCGCTGGAAACCTCGAAGGAGCGCGAACCGATGGCGATCCTCGCCGGCCGCGGCAACATCATCCCCGGGCTGGACCAGGCGCTCGACGGCCATGTCGCCGGCGACAGCTTCGGCGTCGACGTCGCTGCCGCCGAGGCCTACGGCGAGCGCCGCGACGGCCTCAGCCAGCGGGTGCCAAAAAAGCATTTCGGTGCGCAGAAGCTCAGCCCCGGCATGCAGGTCGTGCTCAACACCAACTTCGGCCCGCGCGCAGTGACCGTGCAGAAGGTCGGCATGAGCGTGGTCGACGTCGACCTCAACCACCCGATGGCCGGCAAGGACCTGCATTTCGAGATCGAGATCGTCGAGGTACGCGAGGCCAGCAAGGAAGAAATCGAACACGGGCACGTACACGGCGAAGGTGGGCACCAGCACTGAAACAGCAGGGCCGTCCAGGGAGTACGCGCACCATGAGCGGGCGCGACGACATATTGATCGTCGGCGGCGGCGTGATCGGCCTTGCCGCCGCGGTGGCGCTGCTCGAAGCTGGCCGCAGCGTGCGCGTGCTGGAAGCCGGTCGCGTCGGCTGCGGCAGCTCGCACGGCAACTGCGGCACCATCACGCCCAGCCACGCGGCGCCGCTGGCCGCACCCGGCGCGGTCGCCAAGGCCTTGCACTGGATGCTGGCGCCGGACGCGCCTTTCTACGTCAAGCCGCGCTTCGACCCGATGCTGTGGCGCTGGCTGTTGGGCTTCGCCGCACGCTGCAACGAGCGCGACTGCCGGACGGCAACTGCCGCGCGCGCTGCGATCCTCAAGGCCTCGCGCGCCTCGCTGCCGCAGTGGATCGAGCGCTATCGGCTCGCGTGCGAGTTCGAGGCCGGCGGCGTGGACTATGTCTTCCGCAGCGAGGCCGGACTCGCGCACCTGGCTGCCGGGCTGCCGGTATTGGCCGAACATGGCATCGATGCGGAAGTGATCGATGCCGCGCAGGCCATGCGCGACGAACCTGCGCTGCACGAGGGCGTGGTCGGCATGCTGCGTTTCCCCGGCGATGCGCGGTTGCGGCCGGACCGGTTCGTGAGCGAACTCGCGCGGATCGTACGCGACTCCGGTGGCGTCATCGAGGAACATTGCGAAGTGCAGGCCATCGCGAACGACGGCGATGGCGTGCGCGTGGCGACTTCGCAACGCGAATACCGCAGCCGCGAGATGGTCCTCGCCACCGGTGCCTGGTCGTCGAAACTGGCGAAATCGACGGGCCTGATGCGCCTGCCGATCCAGCCCGGGAAAGGTTACTCGATCACTTACGACCGGCCCGCGCTCGCGCCGCGGCGTCCGCTGACGCTGTACGAGCGCAGCGTCTGCGTGACTACGTGGGACAGCGGATTCCGCCTAGGCAGCACGATGGAGTTCTCCGGTTACGACGCCTCGCTCAACCGGCGCCGGCTGGATGCAATCGAGCGCGGCGCGCGCGAATACCTGCGCGAGCCGGTCGGGCCGGTCAAGCGCGAGGAATGGTTCGGCTGGCGTCCGGTTTGCGTCGACGACCTGCCTATCATCGGTCGCGCGCCAGGCCATCGCCACGTGTGGCTGGCGACCGGCCATGGCATGCTGGGCGTCAGCATGAGCACGGGCACGGCGCAACTGGTAGCGGACCTTGTCTGCGCGCGTCCGCCGCGGATCGATCCTTCTCCCTATTCCCCGGAGCGCTTCGCATGAGCGCAGGCGATGCACGCGAGTTCGATTTCGACCTGGTCGTCCTCGGCGGCGGTTCGGGCGGCCTCGCCGCGGCATTCCGCGCCGCCGAATACGGCGCGCGGGTGGCGATGCTGGAACCTGGCGAGCTCGGCGGCACCTGCGTCAACGTCGGCTGCGTGCCGAAGAAGGCGATGTGGCTGGCGGCGCAGGTGGCCGAGCGCATCGAGCTGGCGCAACGGCTGGGATTCAACGTGCCGTGCCCGGAACTGGACTGGCGCGAGTTCGTCGCCCACCGCCAGCACTACATCGCCAACATCCACGCCAGCTACCGCAGGCGCCTGGACGACAACGGCATCGTCAGCATCGCTTCGTACGGCCGCTTCGCCGGCCCGCGCACGATCGAAACCGGCGAAGGCGCACGCCTGCACGCGAAACACGTCGTCATCGCCACCGGTGGCCGGCCGCGGCGACCGTCGATCCCGGGTGCGGAGCTGGGCCTGGTGTCGGATGATTTCTTCAATTTCAGCGCCGCGCCCGGCCGCGTCGCCGTGGTCGGCGGCGGCTACATCGGCGTCGAACTGTCCGGCGTGCTGCAGATGCTCGGCAGCTGCGTGGAGATGTTCGTGCGCGGTGGCCGCGTGCTGCAGGGCTTCGAGCAGGAGCTGGCCGAACACCTGGAGGAAGACTACCGCCAGTCCGGCACGGTGCTGCATTGCGGGGCCGGGGTGCGCGCGGTCGAGCGCGATGCCGACGGCAGGCTGCGCGTCGTGGATGGCAACGGCGATGCGCACGGAGGGTTCGACAAGTTGATCTTCGCCACCGGCCGACAGCCCAATACCGAACGATTGAACCTCGAGGCCGCTGCGATCGAAACCGACGCGGGGGGCCACGTGCGGGTGGACGATTTCCAGAACACCAGCGTCGAGCGCGTGTACGCGGTCGGCGACGTCACCGATCGCGTCGCCTTGACCCCGGTCGCGATCGCGGCGGGCCGCCGGCTGATGGACCGCGTGTTCGGCGGCAAGTCCGACGCTTGCCTGGATTACGACAACATCGCGACGGTGGTGTTCTCGCACCCGCCGATCGGCAAGGTCGGCCTGACCGAAAGCCAGGCGCGCGAACGGTTCGGCGACGACGTGCACGTCTACCGCAGCGATTTCCGCGCCATGCTGCACGCGCTGGCCGATGTGCCGCAGCGCAGCCTGTTCAAGCTGGTCTGCGTCGGCGCCGAGCGTCGCGTCGTCGGCATCCACCTGCTGGGCGAGGGCGCCGACGAGATCCTGCAGGGCTTCGCCGTGGCGCTGAAGCGCGGCATCACCCTCGACGACCTGCACGACACCGTCGCCATCCATCCGACCAGCGCCGAGGAAGTGGTGCTGATGCGGTAGCAGCGGCTTGCAGCCGCGAGCCCTTGCCTGGTGCTGTGGGAGCGACGGAAGTCGCGACATCGCGATTCCGGCAAAACCGGTCGCGACTTCCGTCGCTCCCACAGGTTCAACAGCTCGCGGCCACAAGCCGCTCCTGCGGGCGGTGTAGGATTCCGGCATGGACATCTTCACCCTCCACCGCGGCACCGCGCCGCTGCTGGTCAGCGTCCCGCACGACGGCACCTTCGTCCCCGACGACATCGCCGCGCGCCTGACCGACGGCGCGCGGCGCGTGCCCGACACCGACTGGCACGTCGCCCGCCTGTACGCCGTCGTGCGCGAACTTGGCGCCTCGATGCTGGTGCCCACGCACTCGCGCTACGTGATCGATCTCAACCGCTCCGAGGACGACGTCTCGCTGTATCCCGGCCAGAACACCACCGGCCTGTGCCCGGTCGTGCGATTCAGCGGCGAACCCGTGTACCGCGACGGCGGGGAGCCGGACGAAACCGAGGTCCGCGCGCGCGTCGAGCGCTACTGGCGGCCGTACCACGACGCCCTGCGCGGCGAGCTCGATCGCATCCGCGCCGAACACGGCCGCGTCGTGCTGTGGGAAGGCCACACCATCCGCGGCGAACTGCCGTTCCTGTTCGACGGCCGACTGCCCGACCTCAACCTCGGCACCGCCAGCGGTGCGAGCTGTTCGCCGGCCCTGCAGGCACGACTGGTCGACGTGCTGGAACGGCAAAGCGACTACGACTTCGTCGCCAACGGCCGCTTCAAGGGCGGCCACATCACCCGCCACTACGGCGACCCTGGCAAAGGCATCGACGCCGTGCAGCTGGAGGCCAGCCAGCGCATCTACATGGACGAGGAATCGTTCGAATACGACGCGGCGAAGGCAGCACCTGTGCAAGGCGTCATCCGCCGGCTGCTCGAAACCGCGTTGTCCCGATAGCCCGCACGCCGCCCAGCATCCCATGACGCGGAGCTTGCTCCGCTGCATGTGCCGGCAGGGCCGAGCAAGCTCGGCTCTACGGAGGAGTGACCCAGCGCGCCGCATCCGCGCCTCAGCGGCGCGCGAGCGTCATCCGCAAGCCGTCGCGCCGGAACACGACCGCCTGCAGCAGGTACCAGGCCGTCATCAGCAGGCCGATGTGCCATTCCAGCAGGTTTTCCAGCCGGTCCTTCAGTGCCGGATCGCCCCAGGCATTGGCCACGGCGGTGTAGGCGATGCCGAGCAGCAGCATCGCCACGCTGATCGCCAGCATTCCGCGCCCGATGCCGTCGTGGCGACCGAAGATCGCGCGGTACTGCCGGTAGAACACCAGCTGCGCGAGGTAGGCGCTCGCGAAATAGATCTGCGCGCCGTATTGCCGCAGCCAGCGATAGACGTCGCCGTCGGTGCCGAGGAAGGCGGCGTAGGTCGCCAAGGCGATCCCCGCCAGCGGCCCGAGCAGCAGCAGGCTGCGGCCTGCCGCGGCGTCGGCGCGCGCCAGCCGCAGCCAGCGCCGCGTCGCCAGCCAGTGCAGCGCCAGCAGCAGCGCGCTGGGCAGCATCAGCAGGCGGAACACGATGTTGCCCGTGCCGTGCCGCGCGGCGCGGCTGATCGAGGTGCAGCCGTCGAAATAGGGCACGCAGGCCGGCACCAGGCCTTCTCCGATCGACAGCGCATACGCCAGGTGCGCCGCGACCAGCGGCACCAGTGCCACCAGCAGCGGCAGCGGCCACAGGCGAACGGAATCGTGCGTCATGTCGGGAGTGTAGAACGCCAGGCGCCGCGCCGTGCGCGCAAGGTTTCCGAAGCCGACGGGCTGCGGTCTGCGGCTCAGACCTCCAGCGTGGCCAGATCGCCCTTGTTCTCCAGCCACGCCTTGCGGTCCGACGCGCGCTTCTTGGCCAGCAGCATGTCCATCAGCGAACGCGTTCCGGCGTCGTCGTCGTTGGTCAGCTGCACCAGGCGGCGGGTGTCGGGGTGGATGGTGGATTCGCGCAGCTGTGAGGGGTTCATTTCGCCCAGGCCCTTGAAGCGGGTGACGTGGACGGCGCCCTTGATCTTCTCGCGCTCGATTTTCTCCAGCAGCAGGCGCTTCTCCTCCTCGTCCAGCGCATAGAACACCTGCTTGCCGACGTCGACGCGGAACAGCGGCGGCATGGCGACGAAGATGTTGCCGGCCGCGACCAGCGCCGGGAAGTGCTTGAGGAACAGCGCCGTCAGCAGGGTGGCGATGTGCAGGCCGTCGGAGTCGGCGTCGGCGAGGATGATGACCTTGCCATAGCGCAGCCCGCTGATGTCGTCCTTGCCGGGATCGCAGCCGATCGCCACCGCGAGGTCGTGCACCTCGTTCGACGCCAACACGCCGCCGGAGGCGACTTCCCAGGTGTTGAGGATCTTGCCGCGCAGCGGCAGGATCGCCTGGAAGTCCTTGTCGCGCGCCTGCTTGGCGCTGCCGCCGGCCGAATCGCCCTCGACCAAAAACAATTCGGTGCGCGACAGGTCCTGGCTGATGCAGTCGGCGAGCTTGCCGGGCAGGGCAGGGCCCTGGGTGACCTTCTTGCGGGTCACCTGCTTCTCGGTTTTCAAGCGCGCCGAAGCGCGCTCGATCGCCAGCTGCGCGATCTTCTCGCCGAACTCGGTGTGCTGGTTGAGCCACAGCGAGAACGCATCGTGGGCGGCGCTTTCGACCAGGCCGGCGGCCTGGCGCGAGGACAGCCGCTCCTTGGTCTGGCCGGAGAACTGCGGGTCGGTCATCTTGATGCTGAGCACGAAGGCGACGCGGTCCCACACGTCTTCCGGCGCCAGCCGGATGCCGCGCGGCAGCAGGTTGCGGAAGTCGCAGAATTCGCGCAGCGCATCGGTGAAGCCGGTGCGCAGGCCGTTGACGTGGGTACCGTGCTGCGATGTCGGGATCAGGTTGACGTAGCTTTCCTGCACCAGCTCGCCTTCCGGGACCCAGGCGACGGCCCAGTCGATGGTCTCGGTGTTCCTGGCCAGCTGGCCGACGAACAGTTCCGGCGGCAGCAGCTCGAAATCGGCCAATGCCCCTTTCAGGTAGTCGCGCAGGCCGTCCTCGTAATGCCATTCGTCGCGCTCGTCGCTGGCGGCGTCGTGCAATCTCACCGTCAGGCCCGGGCACAGCACCGCCTTGGCGCGCAGCAGGTGGCGCAGCGCGCGCAGGTTGAACTTCGCGGTGTCGAAATACTTCGGATCCGGCCAGAAGCGCAGGCGGGTGCCGGTGTTCTTCCTGCCGACCGTGCCGACCGTTTCCAGTTTCGAGGCGGTGTCGCCGCCCTCGAACGCCATCCGGTACTCGCTGCCGTCGCGCTTGATGAACACCTCGAGCTGCTTCGACAGCGCGTTGACCACGCTGACGCCAACGCCGTGCAGGCCGCCGCTGAAGGTGTAGTTGCGGTTGTTGAACTTGCCGCCGGCGTGCAGGCGGGTGAGGATCAGCTCGACGCCCGGGATCTTTTCCTCGGGGTGGATGTCCACCGGCATGCCGCGGCCGTCGTCGCTGACCTCGCAGCTGCCGTCGGCATGCAGGACGACGTCGATTTCCCGGGCATGTCCGGCCAGCGCCTCGTCGACCGCGTTGTCGACCACCTCCTGCGCCAGGTGGTTGGGACGCGTGGTGTCGGTATACATGCCGGGGCGGCGACGGACCGGGTCCAGGCCCGACAGCACTTCGATGTCGGCGGCGTTGTAGCGTGAATTCATGTGCAGTCGCCAGGACCGGTCGGAACGATGCGCATAGCTTAACGGCCGCGGCCGGAAACCGGACCATGGCGTTAAAAGGCCGTTGTTCAGTGCGCAGCCGGGTGCGGGCCGCTAGTGTTCCGGCGTCGCTGGGGGGAGCGGCCGTTTGGTTGCATTCCTGACCCCACTTCCGGAGACCCACCCATGAAACAGCACAAGATCCTGTTCGCGTCCCTGATCGTCTCGGCGCTGGTCGCGCCGGCCGCCTTCGCCCAGTCCGATGCCGCGGATGCCCCGATGACGACCCAGCAAGCGCAGCAGTCGGCCGAGGACGCCAAGGCCATGGACGCAGACCACAAGGCGCATATGGCCGACCAGAAAGCGCAGATGGACGACCAGAAGGCGCAGGAGGCGGACCAGAAGGCCGACCAGGCCATGGATTCGGACGCCAAGGCCGACGACATGCAGTCGGACGAGCCCGAGGAGCAGGAAGAAAACTGACCGTCGGCCCCGGGTTCGACGGCATCCACCCACGCCCCGGCCAGCCGGGGCGTTTTCCGGCCCGGTTCCCGGCGCGGGCGCCGAATCGGTAGAATGTGGCTTTCCAGCGAGCTGCTGAGCCCATGACTCCCCCCGCTGTCACCCCACTGGTCTTCGTCACCGGCGGCGTGGTGTCTTCCCTCGGGAAGGGCATCGCGGCCGCCTCGCTGGCGGCCATCCTCGAAGCGCGCGGCCTGCGGGTGACGATGATGAAGCTCGACCCGTACATCAACGTCGATCCGGGCACCATGAGCCCGTTCCAGCACGGCGAGGTCTACGTCACCGACGACGGCGCCGAGACCGACCTGGACCTGGGCCACTACGAGCGCTTCGTCAGCGTGCGTCTGGCCGGCCGCAACTCGATCACCACCGGCAAGATCTACGAGAACGTGATCCGCAAGGAGCGTGCCGGCGACTACCTGGGCGCCACCGTGCAGGTGATCCCGCACATCACCGACGAGATCAAGCGCTGCATCGACGCGGCCACCGAGGGCTTCGACGTGGCGCTGGTGGAGATCGGGGGCACCGTCGGCGACATCGAGTCGCTGCCGTTCCTGGAGGCGATCCGCCAGATCCGTACCGAGCGCGGCGCCGACAAGGCGCTGTTCATGCACCTGACCCTGGTGCCGTTCATCGCCGCGGCCGGCGAACTCAAGACCAAGCCGACCCAGCACTCGGTCAAGGAGCTGCGTTCGATCGGCATCCAGCCCGACGTGCTGCTGTGCCGCAGCGAACAGCCGCTGCCCGACAGCGAGCGGCGCAAGATCGCCTCGTTCACCAACGTGCCGGAAAAGGCGGTGATCTCGGCCCAGGACCTGGACAACATCCACAAGATCCCGATGTGGCTGCACGCCCAAGGGCTGGACCAGATCGTGGTCGAGCGGCTGGGCCTGGGCGGGAAGGCGGCGTCGTCGGCCGACCTGTCCGAATGGCTGGACGTGGTCGATGCCGCCGAACATCCGATCGGCGAGGTGACCATCGCCGTGGTCGGCAAGTACGTCGACCACAAGGACGCCTACAAGTCGGTCGGCGAGGCGCTCAAGCACGGCGGCATCCGCCAGCGCGTGCGGGTCGACCTGAAGTGGCTCGAATCGCAGGACATCGAGCGCGAGGGCGCGGAAAAAATGCTGGCCGGCGTCGACGGCATCCTGGTGCCGGGCGGTTTCGGCGACCGCGGCTTCGAGGGCAAGGTGCTGGCGGCGCAGCATGCGCGCGAGCAGGGCATCCCGTATTTCGGCATCTGCTACGGCATGCAGGCGGCGGTGGTGGAGATCGCGCGCAACCTCGCCGGGCTCGAAGGCGCCAACAGCACCGAGAACGACAAGCGCACGCCGCATCCGGTGATCGGCCTGATCACCGAATGGCGCACGCAGTCTGGCGAGATCGAGCGCCGCAGCGAGGACAGCGACCTGGGCGGCACCATGCGCCTGGGCCTGCAGGACCAGCGCATCAAGCCCGGCACCCTCGCGCACAGGCTCTACGGCAAGGACGTGGTCGGCGAACGCCACCGCCACCGCTACGAATTCAACAACCGCTACCGCACCCAGCTGGAAGACGCAGGCCTGGTGATCTCGGCCAAGTCGATGGACGACCTGCTGGTGGAGATGATCGAGCTGCCGCAGTCGCAGCATCCCTGGTTCCTGGCCTGCCAGGCGCATCCGGAATTCCTGTCGACCCCGCGCCACGGCCACCCGCTGTTCGTCGGCTTCATCCGCGCCGCGCGCGAACGCCAGGCCGGCGGGCGGCTGCTGAAGGAGGCCAGCGCGTGACCGGCTTCTGTAGGAGCGACGGAAGTCGCGATTCTTTGCCGAGTTCCAACAGCCTCGCGACTTCCGTCGCTCCCACAAGGCTGAGCCGATGAAGCTCTGCGGCTTCGAAGTCGGCCTCGACCAGCCCTTGTTCCTGATCGCCGGCCCCTGCGTGATCGAGTCTGAGCAGCTGCAGCTGGATGTCGCCGGGCAGCTGAAGGAAATCACCGCCGCGCTCGGCATCAACTTCATCTTCAAGTCCAGCTTCGACAAGGCCAACCGCACTTCGGGCAGCAGCTTCCGCGGCCCGGGCCTGGAAGAGGGCCTGCGCGTGCTGGCCGAGGTCAAGCGCCAGATCGGCGTGCCGGTGCTGACCGACGTGCACGAATACACGCCGATGGACGAGGTCGCCGCGGTGGTCGACGTACTGCAGACCCCGGCCTTCCTGGTGCGCCAGACCGACTTCATCACCAGGGTCTGCGCCGCCGGCAAGCCGGTCAACATCAAGAAGGGCCAGTTCCTGTCGCCGTGGGAGATGAAGCCGGTGGTCGAGAAGGCCAGGTCGACCGGCAACGCCGACATCATGGTCTGCGAGCGCGGCGCCAGCTTCGGCTACAACAACCTGGTCAGCGACATGCGTTCGCTCGCCGTGATGCGCGAGACCGGCTGCCCGGTGGTGTTCGATGCCACGCACTCGGTGCAGCTGCCGGGCGCGCAGGGCGGTTCCAGCGGCGGCCAGCGCGAATTCATCCCGGTGCTGGCGCGCGCCGCGGTCGCGGTCGGCGTGTCCGGCCTGTTCATGGAAACCCACCCGCGCCCGGAAGAAGCGCTCAGCGACGGCCCGAACGCCTGGCCGCTGGCGAAGATGCGGGCGCTGCTGGAAACGCTGCAGGCGCTGGACGCGACGACCAAGCGCAGCGGCTTCATCGAATCCCTGTCCTGAAACGGAAAGCCAGTCCAACGATGACCAAGATCGCCGACATCCACGCCCGCGAAATCCTCGACAGCCGCGGCAACCCAACGCTGGAAGCCGAGGTGACGCTCGCCGACGGCAGCGTCGGCCACGCGATGGTGCCGTCTGGCGCCTCGACCGGCAGCCGCGAAGCGGTCGAACTGCGCGACGGCGACAAGACCCGCTACGGCGGCAAGGGCGTGCTCAAGGCGGTGGCCAACGTCAACGAGACCATCGCGCAGGCGCTGGCCGGTTTCGACGGCAGCGACCAGGCCGCGCTCGACAAGCGCCTGATCGACCTGGACGGCACCGAGAACAAGGGCCGGCTCGGCGCCAACGCCCTGCTCGGCGTTTCGCTGGCCAACGCGCACGCGGTGGCGGCGTCGAGGAAGCTTCCACTGTGGAAACTGCTGGCCGGCGACCGCGCACCCGTGCTGCCATTGCCGATGATGAACATCATCAACGGCGGCGCCCACGCCGACAACAACGTCGACTTCCAGGAGTTCATGATCCTGCCGGTGGGGTTCGATTCCTTTTCCGAAGCGCTGCGCGCCGGCACCGAGATCTTCCACGCCCTGAAGGCGGTGCTCAAGGGCCACGGCCTGAGCACGGCGGTCGGCGACGAGGGCGGCTTCGCCCCGGATCTGCGCAGCAACGTCGAGGCGCTGGACACCATCCTCGAAGCCATCGGCAAGGCCGGCTACCACGCCGGCGAGGACGTGCTGCTGGGCCTCGACGTCGCTTCCAGCGAATTCTTCGACAACGGCAAGTACCACCTGGTCGGCGAGGGCAAGCGCCTGACCAGCGAACAGCTCACCGACTTCCTCGCCGGCTGGTGCGCCGAGTATCCGATCATCAGCATCGAGGACGGCATGGCCGAGCAGGACCAGGACGGCTGGAAGCTGCTGACCGAGCGCCTGGGCGGGCGCGTGCAGCTGGTCGGCGACGACAACTTCGTGACCAACCCGAGGATCTTCCGGCAGGGCATCGAGGACGGCATCGCCAACGCCATCCTGGTCAAGGTCAACCAGATCGGCACGCTCACCGAGACCCTGGAGGCGATCGCGATGGCCGATGCGGCGGGCTACGCGGCCGTGGTCTCGCACCGCTCGGGCGAGACCGAGGACACCTCGATCGCCGACATCGCGGTGGCGACCACGGCGACCCAGATCAAGACCGGCTCGCTGTGCCGCAGCGACCGCGTCGCCAAGTACAACCGGCTGCTGCGCATCGAGGAATCGCTGGGACCGGATGCGCGCTACGCCGGCCGCGACGCGCTCGTGTCGCTGAAGCCTTAGCGGGCGCCGGCCGATGCGCGTGATGCGGATCATCGTGCTGCTGCTGGCGGTGCTGCTGGCGTGGCTGATGTACCGGCTGTGGTTCGGCCATGGCGGCGCCGGCGACGTGCGCGTGCTGTCGCAGAAGGTCGAACTGCAGGAACGCGAGAACGGCGGGCTGAAGCAGCGCAACGATGCGCTGGCCGCGGAAGTGGAAAACCTCAAGAGCGCCGACGGCGGCGCCGCGGTCGAGGAGCGTGCGCGCAGCGAACTGGGGATGATCAAGCCCGGCGAGATCTTCTACCGCGTCATCGACGACCGTGCGCCGGAACCGGCGCAGGGCGACGCGCAGGACGACGGCGCGCAGAAGCAGGGAAGCCCGCCGTGATCTGGGCCGTGGTGCCGGCGGCCGGCCAGGGCAGGCGCTTCGGCGCGCAGCTGCCCAAGCAGTACCTCGAGGTGGCAGGAGAACCGCTGATCGCGCACACGCTGCGGGCGCTGCTGGGGCATCCGAAGCTCAAGGGCGTGGTCGTGGTGCTGGCCGCGGACGATGCTCGGTGGCCGGGATGGACGGAACTCGCCGGCAAGCCGGTGCTGACCTGCACCGGCGGCGAGGCGCGCGCCGATTCGGTGCTGGCGGGGCTGGCCGCGCTGCCTGGCGGCGTGCGCGCGGACGACTTCGTGCTGGTGCACGATGCCGCGCGCCCGAACCTGCGCAGCGGGGATATCGACCAGCTGCTCGAGCGCGGTCGCGCCGATCCGGTCGGTGCGATCCTGGCCGTGCCGGTGCGCGATACGCTCAAGCGCGCCGGCGACGACGGCGGCATCGACGGCACCCAGCCGCGCGAGCGCCTGTGGCGCGCGCTGACGCCGCAGCTGTTCCGGCGCCTGCAGCTGGCGCGCGCGCTGGAGGCCGCGCGCGACGACGGCGTCGCGGTCACCGACGAATCGATGGCGATGGAGCGCCAGGGCCTGCGCCCGCTGCTGGTGGAGGGAGCCGGGGACAATTTCAAGATCACCACGCCGGAGGACCTGGCGCGGTTCGAGTTCGTGCTGCAAACACGATCATAGGAGCCGGGACGGGGATGGACATCAGGATCGGACAGGGCTACGACGTGCACGCCTTCGGCGAGGGCGACCACGTCATGCTCGGTGGCGTGCGCGTGCCGCACGCGCGCGGCGTGGTCGCGCACAGCGACGGCGACGTCATCCTGCACGCGCTGTGCGACGCCATGCTCGGCGCGCTGGCGCTGGGCGACATCGGCAGGCATTTCCCGTCGGGGGACCCGCGCTGGAAGGATGCCGACAGCCGCGTCCTGCTGCGCCATTGCCATGCGCTGCTGCGCGAGCGCGGCTGGGTGCTCGGCAATGCCGACATCACCGTGGTCTGCGAGCAGCCGAAGGTCGGGCCGCACGTCGCGGCGATGCAATCGACGGTCGCGGAAGACCTCGGGGTCGCGATCGGCGCGATCGGCATCAAGGCGACCACCAGCGAGCGGCTCGGCTTCATCGGTCGCGGCGAGGGCATCGCCGCGCAGGCGGTCTGCCTGCTCAAGCGCGCGTGAGCGCGGAGGATCGGGCGCAACCCCACGGCGGGCCGGTGTTGTCGGCGACGATCCGGACCACGCCCGAGGATTTCCGGGTCGAGGAGATCGACGGCTTCCAGGCCAGCGGGGCGGGGGAGCACCTGCTGCTGACGGTCGAGAAGCGCGGCATGAACACCGCGCATGCGGCCAGGTGCATCGCCCAATGGGCCGGTGTGGGCGAAATGGCCATCGGCCATGCCGGGCTGAAGGATCGCCACGCCGTCACCCGCCAGCGTTTCAGCGTGCACCTGCCCGGGCGCATCGCGCCGGACATCGATGCGCTGCAATCGGACGAACTGCGCGTGCTGGGGCACGCGTGGCACGCGAAGAAGCTGCCGCGCGGCGCGCTGGCCGGCAACCGTTTCGCATTGGTCCTGCGCGACGTGCAGGGTGGCCGCGCGGAGATCGAAGCGCGGCTGCATGCGATCGATGCGCGGGGCGTGCCGAATTATTTCGGCGCGCAGCGCTTTGGCCGCGACGGCGGTAACGTCGCAGCGGCGCTGGCGATGTTCGGCGGCCGGCGCGTCAGGCGCGACCAGCGCACGCACCTGCTGTCGGCCGCGCGCTCGGAGCTGTTCAACCGCGTGCTGGCAGAGCGGGTGCGCGACGGATCATGGGACCGCGGGCTGCAAGGCGAACTGTGGGTGCTCGACGGCAGCCGCAGCGTGTTCGGGCCGGAACCCTGGAGCGATGCGCTGGCGGATCGGCTGGCACGCTTCGACATCCACCCCAGCGCGCCGCTGTGGGGCCGCGGCGAACTGCGTAGCACCGGCGAAGCACGCCTGCTGGAGGAACGCGCGCTGGCCGATGCGACGTCGCTGGCCCTGCGCGATGGCCTGGAAGCGGCGGGCCTGCGCCAGGAACGCCGCGCCACCCGCCTGCGCCCACAGGCGCTGGCATGGAGCTGGCCGCAGCCCGGCGTGCTCGGCATCGGGTTCTCGCTGCCGCCGGGCGCCTATGCGACCACGGTGCTGGAAAGCCTGGGCTCCATACACGATGCCGGCGGGAAATGACGACCGTTCGTCGGAAACCCGCGTCCAGCACAGATGGCCCGGCACCGCAGGCGTATATATGGATCGACGCAGGGCATGGGGCCTTGCGCCGGCATGTAGGAGGGATCGCCATGAAAACCAGGCTCAGCATCGTCGTACTGTCGCTGTCACTCGTCGGACTGGCCGCCTGTTCCAGCACCGGGGCCAAGTCGGCCTATGTCGCGCCGCAAGCGGTCGGCCAGGCAACGACCCACAAACAGGTCCGTGACGTACCCGACGCGCAATACGTGGCCGAAGTCGACTGGATCGCGCGCCACCGCGGAGTCCGCGTGCAGTGGGTCAACCCGCCGATGAAGCGGGTGGTACTCGACCGCTAGCGGCGCCGTTTCAGCAGCACCAGCACCGCGCCGTTGCCGCCCTGCGCGGCAGGCGCGGAGTGGAACGCCAGCACCTCGGCGCGCTGGCGCAGCAGGCGGTCGACCAGGTTCTTCAGCGGCGGCATGCGGCTGTCCGAGTGCAGGCCCTTGCCGTGGATGATGCGCACGCAGGCCACGCCCGCGTCCCGCGCCTCCTTGAGGAACCGGCGCAGCAGCGCCTCGGCCTGCGCGGTATCGGCATGGTGCAGGTCCAGTTCCTCCTGCGCGGCGTAGTCGCCGCGCGCCAGCCGCCGCAGCACGTGCGGCGGCACCTCGTCGCGGCGATGGCGCAGCGCATCGCCGGCTTCCAGCAATGACGCATCGAGCGTGTGGCGGAATTCGTCGCGGGCATCGGCTTCATCGCGCATGGCCATGCGCGCGACCGGCCGCGGCCTGGTCGTGGCGGGCGGCGCTGGCGCGGCCGGCAGCTTCCGCACCGGGCCGATCGCGGCGCGGAACAGGGCTGCGTCGTCGTCCGGCGGGCCGTCTTCGGGCCCTTGGTCGGCATGCGGGTCGCGGCGTCGCGGGCTCATACCGCCAAGCCTAACCCCTTCGCCACGCATGGGCGTGCGGCCGGCCGGCCTCGCGCTTCCGCTATCATGGTGCGACGCATCCGCGACGGGGCACGGAAGAGAGGTTCATGCGCGTACTGGTCAGCAACGACGATGGGGTCGATGCCCCCGGCATCCGGGTCCTGGCCGAGGGCCTGCGCGACGCCGGCCATGAAGTGCTGATCGTCGCCCCGGATCGCGACCGCTCCGGTGCCAGCAACTCCCTGACCCTGGACATGCCGGTGCGCGTGGTGCACCAGGACGCGAACACCTGGCGCGTGTACGGCACGCCCACCGACTGCGTCCACGTCGCCATTTCCGGCATGCTGGAGACCGAGCCGGACATCGTCGTGTCCGGCATCAACAACACCGCCAACCTCGGCGACGACGTGATCTATTCCGGTACCGTCGCCGCGGCGATGGAAGGGCGCTTCCTGGGCCTGCCGGCGGTGGCGATGTCGCTGGCGACCGCCGACCACAAGGGCCTGCACTACGAGACCGCGGCGCGCGCGGCGGTCGAGATCGTCGCGCGGCTCGCCGCCGATCCGCTGCCGGCCGACACCATCCTCAACGTCAACGTGCCCGACCTGCCCTGGGAGGAAGTCGCCGGTTTCGAGGTCACGCGCCTGGGAAACCGCCATCGCGCCGAGCCCTGCATCCCGCAGCAGGATCCGCGCGGACGCAGCTGGTGGTGGATCGGTGCCGCCGGTCCCGAGCAGGACGGCGGCGTCGGCACCGATTTCCACGCCGTGCGCACGGGGCATATCTCGATCACGCCGATCCTGGTCGACCTGACCCGCTACCAGGCACTGGAGCAGGTCGCCAGCTGGGTCGGCGCACTGGAGGGCGGCTTGCGCGAAGGCGCCGGCGGCAGGAGCGCAACGGCATGACCGCACGCATGCGCCTGCACCCCGAGGCGATCGGCATGGGCATGACCTCGCAGCGGGTGCGCGACCGCCTGATCGAGCGCCTGCGCGAAGGCGCCCACAGCGGCGGCGGCATCGTCGACGAACGCGTGCTCAATGCCATCCGCACCGTGCCGCGGCACCTGTTCATCGACGAGGCCCTGGCCACCCGCGCCTACGAGGACACCGCGCTGCCGATCGGCCACGGCCAGACCATCTCGCAGCCCTGGGTGGTGGCGAAGATGACCGAGGCGTTGTTCGCCGACGGCGCGCAGCCGCGCAAGGTGCTCGAGGTCGGCACCGGCTCGGGTTACCAGGCCGCGATCCTGGCCGCGCTCGGGCTCGAGGTGTTCACCGTCGAGCGCATCGGCGAGCTGCTGCGCGCGGCGCGCAAGCGCTTCCGTTCGCTGGGCCTGCACATCCGCAGCAAGCACGACGACGGCCGCATCGGCTGGCCGGAACACGGCCCGTTCGACGGCATCGTGGTGACCGCCGGTTCCCCGGCCCTGGTCGATGCGCTGACTGCGCAGCTTGCGTCCGGCGGCACCCTGGTGGCGCCGGTCGGCGGCGGCAGCGCGCAATCGCTGGTCTGCCTGCGCAAGGACGCCGACGGCGCGATCACGCGCAGCGAGCTGGGAGCGGTGGTGTTCGTGCCGCTGCTGTCGGGCCTGGTCGACTGATGGCAGCGGCATGACGACCCCGCGCGCATGAAGTTGTTCGCGCCGATGTACGAGCGCACGCTGGCGCTGGCGCGGCATCGCCGTGCGCCGTCGATACTCGTCGGACTGAGTTTCATCGAGGCGATCTTCTTCCCGATCGCGCCGGAGGTGATGCTGGCACCGATGTGCCTGGCACGGCCGCGGCGCGCGTTCTGGTTCGCCACCATTTGCCTGGCCGGTTCGCTGGCCGGTGCCTTCATCGGCTATGCGCTGGGCCACTATGCCTACGAGGCGGTGCGGCCGCTGCTGGCGTCGCTCGGCTGGATCGACCGCATCGACGCCGAGGTCGAATCGCTGCGCGCGGTCGTCGCGCAGTCGCCGTGGCAGGCGTTCTGGCTGCTGGTGCTGGCGGGCTTCTCGCCGATCCCGCTGAAGATCTTCACCTGGGCATCGGGCATCGTCGGCGTGCCGCTGCTGCCCTTCATCGCCAGCATGGCGGTCGGACGCGGCAAGCGCGTGTTCCTGGTCGCGCTGGTGATCCGGATCGGGGGTGAACGCGCCGAGCGCGCGTTGTATCGTTACATTGAGCCGATCGGCTGGGTGGCGCTGGCGTTGCTGGCTGCGGGCATCGGCTACCTGGTGTTCAGGGCCAATGCGGCATGAAGCATCGGAGACGGGAATCCAGACAGAAGGGAAAACAATGGTGCGGGTAGTCCTGGTTGCGATCGTAGCGTGCATGCTTTCCGCATGCAGCAGCCACGTGGTGCGTGAAGGCGGTACGCGCGTCTCGACGCCGCAGTACGGCAAGACGGTGACGGTGCGGCGCGGCGACAACGTGTACCGGATCGCGACCAACCACGGCATCAGTTCGCTCGACCTGGCGATGTGGAACGGCATCCCGCCGCCGTACACCATCTATCCGGGACAGCGCCTGCGCCTGTATCCGGGCGGCACGCAGCCGGCGTCTTCGCCCGGCGCCGGCACGCGCCCATCCACCTCGTCGACCGCGCGCCCGCCGGTCGCCGCGACCACCCAGCCGCCGCCGCAACCCGCCGCAAGCGCACCGTTCGCCTGGCGCTGGCCCACCGAAGGCAAGCTGCTCGGCGGCTATGTCGCCGGCGACCCGGTCCGGCAGGGTATCGACATCGCCGGCAACGGTGGCCAGCCGGTGCGTGCCGCCGCCGACGGCGTGGTGGTCTATTCCGGCTCCGGCCTGGTGGGCTACGGCGAGCTGGTGATCGTCAAGCACAGCGACGAATGGCTGTCGGCCTACGGCCACAACCGCGCGCGCCTGGTCAACGAGGGCCAGGTGGTGAAGGCAGGCCAGCAGATCGCCGAGATGGGTCGCAGCGGCGCCGCCCGCGACATGCTGCACTTCGAGATCCGCTACAACGGCAAGCCGGTCGATCCGTTGGCGTACCTGCCGAAAAGGTAGGTCGGCCCTACGCGGCCGACACTCGGCCCGGATCGGGCGTCGGGGGCGTAGCCCCGACCTACAGGACGAAGCCGGCCACCACGCGCCGGCCTTCGCCGGCCAGCACGTTGAAGGTGCGCGCGGCGGCGGCGTTGGCCATGCTTTCGATGCCGATGCCGCGCGACAGGCAGGCGGCCATGGCTTCGGGCGGCGGAAACGCCTGTACCGCGCCGCTGCCGAGCAGGATCAGTTCCGGCGCGAGTCCCAGCAGCGGCTGCAGGTCGGCGATCGTGAGCGTGGAGACGTCGTTTACCGGCCAGTCCTCGATCAACGCATCGGGCGCGATGACGAAGCTGCGGCGCAGGGTGCGTTCGTTGACCAGCGCCGAATCGCCGTCGGCGGCACGCAGGAAGAAGTCGTAGTCGGGGCGTTCGAGGTGCAGTTGCATGGCGGTTCAGGTTTGCGGGCCCGGGCGGATGCGCGACCGGGGCACGGAATCAATTCCTGGGCAGCACGATCCGGCGTTTGTCCACGCTCGGGCGATAGAGCACCGCGACATGGCCGATACGCTGCACCAGCGCCGCGCGGCTGCGTTCGACCAGGCCGTCGATCATCGCGTCGCGCGCCTGGCGGTCCTCGGCGGCGACCTTCACCTTGATCAGTTCGTGGTGCTCCAGCGCGCCGTCGACCTCGGCCAGCAGCGCGTCGGTCACGCCCTTGCCGCCGATCTGCAGCATCGCATTGAGATCGTGGGCCTGGCCGCGCAGGAAACGGGCCTGGGCCGCGGTCAGCACGGTAGGGACGCGATCGGCCAGCGCGGGAGCCGGCTTGGGCTTGGCCTTGGCCGCGGGCTTGGGCTTGGCCTTGGCGTTGGCCTTGGGCCTGGCCTTGGGTTTCGCCTTCACCGCCTGCCCGGGGCGGGAGGGGCGGAACGATCCGCGAGCCGGTGGATGTCGCGCCATGGAGGGCCGGTGTCAACAACGCTGGAGAGGCGCGCAGGGTATCATGGCTGCCCGCAAAGTCCTGATTTGCAGGCATTTAACCCGCCGATGGCGACCCGCAGCAGAAGCAGCCAGCGCTGGCTGAAGGAACACTTCTCCGACCCCTACGTCAAGAAGGCGCAGGCCGAGGGGATGCGTTCGCGCGCGGCCTACAAGCTCGAAGAGCTGGTCGAGCGCGACCAGCTGCTGAAGCCCGGCATGCTGGTGGTGGACCTGGGCGCCGCGCCCGGCGGCTGGTCGCAGTGGGTGCGGCAGGCGCTGGACGGCGCGGATCGCGCCAATCCGGGCAGGGTCATCGCCCTGGACATCCTCGAGATGCCGCCGCTGGCCGGTGTCGAGTTCCTTCATGGCGATTTCAGGGACGATGTGGTCCTGTCGTCGCTGGAGGCGATGCTGCAGGAACGGCCGGTCGACCTTGTGCTGTCCGACATGGCCCCCAATAAGAGTGGTGTGGACTCGGTGGACCTGCCGCGGGCGATGCACCTGGCGGAGCTGGCGATGGATTTCGCCGACAACCACCTGCGCATCGGCGGCAGTTTCCTGATCAAGCTGTTCCAGGGCGTCGGGTTCGATGAATACGTGCGGGAGCTGCGTCGGCGCTATGCCCGGCTGGCGATCCGCAAGCCGGCAGCCTCGCGCAAGCGTTCGCCGGAGGTGTACGCGCTGGCGCAGGGCAAGCTGGCGGCAAGGAAGTAGACTTGTGGTTGTGACAATCCGATTTCGGCTTTTACCTTTACCCGAGAAGTGCGCGCGCGCACTTGCGCATTTTTCCCGAGGAACCGGTGCATGAGTGACCTGGTCAAGAACCTGCTGCTTTGGGTCGTCGTCGCCGTCGTGCTGATGGTGGTGTTCCAGAGCTTCAGCCCGCAAACGACCACCGCCAACCCGGCAGTCGATTATTCGGCCTTCATCACCGATGTCCGCAACGACAACGTCAAGCAGGTCGACATCTCCAGCGATGAGCGCTCGATCAAGTTCACGCGCAACGACGGCTCCAGCGGCACCACCACCGCGCCGCGCCGCGACGAGAAGCTGATCGACGACCTGATCAACCACGGCGTCGAGATCAAGCAGGCGCCGCCGGAATCCGGCGTCACCATCTGGTCGCTGCTGATCAACTTCCTGCCGGTGCTGTTGATCATCGGTTTCTTCTTCTACATGACGCGGCAGATGCAGCAGGGCGGCAGCAAGGGCGCGATGTCGTTCGGCCGTTCGCGCGCCAAGCTGCTCAACGAGGATTCGACCAAGATCACCTTCGCCGACGTCGCCGGCTGCGACGAGGCCAAGGAAGAGGTCTCCGAGCTGGTCGAGTTCCTGCGCGACCCGGGCCGCTTCCAGAAGCTGGGTGGCAAGATCCCGCGCGGCGTGCTGATGGTCGGCCCGCCGGGCACCGGCAAGACCCTGCTGGCGAAGGCCATCGCCGGCGAGGCCAAGGTGCCGTTCTTCTCGATTTCCGGTTCCGACTTCGTCGAGATGTTCGTCGGCGTCGGCGCCAGCCGCGTGCGCGACATGTTCGAGCAGGCCAAGAAGCACGCGCCGTGCATCATCTTCATCGACGAGATCGACGCCGTCGGCCGCCATCGCGGCGCCGGCCTGGGCGGCGGCCACGACGAGCGCGAGCAGACCCTCAACCAGCTGCTGGTCGAGATGGACGGCTTCGAGGGCGGCGAGGGCGTGATCGTGGTCGCGGCGACCAACCGCCCCGACGTGCTCGATCCCGCCCTGCTGCGGCCGGGCCGCTTCGACCGCCAGGTAGTCGTCGGCCTGCCGGACGTGCGCGGCCGCGACCAGATCCTGCGCGTGCACATGCGCAAGGTGCCGCTGGCCGACGACGTCCAGCCGATGATCGTCGCCCGCGGCACGCCGGGCTTCAGCGGCGCGGACCTGGCCAACCTGGTCAACGAGGCGGCGCTGTTCGCCGCGCGCGAGAACGCCAAGGAAGTGCGCATGGAGCACTTCGACAAGGCACGCGACAAGATCATGATGGGCACCGAGAACCGCTCGATGGCGATGAGCGAGGAAGAAAAGACGCTGACCGCCTACCACGAGGCCGGCCACGCCATCGTCGGCCGCTTGGTGCCCGAGCACGACCCGGTCTACAAGGTCACGATCATCCCGCGCGGCCGCGCGCTGGGCGTGACCATGTACCTGCCCGAAGGCGACAAGTACAGCTACAACCGCACCGCGATCGAATCGCAGCTGGCCTCGCTGTACGGCGGCCGCGTCGCCGAGGAACTGATCTTCGGCGAGGACAAGGTCACCACCGGCGCCAGCAACGACATCGAGCGCGCGACCAAGATGGCGCGCAACATGGTCACCAAGTGGGGGCTGTCGGAGCTGGGCCCGATCACCTTCGGCGAGGAAGACGACGAGGTGTTCCTGGGCCGCTCGGTCACCCAGCACAAGAGCGTGTCCGACGACACTGCACGCAAGATCGACGAGGTCGTGCGCGGCATCCTCGACAAGGCCTACAGCCGCACCCATGCGCTGCTGACCGACAACCTCGACAAGCTGCACGCGATGGCCAAGCTGCTGCTCGAGTACGAGACCATCGACGCGCCGCAGGTCGACGCGATCATGGAAAACCGCGACCCGCCGCCGCCGATGGGCTGGACCAAGGACGGCCCGGCGCAGGACGAACCCAAGCCGGTCGCGATCGGCGGGCCCGCCGAGCAGACCTGAGGCCGGCGGCCGGATCGGCAGCCTGCATGCGTTGACCGGATGCAAGGCCCCTGACGGCTGTCGGGGGCCTTTGCTTTCAGGGACATGGGCACATCGCGACCGTTCCGGACTACCCTTTGACCTTCGCCATCGACGGCGTGCCAGCGGAGCGGGGACATGCGTGACTGGGGTGCGGCGACCAGGCGGGCATTCGGCGAACTGCGTCGGCGCCGCGTGTTCCGCACGTTGGCCGTGTACGCGGTGGTGGGCTGGCTGCTGATCCAGGTCGGCGACGCCACGTTCGAGCCGCTGGGGTTCCCGGCGTGGACCATGAAGCTGCTGATCGTGCTGCTGGCGCTCGGGTTCGTGCTGGCGCTGGCGCTGGCGTGGGTCTATGACCTCGGCGTGCACGGGATCGAGCGCACGGAGCCGATCGCGCAGGCCGCGCCTGCCGCACCCACGCCGCCCGATGCCTCGGTCGCGATCCTGCCGTTCACCGACCTCAGCGAGGCCAGGGACCAGGACTATTTCTGCGACGGCCTGGCCGAGGAAATCCTCAATGCGCTGACCGCCGTCAGCGGCCTGCGCGTGGCCTCGCGCACCTCTTCGTTCCGGTTCCGCGACAGCACCGTCGATGCCCGCGAGATCGGCAGCGCGCTGAACGTCGCGGCGATCCTGGAGGGCAGCGTGCGCAAGGTCGGGCAGCGCGTGCGCGTCACCGTGCAGCTGATCGATGCCGGCAACGGCTACCACCTGTGGTCGGAGAACTTCGACCGTGCGCAGGCGGACATCTTCGCCATCCAGGAAGAGATCGCACGCAGCATCGTGCGCGCGCTGCGGGTCACACTGAAGACGCCCGAGGTGCTCGACCTGGGCCGCTATGCGCCCTGCGACCTGCGCGCCTACGATTTCTACCTGCGCGGCCGGAAGATGCAGACCATGAAAAGCACCGGCACCTGGGAAATGGCGCCGGAGATGTTCCGCCGCGCGATCGAGATAGATCCCGGTTATGCGCAGGGCCATGCCGGGCTGGCGGATGCGCTCGCGCACTTGCTGCTGTGGCGCCAGTCCACGACCCCGGGGATGCTGGACGAAGCCACGCAGGCCAGTCGTCGCGCGCTGGAACTGGCGCCGGAGCTGGCCGAGGCGCATGTCGCGCATGGCAATACGCTGTCGCTCGCGCGGGATTTCGAAGGGGCGATCGCGGCGTTCGAGCGCGCGGTTTCACTCAACGACGAACTGTACGAAGCACATTACTACCTTGCACGGACCTGCTTCGCGCACGGTGAATTCGCGCGTGCAGTCGAAGAGTTCGAGGCCGCGCACCGGGTCCGTCCGGACGAGTTCCAGGCCCTGACCCTGGCGGTCGGTGCCGCCGACGCGATGGGTGATCCGGCCCGCGCGGTCGAGCTTGCAAGGCAAGCCCTGGTGCATGCGCTGGCCGAAGCGGAGTGCGATCCCGAGAACGAGCGCGCACGCTACCTGGCCGGCGGGCTGCAACTGCGCCTGGGCGACAAGGAGGGTGGCCGGCGCAACGTAGAGGCCGCGCTGAGGCTGCGTCCGGACGACTACGGCACCCTGTACAACTCGGCATGCTTCTATGCGCTGGCTGGCGAAACCGGGCGCGCACTGGACCTGCTCGATCGCGCTGTCTCCACCGGCCAGGGCTTCCGCGACTGGATCGAACACGACGGCGACTTCAAGCACCTGCGCGAGCTGCCGCGTTTCCGCGAGATCCTGGCCCGACTGGAACCCACGCCGTGGTCCTCGGGCTGACCCTCCCGCGACCGGGATCAAGATGTTCGACACCACCCCACGACGCGACTGCGCCGTGAGCACGCACCACGCACCCGGGCCGGCCGCAGTCGGCGGGCCGGCGGAACAGACCTGACAAGAGTTTCCCTCTCCCCGCATGCGGGGAGAAGGTGCCGAAAGGCGCAAGAGGGACTGCGCTGCGCAGCTTGCGGCCCGCGCAGCATTCCCGGAGACTTGCCCTGGGGCGCCAGGGCAGGGATTTCCGAGTGGGCTTCTTCGCGGAACTCGTGCGACGCAATGTCATCCGCATGGCCGGGCTGTACCTGGCCGGTGCGTGGCTGGTCACGGAGGTCAGCAGCACCGTGCTGCCGATGTTCGGTGCGCCTGAATGGCTGCCACGCAGCATCGTCATCCTGCTGGCGATCGGCTTCGCGCCGGCGCTGGTGTTCTCGTGGGTGTTCGAGTTCACTCCCGAAGGCCTGAAGCGCGAGGCCCAGGTCGAGTCGCACGCATCCATCGCGTCACAGACCGGACGTCGGATGGACCGGGCAATCATCGTGGTGCTGTTGCTGGCGCTGGGCTATTTCGCGTTCGACAAGTTCATGCTGGCGCCGCAGCGCGAGGCGATGGCCATCGCCGCGGCGACAAACGTGGTGGAACGCAAGCCAACGGCTACGGCCGCCGCGAACGACAAGTCCATCGCCGTGATTCCGTTGGCCAACGGCGGCGGCGAGGGCCAGCAGTTCTTCTCCGACGGGCTGTCCGAAGCGCTGATCATCGCGCTGTCGCAGTTCGAAGGACTGAAGGTAATCGGCCGCAATTCCTCGTTCCAGTTCCGCGACGCGAAGGACGACAGCGCCACCATCGGCCGCAAGCTGGGCGTGGCGCACCTGCTCGAAGGCAGCGTGCAGCATGCCGGCGACGCGGTGCGCATCAGCGTCGAGCTGATCGATGCCGCCAGCGGCCAGACCCGGTGGTCGCAGCGCTACGACCGCCCGTACAAGGACCTGTTCACGCTGCAGGATGAGATCACCAGCGCCGTGGCCGCTGCGCTGGAGGAGAAGCTGCAGGGAGGCAGCGGGCTGGCGCAAAGCGACCGCCCGCCCGGCGGCAATGTCGATGCCTACAACGCCTACCTGCAGGGCTTGAAGCATTGGCACGACGAGGATTTCCCCAGGGCGGCCGGGTACATGAGCAAGGCCGTGCAGCTAGACCCGGGCTATGCGGTGGCGTGGGCGCACCTGTCCGGGGCGTGGAGTACCGTCGCCGCTTTCTCGAACGAGCCACCCGCGGTTGCCCGCGAACACATGCGCATCGCGCGCACCGCAGCGGACAAGGCCCTGCAACTGGCGCCCGGGATGGGCGCGGCCCACGCTGCCCGCGCCTACCTGCAGTTCTACGATTTCGATCACCGTGGCGCTTTGGCCGAGTGCCGCCGCGCCGTGCTGCTGGCGCCGCGCGATGGCACGGTCCTCAATGGCTGCGGATTCACGCTGACCGGGATTGGAAAGCTGGGCGAGGCGATGCGGCTGAGGGAGCGCCTGCTCTCGATCGAACCGCTGTATACCGTCAACTATTTCCAGTACGCGACCTTGCTGGCGGCGACCGGACGGCTGGGCGAGGCGGAAAAGTACCTCCGCACGAGCGAGGAAGTGTCCAGGCCATACCCGCTGCAACACGTGAAACTCGCCGTGCTGCGCGGCGATGCAATCGCCGCACTGGAGATCGCCGGGAAAGCGCCGCCTGATGGCCGCGGCCTGTACATGGCGCTGGCGACGCAGATCGGGCCGGACCGCGCGGCGGCCGACCAATGGCTGGCTGACCTGCTTGCCGACAAGGCATGGGTCGAATGGGTTGAACAAGGCGGCGGCGACGACAACCGCTACAATGTCGCGCAGGTCTATGCACTTCGCGACGATGCCGGCCATGCGCTGGAATGGCTGGAGCGTTCGTTGGACGCGAACCCCTCCCGCGCCCTTTTCCTGCTTGCCGACCCCTTCTTCCTGCGTTTCCGCGATGACCCGCGGTTCATCGCCTTCTGCAAGAAACTCGGATTGCCACCACCAAGCGAAAGCGAAGCGCTGGGCATCGACCAGATCCGCGCGCAACTGGCGGCGAAGGGCTGATGCAGCGCAGGTCCATGCCCTGCGCGGCGACGCCGACAAGTCCTTCTAATGGCTCGATCGCGCGGGACTCCCGTGACCCCTGCCCCAGCTTCGTGCTGCACGACCCGTACCGGTTGCGCTCCTGGGGCGATCCGCGTTTCGCCGGGTTCGCGCGCAGGCTCGGCCTGCCGAAGACAACCGATGCACGAGGCCTGCCGTAAACTCGGGCCATGTTCGACACCACCCCGCAACTAGACTGCGCCGGGCGCATCCTGAAGCTCGATCGCCCGCGCGTGATGGGCATCGTCAACGCCACCCCGGATTCGTTTTCCGATGGCGGCGAGCATGGCACCGTCGATGCCGCCATCGCGCATGGCCTGCGGCTGGCGGAGGAGGGCGCCGACGTGCTGGATATCGGCGGCGAAAGCACGCGCCCCGGCGCGGACGAGGTGCCGCTGGAAGAAGAGCTGCGCCGCGCGATCCCGGTGATCGAACGGCTGGCGAAGGAAACCGCGCTGCCGGTCAGCATCGACACCTCCAAACCCGAGGTGATGCGCGCCGCGGTCGCCGCCGGCGCCGGCATGATCAACGACGTTTATGCCCTGCGCCGCGAAGGCGCGCTCGACGCCGCCGCCGCGCTCGGCGTGCCGGTGGTGCTGATGCACATGCTGGGCGAGCCGCGCTCGATGCAGGACGCCCCCGAGTACGACGACGTGGTCGCCGACGTCCACCGCTTCCTGGCCGAGCGTATCTTCGCCGCCGAGATGGCCGGCATCGAGAAGAAGCGCATGGTGGTCGATCCGGGTTTCGGCTTCGGCAAGACCGGCGCGCACAATCTTGCGCTGCTGGCGCAATTGCAGCGCTTCACCGAACTCGGCGTGCCGGTGCTGGCCGGATTCTCGCGCAAGAAGACCATCGGCGACCTGACCGGCCGCGCTGATCCGCACGACCGCATCCACGGCTCGGTCGCCGCCGCGCTGATCGCCGCCCAGCGCGGCGCAATGCTGCTGCGCGTGCACGACGTCGCCGCCACCGTCGATGCGCTCAAGGTCTGGAACGCAGTCGCCGCGGTGCCGCTGCCGCGCATCGCGCCACCCGCGCCCGGCATCCGCTGGCCCGACGACGACTAGCCCCAGCCTTCGTAGGAGCGGCTTATAGCCGCGAGCTCTTGCTCTTGTTCCTGACCTTGTAGGAGCGACGGAAGTCGCGACAGTAGCAACGGACTCGCCTTGTCGCGACTTCCCGGCAGCGGTGGTATACCGCCGCCACTCCCACAAATCGCTGACATCAAGATCAAAAGCTCGCGGCTATAAGCCGCTCCTATGAAGGGTCGGGCGTGGCTGCGCCCGCCAGACGCTATGCTGGCCGTCGCTTTCCATCGCTTCCACCATGCCCGCCGACCAGCGCCCGCCCGCCATTGCCCTGATGGGCCCGACCGCGTCGGGCAAGACCGCGCTGGCGCTGGACTGGGCGGAGCGTTTCGGCGGCGAGATCGTCAGCGTCGATTCGGCGCTGGTCTATCGCGGCCTGGACATCGGCGCTGCCAAGCCGAGCGCGCAGGAACGCACCTCGATACCTCACCACATGCTCGACCTGCGCGATCCGTGGCAGGCGTATTCGGCGGCGGAGTTCGCCGCCGATGCGCGCGCCGCCGTCGACGGCATCCTCGCGCGCGGGCGGCTGCCGATCCTGGCCGGCGGCACCGGCCTGTATTTCCGCGCCCTGCTGCGGGGCCTGTCGCCGATGCCGGAGGCCGACGCTGCCACCCGCGCGACGATCGCGGCCGAGGCGGACGAGCGCGGCTGGCCGGCGCTGCACGCGGAACTCGCGGGCGTCGATCCCGCCGCCGCCGCGCGCATCGGGCCCGGCGATGCGCAGCGCATCCAGCGCGCGCTGGAGGTATTCCGCCTCAGCGGCCGGCCGATCAGCGCCTGGCAGCGCGACACCCCCGCCGACGCGCGCCTGCGGTGCCGGGTGCTGAAGCTGGTGCTCGCGCCGCAGGATCGCGCCGTGCTGCACCGGCGCATCGAACGGCGCTTCGACGCCATGCTCGACGACGGCTTCCTCGACGAAGTCCGCCGGCTGCGCGCGCTGCCGCCGCTGCAGGCGCATCCGCGCCCGCTGCAGCTGCCGGCGATCCGCGCCGTCGGCTACCGCCAGGCCTGGCAGCACCTGGACGGCGAGACTTCGCCGGCCGAATTCCGCGACCAGGCGATCTTCGCCACCCGCCAGCTGGCCAAGCGCCAGCTCACCTGGCTGCGCGGCGAGCTGGATGCGCGCTGGTTCGACCCGGCCTCGGATCGGGCGGGGCTGGACGATGCGCTGTCGTTGTTCATGGGGCGCTATCCGGTGTCGGGGGCGTAGCCCCGACCTACCTGATCCCGTAGGTCGGGGCTACGCCCCCGACCTACGCCCCCGACGCATTCGACCGCCAATTCCTGCGACCGCCGTCACGTCGACGGCGCCACGGCCCGTAACTTGTTGTATAAGATCGATTGTCGCCGCCGTGGGGAAACGGGTCGGGCGAAGGGGGCGCAAGCCATAACAACAATAACCAAGCTGGGGAAACACATGTCCAAGGGGCAGTCCTTGCAGGATCCTTTCCTGAACGCGCTGCGGCGCGAGCGCGTGCCGGTTTCGATCTACCTGGTCAACGGCATCAAGCTGCAGGGCACGGTGGAGTCCTTCGACCAGTTCGTGGTGCTGCTGCGCAATACCGTCAGCCAGATGGTCTACAAGCACGCGATCTCGACCGTGGTGCCGGCGCGCAACGTGCGCGTGGGGCCGGGCGGCGGCTACGTGCAGCCCGGCGAGGGCGGTCCGGACGAGCACGGCGAGGCAGATGCCGACCCCGGCAACGGCGCCGCCAGCGGCGACGGCGGCGAATAAGCACTTGCTTCGCCGGCGCGCGGCCCCATGTCAGGGGGCATGACCCGTCCAGACGTACGCGATGCCGACCACGCTGTTTGAACGCTCCCGCAAGGGCGAGCACGCGCTGCTGATCCAGCCGCACGCCGGCGGGCCGCCGGACGAGGGCGCGCTGGAGGAGTTCGCCGACCTGGCGCGCTCGGCCGGCGCCCGCGTGGCCAGCGTGCTCACCGCGCGCATCGACCACCCCAACCCCGCGACCCTGATCGGCAGCGGCAAGCTCGAGCAGGTCAAGGCCGCCTGCGAGGCCAGCGGCGCCGACCTGGTGCTGGTCAACCACGCGCTGTCGCCCAGCCAGGAGCGCAACCTGGAGAAGCTGCTGCAGCGCCGGGTGGTCGACCGCACCGGCCTGATCCTGGACATCTTCTCGCAGCGCGCGCGTTCGCACGAAGGCAAGCTGCAGGTCGAACTGGCGCAGCTGCGGCACATGGCCACGCGGCTGGTGCGCGGCTGGACCCACCTGGAGCGCCAGCGCGGCGGTTCGATCGGCCTGCGCGGTCCCGGCGAGACCCAGCTCGAGACCGACCGCCGGCTGCTGCAGAAGCGGGTCGAATCGCTGTCCAGGCGGCTCGACAAGGTCGAGGTGCAGCACGCCCAGCAGCGCCGCGCCCGGGTGCGCAGCGAGATGCCGCGGGTGGCACTGGTCGGCTACACCAACGCCGGCAAGTCGACCCTGTTCAACGCCCTCAGCGGCGCCGACGCCTATGCCGACGACCGCCTGTTCGCGACCCTGGATCCCACCGTGCGCCGGGTCGAACTGACCGGCGGCAACATCGTGCTGGCCGACACCGTCGGCTTCGTGCGCGACCTGCCGCACGAACTGGTCGCGGCGTTCCGCTCGACCCTGAGCGAAGCGCGCGAGGCCGACCTGCTGCTGCACGTGATCGACGCCGCCGACCCGCTGCGCGACGAGCGCATCGCCCAGGTCGACGCGGTGCTGGCCGAGATCGGCGCCGGCGAAATCCCGCAGCTGCTGGTCTACAACAAGCTCGACAAGGTCGGCCTCGACGCGACCGCGACCGAGCAGGCCGACAACACTGCCATTGCAACCGCCACCGCCACCGCCACCGCGCCCAACGGCATCGAACCGCGCCACGACCGGCCCGGCAACGGCTTCGACGGCAGCCACGCCAGCGCCGCGCGCGAGCGCGTCTGGCTGTCGGCGCGCGACGGCACCGGCCTGGACCTGCTGCGCTCGGCGCTGGCCGCGCGCCTGGGCCTGCGCCGGATCGCCGCCGAGCTGCGCCTGCCGCCGTCCGCCGGCCGGCTGCGCGCGCGCCTGCACGAGATCGACGCCATCCGCGGCGAAGCGCACGACGAACACGGCTGGACCCTGAGCGTGGACCTGGCGATCGCCGACGCGCAGCGCCTGGCCGCGCAGCCCGACGGCACGCCGCTGCGCGGATTGCTGCCGGCCGAATCCCCGTAGGAGCGCACCCGGGCGCGACCGGCCTCACCGGTAAAGCAGGTCGCGCCCGGGTGCGCTCCTACAAAAAAATTATGTGTCCGGCCCCGGTCCGACCAAAAAGGCAGCATCCCCCCAACCTTGTAGAATGGCGGGCCGCGCGCTGCGGCACGCGGAAATCCCACCGATTGGAGCAGGCATGGCCTGGAACACCCCCGGCAAGAACGACGGCAACGGCGCAGGCAGGAACCGCCGCAACAATCCCTGGAAGCCCGGGGGTGGCGGCAATGGCGGCCTTGGCGACCTGTTCGACCGCCTGCGCGGCTCGTTCCAGGGCGGTGGCGGCGGCGGTCCCTTGCGCTGGATCGGCCTGGCCCTGGTCATCTGGCTGGCCTTCAACTGCTTCGTGCTGGTCGCCGAGCAGCAGCGCGGCGTGGTGCTGCGCTTCGGCCACTTCAACCGCGTGATGCAGCCCGGCCCGCACTTCAAGCTGCCGTGGCCGGTCGAGCGCGTGATCAAGGTCGCCGCGACCCAGATCAAGACCTACAGCGACAAGGTGCCGATCCTCACCAGCGACGAGAACATCGTCCAGGTCGAGATCAACGTCCAGTACCGGGTCAAGGACCCGGAGCTGTACCTGTTCGGCACCCGCGACGCCGACGAGATGCTCAAGCAGGCGGTGCTGTCGACCGTGCGCGAGCAGGTCGGCCGCTCCGACCTCGACGCCGTGCTCGGCGCGCGCGAGACCATCGCCGTGACCGCGCGCCAGCAGCTGCAGAGCTCGCTGGACGCCTACCGCACCGGGCTGTTCGTCACCGAACTCAACCTGCCCAACGCGCGCCCGCCGGACGAAGTGAAGCCCGCGTTCGACGACGTCAACAGCGCCCAGCAGGACAAGGACCGCCTGATCAGCGAGGCGCGCGCCTACGCCGCCAAGATCGTGCCCGAGGCGCGCGGCCAGGCCGCGCGCGTGCGCACCGTGGCCGAAGGCTACAAGACCGCCGCCATCGCCCAGGCCACCGGCGACGCCGAACGCTTCACCCTGCAGCTCGACGAATACCGCAACGCGCCCGAGGTCACCCGCAAGCGGCTGTGGCTGGAGACCGTGCAGCAGGTGCTGTCCAACAACCGCAAGGTGGTCGGCGGCGACGGCAAGCAGCTGATCTACGTGCCGATGGCCGGGCAGGGCAGCGGCGACGGCAGCGCGTCCTCCGCGCCGCTGTTGACCCCCGACCTGCTCTCGCCGCCGGTGAGCGCCGACAACGACATCCGCCGACCCGACCGCAATCCGCGCAGCGGCCGTGACCAGGAGCCGACCCGATGAGATTCAACCTGATCATCCCGATCGTCATCGCCGCCCTGCTGGCGCTGATGGGCTCGGTGTACGTGGTCGCCGAAGGCCACACCGCGATCGTGCTCAACCTCGGCCGCGTCGCGCGCTGGGACATCGGCCCCGGCCTGCACTTCAAGTGGCCGCTGGTCGAAAGCGCGCTGGTGTTCGACCGCCGCCTGCAGGTGCTCGACGCCGAGCCCGAGCGCTACCTGACCTCCGAGCGCAAGGACGTGTCGGTCGACTTCTTCGCCGTCGGCATGATCCAGGACGTGCGCGCCTTCTACCGCGCCACCGGCGGCGCCGGGCAGGCCGCCGAGGAGATCGCCGTGCAGCGCCTGGCGCCGATCATCAAGGACTCGCTGCGCAACGAGATCAACTCGCGCACCCTGCAGCAGGTGGTCGCCGGCAACCGCTCCGAGGTGATCGGCAAGCAGCTGGGCACGATCAACCAGGGCGCCTCCAACATCGGCATCCGGATCGTCGACCTGAGGATCAAGAAGATCGACCTGCCCACCGACAGCAAGGTCATCCAGGACGTGTACAGCCGCATGAGCGCCCAGCGCAAGCAGGTCGCCAGCAAGCTGCGCGCCGAGGGCAGCGAGCAGGCCAACGAGATCCGCGCCCAGGCCGACCGCGACCAGACCGTGATCCTGGCCGAAGCCGAGCGCGACGCGCAGAAGCTGCGAGGCGAGGGCGACGCCACCGCCACCCGCATCTACGGCCAGGCGGCCAACCGCGACCCCGCGTTCTACGCCTTCAAGCTCAGCCTCGAAAGCTACCGCAAGGCGTTCGCCGACGGCGAGGGCGTGATCGTGCTCGACCGCAACGATCCGTTCCTGCAGTACATGAAGAGCGATCGTTGATGCATGCCTGCTCTTGATCGTCATTCCCGCGCAGGCGGGACTTCGAAGGCAGGATGCCGGGGCGAACATCCGCGCAGCCGGTGGCCCGAAGGGCACGCGGCAGGACGCCGTGGGTAATTCAGTGGCCCTGCCTTTTCCACTCCGCAATCTCCGCCCCCATATCGCACGCCATGGGCTGGTTTCCCGCGGCGACAAGCGATGAGGGATCTCTGGGCCGCACTGTGCCTGGTCGCAGTGCTCGAAGGACTGCTGCTGTTCGCCATGCCCGGCGCCTGGAAGCGCATGGCCGAACAGCTGCGCGAACTCGAAGACCACCAGCTGCGCAAGATCGGCGCCCTGATGCTGGCCGCAGGCGTCGTCGCCCTCTACATCGTCCGCCACTAGTACCTGGTGCGCCCGTAGGTCGGGGCCACGCCCCCGACAAGACGCCTGCACTCAGTGCGCCCGTAGGTCGGGGCCACGCCCCCGACAAGACGCCTGGCCAAGTAGGTCGGGGCCACGCCCCCGACGCCTGCAACGTCGTCTCGTCGGGGGCGTGGCCAGTAGGTCGGGGCTACGCCCCCGACGCCTGCAACGTCGTCTCGTCGGGGGCGTAGCCCCGACCTACGGGAGGGGCGGGCACTGGCCCCGCCGCGCCAAAACCCGGATAATGCGCAAAAGCCGGATGGGGAAGCTCCAAAAGAGCCCCCCGCCGGCTTTTTCCGCGTCTGCAAGCCAGAGATGCTCACCCCTGCACCAGCTTCGGTCCACCGACCCCGGCTCTTCGTAGGAGCGGCTTACAGCCGCGAGCTCTCGCCCTTGTGGGAGCGACGGCAGTCGCGACTTCGCCAACCCGGCAAGCGTCGCGACTGCCGTCGCTCCCACAGGGGGCGGCAGGCAAAAGCTCGCGGCTACAAGCCGCTCCTACGAAATGCACAACCGGAGTTTGAGATGGGCCAGTCAGTTGTCGTCCTCGGCGCCCAGTGGGGCGACGAAGGCAAGGGCAAGATCGTCGACCTGCTGACGCAGGACATCGGCGGCGTGGTCCGCTTCCAGGGCGGCCACAACGCCGGTCACACCCTGGTCATCGGCGGCAAGAAGACCGTGCTGCACCTGATCCCCTCGGGCATCCTGCGCGACGGCGCGCTGTGCCTGATCGGCAACGGCGTGGTGCTGCACCCCGGCGCGCTGCTCAAGGAAATCGGCGAACTCGAGGACAGCGGCGTCGAAGTGCGCTCGCGCCTGAAGATCAGCCCGGCAACGCCGCTGATCATGCCGTACCACATCGCCCTCGACCAGGCGCGCGAAAAGGCCGCCGGCGGCAAGGCCATCGGCACCACCGGCCGCGGCATCGGCCCGGCCTACGAGGACAAGGTCGCGCGCCGCGGCATCCGCATCGCCGACCTGCACTACCCCGAGCAACTGGCCGAACTGCTGCGCACCGCGCTCGACTATCACAACTTCGTGCTGACCAAGTACCTCGGCGCCGACCCGGTCGACTACCAGCAGACCTACGACGAGGCGCTGGCCTTCGGCGAGTACGTCGAACCGATGAAGTCCGACGTCGCCGGCATCCTCCACGAGCTGCGCAAGCAGGGCAAGCGCGTGCTGTTCGAAGGCGCGCAGGGCTCGCTGCTGGACATCGACCACGGCACCTATCCCTACGTCACCTCCAGCAACACCACCATCGGCGGCGCGCTGGCCGGCGCCGGCGTCGGCGCCGACGCCATCGACTACGTGCTCGGCATCGCCAAGGCCTACGCCACCCGCGTCGGCGGCGGCCCGTTCCCGACCGAACTTCACGACGACATCGGCCAGAAGCTGCGCGACCGGGGCCAGGAATACGGCGCCACCACCGGCCGCCCGCGCCGCTGCGGCTGGATGGACATCGTCGCCCTCAAGCGCGCGGTCGCCATCAACGGCATCTCCGGCCTGTGCATCACCAAGCTCGACGTGCTCGACGGCATCGACAAGCTCAAGATCTGCATCGCCTACGAATACCGCGGCAAGCGCACCGAATATGCCCCGCTCGACGCCGCCGGCTGGGACGAATGCACCCCCGTGTACCTCGAGTTCCCCGGCTGGGAAGAAGACACCCACGGCATCACGCAGTGGGACCAGCTCCCGCCCGCCGCCCGCGCCTACCTGCGCGCGCTGGAAGAACTGGCCGGCTGCCCGCTGGCGATCGTCAGCACCGGCCCGGACCGGGATGCGAATATCGTGCTGCGGGATCCTTGGGCCTGATTGTCGGCCTGCAGCCTGGAAAAAAGCCCCGCCCAGCGGGGCTTTTTCTTTTCCGTGGCGGCAATCTCGCCCCACGCGACCGATTCGTAGCATCATTGGGGGTGGGAAAGCGTTGCCGAAGGGGGGTGGAGTGACTGCGTTGACCGATCGTTTCACGCGGGCCGTGGACTACGCCCGCATCGCCCATGCAGCCCAGGTGCGCAAGGGCACCGACATTCCATACATCACCCATCTACTCGGCGTTGCCGCGCTGGTGATCGAATTCGGCGGCAACGAGGACCAGGCCATCGCCGGCCTGCTGCACGACACCATCGAGGACTGCGGCGAAGCCCATGAGGCCATGATTCGCGCGCAGTTTGGCGACGCCGTCGCCGACATCGTGGTGGCGTGTACCGATGGCACCGCAGAAGGCAAGGGCAGCCTGGTGGACGTGGAAGCCAAACGGCGCGACTGGACTCGACGCAAGCTCAACTACCTGCAGCATCTTGGCCATGCCGCCGAGGGTACGCTGCTGGTCTCCGCCTGCGACAAGCTGCACAACGCGCGGGCCATCGTGCAGGACCTCGAGAACCCGAACGTGGGGCAGGGCGTGTTCGAGCGATTCAAGGCAGGCAGGGATGGCACGTTGGCTTACTATGAATCGCTGGCGCGGATTTATGCATCGTGCGGTGTGGTGCTTGCGCCGGTGTTGGATGCGGTGGTGCGGCGTATGCATGAAGTCGGCGGCGCAAGTGAGCGGCTGCCGCTGGGAGTTGGGGTTGCATACAGCGTGAGGTAGCGTGGCAGCCCGCAGAACAAGGAAGCTGACCCCACTTTTGCAAGTCACGGCGGCAATTGTTAGCTGTTTGTTTATCTTCCAGGAGTTGATTGTCGATGTCTTTGGAAACACAAGCCCAACGCTTTATCGAAACCCTGAAGGGGCTTGGGGGTTCCGCGGGCAACGGCAGCCTCAGCAGTGAACTCGGGTGGGCCGATAGCACCTACAAACGAGTCAAGGCGCATCTGATCGAACAGGGCGAAATCATCCCCGGCCGCGGTCGCGGCGGTTCGGTGGCATTGGCTGGCAAGAGCAAAGCCGCGGCAAAAACCAAGGCAACATCCGGCAAACCGGATGCGAAGGGCGGCAAGCGGAAATCCGGCGACGGCCGCAACGGCGACGGCAGTGGTTACGCCCAATCCTTCAATGCCATCGACAAAGCGATGCGCAACGACGAAGGCCTGGCTTCGGAACTGGACTATGCCGAGCAGACCTCGTGGCTGCTGTTCCTGAAGTACTTGGACGATATGGAACACGAGTGGGCCGATGAGGCCGCGCTCAAGGGCAAGACCTACACGCCGATCCTCGCCAAGCCGTACCGCTGGCAGGACTGGGCCGCGCCCAAGACCGCAGACGGCAAGCCGGACCCCAATGCCAAAACAGGCAGCGACCTGATCGACTTCGTCAACCTCAAGCTGGTCCCGCACCTGAAGTCATTCAAGGACAGCAGCGTCGATGCCGACACGCTCCAGTACAAGATCGGCGAGATTTTTACGGAAGTCGCCAACCGCTTTCGCTCCGGCTACACGCTGCGCGACGTGTTGCAGATCGTGGATACGCTCAGCTTCGGCAGCTCCGAGGCCAAGCACGAGCTGTCCGACCTGTACGAAACCCGCATCAAGCGCATGGGCAATGCCGGGCGCAACGGCGGCGAGTACTACACGCCGCGCCCACTGATCCGCGCCATGATCCAGGTGGTGCAGCCGCAGATCGGCGAGACCGTCTACGACGGCGCCTGCGGCAGCGCGGGATTCCTGTGCGAGGCCTGGGAGCATTTGCGCCGCGCCGACCTGTCCGCCAGGGACTGGGACACCCTGCAGCGCAAGACCTTCTACGGGCAGGAGAAGAAGTCGCTGGCATACGTGCTCGGCGTGATGAACATGATCCTGCACGGCATCGATGCGCCCAACATCCGCCACGCCAACACGCTGTCGGAAAACGTCATGGACATCCAGCAGAAGGATCGCCACGACATCGTGCTGGCCAACCCGCCGTTCGGCGGCGGCGAGCGTCCGGAGGTGCAGCAGAACTTCCCGATCCGCTCCTCGGAGACCGCCTACCTGTTCTTGCAGCACTTCATCCGCAAGCTCAAGGCCGGCGGACGCGCGGCCATCGTCATCAAGAACACCTTCCTCAGCAACACCGACAACGCCAGCGTGGAGCTGCGCCGCGAATTGCTGGCCAGCTGCAACCTGCACACCGTGCTGGACTGCCCCGGCGGCACCTTCCAGGGCGCGGGCGTAAAAACCGTCGTGCTGTTCTTCGAGAAGGGTGCGCCCACCCGCAAGACCTGGTACTACCAGCTTGATCCCGGCCGCTCTCTGGGAAAGACCAATCCACTGAACGATGCCGATCTGGCCGATTTCGTGACGTTGCAGAAGACCAAGGCGTGCGGCGAGAAGAGCTGGACCGTGGATGTGGCCGATGTGGACGCCGCCACTTGCGACCTGTCGGCGAAGAATCCCCACGTGCCGGAGGCGGCGCCGCAACGCACGCCGCAGCAGATCATCGATGACATCCTCGCGCGAGATGCGGACTCGGCCGCATTGCTGGCGCAGGTGAGGGCGATGCTGTGAGCGCGGTCTTTCAGCCGACAGGCCACTGGACCGAGGCGTCAATAGAAAGTGTGGCTTTGGTCGAGTTTGGAACGAGAGTAACGAAGAGAGTGGATGCCGGCACGCGCTATCCGGTTTACGGAGGTGGTGGCGCAACATTCTCGATGGACGAGTACAACCGTGAGGACTGCTACATCGTTTCCCGTTTCGGGATGTCTGAAGAGTGCGTTCGACGCGTGCATGGAAAGTTTTTTCTCAACGACAGTGGACTGACGGTCAGGACTCGTGACGAGAATCTGCTTTTTCAACGGTTTCTGGATATCTACTTGCTAGGAAACCAAGCGCGCATCTTTGATCTGGGCCGAGGTGCCGCCCAGAAGAACCTCAATGTTGAGGCGTTTCGCCAGTTGGCAGTTCCGTTGCCGCCCCTGCACGAACAGAAGTGCATCGTCGCGAAGCTGGATCAGGCCTTCGCCGCTCTCGACCGCGCCCACGCCAATGCCGAGGCGAATATTTCCGGCGCTGACGAAGTCTATCGGCTTGCTATAGCAGCGATCCTAGAATCGGAAGGATCGAGAGGCATTAGCATCTGTCTTGGTGATATCAGCAGAATTCGCGCGGGTGCGGGCTTCCCAGAGGCTGAGCAGGGCGAGCTTGAGGGGGCATATCCCTTCTACAAGGTGAGCGATATGAATCGCGCAGGGAACGAGGAATATCTTACTGCCGCCAATAACTACATCTCGGACGCAGTGCAAAAGCGACTTGGTGCGTTTGTCTTTCCAGCTGGCACTATCGTGTTCCCTAAGGTCGGCGGCGCAATTGCGACCAACAAGAAGCGAGTGCTAAGCATGGAAAGTTGCGTAGATAATAACATCATGGGACTCATGCCGGATGTCGACAAAGTATCGCCGGACTTCTTGCATGAATTGATGCGCGCCACCGATATTTACGAGTTCTCGAACAAAGCTAATCCGCCATCCATTACGCAAGCGACGGTGTCGGCGTGGCCTGTGCAAATTCCGTCGAGGGATCAACAAGATCGAGTAGTTGGTCAGATTAGGGGATTGCGGGGAGGTATAGATAGCTTGAAGGCACACTACGACATGCAGCTCGCCAATATTTCAGCTCTTCGCCAATCTCTGCTGCAAGCCGCCTTCTCCGGCCAGTTGACCTGATACGGTTGCCGCCATGCACGAAACCGAAGCCGACACTCGCGCCAACCGCATCGATCCAGTGCTGCGGGATGCCGGCTGGGGCCTAGTGGACGGCGCGCAGGTCCATCGTGAACTGATCTGCCCCGGCCGCATCCTGGCCGGTGGCCAGCGTGGCACCGCGTTGTCGGCGGACTACGTGCTGAGTTTCCGCGGCCGCAAGCTGGCGGTGATCGAGGCCAAGCGTGCCGGCATTGGCCATACCAGTGGCGTCGGTCAGGCCAAGGACTATGCCGGCCGGCTCGGGACGCGCTTCGCCTATGCCACCAACGGCATCGGCTGGTATGGCATCGACATGCAGACCGGCACGGAAGGCGATTTCTCCCTGCCGTTCCCTACGCCTGATGAGTTGTGGTTGAGTTGCTTCCCGGAGGGCAACGACTGGCGCGAGCGTTTCGGCGCGGTGCCGTTCGAGACCGGCGGCGGCAAATGGCAGCCGCGTTACTACCAGCACAACGCGATCACCGCCGTGCTGGATGCCATCGCGCAGGACAAGGACCGCATCCTACTGACCTTGGCCACCGGCACCGGCAAGACCTCCATCGCCTTCCAGATCGCATGGAAGCTGTTCCATGCCAAATGGAACCTCAGCCGCGACCCGGTGCGCCGCCCGCGCATCCTGTTCCTGGCCGACCGCAACATCCTGGCCGACCAGGCCTACAACGCGTTCAGCGCGTTCCCGCCCGATGCGCTCAGTCGTATCCGTCCGGGCAGCCGCCCACGCAACGCCAGCGTGTTCTTCACCATCTTCCAGACCTTCATGACCGGTGATGCGGAGTCGGACGAGCCGCAGTTCACCTTCGAAGGCTACGAGCCGGACTTCTTCGATTTCATCGTCATCGACGAATGCCATCGCGGCGGCGCGCGCGACGAAAGCAGCTGGCGCGGCATCCTGGAGTACTTCAAGCCGGCGGTGCAGCTGGGCCTGACCGCCACGCCCAAGCGCGACGTCAACGTGGACACCTACGCCTACTTCGGCGAGCCGGTCTACACCTATGCGTTGAAGGAAGGCATCGGCGACGGCTACCTGACCCCGTTCAAGGTGCGGCAGATGGCCTCGACCATGGACGAGTACAAATTCTCCGACGGCGACGAGGTGCTAGCTGGCGAGCTGGATCGGGACAAGACCTACACCGAGGCGGACTTCAATACCAAGCTGGTGATCGACCAGCGCGAGCAAAGCCGCGTGCACGAGTTCATGGACCAGATCGACCAGCGCCAGAAGACGCTGGTGTTCTGCGCCACCCAGGACCACGCCGCGCGCATCCGCAACTTCATCAACCAGGTCAAGGACAACCCGGACCCGCACTACTGCGAGCGCGTTACCGCCGACGATGGCGACCTGGGCGAGCGCCACCTGCGCGCGTTTCAGGACAACGAGAAGACCCTGCCGACGATCCTGACCACCTCGCAGAAGCTGTCCACCGGTGTTGACGCGCTGAATATCCGCAACATCGTGCTGCTGCGCCCTATCAAGTCGATGGTGGAGTTCAAGCAGATCATCGGGCGCGGCACGCGCACCTTTGAAGGCAAGGATTACTTCACGATTTACGACTTTGTGAAGGCCTACGAGCATTTCAACGATCCAACGTGGGATGGTGAGCCCCTACCGCCCGACCCGCCGGGCGATACACGCCCGGCGGGTGGTGAAGATGACGACCCTCGACCTCAGCCGGGAACGACCGAAGGCGGGGGCGTGGAAGAACCGCCGCCCGAGCGGGTGATGGTCAAGCTCTCCGATGGCAAGGAGCGCAGCATTCGCTACATCGGCGCGACGACGTATTGGCACGAGGGTCGTCAGATCACCGCGCAGGAATTCATGGAACAATTGTTCGGTGACCTTGGCGGATTGGTCACGGATGAGGACGAACTGCGCGCCATCTGGAGCGACCCGGATCGGCGGGATTCCTTCATCCAGCGGCTGGCCGATCTCGGTTACGACACTGAACGTCTCGACGACATGCGTCGACTCATCGACGCGCCGAATAGCGATATCTTCGATGTGCTGGCCTACGTGCGATTTACGCTGGTGCCGTTGTCAAGGTTACAGCGTGTGCAGTCCGCCAAAACATCCGGCATGGGCAGCTACGAACGCGAGATGCGGGCGTTCTTGGAGTTCGTGCTGGATAAATACCAATACGAAGGCATTGGCGAGCTCGCCAGCGGCAAGGTCGCGGACTTCCTGCGCATCCGATACGGCGGCGTCAACGATGCCAAGCGGGCACTGGGCAGCGTGGAGCAAATTCGCAAGGCCTTCATCGAAATCCAAGGCCACCTGTTTCGATAGAGCCTTGGCGGATCGACATGCCCATTGGCTAGCCGGTGTTACAGGCCGGACAGCAATACCAACAGCCGTTGGACTTCCAGTACGTGATCTTTGCTTGCCTTACTGCGGACTGACAGTTCGGGTGATAGCCAAGATCAAGGCGGTTGCCATAATCAGGAAGCCGATTGCACGCGCCGAATGTCAGGTCGTGAACTTCATGGTCGCCGTTTGATTGGGCGTTCTTGTTGACGCAGTAAGTGGGCATTTCTGGCTCCCCCCGCATCGCTAGTGAATGAGATCTACTTATATCTTGCGGGCTTCTCATAAGCTGAGACTAGAAAATGAGCCAGGTACATTTTCCCGGCGTGGGGGCTGGTGATTGGTGCGAGGACCTTTGCAATGGCGTGCGGTTTATGAAATGGCATGAATTAAATGGTGAATTAAAGGGGACGGAGGTAGTCAAGCGGTAGATTGTTGCCATGTGGAAACAGGTCGCCATCTATGGTGCGCTCCTCGCCCTGGGCACCCTGGCCCTGCAATGGCTGGACTACCAGCGCCTGGCTCGCACCCATTCGGGCGACATCTACGACTTCCTGCTGGCAGCCGCCTTCCTTGCGCTGGGCCTGCTGATCGGCGCACGGGTGCTGGGGCGGCGGAAGACGTCGGCGCCGTTCGATGGCAACCCGAAGGCGGTGGCGGCGCTGGGGATCAGCCCGCGCGAGCTGGACGTGCTGGCCGAACTCGCGGCCGGGCACTCCAACAAGCAGATCGCGGCGCGGCTGCAGGTGTCGCCCAACACGGTGAAGACCCACGTGGCGCGGCTGTTCGACAAGCTGGGGGCGCGACGGCGGACGGAGGCGCTGCGCAAGGCGCGGGAGTTGGGGCTGTTGCCCTGATGCGCCGGTCTTCCGGGCGCGTTTCTAGGACGATCCGGCCCGAATCACCCGTTTTGACGATTGTCTGGCGCCAAGGTCCCGCGCTCCAATGGCGCCTCTTCCCGACGCAAGGAGCCTTCCCATGTGGCGCAACATCCTGAAGTACGGCGTGATCGCTGGCCTGGTCGTCGGCGTGGGCATGGCGATCACCACCACGACCTTCGACGGCCTTTCGCACGGCTGGCTCGGCATGGCGCTGGGCTACCTGACCATGCTGGTGGCCTTGAGCGCGGTGTTCGTGGGCATCAAGCACCACCGCGACGCGGACCTGGGCGGGGTGATCCGCTTCTGGCCGGCGTTCGGGATGGGCCTGGGCATCAGCCTGATCGCGGGCGTGTGCTACGTGGCGGCGTGGGAGATCGTGCAGGCGGTGACGCACATGGATTTCGCCACCAGCTACAGCGACGCGATGATCGCGCGGGAACAGGCCAAGGGCACCGACGCCGCGACGCTGGCGAAGATGACGGCCGAGATGGCCGAGTTCAAGCGGATGTACGCCAACCCGCTGTACCGGCTGCCGATGGTGTTCGCCGAGATCTTCCCGGTGGGCGTGCTGGTGTCGCTGCTGTCGGCGGCGCTGCTGCGCAACCCGCGGGTGCTGCCGGCGCGGGGCTGAGCCGTGGCGATGCGAACGCGTGATGGCGGGGACAGTGATAAGAGCGGCGGAGCTAATTGTTCCGCAACGCCACGCAGGCCTTCGCGGATCTCGCGGCCACGGCGGATCAAGCGCCAGCGACGTGGCCTGGCTGGCGTCTTGCAGGATCTGCTATCCGGCTGCCACGGCCCGATGGCGAGGCATCACGCCAAGCACCGCATTCATTGAACGGGTCCGGCCGACGGAATTCGCCCAAACGCAACCGCCGCGGACAATCACTCCGGCAATGCATCGGCTTGCCTAGACTGATGCCATGGTCGATCCGCTCCGTACGCCTTCCGCCGATGCGCTTCCCGCCGGGGCGCCGCCGTACGCCGCCGACAGTGAGCTGCAGCGCGTCCGTGGCCAGCTGCGGGCCTTGCAGCAGCGCTGCGAGCAGCACCTGCGCGCGCTGCGCGCGATCGGCGATGGCGTGGTCACGGTCGACCACGACGGCCGCATCCGGTTCATGAACCCGGTGGCGGCGCACCTGTGCGGCTGGCGGGAAGACGATGCGGTCGGCCGCCAGGTCGAGGACGTGCTGGCGTTTTCCGATGGGCGCGGCGAGCGCATCGACCTGCGCAAGCCGGCCGACGTGGCCGGTACGCTGCGCCGGCGCGATCGCCACAGCGTGCAGGTCGAGGGCTCGGTCACGCCGCTGGCAGGCGGGCAGGACGGCGAGGACGGCTGGGTGGTGATCTTCCGCAACGTCACCGCCGCCCGGCGCCTGGCCGAGGAGCTGTCCTACCACGCCAACCACGATGCCCTGACCGGGCTGAGCAACCGCCGCGCGTTCGAAAGCCGGCTCAAGCGCGCGGTCGCCAGCGCCCGCGAGCAGGGCGCCCGGCATGCCCTGGTCTACATCGACCTGGATCGCTTCAAGCACGTCAACGACCGCGCGGGCCATGTCGCCGGCGACGAGCTGCTGCGCCAGGTCGCGATGGTGATGCGCCGGCAATTGCGCCAGGAGGACATGCTGGCGCGGTTGGGCGGCGACGAGTTCGCGGCGCTGCTGGACGATTGCCTGCCGGCGCAGTCGGCGCTGGTGGCGGAAAAGATCCGCGCCGCGCTGGCCGGGCATGTCTTCCACTGGCAGGGCAAGCGGCTGCGGATCGGCGCCAGCCTGGGCCTGGTCGATTTCTGCCACGGCACGCGCAGCGCCGCGCAGCTGCTGGCGCGCGCCGATGAGCTCTGCTACCAGGCCAAGCGCGAAGGGCGCAACCGCGTCGCGGTCGACCTGCTACGCGCAGGCATCCAGCCCGAGCTACCCTTGGTGGGTTGAAGCGGGCGACCCCGGGATCGAAAGGGGCGCAGCCGGTCCAGCCCTGGTCTCACTCCTGCTCCAGCTTCCGGTGCATGCGCTGGTAATCCTTGCGGTAGGCCTTCGCCATCCTGGTCTTCTGCGCTTCGCCGAGGATCTTGCCCGAGACCTGGAAGAACTTCTTCTCCTCCTCGCGCAGGTGGTGGTGCACTTCTTCCGACAGCTTGCGCGCGGTACCGATCCAGGCGTCGCCTGCGGGATCGAGTTGCTGCAGGTCTTCGACCAGCTCGTCGATCTGGTGGTGTTCGTGCAGGGCGTGGCGGGCGGAGTTGAGACCCATGTCGTCCATCAGGATCGGGACGTAGAGGTAGCGCTCCTCGGCCGCTTCGTGGGCCTGCAGTTCGATCCGGGTGGCGGTGAACAGGTCGATGCGTTCGCGGGTGCCGGGCTTGCTGCGCACCAGCTTGCGCAGCAGGCCGCGCTGGATCTCGTGGCTTTCGCGCAGGGCGTCGTAGAGGGTCTCGGGCATGGGGCGGGCCTGTCGGGGGAGGGATGTTGCGCGTATTGCTGGGCCGGATGCGGCCGGATTCCAGCTTAGCCATGGGTCGTGAAGGTGGTGCGCAGGCCAGCTGGTTTCATCCCGCGCTTGCACGCGTCTTGCGGTGAAGGCGCCCTGCACGATCGCCTGCCTAGACTGCGGCCTCCCGCGGCGATGCCGCGCCGATGCCATCGTGCACGAGTCGCATGGACCTCAAGAGCGGATATCCCTGGTGGGCGGTGCGCAACGGGCTGATGCACGCCTTCCCGCAGCTGCAGCAGGACGTCCGCTGCGACGTGGCGGTGGTCGGCGGCGGCATCACCGGCGCGCTGATCGCCGACGAGCTGGCGGCGCACGGGCACGACGTGGTGGTGCTGGAACAACGCAACGTGGCCTGGGGCAGCACCTCGGCGAGCACGGCGCTGCTGCAATACGAGATCGACACGCCGATGGTCGAGCTGGCCAGGCGCTACGGCGAGCCTGACGCGGTGCTGGCCTACCAGGCCTGCGCGACGGCGATCCCGATGCTGCAGGCGCGCGCGGCCGGACTGCATGCGGTGGATTGCCTGCCGATGGACAGCCTGTACTACGCCAGCAAGCGGCGGCACGTCGGCGGCATGCAGGACGAGTTCGCGCTGCGCAGCCGGCATGGCTTCGAGGTGGAATGGCTGGACCGCGCTGCGGTGCGCGCGCGCCATGGCTTCGATGCGCCGGCGGCGATCCTCAGCACGCTGGCGGCCAGCGTCGATCCGTACCGGATGGCCTACCGGCTGCTGATGGGGCTGGAGCAGCAGGGCACGCGGGTGTTCGACCGCACCGTGGTCGAGCACGCCGCGACGATGCCGCGCGGCGTGGAGCTGCGCACGGGCGAAGGCCAGCTGGTGCGCGCGAAGCACGCGGTGATGGCCGCCGGCTATGCCAGCCAGAAATGGCTGGACGCGGAGGTGGCCCGCAACCGCAGCAGCTACGCCTTCATCACCGACCCGCTGGACGTCGCCACGCTGGGACCGCTGGCGAAGACCATGCTGTGGGAAACCGCGCGCCCCTACCTGTACCTGCGCACCACCAGCGACCACCGACTGCTGGTGGGCGGCGAGGACGACAGGTTCGACATCCCCGCCAGGCGCGATGCGCGGGTGGAGAAGAAGGCGCGCAAGCTGCTGGAGCAGGTGCAGGCGCTGTTCCCGGACATGCCGCTGAAGCCGGCGTTCTCGTGGGCGGGCACGTTCGCGGAAACCGAAGACGGCCTGCCGTTTTTCGGGCCGCACCCCAGCACCGGGCCGCGGGTGCATTTCGCGATGGCCTACGGCGGCAACGGCATCACCTATTCGATGATCGGCGCGGGTTTGCTGCGCGCGCTGATCGAACGGCGCAAGCATCCGCTGGCGCGCCTGTTCGGTTTTGCGAGGACGGCGTGAGCGCGTGCGATGCGCGCGGCGACGTGGCTGAATCCTTCAGGATCGAGCGCGCGCGTTTCACGCACGCGCGATGCGTTGCTCCCTACCTTGGATGCGCGGCGAAGCAGCCGCTCCCAACCCCCAAGGAGTGCAACATGACAGAGATCAAGAAGGACCACAGCATCGGTGAAGGCACGGGCGCCGGCACCGGTGCGATCGCAGGCGCAGTGGTGGGTTCCACCGTCGGTCCGGTGGGCACCGCGGTCGGCGCGGTCGTGGGCGCGGTCGCCGGTGCCAAGGCAGGCGGCGCGATCGCCGAGGCGGTCAATCCGACCGAATACACGGATCATTTCCGCAAGTCCTACACGTCCGCGCCGTATTACAGGGACGATCACGCGTGGAGCGATTACGCGCCGGCCTACAAGTACGGCTATGACCGCTACGGGGACTACCGCGGCCAGCGTTTCGACGACATCGAGGACAAGCTGGAGCGCGAATGGGCGCAGACCCGCGGCGAATCCAGGCTGGCCTGGAACGAGGCCCGCGACGCGGTGCGTGACGGCTGGCATTACATCGAGCGCGCGATGCCCGGCGACGCCGACCGCGACGGCCGCTGAGTCCGCGCGAACCAGATCCCCGAAGGAAGAATGGAAGGCCGGCTGGATGCCGGCATGACAGGCCCCGCCATTGCGGGGCCTGTTTTTTTGCCGGTCAACGGCCAAAGGCAATTAACTGGACGGCATCCCAGCCGGATGGTGCCAGCCCGCTGCACTCGCGACTTGATCAAGCCCAATGGCTTTACGCCGCTAGGTCTGTGCAGCGGTCAACAAGGCGACAGCCTGTGCTGGCGTCATCAATGCCAGGCCCGGCAGGGGAGGCAGCGTCAGCAGGTCGACATCGCCAGTGACCAGCGCCTCGGCTTTTGCGGTGAAGGCCAGTTGCAGGAACGGCAGGTCGTATGGATCGCGGCAGGCCGGCGTGGGCGGCGGCGGTCTGGCGACCGCGACGGTTTCCGCCCAGGGCAGGTAGTCGGCCAGCATGTCGTGCTGCTCGTCGGACGTGAGCCTGAATTTTGGATAGGCCAGGACGCGGATCAGCTCCGCGGCCGTGCGTGCATCGACCAGCGGGGTGAACAGGCCGGCCTGCCACGCCAGCCGCAGGCGGCCGCTGACGCCACCGGGACGGATGAGGGCGGAGAGCACGACGTTGGTGTCCAGCACCCAGCGCTGCGCGCTGCGCGGACGCGCGGTCATCGCGGAGGCTTGCTTGCGGTCTTCTTGCTTGCGGTCTTGCCAGGTGTCTTTTTCTTTCGTGGGCTGGTTGCGCGATAGGCACCGCGCGCCTCGTTGACATGCGTCGATGCGGGTGCGGCCGTGGCGTCGCGGGCCCAGGCGACCGCGGCCGAGAGGTCGTCGTCGCCCAGCTCAAGCGCGGCCAGCTTCGCGCGCACCGCATCCGCGCGCTGGATGCGCACGGGCGTGAGCACCAGCTGGCCGGCACGGACCTCGATATCGAAATACTCGGCGCTGCCCGTGGCCTCGACCGCGGCCTTGGGCAGGGTGAGCTGGTTCTTGGCGGTAAGTTTGGCGAGCATGGTGGGCGGGATGTGGTAAGGAATCCTTACTCTACCCCGGCCGTGCATTTCCGCGCAAGGCGCAGCCGGACAGCGGGATCACTGCGACATGCGCATCGGCCCCGGCGTCGCGCCCGTCGCTGGCCGCGCTGCAGCTGGAGTAAGCTGAACGCTTCGAGCGGCCCCGGCAACGACCATGTCCAGCGGCGAGGAAAGCACGCAGGAAAGCCCACGCCCGACCGTGTTCCTGAGCTATTCGCGCAGCGACCAGGGCCAGGCGCGGCTGCTGGCACGGGCGCTGGAAGACGCCGGACTGCAGGTCTGGTGGGACACGCTGATCGAGGGCGGCGCCGCCTTCGCCAAGACCATCGACGCGGCGCTGGCCGCCAGCGATGCGGTGGTGGTGCTGTGGTCGCGGCACTCGGTGGCGTCGGACTGGGTGCTGGACGAAGCCGCGCGCGGGCGCGACCTGAAGAAGCTGGTGCCGCTGTCGATCGACGGCACCGAGCCGCCGCTGGGGTTCCGCCAGTACCAGGCGATCGCGCTGGCGCCTGCGAAAGGCGCGATCGACGACGCTTCGCTGCAGGCGGTGCTGCGCGCGGTGCTGCCGCTGGCCGGGCGCGCGGCCTTGCCGCGGCCACCCGAGCGACCGCCGGCCGCCGCACCGGCAGATGCTTCGCGTCGCGGCCTGCTGCTCGGTGGCGGCGCCATTGCCGTGGCCGCCGCGACCGGCGTGCTGGGCTGGCGGCGCGGCTGGTTCGGCGGCGCCGAAGCGACCGGCAGCAGCGTGGCGGTGCTGCCGTTCAAGAACCTCAGCGGCGATCCTAACCAGGTGTATTTCTCCGACGGCCTGTCGGAGGAAGTGCGCGCCACCCTGGCCCGCAACCGCAAGCTCAAGGTGATGGCGGAAGTGTCGTCGGGCAAGTTCCGCGGCAGCGACGCGGGCGCGGCGGATATCGCCACGCAGCTGGGCGTGGCCTTCCTGCTCGACGGCAGCGTGCGCTGGTCGGGCAAGACCGTGCGCGTGGCCGCCGACCTGATCGACGGCCACACCGGCTTCAGCCGCTGGACCCAGATCTTCGAGCGGCGCATCGACGACGTGTTCGCGGTGCAGAGCGAAATCGCGAACACGGTGGCGTCCGCGCTGGCCGCGCAGGTCGCGCCGGGCTCGGAGCAGGAGCAGCGCGCGGCGTCCGGCAGCACCAGCGACGTCGGCGCGTTCGACGCCTACCTGCGCGGGCGCGCGCTGTACGAGCGCAGCACCGACGAGGCCTCCGAGCGCGAGGCGATGGCGTTGTTCGACGCCGCGATCGCACGCGATCCGGACTATGCGGCGGCGCACGCCGCGCGCGCGCTGGCCCTGACCACGCTGGCCAACCATTACGGAAGCGTCGCCGAGCGCACCGACGTGTACGACCAGGCGGTGGCCGCCGCGCGCCGTGCGGTGGCGCTGGCGCCCGGATACGCGGGCGCCTATTCGACCCTGGGATTCGTGCTGTTCCAGGGCAAGCTGGACGCGCGCGCGGCGCGCGAGCCGTTCGAGAAATCCAACGAGCTGGGCAAGGGCGAGGCCAAGACCCAGGCGCGCTGGGCGCAGTATTGCGCGCGCACCGGGCGCGAGCGCGAGGCCGCCGAGGCGATGGAGCGCGCGCTTTCCCGCGACGGCTTGAATGCGCTGATCCACCGCGCCGCCGGCACCATCGAATACGCCGCGCGGCGTTTCAGGGCGTCCATCGCGCCGCAGCGCAAGGCGCTGCAGATGAGTCCGCGCATGCCGGGCTCGCATGCGGCGATCGGCGACGCGCTGGTCAACCTCGGCGAGCTGGCGCAGGCCCGCGGCGAGTACGCCGCCGAGCCGGTGCCGGACTTCCAGCTGACCGGCATGGCCATCGTCGAGCACCGCAGCGGCAATGACGGCGCCGCGCGCGCGGCGATGAAGCGCCTGGTCGACGAACTGGGCGACAGCGTGCTCTACCAGCAGGCGCAGGTGCTGGCGCAGTTCGGCGAGCTGGAAACGGCCATCGCACGCCTGCTCAAGGCGCGCGAGCTGGGCGACTCGGGGCTGGTCTATGCGCGCAACGACCCGTTCCTGGATCCGCTGCGGGCCGACCCGCGGGTGGAATCGCTGCTGCGGGGCCTGGGATTCGACGCCTGAGCGGCGCCGGGCTTGGAACTCGGAGGCGTGTTGTGGCGGCAGGCCGCTGGTGCAAGAATGCGACGCGGCTCACAAAAAGCGGGCTGCGTGCAAACAGGGGATCCTGATCCAACACTTTCTAGGGGTAATACCATGAAGAACACCAAACTGGCGCTGGTCGTCATCCTGCTGTGCGGCGCCCTGTATGCCTGCAAGAAGGAGGAGGCGCCCGCGCCTGCCGCCGAAGCGCCGCCAGCGGCGACCGAGCCGGCCGCAGACACCACGGCCCCGGCCGACACCACGACCACGCCCATGGATGAAACGACCCCGGCGCCCGAGGATGCCAACCCGCCGGCCGACAGCAACGAAGAAGACGCGCCGCAGTCGGGCGGCGACAAGGTCGGCACCGGCAACTGATCGCGATCGATCGATCGCGATCCGTGCGTTTGTGATCGGGCGCTGGCGATCATGCGATCGCCAGTTGCTCCTGCAACTTTTACTGGAACACTCCGCGATGGGCGCGCGTCGCGCGCATGGGTAGCGCGCGGCCTCAGGGCAGGCTGTTCCTTCCCGCCGGCAGCTGCATCGCCTGGCTGATCCACTGCGCGTAATGATCGATCCGGGTGAACACGCCCGGGCGGCCGTCGCCGGCGCAGCGGCGCTTGCCCCAGCTGACCAGGCCGACCAGGACCGGGCTGCCGTTGGTCAGCACCACCGGTCCGCCGCTGTCGCCGCGGCAGGTGGACTGCTTCGGGTTGGAGGCGCAGAACACGCCGTCCTTGATCTTCTGCGGGCCGTAGCCGGGGCGCTGCTGGCAGACCGGGTTGGGCATCACCTGCAGGTCGACCCGCAGCATCACCGCATTGATCACGTTGGCATTGTCGGTGCCGGTCACGCCCCAGCCGGTCGCGGAAACCGGGATCCCCGGCTTTAGCGGCTGCGAGTTGATCCGGATCGGGTGGACCCGTTTTGGATCGAGCGCCGTGGCTTGTCCGGCCGGGACGATATGGATCAGCGCGATGTCGTTGGCGTACATGTTGGGCGGGTGGGCCGGGTCGGTGCTGTCGGCGTTGTACTGCGAATGCCGCACGATGTGGTCGATGCGGTAGGTCGCGCCGCCGGGCTTGGAGATGTCCTGCATGCCCAGGCGCACTTCGAATCCCAGCACGACCCTTTGCTGGTCGATGCAGTGGGCGGCGGTCAGCACCCAGTCGGAGGCGATCAGGGCGCCGCCGCAATAGTGCTGGCGCTGCCAGGCCGGGCGCGTGTCGTTGGGCTTGGGCGGGGCGCCGGGATACAGGATCTGCGCCTGCCACGGCACCGACAGCGCCGAGACCGGCTTGCCGCCGAACGAATACACGGTGTCGTCGTCGTCGCCCGGCTGGCGCGGCGGCTTCGGCTTGCCCTGCAGCTTGCCGGGCGCCTTCTTGGTGGTGCGCAGCATGGACATGCCGCCGCCGCCGACGGAATCGGCATCGCTGCCGGCGTCGTCCTCGTCGTCGACCTCCCAGACTTCTTCGTCGTCGCCGAAGACGCTGTCGTCGACCGGGATGGCGTCGTCGGCTTCGTCGTCCTCGTCCTCGTCCAGCGAATACCCGCTGGCCCAGCTGTCGTCGTCGTAGTCGTCGCCGGCGTCTTCGTCCTCGCCATCGTCCTGGCTGTCGGCGTCGTTGTCGATTGCGTCGGGGGCGTCCACATCCTGGTCGCCGTCGTCGGCGTTCGACGACGCGTCGCCTTCGTCCTGGCTGTCCTCGTCGTCGCTGTCGGCCTGCTGGTCCTGGTCCTGCTCGTCGGCGGAGATGTCGTCCTGGTCGTCGGCCTGGACATCGTCGGCGTCATCCTCGCCATCGTCCTGGGCGCCGGCCAGCGCCACGGCATGGGCCAGCGGCAGCGCGGGGGTGGCGTGCGGCCAGCCGAGCAGGGCGGTCAGGACGGCGACGACCAGCAGCTTGGCGGTCGGGCAGGCGGGCGGTCTGGACATGGCGACTTCCTCGGCAACGGACGCTGGATTGGGCGCCTGTGCAGGGGTCGAGTCAAGGGCGCAGGCCAGGGTCGGGTGGTCGCTGCGGGCGCATGCCTTGGACCCGCCAGGAAAGAAGCCCCCGCATGCGGGGGCTTCCGGTTGCCGCGGTGCAGCTGCCTTAGTGCTTGTGCGCCTGCGCGTCGGCATCGGCGTTGCCGCCGGCCTGCACCGAGGCGGAGATGCCGCCATCGGTCGAGCCGTGGGCATCGGCCCGGGCGCCGGCGCGGCCGTTGGCGCTGGCCGAGCCGCTGCCGGTGGATCCGCCATCGGCGCTGCCGTTGGCGCTGCCGGCGGCCGAGCCCGAACCCGAGGCGCCGGCCGAGGCGTCCTTGTTGCCGAACAGCGCGTTGCGCATGCGCGAGAACAGGCCGGGTTTGCTTGCGGTTTCGCCCGACTGCGGACCACCGTTGCGGTCGTTGCTGCCGGTCGAGGTCGCCTGCGACGCGCTGCCGGCCGCATTCGCGCCGAGCGCGGCGGCGGCATTGGCCGTCTGCGTGCCGCTGGCGGCCACGCCCTGGGCGGCGCCCAGGGCGGCATTGCCTTCGCCCCGTGCGCCTGCGGCGACATTGCCGGCCGTGTCCTGCGCCTGGCTCACCGCGCGCTGGGCCAGGCCCCTGGTGGCGGCAGCGCCGGCACGCGCCTGGCCGATGGGCTGGCTGGCGAAGCCGGTCGTGGCGTCGCGGGTGGCGCTGGCGTCGATGCCGCCGGTTCCGGACGCGCCCGCGTCCGCGTTGCCGCCGATCGCGCCGGTGACACCGGCGACGGCGTTGCCGGCCGCCTGGCCGTTGAGCTGGCCCGCCGCCGAACCCAGGACGCCGGTGGCCGACGAAGCGACCGAACCGGCGCGCGCCTTGGCGGCTTCTGCACGCTGGCGCAAGCGCTCGGCGCGGCGTTCGGCACGCAGCTGGCTGGTGTCGGGGCCGCTGAGCTGGCCGATGCCCTGCATCGAGCCGCCGGCCTGGCCGCCGATCTGGCCCATGGTCGAATTGATCGAGCCGGTCAGGCCGCCGGTGACGCCGCCGCCCAGCGAGCCGCCGCCCAGGACCTGGGCCTGCGCCGGCGACATGATCGCCAGGGCGAAGGCGCTGGCGAGCAGGGTCTTGCCGAGGGTGCTGCGCTTGAGGATGAGGTTGTCGAGGGTCGTGTTACGCATCTTGGGACCTCCTGCCTGCGGTGGATCCGCGGCTTGTGGGGTCCTGTACGTCCGGGGCGCCGGATTCCTTCCGCGGTCGCCGGCCACGGTCGGGATGCGTTCAGGCTCAGGGCGTGAGCAGGCCTTCGCCGTAACGCGGGTCGCGGCCGGGGCGGCCGAGGTCGCGGGCTTCGTGCGCCAGCTGCTGCTGGACCTGCGCTGCGGCCCCTGCGCGCGGGGCGTCGAGCAGTTGCGCGGCGCGGCGCGCCACGATCGGCGCCGCGAACGAGGTGCCGCGCAGCGCCGTGCGGCCATGGCCGACCACGCCCAAGGCGCTGAAGTCCACCTGGTCGCCGCTGCCGGACTCGGGCAGCACGCGATCACGCGCATCGACGCCGCTGACGCCGATCACGCCGGGATAGGCCGCCGGGAACAGCGGCGGCGCCGCCGGGCCGTCGTTGCCGACCGCGCTGACCAGCACGTGGCCGCGCGCGAGCATTGCCCGCACCGCGCGCGCGAGGATCGGGTTGTCGGGGCCGACCAGGCTGATGTTGACCACCGGCACGCGTTCGCGCGCCATCCATGCCAGCGCGTCGATGAGCTTCGACGTGGCGCCGCCGACCGCATCGCCGCACCACAGGTCGGCGGCATACAGCGTATCGGTGTCGCCATCGACCAGGCGTGCGGCGACCGCCGTGCCGTGCCGCGATGCGGTCGCGGTCGTGCAGCCGAAGCGCTGGATGGCCGCGTGGGCCAGCGCAGGGTCGGCCGCGTCCACGCCGCCATCGACCAGCCCCACGCGTCGCGGCGAAGCGTCGGGCGCGCGGGATGCAGGCGCGGCGTCGGCGGTTCCGCCTTCGCCCGCCGGCAGGTAGAGGTGCTGGTAGGCGAAGGTCGCGCCGGGCGCCGCCTGACGCAGCGCACGCATCGCGCTGGCCGCGCTGCGTCCGCGGGTGTCGTGCAGGACCACGAACTCCATCCCCGGCAGCGTATCGGCCGGCGACTGGCGAGCGACGACGAAGCCCAGCGCCTGCAATGCGTCGCGCTGCGCTTGCGGCAGGTCGGTGGCGAGGAATTCGCCGCGCAGCACCGGGGCGCCCTGCGGGTCGACGTCGACCCGCCCGGGTTCGTCGCGCAACAGGGCGTCGATCCGCAGCTGCCGCGCGGCGGCCAGCGAATCGCGCAGCGTGCGGTCGATGCGCTGCACCGGCGCGGCCGGATCGATGCCCGGCAGGCCCACGCCGGGCACCTGCACGCCGGGCAGGCCCCCGACCTGGCCGAGCACCTGCGCGCGTGCGGGCGCGATGCCGGCCAGCACGAGCGCGATGGCCAGCAGCAGGACGGAGACGGGCGCGGCGTTGCGTGGCGACATGGTGGAAGGGATCGGACGGAAGCGGCCCGGATGCTAGCATCGGCGCGCTTTACGCAATCCAACCGCGCCGTGCGCGCGATGGAAGGAATCCTGTCCTTCGGACGTAGTGGAAGTTGATGCGTGGACCAGGGCCAAGCCGTTCGCGAAGGATTGATCCCATTGCTGCCGCGCCTGCGACGCCTGGCGCGGGCGCTGGCGGGATCGGTCGCCGATGCCGACGACCTGGTGCAGGTGTCGCTTGAACGTGCATTGGCGCGGTCGGCGCAGTGGCGGCCGGACGCCGCGCTGGACAAGTGGGTGTTCGCGATCGCGCGCAACGCCTGGCGCGACGAACTGCGCGCGCGCGACCGGTCGCAGCGATTGTTCGCGCCGGAGGACGCCGGCGCCACGGCGACCGATGGCAGCAGCGCGCGTCCGGCGCAGCAGCTGGACCTGGCGGCGGCGGTGGCGGCGCTGCCGCCGGATCATCGCGAAGTGGTGGCGCTGGTACTGGTCGAGGGATTGTCCTACGACGAAGCCGCGACGCTGCTGGAGCTGCCGGTGGGCACCGTCACCAGCCGCCTGGCACGCGCACGCACCGCCTTGCAGGCGCATCTCGGGAAGGACGCATGAACCACATCGATGACGACACGCTGCAGGCCTACGTGGACGGCCAGCTCGACGCGGCGGGCGTCGCGCGGGTCGAAGCCGCGCTTGCGCACGACGACGCGCTGGCACGCCGCGTGCGGCAGGAGCGCGCGTTGCGCGCGGGGCTGCGCGCCGCGTTCGACCCGGTGCTCGATGAGCCGGTGCCGGCGCACCTGGCTGCCTTGCTGCAAGCGGAGCCGGCGCGCTCGGTCGCGCCGCTGCGCAGGGCCGCCGATGCCCGCGGCTTTGGCGCCGGCCGGCGCCGCGCACCACGCCGCTGGCTGGCGGCGGCCGCTGCGCTGGCCGCATCGCTGGCGGTCCTGGCCGTGGGCCTGTGGTGGCAGTCCGGCGACGAGCTGGTGCGCGTGCGCGATGGCCGGCAATTCGCGGCGGGCGTCTTGTCCGACGCGCTCGACCAGGCGCTGGCGAGCGAACCCGATGCGCACGCGGCGATCGCGATCGGGCTGACGTTCCGCAGCAACGACGGCCGCATCTGCCGCACCTTCGTCCGGCGTTCCCCGCCTGCCATGGCCGGCCTGGCCTGCCATGGCGATGCGGGCTGGGCACTGCCGGTACTCAGCGCGACCGACGGCCCGGAAGCGGGCGGACTGCGCCAGGCGGCCAGCGCCCTGCCGCCGCCGGTGCAGGCCGCGGTCGATGCGCGGCTGCACGGCGACGTCTTCGATGCACGGCAGGAGCGCGCCGCGCGCGACGCCGGCTGGCGCTAGCCGGGAACCGGCGAGGCATCCGTGCCGCCTGGACGCTCAGGCCACGCCCGGTTCGCTGAAGGCCTCGATCTCGCCCTCGAATTCGTTGATCGGGATGCAGCTGCAGAACACGTTCTTGTCGCCGTGGACGTTGTCCACGCGCGCGACCGGCGGCCAGTACTTCTGCTGGCGCAGCACCTCGAGCGGGAACGCGGCCAGCTCGCGCGGATAGTCGTGGGTCCACTCGCTGGCGGTGACCATGGCGGCGGTGTGCGGGGCGTTCTTCAGCGGGTTGTCCTCGCGGTCGAGCTTGCCGGATTCGATGGCGCGGATCTCGTCGCGGATCTGGACCATCGCGTCGATGAAACGATCCAGCTCGTGCAGGCTTTCCGATTCGGTCGGCTCGACCATCAGCGTGCCGGCGACCGGGAAGCTGAGCGTCGGGGCGTGGAAGCCGAAGTCGATCAGGCGCTTGGCCACGTCTTCGGCGCCGATGCCGGTGGCGTCCTTGATGTCGCGCAGGTCGAGGATGCATTCGTGCGCGACCATGTCGTTGCGGCCGGTGTACAGCGTCGGGTAGTGCGGCGCGAGCTTCCTGGCGATGTAGTTGGCGTTGAGCAGGGCGACCTGGGTGGCCTTGCGCAGGCCGTCGCGGCCCATCAGGGTGATGTACATCCAGCTGATCGGCAGGATCGACGCCGAGCCATGGGTGGCGGCGGAGACCATGCCGACGCGCTCGGAGACTTCCTCCGCCTTGCCGTCGTCCGACCTGCGGCCGGCGCCTCCGGCATGCGGGGGAAGGGGAAGGGCGGAAGGCAGGTAGGGCGCCAGGTGCGCCTTCACCGCGCACGGGCCGACGCCGGGGCCGCCGCCGCCGTGCGGGATGCAGAAGGTCTTGTGCAGGTTGAGGTGGCTGACGTCCGAACCCCACTTGCCGGGCTTGGCGACGCCGACCAGGGCATTCATGTTGGCGCCGTCGGTGTACACCTGCCCGCCGTGCTGGTGGACGATCTCGCAGATGGCGACCACGTCTTCCTCGAACACGCCGTGGGTGGAGGGATAGGTGAGCATGATCGCGGCCAGCCGGTCGCTGTATTTTTCGGCCTGCACGCGGATGTCGTCGATGTCGACGTTGCCCCTGGCGTCGCACTTGGTGACCACCACGTGCATGCCGCACATCTGTGCCGACGCCGGGTTGGTGCCGTGCGCCGACTCGGGGATCAGGCAGACGTCGCGGTGGCCCTGGCCGCGCTCGCGATGCCAGGCCCGGATCGCCAGCAGTCCGGCGAACTCGCCCTGGGCGCCGGCGTTGGGCTGCAGGCTGACGGCGTCGTAGCCGGTGATCTCGGCCAGCATCGCCTCCAGCCCGTCGATCAGCTGCTTGTAGCCCCGGGTCTGTTCCGCGGGCGCCAGCGGATGGATATTGGCGAACTCGGGCCAGGTCACCGGGATCATCTCGGCGGTGGCGTTGAGCTTCATGGTGCAGCTGCCCAGCGGGATCATGGTGCGGTCCATCGCCAGGTCCTTGTCGGCCAGCTGGCGCATGTAGCGCAGCAGCTCGTGCTCGCTGTGGTGGGTGTTGAACACCGGATGCTGCATGAATTTGGACTTGCGCACGAGGCCGGCGGGCAGGGCGTCGGCCGTATCCGCATCGAGCGCATCGATGTCTTCGATCTCCGCGCCGAACAGGCCGGCCAGGCGGATCACGTCCTCGCGCGTGGTGGTCTCGTCGAGGCTGATGCCGACGCTGCCGTTGTCGATCGCGCGCAGGTTGATGCCGGCCTCCCGCGAACGCGCGTGCACTTCGGCGGCATCGATGCCGCTGACGTGCAGGGTGTCGAAGAAACCGTCGTCCACGGCGACCTCCGCCTTGCGCAGCGCGGCGGCGAGGATCGCGGCGAGGCGGTGCACGCGGCGGGCGATGCGCGTCAGGCCGTCGGGACCGTGGTAGACGGCGTACATCCCGGCCATCACCGCCAGCAGCACCTGCGCGGTGCAGATGTTGCTGGTCGCCTTCTCGCGGCGGATGTGCTGCTCGCGGGTCTGCAGGGTCAGGCGGTAGGCGGGCTTGCCCTCGGCGTCGATCGAGACCCCGATCAGGCGCCCGGGCATCGAGCGCTTGTAGGCGTCGCGGCAGGCCATGAAGCCGGCGTGCGGGCCGCCGTAGCCGAAGGCCACGCCGAAGCGCTGCGAGTTGCCGACCACGATGTCGGCGCCCCATTCGCCCGGTGCGGCAATCAGGGTCAGCGCCAGCAGGTCGGTGGCGACCGCGACCAGCGCGCCGCGCGCGTGCACGGCGTCGGCCAGGGCCCGGTAATCGTGGATGCGGCCGAAGGTGTCGGGATATTGCAGCAGCACGCCGTAGCAGTCGACGGTCGCCGCGTCGGCGTCGTCGCCGACGTGCAGCTCGATGCCCAGGCCCTCGGCGCGGGTGCGCAGCACTTCCAGCGTCTGCGGATGCACGTTGCGCGAGACGAAGAACACGTTCGACTTCGACTTGCCCGAGCGCTTGGCGAGCGTCATCGCCTCGGCGGCGGCGGTGGCTTCGTCCAGCAGCGAGGCGTTGGCGATCTCCATGCCGGTCAGGTCGGTGCACATGGTCTGGAAGTTGATCAGCGCCTCCATCCGGCCCTGCGAGATCTCGGCCTGGTAGGGCGTGTAGGCGGTGTACCAGGCCGGGTTTTCGAGGATGTTGCGCAGGATGACGTTCGGCGTATGGGTGCCGTAATAGCCCTGGCCGATGAAGCTGCGGAACACCTTGTTCTGGTCGGCGATGGCGCGGATCTTCGCCAGCGCCTCTTCCTCGGTGATCGCCTCGGGCAGCGCCAGCGCGTCCTTCGAGCGGATCTTGCCGGGAACGATGGCGTCGGTCATCGCGTCGAGCGAGTCGTGGCCGATCACGCCCAGCATGTGCGCGATCTCCTCGTCGTTGGGGCCGATGTGGCGCTCGACGAAGGCCGAATGGTGTTCGAGGTCGCGCAGCGAAGCGTGCTTGGTCTGGGTCATGGGGGCGCCTGCAGGCAATGGTGCCGTGGAAGGGGCGCCCCTCTGTCCTTTTGCCTGAGAGTTTGGAAGCGCGGGGGGAGGTGCGCGCTTCTTGCCCCTTCGGCGCCGGTTCCCGCCGCATGGCGGGCCGGACTCTCCAGAGTCTTGAGTCACGCGGCGGTTATGGGGCCTGAGCGATTACGGGCGTTGCGCCTTCGGCAGCGGGCCATGCAGGCATGGACCGCTTCTCCCACCGCGTGCTGCGGGGAGGATTATAGCGTGGCGGCCGGGCAGGCGGCTCGCGCCCGGGAATCTTCGCAGGAGCGGCTTATGGCCGCGAGTTCCGGCTTTTTGTTGGGGGTGGAAGGGCCTGCCTCCAATCCGGGATTTTCGTAGGAGCAGCCTATAGCCGCGAGCTCCAGCTTTTTGTTGGGGGTGGAAGGGCCGGCCTCCAATCCCGTAGGCGCGAAAAGAGCTCGCGGCTGCAAGCCGCTCCTACAGGCCTGTGGCGGATGGCTTTACCATGACCGCTGCCCTCATGCCTCAGCCAGTCATGCCAGCGCCCCCCTTCCAGCTAAACCGGATCGACCACGTGGTGCTGCGCGTGCGCGATGTCGCGGCGATGCGGGCGTTCTACTGCGAGGTGCTCGGCTGCACGCTCGAGCGCGACCAGGCGGCGATCGGCCTGCTGCAATTGCGCGCAGGCGACTCGCTGATCGACCTGGTCGACGTCGCCGGCAAGCTCGGCCGCATGGGCGGCGCGGCGCCGGGCGCGGAAGGCCGCAACATGGACCACCTGTGCCTGTCGGTGGCGCCGTTCGATCGTGCCGCGATCGTCGCCCACCTCGAGGCGCGCGGCGTGCGCGTCGGCGAGTTCGGCACGCGCTACGGCGCCGAGGGCGAGGGGCCGTCGCAGTATCTGTTCGATCCCGAGGGCAACGTGGTCGAGCTGAAGGGTCCGCCCGACGCCGCACCACGCAACACGCTGTAGGAGCGACGTAAGTCGCGAGCCTTACGCCTGAGTCCTTGTGGGAACGACGGAAGTCGCGACGTCCCGGTGACGACATGCCACCATAGCCCTTGCAGAAGCTTCATCAAAGCTCGCGACTTACGTCGCTCCTACAGACCGGGCTGCGCTTGCCGGTTGGGCTTTATGCTTGGCGCATGGCTCCAGGCACTGTCAACGCATGAGCGCGCCCAACGTCCGCCGCCTGGCCCTGCTGCTGGGCGGGCTGGCGATGTTCGGGCCGTTCTCGATCGACACCATCTTCCCGGCGTTCCCGCAGATCGGCGCGCAGTTCGGCGCCGACAAGGTGGCGATGCAGCAGACCATCAGCGCCTACCTGCTGGCGTATGCGGCGATGTGCGTGGTGCACGGGCCGCTGTCGGATGCGATCGGGCGGCGGCGCGTGATCCTCGGCGGCCTGGCGATCTTCGCGCTGGCCTCGGCCGGCTGCGCGCTGTCGACCGACCTGTCGATGCTGCTGGTGTTCCGGGTGCTGCAGGGGCTGTCGGCGGGCGTGGGCATGATCGTCGGCCGCGCGGTGATCCGCGACGTGCTGCAGGGCGACGACGCGCAGCGGCTGATGAGCCAGGTGTCGATGATCTTCGGCATCGCGCCGGCGATCGCGCCGGTGATCGGCGGCTGGCTGCTGGGCTGGAGCCGCTGGCCGATGATCTTCTGGTTCCTGGTCGTTTTCGCGCTTGTATTGTTCGCGGCGACGGCGGCGTGGCTGCCCGAGACGCACCCGCCGGAGCAGCGGCTGCCGCTCAGGCCGCGGCCGATGCTGCGCGACTACGCGACCATCTTCCTCAACCCGCGCTTCCAGCGCCTGGCCGCGGCCGGCGCGTGCAACTTCAGCGCGCTGTTCCTGTACATCGCCTCGGCGCCGGCCTTCGTGCTCGACCTGCTGCGCCTGAACGAACGCCAGTTCGCCTGGTTCTTCGTGCCGATGATCGGCGGCATGATGCTCGGCGCCTACATGTCCGGGCGCACGGCGGGGCGCATCAGCGGTGCGCGGCTGTCGAAGATCGGCTTCGCCTGCTGTGGCGTCGCCTCGCTGGGCAACATCGCCTACAGCGCGTTCGCGCCGCAGCTGTCGGTGCCGTGGGCGATCCTGCCGCTGTCCTTGCTGGCCTTCGGCATCGCCCTGGTGTTCCCGATCCTGACCCTGGCGATCCTCGACATGTACCCGCGCCAGCGCGGTTCGGCCTCGTCGCTGCAGGCTTTCACCGGGCTGCTGCTCAATGCCGCGGTCGCCGGCGTGCTGTCGCCGCTGCTCAGCGGCCATGGCCTGCACCTTGCGCTTGGTGCGGCGCTGTTCTCGCTGCTGGGCTGGCTGTTCTGGCGCTGGGAAATGGGCAGCGGCCGGCGGGTGCCGGAGCCCCCACGGGAGGCGGCCGCGCTGGAGCCGAAGGTGTTCTAGCCGTCAGGTGCCATCGGACGATGCACCGTGCGCGGGTTCTGCGCCGCGTGCCCCACGCGGAACGAGCTTGCGCACGGCCTGCCATGCGGTCCGCAGGAACAGCGATACGCCGGGCCAGGGATCGCGAAGCCGGAACACGTGGAAGAACGCCCGCGGCCACTGCGTCAGTGCGATCGACGGCAGTCGCCGCAGTGCACGCGGCTGCGCGAGGATCGAACGGGCGTCGTCCAGCAGGTTGACGCAGTGCGCGCCGGTCCGGTAGCCGGTGGCCGGCGCCACCGGGAATTCGTTGGCGTCTTCCCAGGCCATGCGGCAGACGTTGACGCCGCAGCGCGCGGCGAATTCCACGTACCACCAGGCGCGCGTGTTGACCTCCAGCAGCTTGAACTGGCCGTTGCGCGCATCGCGCTTGAACTCGGCGCTGAAGATGCCGCGGTACTGCAGTCGCGACAGCAGTGCGGACAGGCCATCGATCGCGCCTGCGACCTCTTGCACGGGGATGCTGCGCGAGCAGGAGCTGTTGCCGAAATCCGGCGGGAAGATGCGCAGCCGGCGGCGGCAGAACAGGCCGCTGAAGTTGCCGTGCCGGTCGCGGAAGCCGTCGACGAAGTAGTGGTCGTCCGATCCGCCCGGGACGTACTCCTGCGCCACCGCCGCGAATCCCTGCGCATCCAGCCGGCTCCAGTGCGCCTCGAATTCGCGGCGGCCGGAGGTCCAGATGCCCTTGATGCCGAAGGTGCGGGTGAAGCGCTGCGAATCCACCGGCTTGAGGAAGACGCGGTCGAGCTGCTCGAAGGGGATGGCCGCGATGTCGTCGCGGCATCCGATGGTGAAGGTGCGCGGGTGCGGCACGTCGGTACCGGCGAGGTAGGCGGCGAAACGATGCTTGTCCTGCAGGATCGCCAGCGTTTCGCGCGGACTCGAGCTGCTGCGGAAGCGCATCGCAAGCCCGCTGTCGGAGATCCCGGCGGTCCACAGCGCGGCGTCGTCGCCGCAGGGGAGCAGCACCGCCTGTTCGAACGGCAGCGCCTGCAGGCGTTCGCGCGACGAAGCATCGATGTCGCCGTTCCAGGGCGCCGTTCCGGGCAGGGGGCGATACCAGCGCGAGCGCGTGGCGAGATCGCCGGCGGGACAGGCCACGTAGGCCGGGATGCCGGCCATCGCCAGCGCGCGCAATGCACCCAGGCCGGTGTAGTCACGGCCCAGGATGATGGCGGGGATGCTGCGCGGGCTGCTGCTGGCGATTGCTGACGGTCCGGTGGTTGCCGTGGTCGGGTGGCCATGCTGGCCTGTTGCGCAACCTATGCTAACGCAGCGGCGGGGCCGCACAGGCCACGATGCAGTTGCAGCCGTGCGCGGCTACTGCGACCCGGGAGCCTGCTCCGGGTCGATCTCCCGGTAGGCCCGGCGCAGCAGCTCGTGGAACTGGTGCACGGCCTGTTCGCGCAGGGGGTTGAGCCGTCCGGCGCGGTAGGAGCCCGATGCGAGCCCACGCTGCACCGCTTCGCAGATCGCGATGTCCTCGCGCTGCACGGCATCGCTGAAGTCGAGGTCCGCCTCGCGGTCCGCCGCGCCACCGGCGGCGTCGGCCTGGTAGTAGTCGAACTCGACCCGGCAGCGATCCGCGCCCAGCGGCAGCACGCGGTTGGTCTGCAGCCGTCCGGGCAGGATGTTGAGCATGGTGTTGGGCCACAGCCAGTAGTACAGCGCGTCGCCATTGCCATAGACCGCGTTGTCGCTTTCCAGCGGGCTCCACTGCAAGGAGTGCCAGTCGGACAGCTCGACCCGGTAGCTGCGGTAGTCGAGCAGCCGGTTCAACGCCGGATGCACGTGCGGAAGGTGGTAGCCCTCGAGGAAGTTGTCGACGTAGGCCTTCCAGTTGCAGGCGATGTCGTAGCCGACGTGGTGGTGGCGGCCGTAACCCTCGAGCGCGCGCTGGTGGCCGATGCGGGCGTCGATGCCGGCGACAAGGCCGTCGAACGGCGGCGGATCCTCGGCGCCGCAGGCGAACAGCAGGCCCTGCCAGACCCGCGCATGCAGCTGCGGAAGCCGGATGGCGGCAACGTCGAAGCCTTCCGCATCCGCCATTTCCGGCGCGGACTTCAGCGCGCCGTCGAGGCCGTAGGTCCAGCCGTGGTACTTGCAGCGCAGCGATTTCGCCGCGAGGCCGTCGCACAGCGCCAGCGGGCCGGCACGATGGCGGCAGACGTTGTGCAGCACGCGGAGGGTGCCGTCGGCGCCGCGGACCGCGACCACCGGCAGGCCGGCGAGGTCGGCCACGACGTGGTCCCCGGCGTGCTGCAGGCGGCTTGTGTGTGCGACCAGCTGCCAGTGGCGGTCGAAGATTGCGCGGCGGTCCAGCGCCGCCATCGCCGGGCCGGTGTAGAAGCGCGCGGGCAGGGCGGTGGCGCGGCCAGGCGCCTGCGCGGCCAGGTCGTCGTCGATCGGGGCGGCATCCATGGCGGAAGTATGCCGCGTGCGCGGAAACCTAGCTGCCGCCGATCCGGTGCTGGTAGACCAGCTTGCCGCCGAACCAGCCGGCGCCGCCGAGGCACAGGAAGCCGGCCACGCTCGTCGCCAGTGCCGGCCATCCGGGGGCGCTGAGCGTGGTGCCATCCAGGCGCAGCAGCAGGCTGGCCGCGTAGAGCACCCAGGCCGCCATGGCCAGCATCATGTGCCGGTTGGCGTCGGTGAGTGCGGGGCTGCCTTCCTCGATCCGCGCGAACTCGAACAGCCCGGCCGCCATCGCCACCAGCCCGGCGAGCGTGCCGATGGCCATCAGCACGCCCGCCAGCCACCAGGCGGGCTGCCCCAGCCACAGGCTGGCCAGATCCGCGGCCGTGGCCAGCGACCAGCAGGCCACCGGGAAATGGACCACGGCCGGGTGCAGGGGATGGCGCATGGCGGTCGTGCGGCGGCCGGTGCTCAGGCCGCCAGCACGGCGCTGAGCAGGGTGAGGAAGCCGACGACCGCAACCCCCGCGTGCACCAGCACGGCTGCCTTCGGCGCGATCTTCTTGCGCATGTGCAGCGATGCGAGGAAGAAGCCGCCGAGGGCGGCCAGCACCAGCAGGCCGAGCGCGGCGGTGACGCGGGCGCTGCCCTGGCCCTGCAGGTAGACGATGACCAGCAGCACCAGGCCGCTGGCACCCAGCAGGGCGTGCAGGATCGACAGCGCCCACGGCGCCAGCTTGCCGCGCAGCACGTGGGAGGCGAGCACCAGTCCGCCAAGCGCGGCGATGGCGAAGATCAAGAGCGCATAGGTCAGCATGTCCGGTTTCTCCTTGGGTGGGTGTTGCCTTGGAACGTCATTGGTCGGCTTTGCATGGTGGCGTCAGTCGCCCGGGCCCTGGCGGTGGCTGTCCGCGGCCGTCGCCTGCATCGCGTCCAGCCGCTCGAGCATGCGTTCGGTCATGCGCTCGCAGCGCCGGCCGAGGAACGGGAACGCATCGCCGAGGGTGGCGGCCAGCGAGTCGTGCAGTTCGGCGCGCAGCAGCCTGCGTGCGCGATGCAGCCGCGTCTTCACGGTCTCGGCGCGGATGCCGATGGCGGTGGCGGTCTCCTCGACCGAGCAGCCTTCGATCTCGCGCATGATGAAGACGATGCGGAAGGCTTCGGGCAGGGTGTCGACCGCATCCTCGATCAGGCGGCGGACCTGCGCGCGTGCGGCGGAGGCAGCGGGGTCCTCGTGGCCGAAGCGCGAGGGGAACTGGATGACGTGGCTGTCGTCGAGCTTGGCGGGGTCGATCGTGTCGATGTCGACGCTGGGCCGGCGCCTGCGCAGGCGGCCGTGGGCCTCGTTGAGCACGATCCGCGTCATCCAGGTGAGCAGCGAAGCCTCGCCGCGGAACGTGGCGAGCTTTTCGAACGCGTTCGCATAGGCTTCCTGCACGATGTCCTCGGCCTCGGCGTCGTCGTTGACCACGCCGCGCGCGACCCGGAACAGGCGCTGGTTGCAGCGCTGCATCAGGTGGCGGAACGCCTGCCGCTGCCCGCGCTGCGCCAGCGCCACCAGCGCGGCGTCATCGAGCTCGGCATAGGCGATCCTGTCGGTGTCGGCAGGCAGGTGCATGGTGTTCCCTCCTCACCCATCGGATGCGGCAGTGCGCAGAAGGTTCCCGCCGCGCCCGCGATGCCCGCCTATTGGCCGTTGCCGGCCGCCGCCTCCTTCGCAGGCGCCTGCCTGGCAGGGCTGCCGGCCGTGGCGGCTGCCGCTGCGGTCCAGCCGCACTGCTGGCCCTCGTTCTGCTGCTGCAGCCACTGCTGCAGCGGCGCGAAGTATTCGAGCACCGCCGAGGCGTCGAGCTTTTCGCTACCCGTGAGTTCCTTCATCGTCTGCTGCCAGGGCTGGCTGGCGCCCTTGGCCAGCATCGCCTCGAACTTCGCGCCGGCGGCCTTGCTGCCGTAGAAGCTGCAGGCATACAGCGGGCCCTTGTAGCCGGCCGCGTCGCACAGCGCCTTGTAGAACTGGAACTGCAGGATGTGCGAGAGGAAGTAGCGCGTGTACGGGGTGTTGGCGGGGACGTGGTACTTGGCGCCCGGGTCGAAGAACTCCTCGCCGCGCGGGGTGGCCGGGGCGACGCCCTGGTATTCGGCCTTCAGCCGCCACCAGGCCTTGTTGTAGTCGCCGGGCTTGATGCTGCCGTCGAACACGCCCCAGCGCCAGCGGTCGATCATCAGCCCGAACGGCAGGAAGGCCACTTTGGCCAGCGCCATGCGCATCTGCGAGTTGATCAGGGCGTCGTCGCTGCGCTGCTGTTCGTCGACCAGGCCGATCGAATGCAGGTATTGCGGGGTCATCGCCAGCACGATGGTGTCGCCGATGGCCTCGTGGAAGCCGTCGTTGGCGCCGGAGTGGAACAGCGGCGGCTGCCTGGCGTAGGCCATGTAGTAATAGACGTGGCCGAGCTCGTGGTAGATGGTGGTGAAGTCCTCCTCGTTGGGCTTGATGCACATCTTGGTGCGCACGTCGCCCTGGAAGCTCATCTCCCAGGCGCTGGCGTGGCAGACCACGTCGCGGTCGCGCGGCTTGATGAACTGCGATTTTTCCCAGTAGCTCGCCGGCAGCTTCGGCATCCCGAGCGAGACGTAGAAATCCTGCGCGCGCTCGGTCATCTGCTTGGCGGTGTCGAGCTGCGCGGCGCGGGCCACCTCGACCCGGCCGTCGGTATCGAGCATCACGTTCTGCTGGACCAGCATGCGGTTGAGGTCGGCCTGGTACTGCTTCTGCAGCGCGGCGCTGACGTCGAGGCTGCCGGCCTTGGGGTAGGGCTGCAGCAGGTCCCACAGGTTGCTCCAGTCCTGCTGCCACATGTTGCCCATCAGGTGCGCCGGCAGCAGGCCGCCGGCGACCTCGCCCCTGCCGGGGTATTTGGCGTCCAGCCGGGTGCGGGCGTAGCAGTGCAGCTGCTCGTACAGCGGCTTGACCTGCGCCCACAGGCGGTCGGTCTCGGGTCCGACCTCGGTCGCCGGCATGTCGTAGCCCGAGCGCCACATTTCGCCGGCATCGGCATAGCCCAGGTCGCGCGCGCCCTGGTTGACCAGTTCGGCGAAGCGCGCGTATTCGTCGCGCATCGGCATGGAGATGCGGTGCCAGCCCTGCCAGGCATCGAGCTGGTCGGCGTAGTCGCGGTCGCTGCGCAGCACGTCCTCGAGCTCGCCGAGCTGGCGGCAGCTTTTCGCATCGCCTTCGCCCTTGCAATAACGGCCGGCGCCGTACATGCCTTCCATGTCGCTGGCGATGCGGGTGAGCTCGGCCAGCTTGGCCGGATCCCTGGGCGGCGGCATCGCGGTGTTGAGCTTCAGCAGGTTGATGGCGCGCGCGGTCTGCGGCGACATCTTTTTCCCCTCGAAGCGACGGGCCTGGTCGATCCAGCGGTTGAGCTGGGTCAGGAAGCGCTCGTTGGCCTTGGCGGCCAGCAGCTTGCTGTCGTCGGTGATGTAGGTGCTCGATATCCACTGCGCCGCGGTCAGCTCCGGATACATGGCGGCGTATTCGGCATTGACGCGGGCGATGAACTGGTCGGCGGTTTCGTCCTTTGGGATGGACGGACCGCTACCGGACGCAGGTTCGCGCTTGCAGGCCGACAGCGAAACGGCGAGGCAGGCGAGCAGCACGGGCAACAGCAGGCGACAGGACACGGAGTTTCCCCAGGCCGTGGCAGGAATGCCGAAGGCTAGTCGGCGCCGCCGCCTGCCGCAAGCGCCGCGCCGGGGCGCCGGCGCGAACTACCGCCCCGCGGGCTGCTGCCGGCAGCGCGCGAACAGGTCGCGGCCGCGGTCGTAGACCTTGCTGCGCACGTCCATCAGTCCGAGGATCGACGGGAACAGGTTGTCGTGGCTGACCGGCCCGGCGGCCTCGCGGCGCAGGCAGGCGAGATCGAGCCGCTGGTCGCGCGCGAAATCCGGCGAGAACCACATCAGCATCGGCACGTGGGTCTGCTCCCTGGGGGCGATGGCATAGGGCACGCCGTGCAGGAACAGGCCCTTCTCACCCAGCGATTCGCCGTGGTCGGAAACATAGATCAGCGCCGTGTCGTGGTCCTGCACCTGTTTCAGGACGTCGATGGTCTTCGCGAGGAAGTGGTCGGTGTACAGCAGCGCGTTGTCGTAACTGTTGACGATCTGCGCCACCGAGCACTTGCCCAGATCCTCGGTGTCGCAGGTGGGCGTGAAGCGGCGGAACCGGGGCGGGTAGCGCAGGTAATAGGCCGGCCCGTGGTTGCCGAGCTGGTGCAGCACCACCACGCGGTCGCGGCCATCGGCTGCGATCGCCTGCGTGAGCCCGGACAGCAGGATCTCGTCGAAGCAGCGGTTGCCGTTGCACAGCGCAGGATCCCTGGCATCGCTCAGCGACTCGAACGGCAGGCCTTCGCACACGCCCTTGCAGCCGGACTGGTTGTCGCGCCACAGCACGCCGACGCCTGCGCGGTCGAGCACGTGCAGCAGCGACTGGTGCGAGCGGATCTTCTTCTCGTTGTAGTCGTGGCGACCATACGGCGAGAACAGGCATGGCACCGAAACCTCGGTGCTGGTGCCGCAGGCGCTGGCGTCCGGGAAGTTGATCACGTCCGGCATCGCCGCCAGTTCCGGCGTGGTCTGGCGGGCATAGCCGTCCAGGCCCCAGTTCTGCGCGCGCGCGGTCTCGCCGAGCACGAACACCAGCAGCCGGGGCCTGGCGCCGGCGGCCCGCGGCAACTGCTTCGCATCCTCGCCGATCGGGACCAGGGGCTGTTTCATGCCCGGCGGGCTGGCCATGACCACCTTGAGCAGGGCGGCGATGTAGTTGGATGGCGTGACCAGGTAGCGCACCTCGCGCTGGTTGCGCACCAGCGCCGACAGGTCCTGGAACGACAGCGCCGCGGCCGCGGCCGCGACCAGCAGGGTGGCGATCAGGAAGCCGATGCGGACCAGCAGCGCGCGCCGCCACGTCCGCCGCCGCAGGCGCAGGCGCCACAGCAGCACGACCGGCAGCACGCCCAGCAGCAGCAAGGGCAGGATCATGCCGGCGACGAACAGTTCGCTGGCTTCCTTGACATCGGTATGCAGCACGTTGCGGATCATGTCCGCGTCGAGATAGACCTTGTACGCGCCCATGTAGTAGGCGGAGAAGGCGGTCGCGACGAACAGCACCGTGAGCAGCGGCTTCGCGGTCCAGCGCGTCAGCACCAGTCCGAGCAGGAAGGCCTGCAGCGCGGTGACGAACACGAACACCGCGAATGCGAACGGCAGCTGGATCTGCAGTTCGCCCAGCAGCCTGTGCCAGAGCAGGCCGTTGCAGCAGAGGCTGAAGAACAGGCTCGACAGCAGGGCCAGCGATTCCAGTCCCAGCGTCGGTCGCAGCGTGCGCCATCCGGCCCTTTGGTCGCCGCGGGCCGGTGCGGTCTGGTCGGGGCTGGTCACGGAAGCGCGAGGGTCCTGTGCTGGCGGGGCCGGTGGTTGCGGGTCACGCGGGAGCATCGCCTTCGGGGCTGCGGCCACGCATGCCGGCACGATACAGCACCAGCGCCACGCTCCAGCAGAGCATCAGCGTCCACAGGTCGTGCGACAGGAAATGCGCGCCGCGCAGCTGCTGGGCGATGCCGAACAGCGCGCCCGCGGCAATCCCCAGTCCCAGGCCGAGCCAGCGCCAGCGCGGACGCACGGCGAGGAAGAAGAAATACAGCGCCACCCAGGCATAGCCGGCGCTGGCCTGGCCGGCCGGGAAGCAGCCGCTGGCCTTCAGCCCGGAGGGACGCGATGCGAACAGCCCGATGTAGGGTCGATTGCCGCCATAACCCTGCAGGTCCCACGGGCAATCCATGTGCGTGAGGTGTTTCAGCAGCGACACCAGCAGGGTGGCGAGCAGGACCGACAGCGCAAGCCGCAGCAGTGGCGCGCGCCATGGTGCCAGGGCGGGCCTGCGCCGCGCGACGATCGCAGCCGCGACCACCGCCAGCCAGGCCACGATGCTGATCCGTTTTCCGGTTTCGTGGATCACGGTGGTGGTGATGAAGCTGTCGCGCAGCGCCCATTGGCCACCTTCCCAGGCGTACAGCTGGTCCGCGATCCAGCGGTCCCCGCCCAACGCCAGCAGCACGATGTTCGCCAGCACGAAGGCCAGCAGCGGCAGCAGCAGCTGCCAGGCGATCCAGTCGGACATGTCCGCGCGCGCGCCGGCGTCGACCGCCGGCAACCGCAGCGGCGGCGCAGGGGGGTCTGGCAGGGGCTGCAGGCGCAGCGCGTCTTCGTAAGGGTGCATCACGATGGCTTTGGCCGGGCGAATGTGTCCGGCGGGTCGGTGCGCCATGTTCGGTAGCGCGTTGTCGGAGAGCGGTCGGAACCGGGTCGCGACGGCGTTGAACGCCGCGCAGGCCTGCCGCTGCCGGCTGCCGGGATGCGCGCTATCCCGCGGAAGCGCCCGCGGACCGCCGATCCGGTATTCCCGCGCCGGGAAATCGTGCAAAGTGATGGCCATGCGATGGTTCCGCACGCACATCGAGAGCATCCGGGAGGCCGTGCCGTGCGCCTGCTGGTGATCGAGGACAACCACGACCTGGTCGCCCACCTGTTCGAGTATTTCGAGGCCCGCGGGCATGTGCTCGACGCCGCCCCGGACGGCGTCACCGGGCTGCACCTGGCCAGCACCCAGCCATATGACGTCGTGGTCCTGGACTGGGGGCTGCCGCGCATGGACGGCGCCGAGGTGCTGCACAGGTTGCGCGAGGAACATGGCAGCGGCGTGCCGGTGATCATGCTCACCGCCCGCGACGAACTGCCCGACAAGATCGCCGGTTTCCGCGCCGGTGCCGATGATTACCTGACCAAGCCTTTCGAGTTGCCGGAGCTGGAGGTCAGGCTCGAGGCGCTGCTGGCGCGCGCTGCCGGGCGCGACCGTGGCCGCGTGCTCGAAGTGCACGACCTGCGGCTCGACCTGGCCACGCTCGAGGTCAGCCGCGCGGGCAGGCCGCTGCACCTGTTCCCGGCCTGCCGCAAGCTGCTGGAGGCGTTGATGCAGGCCAGCCCGGCAGCGGTCACCCGTGAACGCCTGGAATACGCGCTATGGGGCGACGAGCCCCCCGACCGCGACATGCTGCGTTCGCATATCTACGAGTTGCGGCGCAGCGTGGACGGCCCGTTTGGCGTCAAGCTGATCCAGACGCTGCCGCGCGTGGGCTACCGGCTGGCCGGGCCCAGGACGGAGGACGGCCATGGTACGTAGGGCCGGCCTGCGCTTGCGCATCACCCTGCTGGTGGTCGCCTACATGTTCGTGCTGTCGATCGCGGTGGTCTACCACGGCAACGTGCTCAACGAACGCGCCGAGCAGGTCGTCTGGAAGTCGCTGCTGCACGCCGAGCTGCAGCATTACCTGGCCAGATTACGCGAAGACCCCGGCTATGCCTGGAAGGACAGCGACAGCGTTGCGATGTACGGGGGCGTGGGCAGTGCACCCATGCCCGCGAAGCTGGCAAGACTAGGCCCCGGCCTGCATGATGACATCAGGGTCGACGGCCGGATCAAGGTCGCGCTGGTCGAGATGGTGCAAGGGCAGCGAATCGTGATGACAGTGGACGTCACCGATTTCGAGGACGAGGAGCGCCTGCTCACGACGCAGATGATCGGGTCGGCGCTGGGCGGCCTGCTGATTGCCGGCCTGCTGATCGCCTTCGGGCTGCGGCGGCTGGTCAAGCCGCTGGCGGACATGGCCGACGACATCGGCAAGCTCCAGCCGGACAGTCCGGGTCAGCGGATCGTCGTGGGCAACCACGCCAGTTCCGAACTGGTGGTGATCTCGGGCGCCGTCAACGATTACCTGGCGCGCAACGAGCGCTTCGTCGAGCGCGAGCACGCCTTCATCGACAGCGCCAGCCACGAGCTGCGTACCCCGGTGGCGGTGATCGCCGGGGCCAGCGAGCTCGCGCTGGGCCACGCGGGCATCCCGGACGCGGTGCGCGGCCAGCTGCTGCGCATCCAGCGCACCGCGCGCGGGGTCGAACAGCTGGTCGCGCTGCTGCTGGTGCTGGCCAAGGACCCGGAACGGCTGGCGCTGGCGAGCGACCGTTTCCGCCTCGACGAATTGTTGCCGGGGATCGTCGAGGACCACCGCCACCTGCTCGTCGACAAGGACCTGGTCCTGTGCCTGGCGCCGCTGCCTGCGTGCGAAGTCGTCGCGCCCACCGCCATCGTCCAGGCCGCGATCGGCAACCTGCTGCGCAACGCGATCGAGAACAGCGACCGTGGCGCGATCGCGATCTCGCTGGACGCCGATGCCGTGGTGGCGATCGAGGACCCCGGCCACGGCATGTCGCCCGAAGAGATCAGTGCGATCTATGCGCGTCTGGCGCGACGCGGCGAGGCGGGAAGCGCCCCCGCGTCGATGGGGGCCGATGGCTCCGGCGCGCCCGCGGTCGGCATCGGCCTGGACCTGATCGCGCGCCTGTGCGAACACCTGGGCTGGACGCTGCGGATCGAGCCGCGCGAGCCGCGCGGCACCCGCGTGACGCTGGACTTGGGGGCGTCGAGGGTCGCGCCCGGCGTCGCCGGGGATTCGTAGGAGCGCACCCGGGCGCGACAGGCTGTACCGGTAGCCTGTCGCGCCCGGGTGCGCTCCTATGCTTGAACCGGCAGCAGCCCGCGTTCGTGCAGCCATGCGCGCGCGTCCCCGGCATCGTGCTCGAACCACGCGCGCGCCGAGCCCAGGCGGAAGCTGTAGCCCCAGGCATCCATGTCGGCCATCAGGCGCGCGCCGCCGACGCCCGGCAGCGCGTCGGCGAGCACGATCTGCAGGTAGCAGGCGGCGTCTTCCTCGGCGATCGAGTCGCTGGCGTCGGTATGGACCGAGGCACGCCGCTGCGGCGGCAGCACGATCAGGTGGCAGGCCTCGTGCAGCAGCGAGTGCACCGGCGTGTCGCCGCGCGCATGCACGTCGCTGCCGATGACGCCGGCTTCCGGTTCACCCCAGTAGCTGCCCGGGATCGGCGCGCCGTCGGCGACGCGGTGCAGGTGCAGGCCGTAGCCGGAAAGCAGGGCGGCGGCATCGGAAAAGCCGATGTCGCGAAGCCGCAGAACGCCGTCGGGCGTGACTGTAGGAGCGACGTAAGTCGCGAGCTCTTGCTTGCGCACGGTGCCGATCTCAGGCGAGGAAAAGCTCGCGACTTACCGGCAGCGGCATGCCACTGCCACTCCTGCATGCCGCTCCTACGAGAAGGCGCCTCACGCAGTCGCGGCGCGCTGGTCGGGCAGGGCGACCGAGATGTCCAGCACGTCGTGCTCGCCATCCTTGATCAGGTCCACCTTCACCGCCTCGACGTCGATGCTGACGTACTTGCGGATCACCTCCAGCAGCTCGCGCTGCAGCAGCGGCAGGTAGTCCGGCGCACCGCGGCGGCTGCGCTCCTGGGCGACGATGATGCGCAGGCGGTCCTTGGCAATGGACGCGGTGTTCTTCTTGACGCGTAGGAAATCGAACATGCCCATGCTCAACCCCCGAACATCTTGCTGAAGAAACCTTTCTTCTCCAGCCGGGTGAAGCGCATGGGCCGCTCCTCGCCCATCAATCGCGCGACGGCATCGTCGTAGGCCTGGCCTGCGTTCGATTCCAGGTCGAGGATCACCGGTTCGCCCTTGTTGGAGGCGTTGAGCACGTCGCCCGATTCAGGGATCACGCCGATCGTCTTCAGTCCCAGCACCTCCTCGACGTCCGTCACCGAAAGCATTTCGCCGTCGCCCACGCGCTGCGGGTTGTAGCGGGTCAGCAGCAGGTTGGCCTTGATCGTCTCGCCGTTCTCGGCGCGGCGGGTCTTGGAATCGAGCAGGCCGAGGATGCGGTCGGAGTCGCGCACGCTCGAGACTTCCGGGTTGACCACCACCACCGCCTGGTCGGCGAAGTACATCGCCAGGAACGCGCCCTTCTCGATGCCGGCCGGCGAGTCGCACACGACGTAGTCGAAGCCGTCGTCGGCCAGGTCCTTGAGCACCTTCTCGACGCCTTCCTTGTTCAGCGCGTCCTTGTCGCGGGTCTGCGACGCGGCCAGCACGAACAGGTTGTCGTAGCGCTTGTCCTTGATCAGGGCCTGCTTGAGCGTGGCCTCGCCCTGGGTGACGTTGACGAAGTCATACACCACGCGGCGCTCGCAGCCCATGATCAGGTCGAGGTTGCGCAGACCGACATCGAAGTCGATCACCGCCACCTTCTTGCCGCGTCGCGCCAGCCCGCAGGCCATGCTGGCGCTGCTGGTGGTCTTGCCGACGCCGCCCTTGCCCGAGGTGACTACGATGATTTCAGCCAATGGGGTTCTCCTGTGGTGCGCCGATGGTTGGATTGCGGCGCGAATGTGGTTGGCGATGAGGGGTGGGTTCGGGTTGTTGGTTGTTGGTTGCTGGTTGTCGGTTGTTGGTGGGGTTAGGGCGTTGCGTCGCTACTTTGCCAGCAACCAGCAACCGACAACCAGCAGCTAGTTTTCCAGTGCGGCGATCTTCAGTTCCCCGTCTTCCAGCGATACCCGCACGGCCTTGCCATGCAGCTCCTTCGGGATGTCCTCCAGCACCTTGTAATGCCCGGCGATGGCGACCAGTTCGGCGTGGAAGGCGCGGCAGAAGATGCGCGCCTGCTCGAAGCCCTGGGCGCCGGCCAGCGCGCGCCCGCGCAGGGTGCCGTAGATGTGGATCGAGCCGTCGGCGATCACCTCGGCGCCGGCACCGACCGTGGCCGTGACCGTGAGGTCGCGGTTGTCGGCGTAGACCTGCTGGCCCGAGCGCACGGGGGTAACCTGGATCAGGCCGGGCTGCGCGGCGGGCGCAGCGGCCTGGCCGGAGGCCTGTGCTTTCGCAGCAGGGGCAGGTTCGTTCGTGGGAGCGGCGGGAGCCGCGACGCTCCTGCGCTGGGGTCCGGTCGCGGCTTCCGCCGCCTCCACAGGCTGCGCGCCGGTCGACTCGTACTGCGCCCGGAACTTGGCCAGCAGCGGCAGGCCCAGCTCGATCGCCAGCTTCTCGTTGTCGCTGCTGCCGTAGGCCAGCGCCACCGGCAGCACGCCCGCTTCGCGCAGGCTATCGAGCAGCGCCCGGGCGGTGGCGGCGTCCGGCGTGCCGGCCAGGCCGCCGAAATCGACGATCACCGCGGCACGGGCGAACAGTTTCGGCGCCCGCGAGACGCGGTCGCGCATCTCCGAGGAAAGTTTCCCGACATCCAGCGTACGCACCCGCAGGTTGGCGATGCCGACCTGCCCGATCTTGAGTTCGCCGGCAGGCTCGTAGTCGAAGGCGGGGGATGCCGAAGGCGGGGCCACGCTCAGGTTCCCGTCGCGCGGTGGACGTGGTCGTGGACGCGCGGACGCGCCAGCCACGGCGCATCCGGCAGCGCATCGCCGTAGTGCTCGTGCACCCAGGCGTAGCTGCACAGCTCCTTGAGCAGCATCGAGGCGCGGATCCCGGTCGCCTCGCCTTCGCGCCCGGACATGACGTGCTGGCCGACCTCGTGGAAGCCGAAGCTGCCGTGGAACACCCGCGCCGGATCGCTGTCGTGCTCGATGAAGACCTCGCAGACCAGCTGCGGATAGCGCAGCTCGGCGTAACTCTGCACGTCGGCGTAGAACGCGCGGCCGAGGCCGCCGCCGCGACGGCGGCTGGCGACGACGATGCGGTCGATGTAGAAAAAGCGCTCGTAGCGCTCGCGGAACCAGCGGAAATTGCTGCTGTCGTGCCCCGAATCCGAGCCGAAGCCGACCAAGAAGCCCGACAGCATGCCATCGCGCTCGGCGACGCGGAAATATTCGGCGGTGGCGAAGAACCGGCGGAGCCGGGCCGCGTCGAGCGGCAGGATGGCGGGACCGGCGGCGTTGTTCAGGGCAAGGATGGAATCCAGCTCGTGCTCGCGCACGTCGCGGACGACAATCGACATTCCTGACTCCCATGCATCGATAGATACGGTCTGGCCGACGGTGCGGACCAGTGCGCGACCGTGGCCGGATTATCGCACGACGGGCCGCGCAGGGGCGACTTCCCGGGGTCCCGGGCATGACTTTCGGTGGGGTCGGTTGGCTGCCGTTGCGCCTACACTGGCGGCATGTTCGCGCGCCTCGACCACACCCGCCTGCTGCGCTATGCCGGCCTGTTCACCTGGGGCATGGTCGGGCTGCCACTGCTGCTGCTGTCGCGGCAGGCCGACCAGCCGGCTGTCGCCGGCGAGGCGGCGGCTGCGGTCCTCGGCTGGCAGGCGTGGCTGGCCTGGGCGACGTTCGGCTTCAGCTACGCATGGCTGACCCGGGCGCTCAGCGTGCGCCGTGCCAGCGCCTTCGATTACCTGCTGCTGGCGCTGCTGACCGGCAGCGCCATCGCCATCAGCTACTACAGCAGCAGCGGCTTGGGCAGCATCCTGCTGATGGTCGTGGCCTGCGTGCTGCCGTGGCTGCTGCCGTTGCCGGTCGGGGTCGCTGTGCTGGCCCTGAGCGAACTGGTGGTGGTCCCGGTCTACATGCGAGCGCTGGGCTTCACCTGGCCCGAGGCGATGATGCAGGCCCTGCTGTACGTCGGCTTCGCCGGTTTCGTGTTCGTCACCAGCCTGGTGGCGAGGCAGCAGGCGCAGGCGCGCGACGAGCAACGACGCCTGAACGCCGAGCTGCGCGCGACCCGCGCCCTGCTGGCCGAAAGCGCCCGAGTCAACGAACGCACCCGCATCGCCCGCGAGCTGCACGACCTGCTCGGCCACCACCTGACCGCGCTGAGCCTGAACCTGGAAGTCGCCAGCCACCTGACCCAAGGCCAGGTCCGCGAGCACGTCGACCAGGCCCATACGCTGGCGCGGCTGCTGCTCAGCGACGTGCGCGAGGCGGTCGGCCAGATCCGCGGCAACGACGCCATCGACATGGCCGCGACCCTGCTGCCGCTGGCCGACAACGTGCCCGGCCTGAACATCGACATGATCATGCCCAGGCCATTCCTGGTCGACGATCCCGAGCGCGCCCACGTGCTGCTGCGCTGCACCCAGGAGATCATCACCAATGCCGTGCGCCACGCCCAGGCCCAGATGCTGCGGCTGCGCTACGCCTGGGATGGCGACGCGGTCCGCCTGCAGGCGCGCGACGACGGCCGCGGCGCGGAAAACGCCGACGCCGGCAACGGCCTGCGCGGCATGCGTGAGCGGCTGGCGGCGTATGGTGGCGACCTGGAGATCGAGTCCGCGCCGGGGCAGGGCTTCGGCCTGCGGCTCTATCTGCCGCTGGGGCAGGCCACGCCGGTGATGCCGCCGCAGCCGGCGGCGGCAGGATGAGGCGCCGGGTACCGGAAACGATAATGGATACCATCACGATGCGATCGCGTTCGATGGAAGGGGAGGCAGCATGATCCGGGTGTGCCTGGTGGACGATCAAACCCTGGTAAGGCAGGGCATCCGCTCGCTGCTGGCGCTCGACGGCGGCATCGAGGTGGTGGCCGAGGCCAGCGACGGCAAGCAGGCCGTTGAGCTGATCCCCGAGATCAGGCCCGACGTGGTGCTGATGGACATGCGCATGCCGGCGATGTCCGGACTGGAGGCGCTGCAGGCGCTGGCGCAGATCGACGCGCTGCCGCCGACCATCATCCTGACCACCTTCGACGACGACCAGCTGGTGCTGGCCGGACTCAAGGCCGGCGCCAAGGGCTACCTGCTCAAGGATGTGTCGCTGGAACAGCTGGTTGGCGCCATCCGCACCGTCGCGGAAGGCGGCTCGCTGGTGCAGCCGGTGGTGACCCAGCGCCTGCTCTCGGGGTTGGAGCACATGCGCAACGACTTCGTCAGCCTCGACCGCCCCGATCCGCTGACCGACCGCGAGACCGAGATCCTGCGGCTGATGGCCAGCGGCTTCTCGAACAAGGAAATCGCCAATTCGCTGGGCGTGGCCGAGGGTACGATCAAGAACCACGTATCCAACATCCTGTCCAAGCTCGGTGTCCGCGACCGCACCCGGGCGGTACTCAAGGCCTTCGAGTTGCAGCTGGTTTAAGCGACAGGATGCCCGGCCCGCCGCAGCGCGGCGGGCGTTCGCGGTCATGCGCGCCAGTGGCGCGCAAGCAATGACCGCTCACCCTGTCCAAGCGCGGCGTCCGCGACCGCACCCGGGCGGTGCTCAAAGCCTTCGAGCTGCAGCTGGTCTAGGAAACCCATCCTCGGCGGCCAGGCCTCGTAACGCGCGGCGGCGCGGTCATCACCGGAGAGTCGGCAGGTTCCGCACGGCGCGGTTTGAGCGACAGGATGCCCGGCCCGCCGCAGCGCGGCGGGCGTTCGCGGCCGCGCAAGACAATGCCTCGAAAGCTGCCGGCCCACGCCTCTGGCGCAGCTCATTGGGCATGCCTGCCCGCACTGCGCGGCGGCTGGGGGCCTCGGGCCACCTGCTTCTCGCCCATGCCGGCGCAAATTGCTAGGATTGCCAGTCTGCGCCCGGCCTGGCCGGAACTGGTCCTGGAGAACCCTGAATGACCCGCCTCATCGAGTTCCTGATTTCGTTCGCGATCGTTGCCGCCCTGATGATCCTGGTCGGCCTCTTGCTGCCGTCCAGCCGCTTCCTCGTCCAGAGCGTTGAAACCAACCGCAAGATGACGATCGTGTTCGACACGCTCAACAGCTTTCGTCGCTTCAAGGACTGGAATCCGCTGGTGCTGCGTGATCCCAAGGTCGACCTGAAGCTGTCCGGCCCCGATGCCGGCGTCGGCGCCAAGCTGAGCTGGACATCCAATCAGAAGCGCGTCGGCAACGGCAGCTGGGAAATCACCAAGTCGGTGCCGGGCGAACGCGTCGAGATCGCCATCGAGGACGATCGGCGGGGGCACGACAAGACCACCAAGTTCATCCTCAAGCCGACCGGCCGCGGCGCCATCAAGCGCAACGTCGAGATCACCCAGACCTATGCGGTCCATTACGGCTGGAACCTGATCGGCCGCTATGCGGGCCTGTACGTGAGCAGCCACGTCGGCGACGACATGAAGCTCGGACTGTCGCGGCTGACCACCATGCTGGCTTCCGTCCCCAACATCGACTACGCGGTGGAGGGGAGCACCATGCGCGGCATGGCCGAAGTCGAGCGGCCGGCCGAGAACCTGCTGCTGGTCAAGGCCGGGTCGATCGAGCGCGACAACGACAAGATCAAGGCGGCGATGAAGGCCGACCTGGAATGGATCAAGCGCACCATGGACGCCAACAACCTGGTCGCGGCCGGTCCGATGCGCATCATCTCGACCGAACTGGGTCGCGAGACCTACACCTTTGAAGTCGCCCAGCCCGTGCGCAAGGCCGGGGCCGGCGACAAGCCCGACGAGGCTGCCGACAAGGACAAGCAGGATGGGGAAAGCGCCGAAGCGGGCGCGCAGCCGGCTGCCGATACCCCGGCCCCGATCGTTGCTGCCGGCGAGCCGCTGAAGATCAAGATCCCGGACGGCGCACCGGTCCTGTACGTGCAGACCAAGGCCGGTCATTTCGCCAGGGCGTATTACACCGGCTACATGGCCGAACTGGACAACGTCCGCAACGCATTGCGTGCCTGGGCGATGACCCAGGGTTACGAAGCCGTCGGCCAGCCATTCGAGCTCTACAAGAACGGCATCGACAAGGCCTTCAGCACCGAGGGCGAATACGAGGTCTATTGGAAGTTGAAGTAATCCGCGGCGCATGCCGCGCGCGCTTGTAATCCCGGTGCGCCGCATCCCATGATGCGGCGCACTGCGTTTGGAGGCGGCACGATGGCATCGGCACAACGCGCTTCACCACGCTGGCTGGCCTGCGCCGGTGCGCTGCTGGCCGCCGCCGCGATCGCGCTGTCGGCCTACGCCGCGCATCTCGCGATGGCCGAAGCCCGCTTGGAACTGCAGCTGGCGGCAGCGGTCGCGTTCGGCCACGGCGTCGGGCTGGCGGCGCTGGCGCGCGGGCCGCAGCGCCGGCTTGCGGTGCTCGCGCTTGCCGCGCTGCTGCTCGGCACCCTGCTGTTTTCCGGCGGCCTGGCGGCCGCGCAGCTGGCTGGCGTGCATGCGCGCACGGCCCCGTTCGGCGGCAGCCTGCTGATCCTGGCGTGGCTGCTGTATGCGTTCGACGCGCAGCGGGGCTGACGGCGATGCCACGCTACCGGCGCGGATTCGATACCGACGCGGCGTCGGCGCATCTGGCGCGCCGCGACCGCAAACTGGGCGCCTGGATCAAGCGCATCGGCGCGATCGCGCCAGACCCGCGCTGGCGCAAGCCCTTCGACCCGGTCGATGCGCTGGCGCGCGCGATCCTCTACCAGCAGCTCAGCGGCAAGGCCGCGGCCACCATCGTCGGGCGGGTCGAGGCGGCGATCGCCAGCGACCGCTTCCACTGCGATACGCTCGACCGCATCGACGACGCGACGCTGCGCGCCTGCGGCGTGTCGGGCAACAAGGCGCTGGCGCTGCGCGACCTGGCGCTGCGCGAGGGGCGCGGCGAGATCCCGGACCTGCGGCGCATGTCGACCATGACCGAGGATGCCATCGTCGAGGCGTTGGTCCCGATCCGCGGCATCGGCCGCTGGACGGTGGAGATGATGCTGATGTTCCGGCTCGGCCGGCCGGACGTGCTGCCGGTCGACGACCTGGGCATCCGCAAGGGCGCGCAGGCGGTCGACAAACTCGATGCGATGCCGACGCCGAAAGCGCTGGCCGAACGCGGGGAACGCTGGGGCCCGTACCGCAGCTATGCCAGCCTGTACCTGTGGCGCATTGCCGACGCCGCAGCCCGGACCGGCACGCCGACCAAGCGCTCGCAGGACTGAAGCCATGCCTGGGCCGACGAAGCTTCGCGCGTGTCTCGTGATCCTGGGGCTGGCCTGGTCCGCGGCCCTGCTGCCGCGGCCCGCTGCCGCGGCAGCGCCGGCGCGGCCGGTCGAAGTCACGCTCGATGCGCTGTCGCCGCTGGCATCGGCGGACGAGATTTCGCGCCGCCTGCTCAGCCCGACTACCCACGACAGGCTGCTGCGGGCGCAGGCCGGGTCGGGCATCGGCGTGAAACAGCAGACGATCGAGGTGGGCGGGGCGCATTACGACCTGTTCGTGCCGGAGGCTTCGCAAGCGGGCAGCCGCGGCGTGCTGGTCTTCGTATATCCCTCCGACGACCGGTTCCCGCTGCCGCGCGACTGGTGGAAGACGCTGGCACGGGAAAACCTGATCTTCATCGCCGCCAGGGACTCGGGCAACGACGAAAGCGTGCTCGATCGCCGCGTGCCGCTGGCCTTGCACGGCTACGGGCTGGTGCAGCGGCGCTACCGGCTCGATCCGGCGCGGGTCTATGTCGGCGGTTTCTCGGGCGGCTCGCGGGTCGCGCAGATGCTGGCGCTGGGCTATCCCGACGTCTTCCGCGGTGCGCTGCTGCTGGCGGGCAGCGATCCGATCGGCACCAGGGGCTTCGTGCCGCCGCCGCGGGAACTGATGCGGCTGTTCCAGGCGCGCACCCGGATCGTGCTGTCCACCGGCAGCGAAGACCTGCCGAACCGGGGCCGGGACATGCGCACCCAGCGCAACCTGGCGGAGCTGTGCGTGCAGGGCGTGGCCACGGTGCCGCAGACCGGGCTGGACCACTGGGTGCCGAGCCGCATCGGCTTCATCAAGGCCTTGCGTGCACTGCAGGAAGCGGTGGTGCCAGCCGACGATTTCGACAGTTGCACGCAGCAGCTGCAGGCCAGGATCGATGCCGGACTGGGCGAAGTCGCGGCGCTGCTTGATGCCGGGGACGCGGCCGCTGCCGGCGAACGGCTGGGCGGCATCGACGACTTGTACGGCGGCCTGGCCGCGCCGCGCAGCGTCGAGTTTGCGCGAACCATCGCCGATCGACTGCGTGGTTCCGGCATCGGGGCGGATTGAGCGGATGGTTGACCACGCCGCGAACCCGCCCACGGCACGGCTCGACCTGTGGCTCTGGGCCGCGCGTTTCTTCAGGACCCGCAGCCTGGCGAAGCAGGCGGTGGAGGCCGGCAAAGTCGGGGTCGATGGCCAGCGCGCCAAGGCATCTCGCAGCGTGCAGGCCGGTGATCGCATGGAGATCGTGCGCGGTGACGAAACCTTCTCGATCGAGGTGCTGGCGGTCAGCGTGCGGCGCGGATCGGCCAGCGTCGCGCAGGCCCTGTACCGGGAGTCGGAGGCGTCGCGCATCGCGCGGGAAACCCGCCGCGCCGAAGCGCGCGCCGCGCGCGCCGGCTACCAGGCGCCGCAGGGCAGGCCGGACAAGCGCGCACGGCGCCTGATCCGGGCGCTGGGCGATCTCGACGCATCCTGAAGCGGCAACAGGTTTCTGCCCACCTCAGAGAGCCGACTCGGGCTCACCATCGCGTCGTGCATCAGGGGCAGGGGCAGCCTGTTGCGCGGTGCCGGCCAGCATGCAGCGCTCTCGGCGCCGCCGTCGTGTCGACGAGGTGCGCCTGGCGGGATTACTCGAGCGCCTTCAGGCGGTACAGGGCTTCGAGTGCCTGCTTTGGCGTGAGCTCGTCGGGGTCGAGGGCGGCCAGCGCGTCCAGTGCGGCCGACGATCCCGCGAACAGGCCGATCTGCTGCGGCGAGTCGAGCGTCTCGGGCGTCAGCGGCGCGGCGCTGCGGCCGTGGTGTTCCAGTTCCGCCAGGCGCCTGCGTGCCTGCTCGGTCACGCGCCTGGGCAGTCCGGCCAGCGCCGCGACCTGCAGGCCGAAGCTGCGGTCGGCGGGGCCGTCCTTGACCGCGTGCATGAACACCAGCGTCTCGTTGCCGGCCTGGTCGCGGTGCTCGACCGCGTCCAGGTGCACGTTGGCGATGCCGCTGCCGGGCGCGGCCAGCGCGGTCAGTTCGAAATAATGGGTCGCGAACAGCGTGTAGCTGCGATTGACCGAGGCGAGGTGCCGCGCGCAGGCGTCGGCCAGGGCGAGGCCGTCGTAGGTGGAGGTGCCGCGGCCGATTTCGTCCATCAGCACCAGCGACCGGTCGCTGGCGTGGTGCAGGATGTAGCTGGTCTCGGCCATCTCGACCATGAAGGTCGATTGCCCGCGCGCCAGGTCGTCGCCGGCGCCGATGCGGGTGAGGATGCGGTCGATCGGACCGATCGTCGCGCGCGCCGCCGGCACGAAGCTGCCGATGTGCGCCAGCAGCACGATCAGCGCGTTCTGGCGCATGTAGGTGCTCTTGCCGCCCATGTTGGGGCCGGTGATCACCAGCATGCGCGTTTCCGTCGCCGCGTCATTGTTGGCATCCGCACCGAGCAGCAGGTCGTTGGGGGTGAACGGTTCGTGGCGCACCGCCTCCACCACCGGATGGCGGCCGCGTTCGATGCGCAGGCAGTCCTCGTCCACCAGCTGCGGCCGCGACCAGTCGAGCTGCTGCGCGCGCTCGGCGAAGCAGGCCAGCACGTCGAGCTCGCTCAAGGCCGCGGCGCAGCGCTTGAGCGGTTCGAGCTCGTGGTTGAGCGTATCCAGCAGCTCTTCGTACAGCAGGCGTTCGCGCGCCAGCGAGCGCTCGCGCGCCGACAGCACCTTGTCCTCGAAGGCCTTCAGTTCCTCGGTGATGTAGCGTTCGGCATTGGCCAGCGTCTGTCGGCGGGTGTAATGCGTCGGCGCCTTCGCTGCCTGCGCCTTGCTGACCTCGAGGTAGTAGCCGTGCACGCGGTTGTAGCCGACCTTGAGCGTGGGGATGCCGCTGGCTTCGCGTTCGCGGGCTTCCAGCTCGACCAGGAACCGGTCGGCGTTCGTGGACAGCTGCCGCAGCTCGTCGAGTTCGCCATCGAAGCCGTCGGCGAACACGCCGCCGTCGCGCGCCAGCACCGGCGGCTGCTCGACCAGCGCGCGCGCCAGCAGGGCGGCCTGGGCGTCGTGCTCGCCCAAGGCGTCGGCGAGCGCCTGCAGCCGCGGGGAATCGTGCGCCGCCAGCAGGCCGCGCACCGCAGGCAGCATGGCCAGCGCATCGCGCAGGGTGGACAGGTCGCGCGGACGCGCCGAGCGCAGGGCGATGCGCGAGAGGATGCGTTCGACGTCGCCGAGCGCGCGGAAGCATTCGCGCAGGTCGTCGTCGGCACGGCGGTCGAGCAGGCTGGCGACGGCGTGGTGGCGCTCGGCGACGATGCGGCGGTCGCGCAGCGGGCGGTGCAGCCAGCGCCGCAGCATCCGTCCGCCCATCGGCGTGACGGTGCTGTCGAGCACGCCTAGCAGGGTGTGCTTCTGATCGCCGTCGACGCGCGTATCGAGTTCCAGGTGGCGGCGCGTGGCCGCGTTCATGGCGATCGCGCCGTCGCTGGCTTCCACCGCGATCGCGGTCAGGTGCGGCAGGCGCTGCTTCTGGGTTTCCTCGACGTAGCCGAGCAGGGCGCCGGCGGCCGCGATCGCCAGTGACCGATCGTCGATGCCGAAGCCGGACAGGTCGTGCACGGCGAAGAACTGCAGCAGCTGGCGACGGCCGCTGTCGGCGTCGAACAGCCACGGCGGTCGCCGGCGCAGCCCGCCGCGCGCGCTGACGAAGGCGGGCCAGCCTTCCTCGTCGGGCAGCAGCAGTTCGGCGGGTTCCAGGCGCGCGAGTTCGGCTTCGAGCGCATCGTCGCCTTCGAGCTCGTTGACCAGGAAGCGGCCAGCGGCCAGGTCCGCCCAGGCCAGGCCGTAGCCGCAGCCTTTCGACGCCGTGCCGCTGCGCGCGATCGCCAGCAGCAAGGTATCGCGGCGCTCGTCCAGCAGCGCTTCGTCGGTGACGGTGCCCGGGGTGACGATGCGCACCACCTTGCGTTCGACCAGGCCCTTGCTCGCGGCCGGGTCGCCGATCTGCTCGCAGATCGCCACCGATTCGCCCAGCGCCACCAGCCTGGCCAGGTAGCCCTCGGCGGCGTGGTGCGGCACGCCGGCCATCGGGATCGGTTTTCCCGCCGATGCGCCGCGCTGGGTCAGGGTGATGTCGAGCAGGCGCGCGGCCTTGCGCGCATCGTCGTAGAACAGTTCGTAGAAATCGCCCATGCGGAAGAACAGCAGCACGTCCGGATGCTCGGCCTTGGCGGCGAAGAACTGCTTCATCAGGGGCGTGTGCTGGGGGTCGGACATCGAATGCGTGGGCGTGCGCCGGGCGGCCGGAATGGATAGTGTGCCCGAAGGGGGCGTCCGGCCCGAGGCGGGCCGGAGCTGGCCCGGACCCGTTGCAGTGGGCGGACTTGACGTTATGTGCTAGCTTGCCACCAACCCCGTTGGACGGCGGGGATCCAGCCGTCGAAGGGGCCGCTGTCGCGGAGGACGGCGCGAGGTGGGCGCGGGTCTGCGCCCGGTAGGCAGTCGCGAACGCGCGACGGACGTTTCACGCACGCTCATCCACCATCGGGGAACAACATGCTCAGCAACCAACTGCAACGCCAGACGCTCGCCGCCGCGGTGTTCGCGGCCTGCATGTCGATGTCGCCGGTCGCCGCCGTCCAGGCGCAGGAAACCGCCGCCGCGAACGACCCGGACAAGAAGGACGAGCCGACCACGCTCGCGACCATGACGGTGACCGCGCAAAAGCGCGAGGAAGCCTTGCAGGACGTGCCGGTCAACCTGACGGTGCTGCCGCAGCAGTTGCTGCAGGATACCGGCGTGCGCGACATCAAGGACATGCAGGTGCTGGTACCGGGCCTGACCGTGACCAGCACCCAGAGCGAGGCGCAGACCACCGTGCGCATCCGCGGCATCGGCACCGTGGGCGACAACGCCGGGCTGGAATCCTCGGTCGGCGTGGTCATCGACGGCGTCTACCGGCCGCGCAACGGCGTCGGCTTCGGCGACCTTGGCGAGCTCGAGCGGATCGAGGTGCTGAAGGGGCCGCAGGGCACGGTGTTCGGCAAGAACACCTCGGCCGGCGTGATCAACGTGATCACCCGTCGCCCGAGCTACACCCAGAGCGTCGAGGGCGAAGTCACCGTCGGCAACTACGGCGCGCTGGGCGTTTCCGCCGCCTACGACGATGCGCTCGGCGACAATGCCGCGTTCCGCATCTACGCCACCAAGCGCAAGCGCGACGGCTTCACCGACGTGAACGTCGGCCCCGGCCCGCGCACCGAGACCGACGACGGCGACCAGAACTTCCACTCGCTGCGCGGCCAGCTGCTGCTGGAGCCCACCGACAACGTCGACATCAACTTCATCGCCGACTACACCAGTCGCGAGGAGAACTGCTGCGTCGGCGTGACCACCGATCGTGGCCCGACCGCCGCGATCGTCAATGCGCTGACGCCGGGCGGCGAGGGCGTGATCCCGGTGGCCGATCCGTCCAGGCGGCTGGCCTACAGCAACCGCCCGACCACGCAGGACATCAAGGACAAGGGCGTGTCGGCCCAGGTCGACTGGGATACCGGCTGGTTCGGCGGCGCCAGGCTGACCTCGATCACCGCCTCGCGCGACTGGCAGAGCATCAACGGCCTGGATTTCGACTTCAGCGCCGCCGACATCCTCTACCGCAACGCGAACGCGGATGAATCGTTCACCGGCTTCCGGACCTTCAGCCAGGAATTCCGCCTGACCGGCAGCACCGATCGCATCGACTGGATGTTCGGCGTGTTCTATTCCGACGAGGACCTCAAGCGCAACGAGTCCTACCGCATCGGGCCGGCCTACGAGCCCTACATGTCGATCGCGCTGCTCTCGCGCATCAACCCGGCGCTGGGCGCGTCGCCCACCGCGCCCCTGTTCCTTTCCCAGGCGGCCGGCCGGCCATTCGGCACCGCGTTTGCCGGCCTGGGCGCGCTGGATCGCTACAAGCAGAACTCGCGCAGCGTCGCGCTGTTCACCAACAACACCTGGCACGCCACCGACGCCCTCGACCTGACCCTGGGCCTGCGCTACACCGACGAGAAGAAAAAGCTCGATTCGGTCTACAGCAACCCCAACGGCAGCCCGGGTTGCGCATCGATGCTCGCGAACCCGGCGCAAGTGGTCGGAGCGCTGGTGGCGCGCGGGCTGACCGTGGCCCAGGCCACGGCCGCTGCGCCGCAGGTGGTCGGTTTCGCCTGCCTGCCCTGGGCCAATGCGTTGCACAACGGCCGCGTCACCCACCAGGACCGCAGCGAGAAGGAGTGGTCCGGCACGCTCAAGGCCGCCTACCGCTGGAACGAACACGTGATGACCTACCTGTCCGGCGCGCGCGGCTACAAGGCCGGCGGCTTCAACCTCGACCGGGTGCAGTCGTCCAACGGCCTGTCCAGCGGCACCGCGGGCATCCTGCCGGTCAACGACACCTCGTTCCCGGGCGAGTTCGTCGACAGCTACGAGCTGGGCGCCAAGACCACCTGGCTGGACGGCAACCTGCTGCTCAACGCCACCCTGTTCCACCAGACCTACGACGATTTCCAGCTCAACAGCTTCCTCGGCACCAGTTTCGTGGTGCGCTCGATCCCCAAGGTCACGTCCAAGGGCCTGGACGCCGAGATCCTGTGGCAGGCCAGCAAGGCCCTGATGTTCCAGGGCGGCCTGACCTATGCCGACACCAAGTACGGCAACGATCCGCTGCCCGACGCCGACCTCGCGGCGCTGCCGGGCAGCACCGCCAGCTTCGCGCCGAAGTGGTCGGCGTCCGGGTCGGTCACCTACCAGTGGAATTTCAGCGACAGCCTGGAAGGCCGCTTCAACATCGGCGCCAAGTACCTGTCGAAGTACAACACCGGCTCCGACCTCGACCCGCAGAAGGCGCAGGACGCCTACACCCTGCTCAACGCGCGCGTCTCGCTCGGCGCGCAGGACAAGCGCTGGGTGGTCGAGCTGTGGGGCCAGAACCTGACCGACAAGACCTACAAGCAGGTGGGCTTCGACGCGCCGCTGCAGACCGGTTCGTGGAACGCCTTCCTGGGTGCCCCGCGCACCTACGGCGTGACCCTGCGCGTGCAGTACTGATCCCGCCATCGGCCTGGACCAGGCGGCCCGCCAGCGATGGCGGGCCGTTTCGTTTTCCGCAGGTCGGGGTCACGCCCCCGACGCTTTGACCGTCGCATTGCAACGTCGGGGACGTAGCCCCGACCTGCGAGGGAACCAAGCTGAACGCGTGGGTCTTGTGTAGAGCCGAGCTTGCTCGGCTGCTGTTTTTCGGTCGCACGCGGAGTCAGGAGCAACGGGGCAGCCACCCCACTGATGGCGCAGCGTCGGATCGACGTGGCCACGGGTTTTGGGCTACAAGACCTGTCCGCAGTCCAGGACATCTCCATGCCCATCCCCACCGACGCCGACCTGCAAGCGCTGGCCGAATCCCTGGGCGCGCGCTTGCGCGCGTCGCATGATCGCCTGGTCACCGCCGAAAGCTGCACCGGAGGCTGGATCGCCAAGCTCGCCACCGACATCGCCGGCTCCTCCGACTGGTTCGACTGCGGCATGGCCGCCTACAGCTACGAGGCCAAGCAGGCGCTGCTGGGCGTGCGCCCGGAGACGCTGGAACTGCACGGTGCGGTCAGCCGCGAGACCGTGGTCGAGATGGTGTCCGGCGCGCTGGTCAATTCCGGCGCCAGCGTCGCCGTCGCCGTCACCGGCATCGCCGGCCCCGGCGGCGGCAGCGACGACAAGCCGGTCGGCACCGTCTGGATCGGCTGGAAACGCCGCGGCGGCTACGCCGAAGCCGAGGTCTTCCACTTCGACGGCGACCGCGACGCGGTGCGCCGGCAGACGGTGGCCGCTGCGCTGCGCGGGCTTGAATCCCTGTAGCAGCGCTGCCGGGCGCGACCCCGCCAATATCCGCTAGGCGCGATGGTTCGACCTGCGTGCAGGGGTTGTTGACGCGACCTGTCGTTAGTAGTATTACTGCTAACCATGAAGCTCACCGACACCCAGCAGGCCATCCTTGCCCTGATCGCCGAACGCATCGAGGCCGAGGGCATGCCGCCGTCGCAGGCCGAAATCGCGCGCGCCTGCGGCTTCAAGGGCGTGCGCGCGGCGCAGTACCACCTGGAGGCGCTGGAAGCCGCCGGCGCCATCGAGCGCGTGCCCGGCCGTGCCCGCGGCATCCGCGTGCTGGTCGCGCCCGAGGCGGCGCAGCAGTCGCTGCCGCTGGCCGCTGCCGGCGTCCAGGCGACGAACGAAGACATGCTGCAGCTGCCGGTGCTGGGGCAGGTGGCCGCCGGCGCGCCGATCGGCGCCGATATCGGCTGCGAGCAGGTGATGCTGATGGACCGCGCGCTGTTCTCGCCGGCGCCGGACTACCTGCTCAGGGTCAAGGGCGACTCGATGCGCGACGAGGGCATCTTCGACGGGGACCTGATCGGCGTGCACCGCACCGGCGACGCGCGCTCCGGGCAGATCGTGGTCGCCCGGATCGAGGACGAGATCACGGTCAAGCTGCTCAAGGTCGGCAAGGACCGCATCCGCCTGCTGCCGCGCAACCCCGATTATTCGCCCATCGAGGTGCAGCCCGACCAGGATTTCGCGATCGAGGGCCTGTACTGCGGCCTGGTGAGGCCGAACCGGTGATGCATTCCGCAGCTGCCCTCCCGCCGCTGCGATGCGGGGTTTTCCGACACGCGTGCCAGCATCCGGCTGATACAGCTGGGCTGGCCAAGAGACTAATTTCTACCTCGGGCGCCCCCGTCGCAGTCCGTGCGACCTGGGTCGGCCAGACTGATTCCAACGCCAAACATCACTGACGAGGACCACCACGATGGACGAGAACAAGAAGCGCGCGCTGTCGGCCGCCCTGACCCAGATCGAGAAGCAGTACGGCAAGGGCTCGGTGATGCGCATGGGCGATCGCGTCGCCGAGATCGTACCGGTGATCCCGACCGGTTCGCTGCTGCTGGACGCCGCGCTGGGCATCGGCGGCCTGCCGCGCGGCCGCGTGATCGAGGTCTACGGTCCGGAATCCTCGGGCAAGACCACACTCACGCTGCAGACCATCGCCGAGTGCCAGAAGCTCGGCGGCACCGCCGCGTTCATCGACGCCGAGCACGCGCTCGACCCGACCTATGCGTCGAAGCTCGGGGTCAATGTCGACGACTTGCTGGTCTCGCAGCCCGATACCGGCGAGCAGGCACTGGAGATCGCCGACATGCTGGTGCGCTCCAACGCGGTGGACATGGTGGTGATCGACTCGGTCGCCGCGCTGACGCCGCGCGCCGAGATCGAGGGCGAGATGGGCGACCAGCTGCCCGGCCTGCAGGCGCGCCTGATGAGCCAGGCGCTGCGCAAGCTCACCGGCAACATCAAGCGCAGCAATACCATGGTGTTCTTCATCAACCAGCTGCGGCACAAGATCGGCATCATGATGCCCGGACAGAGCCCGGAGACCACCACCGGCGGCAACGCGCTCAAGTTCTATGCTTCCGTGCGCCTGGATATCCGCCGCATCGGCGCGATCAAGAAGGGAGACGAGATCATCGGCAACCAGACCCGCATCAAGGTGGTCAAGAACAAGATGGCGCCTCCCTTCAAGCAGGTCATCACCGAGATCCTGTACGGCGAGGGCATCAGCCGCGAGGGCGAGCTGATCGACCTGGGCGTGGATGCCAAGCTGGTCGAGAAGTCGGGTGCCTGGTACAGCTACGGCGATGAACGCATCGGCCAGGGCAAGGAGAACGCACGCCAGTACCTCAAGGAAAACCCCGCCGTGGCGGCCAGGCTGGAAGCCGGCCTGCGCGAAAAGCTCATACCGGCGGTGGTTGCCGTCAATGAGGATCCCGAGGAAGGAAAACAGTCCGGGAAGGTGAAGGAAGCTGCCGAGGCCTGATCGCTGCCTGCATGGTCTGCGCCCCCGCCTGAAACGCTGCCACCAGGCAACCCAGGTCGGGGCGCGTCGACCTGATCCAGACCGCGCATGACAGGCCCCGCGGCCCTGTTGTCCGGGCATGCACCGAGTAGGACCTGATCGATGATCGACCCAAGCTGCGACAAGCCGGTCATTTCCGCGAGCACGCCCGGCAAGCGCCATCGCGATCGCGAGCAGACGCCCGCGCAACGGGCGCTCGGCCTGCTGGTCCGGCGCGAGCATTCGCGCAAGGAGCTGGCCCGCAAGTTGGCGGCACGCGGTATCGATGAACAGGACGCCGCGGCCGCCGTTGCACGGATGGCGGCCGAAGGCTGGCAGGACGATGCCCGCTTTGCCGCCAGCCTTGCGCGTTCGCGTGCGGCTGGAGGCTACGGTCCGCTGCGGATCCGTGCCGAACTCGGAGCCCATGGCCTTGATGGCGAGGCCGTCGACCAGGCGCTCCAGGCGCTTGTCGAAGCCGGCGCGGATGATTGGGCGGGCAGGGCGCGCGACCTCGTGTCGCGGCGCTACGGCGAATGTGGCATGGAGGATGTCTCCCTGCGGCGCAAGGCAGCGCACTTCCTGGCCAGGCGCGGCTTCGACGCCGCGAGCATTCGAGCCGCGACCCGCGAAGACCTCCCCGATTCCTGACCGGTCCGCCGAGGCCGGGCCAACCGGACCCTGCGCGTCGCGGCCGTGGCGGCGGCAGCGACGTTTCGCCTGCTAATCTAACCGGATTGGGTTGTCTGCCCGGTTCCGCGCCCGCATCCTGTGGCGCTCGCGGCGACTTGACGCGCCCGCCACCCCTGATTCCAGCATGCCGACCCCACAGATCCCGACCACCTCCGACGTCCGCCGCGATTTCCTGGAGTTTTTCCGCGGCAAGGGCCATACCGTCGTTCCGTCCGCGCCGCTGGTGCCTGGCAACGATCCGACCCTGCTGTTCACCAACTCCGGGATGGTCCAGTTCAAGGACGTGTTCCTCGGCGCCGAGAAGCGCAGCTACGTGCGCGCCGCCGACGTCCAGCGCTGCCTGCGTGCGGGCGGCAAGCACAACGACCTCGATTCGGTCGGCTACACCGCGCGCCACCACACCTTCTTCGAGATGCTCGGCAACTGGTCGTTCGGCGACTACTTCAAGAAGGAAGCGATCCAGTGGGCCTGGGAGCTGCTGACCGACGTCTGGAAGCTGCCCAGGGAGCGGCTGCTGGTCACGATCTACCACACCGACGACGAGGCCTTCGACATCTGGCACGACGTCATCGGCCTGCCACCGGAACGCATCGTCCGCATCGGCGACAACAAGGGCGCCCCTTACGCATCCGACAACTTCTGGCAGATGGCCGATACCGGTCCGTGCGGTCCGTGCACCGAAATCTTCTACGACCACGGCGAGCACATCGCCGGGGGACCGCCGGGATCGCCGGACGAGGACGGTGATCGCTACATCGAGATCTGGAACCTGGTGTTCATGCAGTTCGACCGCCAGCCCGACGGCAGCCTGCACCCGCTGCCCGCACCCTGCGTCGATACCGGCATGGGGCTCGAGCGCCTGGTCGCGGTGCTGCAGGGGGTGCACAGCAACTACGAAATCGACCTGTTCCAGGTGCTGATCGCCAGAGCCGCCGAACTCACCCGGACCAGCGACATCGAGAACAAGTCGCTGCGCGTGATCGCCGACCACATCCGCGCCTGCGCTTTCCTGGTCGTCGATGGCGTGTTGCCGTCCAACGAGGGCCGCGGCTACGTGCTGCGCCGGATCATCCGTCGCGCCCTGCGCCACGGCTGGATGCTGGGCGTGCGGCAGCCATTCTTCCACCAGCTGGTCGCCACGCTGGACGCGCTGATGGGCGAGGCCTATCCCGAGCTAAGCCGGAAACGCGGGCTGGTCGAGCGCGCGCTCAAGGCCGAGGAGGAGCGCTTCGCCGAAACCCTGGACGCGGGCATGCGCATCTTCGACGAAGTCGCCGGGCGCAGCGATGGCACCATTCCGGGCGCCGAGGCGTTCCGCCTGTACGACACCTACGGTTTCCCGGTCGACCTCACCGCCGACATCGCGCGCGAACGCGGCCTGTCGGTGGACATGGCCGGCTTCGACGCGGCCATGGAGCACCAGCGCGAGACGGCGCGGGCGGCCGGCAAGTTTTCCGGCGCCGGCAGCCTGCCTGCCGAGCTGGTGGCGATGCTGCAGCCAACCGGTTTCCTGGGCTACGACGCGCTTAGCGCAGGTGGCCTCGAGGTCGTGGCGCTGCTGCGCGACGGCCGCCCGGTCGAATCGATTTCCAGGGGCGATGAAGCGGTGGTGATCCTCGATCGCACGCCGTTCTATGCCGAATCCGGCGGCCAGGTCGGCGATACCGGCGAGCTCGACGGGCAGGGCGTGCGTTTTGCCGTGGCAGACACGCTCAAGCTCGCCGGGCAATACCACGGCCATGTCGGCATGCTCGAGGCCGGCAGCCTGAAGCGCGGCGACCATGTCGTGGCTTCGGTCGATGGGGATCGGCGTGGAGCCATCATCCTCAACCATTCCGGTACCCACCTGCTGCATGCCGCGCTGCGCGGCGTGCTTGGCGACCACGTGCAGCAGAAGGGTTCGCTGGTGGCGCCGGACCGGCTGCGCTTCGATTTCTCGCACTTCCAGCCGCTGACGCCGGACGAGCTTGCCGAAGTCGAGCGCCGCGTGAATGCCGAGATCCGCGCCAACCACGAGGCCGAAGTCCACCAGATGGGCATGCAGGAAGCGCTCGACTTCGGCGCGATGGCCTTGTTCGGCGAAAAATACGGCGAGCGCGTGCGCGTGCTGCGCATGGGCGATGCCTCCACGGAACTGTGCGGCGGAACCCACGTCGCCCGTACCGGCGACATCGGCCTGTTCAAGATCGTTTCGGAAGGTGGCGTCTCGGCCGGCGTGCGCCGCATCGAGGCGCTGACCGGGCAGGGCGCGCTGGACCACGTGGCACGCGAAGAAGCGCGCCTGGCCGAGGCAATGCGGTTGCTGGGCGGCACCTCGGACGAAGTCGGCGACAAGCTGCGCGCCCTGCTGGACAGGCAGAAGAAGCTCGAACACGAACTGGAAGGCTTGAAGGCCAAGGCCGCCACCGGCGCCACCGCCGACCTTGCAGGCCAGGCCACGAAGGTCGGCGATATCAGGGTCGTCGCGGCGCGGCTCGAAGGTTTCGACGCCAGGGCCCTGCGCGATGCGGTCGATCGGCTCAAGCAGCAGCTGGGCGATGCCGTGGTGGTCCTGGCAGGTGCCAGCGATGGCAAGGCAGCGCTGGTCGCCGGGGTTGCCGGCAGCGCGCTGGCGCGCATCAAGGCCGGTGACCTGCTGGGGCATGTCGCCGCCGGGATCGGGGGCAAGGGCGGCGGACGCCCGGACCTTGCGCAGGGAGGCGGCGAAGACGGGCCGGCGCTGCTCAGGGCGCTGGCGGACGTGCCGGGATGGGTGGCCGACCGGCTGCGGTGAACGGCGGCAGACGAGCGTGACCAATGGAGCTTGTAGCAGGCCGTCGGTTGCCGCTACCATCGTTCAGATTCGACCTGTAACCGTTCCCAGGACTGGATTCCGCGGGAACCGCCGGCCTGGCGCCACAGTACGGGTTGCCATGGAGACAGACCAATGTTGATCCTCACCCGCCGCGTCGGTGAGACCCTGATGATCGGTGATTCGGTCACCGTGACGGTGCTCGGCGTCAAGGGCAACCAGGTGCGTGTCGGCATCACAGCACCGAAGGACGTCGCCGTCCATCGCGAGGAGATCTACGAGCGCATCCAGCGCGGCGAAGATGGCGATGCGGGCGCGAAAGCCGGCCCGCCGAAAGAAGGTTTGCCGCCGTCGGAGTGACCCGGTATCCTTCCGCCTCCGTCCAGGCGGGTGCGCCACGGAGAGTTGCCCGAGTGGCTGAAGGGGCTCCCCTGCTAAGGGAGTATAGGGTTTATAGCTCTATCGAGGGTTCGAATCCCTCACTCTCCGCCACTTCCGGACTTGCTTTCGATTGACCGGCCACGGGTCGATTGGGCACAATTCCGCTTCTGTTCCAGGCACATGCAATCAAGCGCCCGTAGCTCAGCTGGATAGAGCACCAGGCTACGAACTTGGGGGTCGGGAGTTCGAATCTCTCCGGGCGCGCCACATCGAAACGAAGGGCCGGCGAAGCAATTCGCCGGCCTTTTGCTTGGTCGATGCCGATCCGGTTGCATGCGGATCGCAGGGCGGGATGGACGCCGCGGCAGAGGTCTTTCGTGGGGGTATCATGCCTGGCATGGGGCATCCACCTGCTACAGCGTTGCAACGGTGCGGCATGGATCCCACTGCCGTCCGCCACGTCGGCAGCCGGTGACATGAAGTTTAGTGCAGCATTCCTCGACGCGATTCAGGCGCGACAATCGTCGGATGAAGCGCGCAGGGGTGCCTTCGTCGCGCTGGTCGCCTGCGCGGACTGGGAGCCGTGGCTGCCGGAAGCAGCAGGCCTGCTCGACGCACGGGAGCGTGAACGGGTCGGGCGGAAACGGCGCAGCAGCGATCGTGACCTCTGCGCGCTTGCCTACGCCTGCCATCGCCTCTTGCTTGCCTCCGTGCTGGATCGCCCACCGCAGTTCGTGCCTCTGCGGCGCGATGCCCAGGGCTGCCCGCGGCTTGATGGCGACCCCGTATGGACCAGTCTCAGCCACTCCGATGGGTTGATCGCGCTTGCGGTATCCGGGGTTGGGCGTGTCGGCGTCGACATCGAGCCGCGGGTGCGTGCCGCGGAGATGCTGGAGATCGCAGGGCGTGTTGCCCATCCGCGGGAAATGGCGGCGCTGTCGACGCTGCCGGAACCACGGCGTGCGGCCGGATTGCTGGATCTGTGGGTGCGCAAGGAGGCCCTGCTGAAAGCCGCCGGAATCGGGCTGGCGCAGCCGATGGAGTCGTTCGAGGCTCCCCTCGACACGCCGCTGCCCTTGCCCGGGGGCATGGATGCGCAAGCGCCGCTGACGCGGATCCGGATGCTCGACGGTGGTCATGCCAGCGTCGCGGCGGTCGCCGCCAGGGAGACCGGCGTGGTGACCTGCGCCTGGCTGCGCCCCCGGCGCTGAAGCCCCCTGCTGCAGCACGATGCTCCGCAAATGGCCGGCGCCAAGGTGGCCGCTGGCGGCCGGTTCCGGTCCGGTTGCACGTTCCCATATCCCACAGAAGGCGAAATTCTGCCGGCAACTGGCCTGTTCGTAGGTCAGGCAACGGTATAGCAGGAGCAATCGACAGGAGTACAGGGGGCTTCATGGAAATTCCAGCGTTTGAACACAGGCGTCGCCATGGCGACGCTGCCGGGATCCGTGGTACCGGCGAGCAGGTTGTCGTTACCGGGGTGTGCACATGAAGGCTGCCAAGGCCAGCCGCACCGTGCGAGCCATGCGCATCCTGTGGCTGCTGGAACTCTCGGTGCTGATGCTGGCGGTGACGGGCGGCGTCTGGCTGCGCTTCCTCGGCGACGAGGGCAGCCGCCAGGCCTTCATCCACACCGCGCCATGGCGCAGCCTGCTGGTGGCGCTGTGCATGACGCTGTCGATGGCGTCGTTCGGGCTGTACCAGGCCCATGTACGTCATAACCGCAACGATTTCCTGCTGCGTCTGGTGCTGGCCTTCGTGTTCGGCGGAGTGACGCTGCTGGTGTTGTACTACGCCGTCCCGCAGACCTACATCGGTCGCGGCGTGCTCGCGCTTTCGCTCATGCTGGGCATGATCGGGGTACTTGCGGTACGAGCGGGCTCGCAGAGCCTGCTGGGCGCCGACGCGTTCAAACGGCGCGTGCTGGTGTTCGGGGCCGGCGCCCGTGCCAACCAGATCAACAGCAGCCTGCGTCGTGTCAGCGACCGGCAGTCATTCAACATCGTAGGCTTCGTGCCCGTGCCGGGACAGGCGGTGCACGTCGACGATGGCCTGCTGGTCCAGACCGATTGCGCCCTGCTGGAACTGGCACAGCTGCTCGACGTCCACGAAATCGTGGTCGCGCCGGACGAGCGTCGCGGCGGACTGCCGATGGAGGACATGCTGCTGTGCGCGCAGCGAGGCATCCACGTCACCGACCTGGCGGGATTCTTCGAGCGGGAAGTCGGGACCATCAAGCTCAGCGTGGTGGAGCCATCGGTGCTGGTATTTTCGGGCGGATTCGACCATTCGCTGCCGCGTCGCCTGAGCAAGCGCCTGTTCGACCTGATCGCCGCTGGCGCGCTGCTGCTGCTGTCGTGGCCGGTGATGCTGCTGGTCGCGCTATGCATCTGGCTGGAATCCGGGTCGCCGATCCTCTACCGGCAGGTGCGCGTAGGCGAGCGCGGA
>SWCD01003822.1_pt1 | contig 100453 bp, 101 predicted proteins | sample 4693011 | NCBI WGS metagenome assembly SWCD01 (sample SAMN10267278, study PRJNA491770) | bioreactor metagenome | isolation source: DHS bioreactor inoculated with marine | place: Japan: Omine Ridge, Nankai Trough | reverse complement strand
GGGGGGTCCGGGGGGCTGGCCCCCCGGCCTCGGCCATAATATACACCGCCCGACAGTGAGGAGAGACCCATGCCCCATTACCGTTCCCGCACCTCGACCCATGGCCGCAACATGGCCGGCGCCCGTGGCCTCTGGCGCGCCACCGGCATGACCGACGAGGATTTCGGCAAGCCGATCATTGCCGTGGTCAACTCCTTCACCCAGTTCGTGCCCGGCCACGTGCACCTGAAAGACATGGGCCAGCTCGTCGCGCGCGAGATCGAAGCCGCCGGCGGCGTGGCGAAAGAGTTCAACACGATCGCCATCGACGACGGCATCGCCATGGGCCACGACGGCATGCTCTACTCGCTGCCCTCGCGCGAGATCATCGCCGACAGCGTGGAATACATGGTTAACGGCCATGCCGCCGACGCGATGGTCTGCATCTCGAACTGCGACAAGATCACGCCGGGCATGATGATGGCGGCGATGCGGCTCAACATCCCCGTGATCTTCGTCTCCGGCGGGCCGATGGAAGCGGGCAAGATCAATCCCGATATCGTCGACCACGATCTTGATCTGGTCGATGCGATGGTCGCCGCCGCCGACGACAGCTACACCGACGAACAGGTGCTCGAAATCGAAAAGGCGGCCTGCCCGACCTGCGGCTCCTGCTCGGGCATGTTCACCGCCAACTCGATGAACTGCCTGGCCGAGGCGCTGGGCCTCGCGCTGCCGGGTAACGGCTCGATGCTGGCCACCCACGCCGACCGCGAAGCGCTGTTCAAGCAGGCCGGGAGGCGGATCGTCGAGATCACCAAGGCGCATTACGAAGACGAAAAGCCGGGGCAGCTGCCGCGCGATATCGCCACCTTCGAAGCCTTCGAGAACGCGATGAGCCTCGACATCGCCATGGGCGGGTCGACCAACACCGTGCTGCACCTGCTGGCCATCGCCTATGAAGGCCGGGTGGATTTCACCATGGACGATATCGACCGGCTCTCCCGCAAGGTGCCGGTGCTGTGCAAGGTCGCCCCGGCGGTGCAAAGCGTGCACATGGAAGACGTCCACCGCGCCGGCGGCATCTTCGGCATCCTCGGCGAGATGAGCCGCGCCGGCCTCTTGCACACCGATGTGCCTACCGTGCATTGCACCAGCATGAGCGAGGCGATCGCCAAGTATGACGTGATGACCGCCAACGATCCCGAGATCGAAACCTTCTACCGTGCCGCGCCCGGCGGCGTGCGCACCACCCAGGCGTTTTCGACGCAGAACCGCTTCAAGAGCCTCGACCGCGACCGCGCGGCGGGCGTGATCCGCAGCGCCGAACATGCCTACAGCCAGGACGGCGGGCTCGCCGTGCTTTCGGGCAATATCGCCGAGAACGGCTCGATCGTGAAAACCGCGGGCGTGGACGAGTCGATCCTCACCTTCACCGGTCCGGCGAAGGTGTTCGAAAGCCAGGACAGCGCGGTGAGCGGCATCCTCACCGGCAAGGTGGTGGCGGGCGACGTGGTGGTGATCCGCTACGAAGGCCCGCAGGGCGGCCCCGGCATGCAGGAAATGCTCTACCCGACCTCCTACCTCAAGTCGAAGGGCCTCGGCAAAGCCTGCGCCCTGCTCACCGACGGGCGCTTTTCGGGCGGCACCTCGGGCCTGTCGATCGGCCACGTCAGCCCGGAAGCGGCGGAAGGCGGGCTGATCGGCCTGGTCGAGGAGGGCGACATCATCGAGATCGACATTCCCGGCCGCACCATCCGGCTCGCGGTCGACGACGCCGTGCTCGACCAGCGCCGCGCCGCCAAGGGGCCGCTGCCTTGGCTGCCGACCGAGACACGCAGCCGCCAGGTCTCGACCGCGCTCAAAGCCTACGCGATGTTCGCCTCGTCGGCGGCAAAGGGTGCGGTGCGCATCCTGCCGGGAGACGACGCATGACCATGTCCACGCTCGCCGCCCTCGCGCTCGGTGTGCTGGTCTGGTTCGGCCTCGCCTTCGGCACCCGGACCTGGATCAAACAATGGGTGGCGGCGCTGATCGCCGGCGGGGTTATGGCCTGGTGGCGCTTCCCCGCGATGCAGGCGCTGGCCGCCGATCTCGAGATCGCGCCGATGTCGTTTTTCCGCTTCGCGGCGGTAACCATGGCGGGCATGGTGCTGATCGCTTCGGCGGGCATGGGCCTGTACTGGCTTTTGCAAAAGAGCCGCCGGCGGGCCTGACCCCGGGGCAGCCACACACCGGCGCGGGGGCCAATGCCTTGCCCCGCCGCCCCCGGAGGGCTATCTGAGCCGCACAGCACGAGGAGCGCGACCATGCCGCCACGGGGTGACCGTACTATCGAGGACCGCGAAAAGTCCAAACGCATCGGCGCGCTCGGCGAGCTCTGGCCGTTCCTGAAGCCCTATCGCGGGCTGCTCGCGGCCGCCGTGGTGGCGCTGGTGGTCACCGCCGGCATCAGCCTGATCATGCCGATGGCCGTGCGCCGGGTGATCGACGGGTTTCAGACCTCGGCCGACGCGCTGCTCGACAAGTATTTCCTCGCCGCCCTCGCCGTGGCGGTGCTGCTCGCGCTGGGCACCGGGGTGCGCTACTACCTCGTCACGCGGCTCGGCGAGCGGGTGGTGGCCGATATCCGCGAAGCGGTGTTTGCCCGCGTGATCGGCCTCAGCCCGGCGTTTTACGAAAAGATCATGACCGGCGAGGTGCTCAGCCGGATCACCACCGACACCACGCTGATCCTCTCGGTGATCGGCTCCTCGGTCTCGGTGGCCTTGCGCAACCTGCTGATCCTGGTCGGCGGCCTGGCGATGCTGCTGCTGACCTCGGCCAAGCTCACCGGCCTCGTGCTGCTGGTGGTGCCGCTCGTGATCGTGCCGATCATCGTGCTCGGCCGGCGGCTGCGCGTGCTGGGGCGCGAAAATCAGGACTGGATCGCCAAATCCTCCGGCAGCGCCTCCGAAGCGCTGCTGAGCGTGCAGACGGTGCAGGCCTTCACCCATGAAGGCCCGACGCGGGAAGATTTCCGCAAGGTCACCGAAGAGAGCTACCTTTCGGCCAAGAAGCGGATCGGCACCCGCGCGGTGATGACGGTGATCGTGATCACGCTGATTTTCTCCGGCGTGGTCGGCGTGCTGTGGATCGGCGCGCGCGACGTGCGGGCGGACGAGATGACGATCGGCGCGCTGGTGCAGTTCGTGATCTACGCGATCATGACGGCGGGCGCTGTCGGCGCGCTGTCCGAGATCTGGTCGGAGCTGCAACGCGCCGCCGGCGCGACCGAACGGCTGGTCGAGCTGCTGACCGCCGAAGACGCGGTGAAAGACCCGCGCCAGCCGCGCCCGGTGCCCGAGAAGATCACCGGCGAGATCCTGTTCGACGATGTCACCTTCCGCTACCCGGCCCGCCCCGAACACCTCGCGCTCGACGCGGTGAAGCTGAATGTGAAACCCGGCGAGACGGTGGCGCTGGTCGGCCCGTCCGGCGCCGGCAAGTCGACCATCATCCAGCTCCTGCAGCGGTTTTACGACCCCTCCGAGGGCGCGGTGAAAATCGACGGTATCGACCTGTCCGAGATGGCGCGCGCCCAATTCCGCCGCCAGATCGCGCTGGTGCCGCAGGATGCGGTGATCTTCGCCACCACGGCGCGCGAAAACATCCGCTTCGGCCGGCTCGACGCCAGTGACGAAGAGGTGGAAGCCGCCGCGAAAGCCGCCGCCGCGCACGACTTTCTCGAAAAGCTCCCCAAAGGCTACGACACCTTCGTGGGCGAGCGTGGCGTGATGCTCTCGGGCGGGCAGAAACAGCGGATCGCCATCGCCCGCGCGATCCTGCGCGACGCGCCGATCCTGCTGCTCGACGAGGCCACCAGCGCGCTCGACGCCGAGAGCGAACGCGCGGTGCAGCATGCCGTCGACGAGATGGCCAAGGATCGGACCACGCTGATCATCGCCCACCGGCTGGCGACGGTGAAGAAGGCCGACCGGATCGTGGTGTTCGAGGATGGCAAGATCGTCGCCCAGGGCACGCATGACGATCTGGTCGCCGAAGGCGGGCTCTACGCGCGCCTGGCGCGGCTCCAGTTCACCGAAGGTCTGGCCGCCGAGTAAGGCCAGACCGGCCGGAACAGGCTTGCGGCGCGGGGCGAAACCGCCCATCTTTTCCTAAACGGCCAGAAAGCGCCGGAGGGGAGGACCTACATGCCGAGATATTCCTACGACGATGCGAGCGCGCCCGCCCGCATCGAAGCCGAGCGGACCTGGGGCGAGCGCCAGAACCCGGCGACGATCTACCAGCTTCTGAAAAAGACCGCCGATGCGCAGGGCGGCGCGCCGGCGGTGTCGTTCCAGATTCTCTCGGGACCGAAGGACAAGGCCGAAACGCTGAGCTGGCGCACGTTGCACGACAAGACGGTGCAGGCGGCCAACCTGTTCCGCTCGCTCGGCATCCGCGAGAGCGACGTGGTCGCCTATATCCTGCCCAACGCCAACGAAACGCTGATTGCGCTGATGGGTGGCATGGTCGCGGGGATTTCCAACCCGATCAACCCGTTGCTCGACGCCGACCAGATCGCCTCGATCCTGCGCGAGACCGGGGCCAAGGTGGTGGTCACGCTGAAGCCCTTCCCGCATACCGACGTGGCGCAGAAGGCGCATGCGGCGGTGGCCAAGGCGCCGGGGGTGACCCATGTGTTCGAGGTCGATCTCAACCGCTACCTGACCTTTCCCAAAAAGTTCATCGTGCCGCTGATCCGCCCGAAGGTGCGCCCAACCCACCATGCCGTGGTGGCCGATTTCAACACCGCCATCGCCGCCCAGCCCACCACGCTGCAATTCGCCGACAGCGACGGCGACCGGGTCGCGGCCTATTTCCATACCGGCGGCACCACCGGCATGCCGAAGGTGGCGCAGCACACCTTTGGCGGCATCGTCTACAACGGCTGGCTCGGCGCGAACCTGTTGTTCGACCCCGACGACGTGCTGATCTGCCCCTTGCCGCTGTTTCACGTCTTCGCGGTCCACGTCGTGTTCATGGCGGCGCTCACCTGCGGGGCGCATGTGGTGTTTCCGACCCCGGCGGGCTATCGGGGCGACGGCGTTTTCGACAATTTCTGGAAGCTGGTGGAGCGCTGGAAGGTCAGCTTCATCATCACCGTGCCCACCGCCATCGCCGCGCTGATGCAGCGCCCGGTGGATGCCGACGTGTCGTCGCTGAAGATCGCCTTCTCGGGCTCGGCGCCGCTGCCGGTGGAGCTGTTCAACCGCTTCGAAAAGACCACCGGGGTGACCGTGGTCGAGGGCTACGGGCTGACCGAGGCCACCTGCCTCGTCGCCTGCAACCCGATCGGCGAGGGCAACAAGAAGATCGGCTCGGTCGGCGTGCCGCTGCCCTATACCGACGTCAAGATCCTTCAGGCCGACGGCGACGGGGTGATCCTGAAGGAATGCGGGGTGGACGAGGTGGGCGAGATCTGCGTTGCCAACCCCGGCGTCTACCTCGGCCACACCTATACCGAGGACGCCAAGAACGCCGGGCTCTATGCCGGCAACCGCTACCTGCGCACCGGCGACCTTGGCCGGATCGACGAGGACGGCTACATCTGGATCACCGGCCGCGCAAAAGACCTGATCATTCGCGGCGGCCACAATATCGACCCGGCCGAGATCGAGGAGGCGCTGGCGGGCCACCCGCAAGTGGCCTTCGTCGGCGCGATCGGCCAGCCCGACAGCTTCGCCGGCGAGCTGCCCTGCGCCTATGTCGAGCTCATCGACGGGGCGACGGTGACGCCCGAGGAGCTGATCGACTTCGCCAAGAAGACCATCCACGAGCGCGCCGCCGTCCCGAAGTTCATCGGCATCCTGAACGAGCTGCCGAAAACGGCCGTGGGCAAGGTGTTCAAGCCCGATCTGCGCAAGGCCGCAATCGCCCGGGTCTATGATGCGGCGTTGGAAAAGGCGGGGATGAACGCCCGCGTCGCCGAGGTGGTCGAGAGCAAGAAATACGGCCTCGTCGCCCGGCTCAAGGCCAATGGTGAGGTGGATTACGAGGCGGTCAACCGCCTGCTCGGCGAGTTTACCGTGCGTTTCGAGTGGATGGACTGACCCCATGCGCGCGGTCCCGGAGGTTCCGGTTGAGCTCACGCTGCTGACCGGCGAACGGTTCACCGTCGACGGGCACGGCTACCTCGCCGACCCGCAGGCCTGGAGCGAAAGCTTCGCCGACTACGTGGCACGCATGGAGGGGATCGACCTTGGCGCGCGGCACTGGGAGCTGATCCGCTGGATCCGCGCCGAGGAGGCTGACCACGGCGTCATGCCCGATGCGCGCTTCGCGATGAAGTTTCTCGGCGGGGCGGCGGGCAAGCAGGCCGGCCGCGAGGAGCTGTTTCGGCTCTTTCCCTACGGCTACGTGAAACAGGCGATCAAGATCGCCGGCATGCGCCAGCCGCGCGCCTGGTCGACCGGCTGAGGCGGCGCGCCGATCGTGCCGGTCATGGGCCGTTGGCACCGGGACTAGTCCAGCGTTTGCGCCACCTCGTCGCGCAGCGCTTGCAGGTCTTCGCGCGCGGCCCGGAGATCGGCGATCTGTTCGTCCAGCTTGCGAAGCTGGCGGGCGGAGAACTCGACCATCGTGCGCATCTGCGCCTCGGTGCCTTTCTCCTCGCGGATCAGCAGCCATTGGCGGATTTCTTCGAGCGAAAAGCCAAACCGGCGCGCGCGCATGATCAGCGTCATCCGCGCCACGTCGCGCGGCGCGTAGAACCGCGCCCGCCCGTCGCGCTGGGGCGACAGGAGCTCGATGTATTCGTAGTAGCGCAAGGTCCGTGGCGTCACGTCGAACGTCGCGCACATATCCTTGAAACTGAGCCGCTCGTCCGTCATCGCCACCGCCAATTGCTGCCGTAGCGTCAACCTAACGGCGCGGCGTAGGGCTGGCAACAGGGCTCAATTCAGGAAGTCCGGCGCGAACAGGTAGAACCCGTAGGCGATCAGCAGCGCCGGCACGGCGGAATAGAGCGTGGCCACCACCGCGGCGCGCGGATTGAGCGCGATCGCGGGGAACAGCGCGTCGCCGTCGTTCGAGATCGCGTTGCCGATCAGCGCAGCGAAGGGCAGCGCACCGCTGATATACATCGTCGCCACCACCACCTGCGGGCCGCAGCCGGGAATGAACCCGACCAGCACCGCGATCAGCGGCAGGAGCGGCGCGACGGTGGCGAAAATCGCCTTCAGATCGAGCCCGAAATAGGTCGAGGCATAGTCGTAGACCAGGTAGGCGGCGATCACCCAGACCGTGATCAGCCCGGTCTCTTCGCTCATCCGCGTCACCGCCGGGTCGGTCGGATTGGTGATCCCGTTGAGCGGCGAAGTGGCCCAGATCGCCAGCGCGGTGAAGGCACCGGCAAGGCCCAGCCAGGCGCTCGGCACGCCGGCGATATCGGTGATCTCGATATTGGCCACGCCGGCGCTGCCGATCACCAGCCCGGGCGCGGCAAGGGCGAGAAACAGCCAGTCGATCGGGCGGACCCGGCCGATCCGGGGGCTGATTTCGCACGCCAGCCCGCCGGCATCGTGAAAGGCGTGCCGATGCAGCCGGTCGACGACCCAGCCCGCGAGGATGCCGGCGACGAGCGAAACCGGCAGCACCACCAGCGCCGCGTCGGGGCGGGTGGCGATCAACAGGAAGGCGCCATCGCCCATCGTCGCGGTCAGCGCCGCCACCACCGCGCCAAAGCCGATCCGCCCGGCAGAGTAAGCCGCCACCACCATCACCGCGCCGCCACACCCGGGCAGGGTGCCGAGCAGCGCCGCGATCGGCACCTGCGCACGCCCGGCGCGGTTCAGCGCATTGGCGAAGTTCACGCCAAACACGTCTTCGATGAAGTAGAAAGCGAACAGGGTGACGGCGACGAACACCGAGACATCGAGAAAGGCGCCGCCGATCATCTCGCGGGTCAGCGCGCCGAGCGCGCCGGGCCAGACCGCCAGCACGGCGAGCAGGGCCAGCACCGCCACGCGCTTGAGGCGCAGGCGAGGCCATGGCGGCTGGTCGGCCAGCATGTTGATCGGGTTTGATGGATGCATCGCGTCTGTCCGGGTTCAAGCGGTACACTTAAGGGTTGCCCCGCTGGCTGCAAGGGCGAATAAATCGGGCGAAACGACGCAAGGAGCCGCCCGTGCAGATCGACGAGACCGACCCGAAAGCGACGATCGCCCGCCAGTTCATCGAGGCGATCCCGCATTCGCGCGAGCTGGGAATGCGGCTGGACGAGATCGGCGGCGGCGTGGCCGTGATCTCGATGCCCTACGATACCCGCTTTGTCGGCGACCCGCGCACCGGGGTGATCCACGGCGGCGCGGTCTCGGCCTTGATGGACACCTGCTCGGGCGCGGCCGTAATCAGCGCCGGCGATACGCCGGGCGCGACCGCCACGCTCGATCTCAGGATCGACTACATGCGCCCCGCCACGCCGGGCCAACGCATCGTTGCGCGCGCCACCTGCTACCATGTCACCCGCTCGGTCGCCTTCGTGCGCGCAGTAGCCCATGACGACGACAGCGAAACGCCGGTCGCCACCGCCTCGGGCGCGTTCACCGCCGGTGGCGAGAAGCGGCGCAGCTCGGAGGCGGTGTCGTGAAGCGGCCCGAACCGGTCCAGGTGATCAAGCAGCGGCGCGATACGGCGCTGGCCAAGCTGGTCGGGGGTGTGCCCTATATCGCCTGGCTCGGCATCCAGTTTGAGCGCAAGGGCGATGAGTTGACCGCCACCATGCCGTTTGCCGAAAAGCTGATCGGCAACCCGATGCTGCCGGCGATCCATGGTGGGGCCACGGCCGCTTTCCTCGAAAGCGCCGCTGCGATCGAGCTGGCCTGGTCGATGCTCTGGGACGAGATCGAGAGCGGGCGGATCGACGCGCAGGCACTCACCCCCGAGACCCTGCCGCGCCTGCCCAAGACGATCGACTTCACCATCGACTACCTGCGCCCCGGCCTGCCGCGCGATGCCTATGCGCGCGCGCGCGTGGTGCGCTCGGGCCGGCGCTACGCCTCGGTGCAGGTCGAGGCCTGGCAAGACAACCGCGCGCGCCCCTTCGCCGCCGCTACCGGGCATTTCCTGATGCCCGCGCGCGATGACTGACACCGCGCCCGGCGGCCCCGCCGCGATCACCCACAAGCGGGTGTTGCACATCGCCGTGCCGGTGGTGCTGTCGAACGTCACCGTGCCGATCCTCGGCGCGGTCGATACCGGCGTGGTTGGCCAGCTCGGGCTTGCCGCGCCGATCGGCGCGGTGGGGATCGGCGCGATCATCCTCACCGCGATCTACTGGATCTTCGGCTTTTTGCGGATGGGCACGGCCGGACTGACGGCGCAGGCCAGGGGCGCGGGCGACAGCGGCGAGGTGGCGGCGCTGCTCACCCGCGTGCTGCTGATCGGGCTGGCCGCCGGGGCGGGGTTCATCCTGCTGCAGGCGCCGCTGTTCTGGGCCGCGTTCCAGATCTCGCCCGCGACGGCGGAGGTGGAGGCGCTGGCGCGCAGCTACATGGGCATCCGCATCTGGTCGGCGCCGGCGATGATCGCGCTGTTCGGCGTGATGGGCTGGCTGATCGCGCAGGAGCGCACCCGCGCGCTGTTCGCCGTGCAGTTCACCATGAACGCGGTCAACATCGGGCTCGACCTGCTGTTCGTGCTCGGCTTCGGCTGGGGCGTGGAGGGCGTGGCGCTGGCCACCTTCATCGCCGAATGGTCGGGCTTCGCGCTTGGCCTGTGGTTCTGCCGCGCGGCGTTCCGCGGCCCGGCCTGGCGCGATTGGGCGCGGGTGTTTCACCGCGCCACGCTGGCACGGATGATGAGGGTCAACACCGACATCCTGATCCGCTCGATGCTGCTCGAAGCGGTGTTCGTAAGCTTCCTGTTCTACGGCGCCGGTTTTGGCGACGTGACACTGGCCGCCAACCAGGTGCTGCTGCAATTCCTGTTCATCACCGCCTATGGCATGGACGGCTTCGCCTTCGGCGCCGAGAGCCTCGTCGGCCAGGCGCTCGGCGCGCGCGACCGCGCCACTTTGCGCCGCGCCGCCTGGATCTCCAGCCTCTGGGGGCTCTACACCGTGATCGCCTTCTCGCTCGCCTTCGCCCTGTTCGGCGGCTGGATCGTCGACGTGATGGCCAAGGCGCCGGACGTGCAGGCCGAGGCGCGCCGCTACCTGCCGTGGATGGTGGCCGCGCCGGTGCTGGGCTGGGCCGCCTGGATGTTTGACGGCATCTTCATCGGCGCGACCGCGACGCGCGACATGCGCAACATGATGCTGCTTTCAACCCTGATCTATCTCGTCGCCCTGCTCGCGCTGGTGCCGCTGATCGGCAATCACGGGCTCTGGGCGGCGCTGCTGGTTTCTTTCGTCGCGCGCGGGGTGAGCCTCGGCCTTCGTTACCCGGCACTGGAACGCATGGCGCAAAACTGACCCCTTGTTCAAATCCCGGATTTGGGCGTAAGCTGTGGGCTTCAAGGAGGCATAACCGCCCCATATGGCACCGATTTTCACCAGTATGGATCTTTGGACCGGCCTGTTCGGCGGGCTCGCGCTGTTTCTTCTCGGGATGGATTTTCTCACCCGCGCGCTGAAACGTGTGACCGGCGACCAGATGAAAACGATGCTGATCCGCCTCACCGGCAACCGCTTCAAGGGCGTGGTGCTCGGCGCCGGAGTGACGGCGGTGGTGCAAAGCTCCTCGGTCACCACGGTGCTGATCGTCGGCTTCATCTCCGCGGGGATGATGTCGTTCAGCCAGTCCATCGCGGTGATCATGGGCGCCGATATCGGCTCTACCGTGACGGCCCAGCTGCTCGCCTTCGAGCCCGACGCCATCGCCCTGCCGCTGGTGGCGATCGGGGTGGTGCTGCAGATGGCGGTGCAGGACCGCACCTGGCAGGAATACGGGCGCGTCGCCATCGGCATCGGCCTCATCTTCTACGGCATGAAGGTGATGGGCGACGCGATGGCCCCGCTGAAGGACGATACCGCCTTCCTGCGCTTCATGGTCTCGCTCGACGCGCCGTGGATCGCCATCCTCGCCGGCACCGCCTTCACCGCGCTGATCCAGTCGAGCGCCGCCACCACCGGCATCATGATCGTCCTGGCGAACCAGGGCGTGGTCAGCCTCGACGCCGCCATCGGCGTGGCACTGGGGGCCAATATCGGCACCTGCGTGACCGCGTTGCTCGCCGCGATCGGCAAACCGCGCGAGGCAGTCCGCGCGGCGGTGGCGCATACGCTGATCAAGATCGTCGGCGTGCTGGCCTGGGTCTGGTTCATCCCCGAGCTGGGCGCGCTGGCGCAGATGGTTTCGCCCACGGGCGGCACCGGGCGGGCGCTGGCCTGGGCGCATACGATCTTCAACATCGCCAACACCGTGGCGCTGATCGGCTTCACCGGGGCGCTGGCGCGGATCGTCGAGCGGATGGTGCCCGACCGGCCCGAGCGGATCGAGCCGGAGGGTCAGCCGCGCTACCTCGACAAGTCCCTGCTCGACACCCCGGCCATCGCCCTCGACGCCGCCCACCTCGAAGTGGCCCGGCTTGCGCGGCACGTGACGCACATGGTCGAGGCGGTGTTGCCGGTGGCCGCCGAGGGCCCGCGCATCGGCCTCGAACGGCTCGCCGAGCGCGACCGCCCGATCGACCAACTGCACGCCGCCTTGGTCGACTACCTCGGCAAGATCAGCCTGCGCCGGCTCTCCGCGACGCAATCTGACCGTCTGGTGCGGCTGATCTCGGTGGCCAACGACGTGGAACAGATCGCCGACCTGGTCAGCCGCGACGTGGTCACCTCGGCCAAGAAGCGGCTCGACGACGGGGTGGTGATCAGCCCGGCGACGCTGCGCATTATTGCCCGGTTTCACGGCAAGGTGGTGGAGGCGATGCAGGGCGTGGTGGCGGCGATCGAGGCCGACGACCCGGAGCGCGCGCTCCAGGTGCGCAACATGAAGGCCGAGGTCCGCGCGCTCAACCGCGAGATCGCGATGCATGGGGTCGAGCGGCTCACCGCGAAAGAGCCGCGCCGGGTCAAGACCTATGCCCGCGAGGTGGAGCTGATCGAGATTCTCGACGATATCTTCCGCCTGGCCCGGCGGGTGGCGCGCGCGGTGGCCGAGGGCGCCAAGGACGGCGAGGATCCGGCGGCCGATGCCCCGGACGCGACCGCCTGAACTCAGAGGATCTCGAGCACCTGCGCGGGCGGACGGCCGAGCCGGGCCTTGCCGCCCTTGAACACGATCGGTCGCTCGATCAGCTTGGGCACCTCGGCCATAGCGCGGATCAGCACGTCGTCGGCGCTGTCTTTCGAAAGCCCCATCGCCTTGAACTCGGCCTCCTTGGTGCGCATCGCCTCGATCGGCCTGAGCCCCAACGCGGCAAGGGCGGCGCGGATCTCGGCCTCATCCGGCGCGTCGTCGAGATAGCGCCGGATCGTCGGCGCGATACCCTGCGCCTCGACCAGCGCCAGGGTCTCGCGGCTCTTGCCGCAGCGCGGGTTGTGCCAGATCGTGACGTTCTTCACAGCCAGTCTCCTCTCTTGGTTCCGACCGCTTGCGAGATATGCGAAAAGCCGTCGCGCGTCAGGCGCTCTTCCAGCCCGCGCACGATCTCGTCGACCAGGCTGAGGCCGTGGAAGACGAGCGCGGTATAGATCTGCACGGCGCTGGCCCCGGCGGTGATCTTGGCATAGGCCGTATCGGCGCTGTCGATCCCGCCAACGCCGATCAGCGGCAGGTGGCCTTGCGTGAGCGCCGAGAGCTTCGCGAGCACCCGGGTGGACTTTTCGAACAAAGGCGGCCCAGAAAGCCCGCCCTGCTCCTTGCGGTTTCTACTTTTCACGCCTTTGCGCTGGATCGTGGTGTTGGTGGCAATGATCCCGTCAAGCCGCACCGCGCGCGCCACCTCGGCAATCGCCTCGATCTCGTCGTCGCCGAGGTCGGGCGCGATCTTGAGAAACACGGGCGTGTATTTGTCCATCTCCTCGCGGTGGTCGAGCACCCGGGTGAGCAGCGCGCGCAGCGCCTCGGCACCTTGCAGATCGCGCAACTTCTCGGTGTTGGGCGACGAGACGTTGACGGTGACGAAATCGACGAAATCGCCGCAGGCCTCGAACACTTTCACGAAGTCGCCGGGCCGGTCGTCGCTGTCCTTGTTGGCGCCGAGATTCAGCCCCACCGGCACCGGGTGGCGATGCGCGCGGCGGCGCAGCCGCGCCGCGGCGGCCTCCATCCCGGCGTTGTTGAACCCCATCCGGTTGATGATCGCTTCGTCCTCGTAGAGCCGGAACAGGCGCGGGCGCGGGTTGCCCGGCTGTGGCCTGGGGGTGATCGCGCCGGCCTCGATGAAGCCAAACCCGGCGCGCGACAGCGCGTCGACCACCTCTGCGTTCTTGTCGTAGCCGGCGGCGAGGCCGACCGGGTTCGGCAGGGTCATGCCGGCGAGCGTGGTTTCCAGCATCGGGCTGGTATGCAGCCCCGGCACCGGCGCGACGCCGGCCTTCAGGGCGAACAACGAAAGCTTATGCGCGGGCTCCGGGCCGAACCGGTGCAGCAAGGCCATGCCGAGCTTTTCGTAAACGGTCATGTGATGTCTCCGGGAAAGCGGTGCAGCCCGTTGTGGCCAAGCGGCAGCGGCACGGTCCAGGCCACGTCGGTGGCGTCAAGGTCGCGGTAGAGATGGGGGAACAGCGCGCCACCGCGCGACGGCTCCCACCTGAGATCGGTGCCGAGCCGGGCAATTTCGACCGCGACCAGCACCAGCCCGGTCTCGCCCGCGAAGTGCTTCGCCGCGGTTTCGCCCGCCTGCTCGGCGGTGGAGAAGTGGATGAACCCGTCGGCAAGGTCAACCGGCGCGCCGGCAGTGCTGCCGGCCGCCTCGAACGCCGCCCATTCCGGGGCACGGAAAATCTTGTAGATCAGCATGGGGGGAGATGTGCCCGGCCCGGCCCGCCTCGTCAAGGCGGCGCGCAGGCGCGGGGCGGGGCCCCGGACGATTTGACCGGATGTTCCGCTTTGACAGGCGCGCCCGACTCGACGCACTCTTGGGGCAGTTCCAACACAGGGAGATTCCCATGATCAAACGTCTTTTGGCCTCCGGCGCGGTGCTGGCTGTTTCCACCGGCGCGGGCTTTGCCGACTATTCGCTCACCATCCTGCACACCAACGACTTCCACAGCCGGGTCGAGCCGATCTCGAAATACGACTCCACCTGCGCCGCCGAGGACAATGACGCCGGCGAGTGCTTTGGCGGCTATGCCCGGATCAAGACCGCCGTCGACGCCGCGCGTGCCGCCGGCGATGGCAACGTGGTGCTGATGGATTCCGGCGACCAGTACCAGGGCTCGTTGATCTACACGACCTACAAGGGCAAGGTGACGGCCGAGATGATGGACATCATCGGCTATGACGTGATGGCCGTTGGCAACCACGAGTTCGACGACGGCCCCGAGGGCCTGGTGACGCTGCTCGACGGGGTCGACTTCCCGCTGATCTCGGGCAACCTCGACCTCAGCCAGTCGAACCTGTTGAACGGCAAGGTCTCGAACCACGTCGTGCTGGAAATCGGCGGCGAAAAGATCGGCGTGATCTCGGTGCTTGCCACCGACACCGCCGAAACCTCGAGCCCCGGCCCGAACGTGATCTTCCAGGACGAGATGGAGAGCCTCAAGGCCGACGTCGCCGCGCTGGAAGCCGAAGGCGTGAACAAGATCATCGCGCTGACCCACGTCGGCGTGGTCAAGGATCAGCAGATCGCCGCCGAAGTGCCGGGGATCGACGTGATCGTCGGCGGCCACAGCCACACGCTGTTCTCGAACGAGATCGAGGGCGCGATGGCCTACCCGACCATGGTCGGCAACGTGCCGGTGGTTTCGGCCTATGCCTATGGCAAGTATCTCGGCAACCTGTCGGTCACTTTCGACGACGCGGGCAACGTGCTCTCGGCGACCGGCGATCCCTTGCTGCTCGATGCCGCCGTGGCCGAGGACGAGGCGATCAAATCGCGCGTCGGAGAACTTGCGGCGCCGGTCCAGGAGCTGCGCCAGAAAGTGGTGGCCGACACCGCCACCGAGATCGACGGCTCGCGTGAGACCTGCCGCGCGGTCGAGTGCCAGATGGGCAACCTCGTCGCCGACGCGATGCTCGACCGGGTGAAGGACCAGGGCATCCAGATCGCGATCCAGAACGGCGGTGGCCTGCGGGCTTCGATCGACGCCGGTCCGGTGACGATGGGCGAGGTCTACACCGTGCTTCCGTTCCAGAACACGCTGTCGACCTTCTTCGTCACCGGCCAGACCGTGGTCGACGCACTCGAGAACGGTGTGAGCCAGCTCGAGGAAGGCGCGGGCCGCTTCCCGCAGGTGGCCGGCCTCAAGTTCACCTTCGACGCCGCCGCCGAGCCGGGTGCGCGGATCAGCGACGTGATGGTCGCCGATGGCATGGACTGGGCGCCGATCGATCCGGCCGCGACCTATGGCATGGTGTCGAACAACTACGTGCGCAACGGCGGAGACGGCTACAAGATGTTCCTCACCGCCTCCGACGTCTATGACTTCGGGCCGGACCTCGCGGACGTGACGGCGGACTACCTTGCCGCCCGCGCGCCCTACGAGCCCTATGTCGACGGGCGCATCAGCGCGAAGTAAAGGGTTTCGGGCCGGAGTTTCCGGCCCGACCCGCCGGGGGGCGCTGCCCCCCGGCCCCCCCGAGGTATTTTTGCCAAGAAAAAGAGGATGTGCGGTCGATGCGGACGGGCCGGTGCACATGTGGCCACATAGAATACCGGCTCGCCGCCGCGCCGCTGGTGGTGCACGCCTGCCATTGCACCTGGTGCCAGCGCGAGAGCGGCTCGGCCTTCGCGCTGAACGGCATGATCGAAACCCGGTATATCGCGCTGACGAAGGGCACGCCCCAGGCCCGCGAGCTGCCTACGGCCTCGGGCAAGGGCCAGCGCGTGAGCGCCTGCCCCACCTGCGGCGTGGCGCTCTGGGCGTCGTATCACGGCACCGGGCCGAGGTTTTCCTACGTGAAGATGGGCACGCTGGACGAGACCGAGACCGTGCGCCCGGACGTGCATATCTTTACCTCGACCAAGCAGCGCTGGCTGGCGCTTTCCGGCGATGTGCCGGTGTTCGAAGAATTCTACCGGCGCAGCGATGTCTGGCGGCCCGAGGCTTACGCCCGGTTTCAGGCCGAGCGGGCGCGCGAGGGGTGATGGACCACCCGCTGATCGACCTCATCGACCAGCGCATCCGCGCGGCCGAGGCGATGGGCGCGTTCGACAACCTGCCGGGCGCCGGCAAGCCGTTGCCGCCTGGGGACGACCCGGAAAACGCCCTGATCAACCGGCTGATCCGCGAAAACGGCGCGGTGCCGGAGTGTGTCACGCTCGGCCGCGCGCTGAGAAAACTGCGCGAGGATCTGGCCGCCACCGGCGACCGCACCATGCGGCGCGACATCCTCAAAGAGATGTCGGTGATGGAAGCGCGCATCGAGATCGCCAAGAAGAGCTGGTGGCGCTGACGCGGGCAGCCGCCCCGGTTTTTTCGCGCTTTGCCCTTACCCAGACCACATTCCGCGGGTTTTCTGGCGCCGTGACGGGTGGGGCCGCATGAGCGGGAGCGGCGACGATGAACGCGATGAGGGATCGGGATTTCGGGTTGGCCACGACCCGCGAGGAGCTGCTTTTGCGCCGCCGGCTCCTGTTTCGGCTGCTGAGGGGCTTTGATTTCAATGCTCCCGAGTTCCATGGCGAGATGATCTCGGACCCGTTCACCGGCGATGCGCGCGGGCTGATCTGGAGCGTGCGGCGCTAGAAATCGGCGCCGCGCCGGGGCAGACTGGGCTGATGTGCGGACGCTTGGCCAATACCCTTCCCCCCGATTCCGTGGCGCGGCTGTTTCAGGCCACGCCCGCGAACGATCTGCCGCCGGTGCCCGCCTACAACATCTGCCCGACGCAAGACGTGGCGGTGGTTACCGCCGACCCCGACCGGCGGCTGCGGGCGATGCGCTGGGGCTTTGTGCCGCGCTGGTACAAGAACCCCACCGACGGCCCGCTGCTGATCAACGCGCGCTCTGAGACGATTGCCGACAAGCCCGCGTTTCGCGAGGCGGCGCGGGCGCGGCGCTGCCTTGTGCCGGTCACCGGATTTTATGAATGGCATCGCACGCCCGAGGCGCGGCTGCCCTGGTTCGTGAGGCGGGCGGATGGGGCGCCGCTGGTGCTGGCCGGGGTCTGGCAGGACTGGGGACCGGACCATGAGCCGAGCTTCGCCGTGGTCACCACCGAGGCGAATGCGGCGATGGCGCCGATCCACCACCGCATTCCGGTGGTGATCGAAGAGCAGGATTGGGGGCTGTGGCTGGGCGAACAAGGCAAGGGCGCGGCGCTGTTGATGCATCCGCCGGCGGAGGAGGTGCTGGCGTTTCATCGGGTGTCGACGGCGGTGAACCCGAACCGCGCGGCGGGGCCGGAGCTGATCGAGCCGATCGACGCCTGAACGGTCCGGCTGTGGGCGACGACCTGTGCGATCAGATATTCAACTCATGAGCATGGTCATTCCGGTATTCCGGTATTCCGGTATTCCGGTATTCCGGCGGGAGGCGAGCTAACACTCTGTTTGTCAACCCATTTTCAGGATCTCCTGGCTGCCCCCCGGCCAATACGGGAACAACGTCCGCCGAACATGACCAGATAGGGCCCCGCCAGTGCCGCCGGCGCAAAGGTGAGCGCCGCCGCGTCGGGCCGCGCGCCCTGCCCCGCCCTGACCGCCGCCAAGGGCCCGCTGGCGTGCATAGCGCGGCAGACCTGCAAGCCCGTCGTCACAGTTGTCATCGCGGTGTCCCCGGCGATGATCCTGACATCCTCCCAAAGCCCCCCGGGCGCGCGTCAGGTTGACCTCACACGAAGCCGCCACCGGACCCGGTAAGGCTTGCGCCCCCCTCGCCCTTGGTGTTCCATCAGCGCAGCATTGTCCGGCGACCGGGCGACAGGAGGACACCATGACCGACATTCCCAACGTCACCTTTCATGACGGCCACACCATGCCGCAACTCGGTTTCGGCATCTGGCAGGTCGACCCGAAGATCGCCGCCGAGGTCGTCGACAGCGCACTGCGCACCGGCTACCGGCTGATCGACGGCGCCTATCTTTACCTGAATGAAGAGGGGCTCGGCGAAGGGCTGCGCCGCTCCGGTGTGCCGCGCGACGAGGTATTCATCACCACCAAGGTCTGGAACAACGAGCACGGCCGCGACAAGGCTCGCGCCTCGGTGGAGCGCAGCCTGAAAACCATCGGCGTCGACCAGCTCGATCTCGTGCTGATCCACTGGCCGGTACCCGACCAGGATCTCTACCTCGAGACCTGGGAAGCCTTCATCGAGATGCGCAACGAGGGGCGGATGCGCTCGATCGGCACGTCGAATTTCAACGCCGACCACCTCGACAAGATCATCGACGCCACCGGCGAGGTGCCGGTGCTGAACCAGATCGAGCTGAATCCCGAACTGCAGCAGCCCAGGATGCGCGCCTACAACGCCGCCCACGGCATCGTCACCCAGGCCTGGACGCCGCTTGGCAATGGCCGTTCGTTCGAGGGCGACGTGTTGCAGGCGATCGCCAAGCGCACCGGGAAGAGTCCGGCGCAGGTGGTGATCCGCTGGCATATCCAGCTTGGCAACGCCGTGATCCCGCGCTCGATCAAGCCCGAGCGCCAGGCTCAGAACCTTGACGTGTTCGACTTCGCGCTCACCGATGACGACATGGCGGCGATCGCCACGCTCGACGTCGGCCTGCGCACCGGGCCAGATCCCTCGGTGTTCAAGATCATGTGAGCGGGTGGGCGGGGCGCCTTGGGTCAGCCCCGCTCTTCCACCTGGTCGATGAAATCGCCGTAGCCCTGCGCCTCCATCTCGTCTCTCGGCACGAAGCGCAGCGCGGCGGAATTGATGCAGTAGCGCAGGCCCCCCATGTCGGCTGGGCCGTCGGGGAAGACGTGGCCGAGGTGGCTGTCGCCCGCAGAGGAGCGCACCTCGATGCGCCGCATCCCGTGCGACGTGTCGCTCAGCTCCGCCACCCGGGCCGGCTCGATCGGTTTTGAGAACGACGGCCAGCCGCAACCGGAGTTGAACTTCGCCGACGAGGTGAACAGCGGCTCGCCCGAGACCACGTCGACGTAGATTCCCGGCTCGAAATGGTCGTCGTATGAGCCGGAAAAGGGGCGTTCGGTGCCGTTCTCCTGCGTCACGCGGTATTGTTCCGGGGTCAGGCGGGCAAGGGCGTCGTCGGTCTTGGCATATTTCATCGCGGCTCTCCCAGCTTTGGCGTTGCCCATATCTGGGGTCGCGGACGCGAATCGCCAATCCCTTCAGGACCGCCACGCGGCCCGCGCTCAACCCAGCAGGCGCTCCAGCACCCCAAGAGGCTGCCAGTGGCGCGACGCGGCGCCGGTGAATTCCGGCATCATGAAGGCCCCCATCCCGGCGGCAACAGCCGCCGCCAGACCGGTGGCGCTGTCTTCGATCACCACCGCGCGTGCCGGCGCCATGCCCAGCAGCTCGGCCGCGCGCAGGTAGGGCTCCGGGTGCGGCTTGCCCTTGACCACGTCATCGCGGCTGATCGACACCAGATCCGGCGTGTCGAGGCCGAGCCGGGCCAGATTTGCCCGCACGATCGCGTGGTTCGAGTTCGAGACCGTAGCCTGCGCAACCCCGCGTGCCGCAAGCCGCTCCCAGATCGACTGCGCTCGGGGGTGAAACCGAACCTGGTCGATCCGTGCGAGATAGGCGGCGGTGCGCCGCTCCACCCAGTCGTCAAACGCCAGCGCCAGCCCGAAGCGGTCGACCAGCGCGGCATGCGTCGTCTCCTCGCTCTTGCCCAGAAGCTCGTCCTGGAACCCGTCCGGCAAGGATAGGCCGAGTTCTCCGCAGGTGGCCAGGAAAGAGAGTTCGTGCACCGGCTCGCTGTCGGCCAGCGTGCCGTCGATATCCCACAGGACCGCGTCGAAAGGTAAAGATCGGGGCATGGTCGCCTCCTTTTTTGGCCTAGGTGCGGTCGCGGGACGATGCAGCGACGCGGGCCTGCGCTCGCAATATCCGAAGCGGCAGCCGAGCAACAGCGCCGTGGCGCAGGCCGCGCCAGAGATCGCCAGCGCCGGCCCCCGCCTACCCCCTTGACCGGCTGCGGCGGCGGCCCTTACCCTGCAAATATTATTTACGCGCGAAAAGTTTCAGACTTTCATGACAGGCAGTTCCGGGTGGAATCTCGTCGCAGTTTGCCCGAAGACCAAGGAAAACGAGAGAACGCGGGCGATTTCGGAAAGGTAAAAGGATGCGAGTGAAGAAAATTCGAAACATGGAGGAGTTCGCGGCCGTCAGCGGCATCTCGCGCCCGACGATTTCGAAGTACTTCAACGACCCGACCAGCGTGCGCGCCACCACGCGCGAACGGATCGAGCGGGCGCTCGAAGAATTCGAGTATCGCCCCAACCTGTTCGCGATGAACCAGAACCGCAAGCTGACCAAGAATATCGGCATCGTCGTGCCCTACCTGGCCGACCCGTTCTTTGCGGAAATTGCCCGCAATATCGAGAACCTGGTGATCGAGGCGGGCTACCGCCCGTTCCTCCTGAGCTCGCACGGCGACCCGGCGCAAGAGGTCGGAAACCTCGAATCTCTGCGGGCGATCAAGCCGGCCGGCGTGCTGATCGCACCGCTGGGCCGCACCTCGGACCGGGCCGCCGTCGAGGCGTTCTGCGCCGATGTGCCGAGCGTTCACTTTGACAGCAACATCGAGAGCCTGGGCGATGCTTTCGTAGGTCACAATAACCTCCAAGCTACTGTTACAATGGTTGAATATCTTGTTCGCACCGGAGAGCCCCCGAGCTTTTTCGAGATGCGCACGCCGACCAATCCGAACGCCAAAAAACGCCATGCCGCCTATGGCGAAACGATGGAGCGCCTGGGCTATCCGGCCGAGTTCATCCAGGTCGAGGGCGATGGCTGGGACTTCGAGGAGATCGGCTACCGCGGCGCCACGCGCGTGATCTCAAAGCGTGGCCTGCGCACCAACACCGTGCTGTGCAGCAATGACCGGCTCGCGATCGGGTTCCTCGCGGCGGCCTACGAGATGGGCCTGCGCGTGGGCCGCGGCAGCGGCTGCGCGCTGCGCGTCGCGGGGCACGACAACCACCCCTTTTCGCGCTACACCTGCCCGACGCTTACAACCGTTTCTCAGAACTACGCCGCGATCGCCGAAAAGAGCGTCGAAACGCTGCTGGCGAAAATCGAATCCGGCGTGCGCAGCGCAGACCGCGAAACCACCCTGTTCGACGGCAAGCTGATCATGCGCGAGTCGGCCTGAGGGCGATTCGACTGGGTCAGAACCGCAGACTGTTAATTTCCGCGCGTAAAAATTAACTTGACGCGCGGGCATCTGTCTCGCTAGCATTTCCTTGGCAGACTTGCCAATCCTAGGGAGGAATCAGATGAAACTGAAAAAGACGCTGTTCGCCGCGTCGGCGATGGCCCTTGTCACCAGCACGGGCGCTTTTGCCGAAACGATCACCATCGCCACCGTGAACAACGGCGACATGATCCGCATGCAGGGCTACACCGACGACTTCACCGCCAAGACCGGCCACACCGTCGAGTGGGTGACGCTGGAAGAAAACGTGCTGCGTCAGCGCGTGACCACCGACATCTCGACCAAGGGCGGTCAGTTCGACATCATGACGATCGGCATGTACGAAACCCCGATCTGGGGCAAGAACGGCTGGCTCGTGCCGCTCGACGACCTGTCGGCCGAGTACGATGTCGGCGACATCCTGCCCGCCATGTCCGGCGGTCTTTCCTACGACGGCACGCTCTACGCCGCACCGTTCTACGGTGAATCGTCGATGGTCATGTATCGCTCGGACCTGATGGACGCCGCGGGGCTCGAGATGCCCGAAGCCCCGACCTGGGACTTCATCCGTGAGGCCGCCGCCGCCATGACGGACCGCGACAACGAAATCAACGGCATCTGCCTGCGCGGCAAGGCCGGTTGGGGTGAAGGCGGCGCCTTCATCACCGCGATGTCGAACTCGTTCGGCGCGCGTTGGTTCGACATGGACTGGAAGGCGCAGTTCGATCAGCCCGAATGGGCCAATACGCTCAACTTCTTCGTCGGCATGATGAACGAGTCCGGTCCGGCCGGCTATTCGACCAACGGCTTCAACGAAAACCTGTCGCTGTTCCAGCAGGGCAAGTGCGGCATGTGGATCGATGCCACCGTGGCGGCGTCCTTCGTGACCAACCCCGACGAGTCGACCGTGGCCGACAGTGTCGGCTTCGCGCTGGCGCCCGACACCGGTCTCGGCAAGCGCTCCAACTGGCTCTGGGCCTGGGCCCTCGCGATCCCGGCCGGCACCCAGAAGGAAGATGCCGCCAAGCAGTTCATCGAATGGGCGACCTCGAAAGACTACATCGAGCTCGTCGCGGCGAAAGAAGGCTGGGCCAACGTGCCGCCGGGTGCGCGCATCTCGCTCTACGAGAACCCCAACTACCAAGCGGTTCCGTTCGCCAAGATGACCCTGGACTCGATCCTTTCGGCTGACCCGAACAACTCGACCGTGCAGCCGAGCCCCTATGTTGGCATCCAGTTTGCCGCGATCCCCGAATTCGCCGGTATCGCGACGGAAGTCAGCCAGGAGTTCTCGGCCGTGTATGCGGGCCAGCAGACCGTGGAAGAGGCCCTGGCCAAGGCGCAAGCCCTGACCACCGACGCCATGGAAGCGGCGGGCTACTAAGCTCTCCTCCCAGACCGGGGGGCGGTGAAAGCCGCCCTCCGGATTTCTTCAAATTGACAGAGTGACCCTGTTCGCATGCGACGGCCGCGCGCCGTCAAAAGAGGAGGCATGTCGAAATGGCTACCCAGCATTCCCGTTCCGCCGCCCGGTTGATGATGGCGCCTGCCGTCGTCCTGCTGCTCGGCTGGATGCTCGTCCCATTGACGATGACGCTGTTTTTTTCGTTCCGGAAATATCTGCCGATGCGGCCGGATGTCGCCCAGGAATGGGTGGGCTTCGACAACTACGTCAGGTTCGTCACCTCGAGCGCGTTCTGGCCCAGCGTCTATGCCACGCTGATCATCGTCGGCGGCGTTCTGGTGATTACGGTCATCCTCGGGATCGTTCTGGCGTTTCTTCTCGATCAGCCGATGTGGGGCCAGGGCGTCGTTCGCGTCCTGGTGATCGCGCCGTTCTTCGTGATGCCCACCGTCTCGGCGCTGTTGTGGAAAAACATGTTCATGGACCCGGTGAACGGGTTCTTCGCGCATATCCTGAAGGCTGTGGGACTGCAGCCGATCGAATTCCTCAGCCAGCACTCGCTGTTGTCGATCATCGTGATCGTTTCGTGGCAATGGCTGCCGTTCGCCACGCTGATCCTGCTCACCGCCACCCAGTCGCTCGACAGCGAGCAGCTCGAAGCGGCCGAGATGGACGGGGCGAGCTGGCCGTCGCGGTTCATCTATATCATGCTGCCACATCTCGGCCGCGCGATCACCGTGGTGATCCTGATCCAGACGATCTTCCTGCTCGGGATCTTCGCCGAGATCTACGTGACCACCCAGGGCTCGTTCGGCACCAAGACACTGACCTATCTCATCTTCCAGCGTGTGCTGGAAAGCCAGAACGTGGGCCTCGGATCGGCCGGCGGGGTCTATGCCATCATCCTGGCCAATATCGTGGCGCTGTTCCTGATGCGCATCGTCGGCAAGAACCTGGACGCCTGAGGAGGACCTGACATGGCACGTGCCGTTACCCCCCGACGCAAGGCGCTCAACACCGCCATTGCCTGGACCATCGGGTTGCTGATCTTCTTTCCGATCCTGTGGATCTTCATCCTGTCGTTCAAGACCGAAGGCAACGCGATCCTGCCGCCGCTCGATGTTCTCAAGGCGCCCTGGACGTTTGAAAGCTACGGCGTGGTGCAGGAGCGGTCGGACTACTTCAAGCACTTCGGCAACTCGGTGGTGCTGGCCTTCGGCTCGACGCTGCTCGGCCTCATCATCGCGGTGCCCGCGGCCTGGGCGATGGCCTTCGTCCCCTCCAAGCGGACCAAGGACATCCTGTTGTGGATGCTCTCGACCAAGATGCTGCCGGCCGTCGGCGTGCTCTACCCGATCTATCTCCTGTTCATCAAACTGGGCCTTCTCGACAGCCGCATCGGCCTGACCATCGTGCTGATGCTGATCAACCTGCCGATCATCGTCTGGATGCTCTACACCTACTTCAAGGAGATCCCCGGCGAGATCCTCGAGGCGGCGCGGATGGACGGCGCGACCCTGAGGGAAGAAATCCTCTATGTGCTCACGCCCATGGCGATCCCCGGCATGGCCTCGACGGTGCTGCTCAACGTCATCCTGGCCTGGAACGAGGCGTTCTGGACGCTCAACCTCACGGCGGCCAAGGCGGCCCCGCTCACGGCCTTCATCGCCAGCTACTCCAGCCCCGAGGGCCTGTTCTACGCCAAGCTCTCGGCGGCCTCGGTCATGGCGATTGCGCCGATCCTCATCATGGGCTGGTTCAGCCAGAAGCAACTTGTCCGCGGCCTGACCTTCGGCGCGGTTAAATAAGGGAAACGGACATGGGACAGATTCAGCTCAACAAAGTCTCCAAGTCGTTCGGCGCCACGGAGGTGATCCCGCCGCTTGACCTCACCATCGAAGACGGCGAGTTCGTGGTCTTCGTCGGCCCTTCGGGCTGCGGCAAGTCCACGCTCCTGCGCCTGATCGCCGGTCTCGAAGACGTGAGCGGCGGCCACGTGATGATCGACGGCCGCGACGCCACAGAAACGGTGCCGGCCAAGCGCGGCCTTGCGATGGTGTTCCAGAGCTACGCGCTCTACCCGCACATGTCGGTGCGCAAGAACATCGCCTTCCCGCTGCGCATGGCCGGGCTCGACAAGGCCGAACAGGCCAAGCGGGTGGCGCAGGCGGCGGATGTGCTCAACCTCACCGACTACCTCGACCGCCGGCCCGGCCAACTCTCGGGCGGCCAGCGCCAGCGCGTCGCGATTGGCCGCGCGATCGTGCGCGAGCCCGCCGCCTTCCTGTTCGACGAGCCGCTCTCGAACCTCGATGCGGCGCTGCGCGTGGGCATGCGGCTGGAGATCAGCGAGCTGCACAAGCGGCTGAAAACCACGATGATCTACGTCACCCACGACCAGGTGGAAGCGATGACCATGGCCGACAAGATCGTCGTGCTCCAGGCCGGCGTGATCGAGCAGGTGGGCAGCCCGCTCGACCTTTACAACGCCCCGCGCAACCGCTTCGTGGCGGGCTTCATCGGCAGCCCGAAGATGAACATCTTCGAAGGCCCCGAGGCCGCCAAACACGATGCCCACGCGATCGGCATCCGCCCCGAGCACATCGCCATTTCGCCGGAAGCGGGCGATTGGCCCGGCACCGTGGGCGTGGCCGAGCACCTCGGCTCGGATACGTTTGTCCACGTGCATACCGCGCTGTCGAGCGATCCGTTCACCGTGCGCCTCAACGGCGAAGTGGCGGTGACCCATGGTGACAAGATCTTTCTCACCCCCGACCCGGCGCACCTGCACCGGTTCGACAAAAATGGACTGGCGATAAGATGAAACGTCTTGAAGGAAAAGTTGCCCTGGTCACCGGCGGCGCGCGTGGCATTGGCCGTGCGATCTGTGAAGCCTATGTCGCCGAAGGGGCCAGGGTGGCGGTGGCCGACCGGCTCGCGCATGAGGCCGAAGAGACCGCGGCGGCGCTTGGACCAAACGCCTTTGCCGTGACGATGGATGTGACCGACCTCGACGCCATCGCCGCCGGGGTGAAGGCGGTGGAAACCAAGTGGGGCGGCATCGACGTGCTGGTGAACAACGCCGGTATCTTCAACATGGCCTCGATCGACAAGGTGACGGTGGAGGATTACCGCCGCCAATACGACGTGAACGTGGGCGGCACGATCTTCGCGATCCAGGCCGTAGTGCCGGGAATGAAAAAGCGCGGGCAAGGCGCGATCATCAACTTCAGCTCGCAGGCCGGCCGGCGCGGCGAGCCCAATATCGTGCTCTATTGCTCGACCAAGGCGGCCGTGATCTCGGTGACGCAATCGCTGGCGCTGGAATTGGCCAAGGACAATATCCGCGTGAATGCCATCGCACCGGGCGTGGTCGACACGCCGATGTGGGATACCGTGGACGCCCTGTTCGCGCAGTATGAAAACAAACCGCTCGGCCAGAAGAAGCGCGAAGTCGGCGAAGCGGTGCCGCTCGGCCGCATGGGCGAACCCGGCGACATTGCCGGGCCTTGCGTCTTTCTTGCCTCCGATGAAGCGCGCTATATCACCGCCCAGACCCTGAATGTCGACGGCGGCAACTGGATGAGCTGACGCGGGCCGCGAGCCGCCGCTTGAACGCAACGGGTCGCGGCAGCAGGGGCTGGCCGCGACCATTTTTTTGAAGAACCAGGAGCACGCCATGGCCATCAAGCTCTCCAACGCCACTCTCGACCAGGTGCCCGCCGAGGTGAAGCGGCCCACCTATGACCGCTCTACGCTCAGCCCCGGGATCGTCCACATCGGGCTTGGCAACTTCCACCGCGCGCACCAGTCATGGTACCTGCACCGGCTGATGCAGCAGGGGCTGGCGCGCGATTGGGCCATCGTCGGCGCGGGTGTGCGCCCCTACGACGAGGCGATGCGCGCCAAGCTGGCGGCGCAGGATTACCTGACCACGCTGATCGAGCTCGACCCGTCCGGCAAATCCGCCGAGGTGGTGGGCTCGATGATCGACTACGTGCCGATCGAAGAGGGCAACGGCGCGCTGATTGCGCGCATGGCCGAGCCGGATATCCGCATCGTCGCGCTGACCGTCACCGAGGGTGGCTATTACATCGATCCGGCCACCAATGCTTTCGACGCCAAGCATCCCGATGTCCTGCACGACGCGCAGAACCCCGACCGGCCGAATACGGCGTTCGGGGCGATGGTGGCGGCGCTGAAACTGCGGCGCGACCGGGGGGTTGGCCCGTTCACCGGCCAGTGCTGTGACAACCTGCAATCCAACGGCGCGATCCTGCGCCAGACGGTGGTGTCGCTCGCCCGGCTGTCCGACCCCGAGCTTGCCGACTGGATCGACGCCAACTGCACCTTCCCGAATGCGATGGTCGATTGCATCGTGCCGGCCACCGGGCCGAAGGAAATCGCGCTGGCCCAGCAGTTCGGGATCGACGATGCCGTGCCGGTGACCCACGAGAACTTCCGCCAATGGGTGATCGAGGACAACTTCTGCCAGGGCCGCCCGGATTGGGACAAGGCGGGCGCGCAGTTTTCCGACAACGTGCACGGCTACGAGGCGCAGAAGATCCGCATTCTCAATGCCGGCCACCAGGTGATCGTGAATTTCGCGGAGATCCTGCATATCGAGACGATCTCCGAGATCATGCGCCACGAGAAGATCCATGCCGTCTTCCGCAAGATCCAGATCGAGGAAATCGTGCCGCATGTCGTGCCGGTGCCCGGGATGACACCGGAGCAATACGTCGACCTGATCGACCGCCGCTTCGCCAACCCCGCGATTGTCGACACCACCCGGCGCGTCGCCTTCGACGGGTCGTCGCGCCATCCCGGCATGGTGCTGCCCACCGTGCGCGACGGGCTGGCCAAGGGGGTGCCGGTCGAGGGGCTGGCGCTGGTCGAGGCGGCCTGGGCGCGGATGTGCTACGGCACGCGCGAGGACGGCAGCGCGATCGAGCCCAACGATCCGTTCTGGGACGATCTCCAGGCCGTGGCCAGGCGCGCGAAAGACGACCCGAAGGCCTGGCTCGAAATGCGCCAGACCTACGGCGACCTCGCCGATCAGCCGCGCTTTGCCGATGCCTTCACGCGTTGGCTTGCGATGATCTGGGCCGAGGGCACCGCGGCGGCGATGGACGCCTATCTGAGGTAGCGCGGCCCTGGTGGCGGAAGGGGTGGGATTCGAACCCACGGATGCTTGCACATCGCCGGTTTTCAAGACCGGTGCAATCGACCACTCTGCCACCCTTCCATGCCGTCCGGGGCGCCGGTGCCTGCGCGCGGCGCGGCGCTGGCGGTCGGCTCCGCCAAAGCCAGAGGCGCCCCTGTCGGACCCCCTTGTAACCACACTCCGATTTCGCGGTCCAGCACTGCGGTGCCGCTCGCTCCTGGCGATTGTGCGGATGGTCGCGCCCGCCCGTATCGTCAGGCCTCCCGGCCAGCGCCCCGGATAGCGCGGGCCAGGCGATTCTGAAAGTCCGCGCGCGCGCCGCGCCGCCGCGCACAACCGCCCCGCATGAAACCGCCCACGCGCATGCGCGAGGCTTTTCATGTCGGCTGGCAACAGGTATGGTCGCGCCATCAAGGCGCATCACAAGCGTTCAGGCAGGTGGCGTGGCCGGTCCCGGCGGCACGGGGCCGCGCAGCAAGGGGCGAAGGCAGACATGGCACGTAGTATCCAATTCAGGCTGGTTCTGACACTCGGCGGCGCGTTGGCGCTGGCCGCATGCGATGGCGCGCAACTGCCCGCCTTCCTGCAATCGGACGGGGACGGCGCGCAAACCGCCGCCAACACCACCTCGCGCACGGTCGAGCGCGATATCGAGGCGCCCGAGGTGTTCCAGGTCACCGACAAGGGGCTGTGGGACGGACGCCCGTCGCTCGGCGGCGTCTGGGTGGCGCACCCGGATGTGAAAGACCCCGAGCGCGTGATCATCCGCAACGAGAGCAACGACAAGTTCGTGATCGGCGTGGTCTACCGGCCCGAGCGCCAGGCGCCGGGCCCGAAATTCCAGGTTTCGTCCGATGCAGCTGCGGCGCTGGACATGCTCGCCGGCCAGCCCGCGAACCTGAAAGTCACCGCGTTGAAGCGCGAAGAGGTGCCGGTGGATGGCGGCGAGACCGCCCCGGCCGGCTCGCTCGCCGCCGCGCCCGCCGTCGCCGCGACGACGCTGGAAGACCCGATCAAGGCCGCCACCGCCGCGCTCGACGCGGCCGAGGGCACCGCCGCCGCCGCACCGGCCAGCGCCGCCGCGGCGCCTGCCGCCAGCGCCAAGCCCAGCTCGTCGCTGAGCAAGCCCTATGTTCAGATCGGCATCTTCTCGGTGCAATCCAACGCCAACAACACCGCCGAGGCGCTGCGTCAGGCCGGGATGGTGCCAACCGTCAAACCCGGCACCCTGAACGCCAAGAAGTTCTGGCGGGTGATCGTCGGCCCGGCGACGACGGCCAACGACCGCGCCGCACTGCTGAAGAAAATCAAGGGGCTCGGCTTCACCGACGCCTATTTCGTGACCAACTGACGGCCCCTGCATACGGCCCGCGCCAGCGGGCCGTCACCGCCGCCACCTGACCTGACCCGGAGGACCCGCCCGCCTCATGCCGTTGCCTGTGTTCACCCGCCTGCCCGCGCTGCTGGCCATCGCGGCGCTCGCCACGCTGATCGCCGCCCTGCCCGCGCGCGCCTTCGACACCACCGCCCGGGCCGCCGTGGTCTATGACATCACCACCAACACCGTGCTGCTGGAAAAAAGCCCCGATGTGCCGCTGCCGCCGGCGTCGATGTCGAAGCTGATGACCGTCAACATGCTGTTCGAGGCGCTGGCCGACGGGCGGGTCACGCTCGACACCCGCTTCGGTGTGTCGGACCGGGCCAAGGCGATGGGCGGCTCGACGATGTTTCTCAACACCTCCGACCGGCCCACGGTGGAGGAGCTGATCCAGGGCATCATCGTCAATTCGGGCAACGATGCCTGCGTGGTGGTGGCCGAGGGGCTGGCCGGCACCGAGGACGCCTTCGCCGCGATGATGACCGAACGCGCCCTGGCGTTGGGAATGAAAACCTCGACCTTTGGCAACGCCTCCGGCTGGCCCGATCCGCACCAGCGCATGTCGGTGCGCGACCTGGCGATCATCGCGGTGCGGCTGATCACAGAGTTCCCACAATACTACCACTATTTCTCGCAGACCGAATATCCGTTCGACGGCCGCGCCCCCGACAACCGTTACAACCGCAACCCGCTGCTCAAGCTCGGGATCGGCGCCGACGGGCTGAAGACCGGACACACCGCCGAGGCGGGCTACGGGATCGTCGGCTCGGCGGTGCAGGGCAAGCGGCGGATCGTGTTCGTGATCTCGGGGCTCGACAGCGAGCAGGCCCGCGCCAGCGAGGCCGAGGCGATCGTCAACTGGGCGTTTCGCCAGTTCGCAATGAAAACCCCGGCTAAAGCCGGCCTGCGCGTGGCCGAGGTGCCGGTGTTTCTCGGCGCCGAACCGAGCGTGGGGCTGGTGCCCGCCGCCGATGTCGAGCTGCTCGTGCCGGTCACGGCCGCGGCCGGGATCGAGGCCGAGATCAGCTGGATCGCCCCGGTCGAAGCGCCGGTGGCCGCCGGCCAGCAGCTCGCCGAAATGCTGATCCGGCGCGACGGAATGTCCGACACGCTGGTGCCGCTGTTTGCCGAAACGGCGGTGGACAAGGCGGGCTTCCTGCCCCGGTTCAAGGCTGCCGCGGTGAAGGCGATCGCATTCGGCCAGGGCCTGATCGCCGATGAGCCGGCCGCCGCGCCCGAGGCCGCACCGGTCGAGGCCGCGCCCGCCAACGCGCTCACCAACTGAGCCCGCATGACCGCGCTGTTCATAACCTTCGAGGGCATCGACGGCTCGGGCAAGTCGACCCAGGCGCGCCTGCTGGCCGAGACGCTGGGCGCCGAGGGCCATGCCGTGCGCGCCACCCGCGAGCCCGGCGGCAGCCCCGGCGCGGAAGAAATCCGCCGCCTCGTGCTCGAGGGCGACCCGGAGCGCTGGTCGGCCGAGACCGAGATCCTGCTGTTCACCGCCGCGCGCCGCGACCACCTCGAGCGGGTGATCGATCCGGCGCTGGCGGCGGGCGAGGTCGTGGTCTGCGACCGCTTCGCGGATTCCACCCGGATGTACCAGGGCCTGCGCGGCCCCGGCCTGCGCGCCATCGTCGACCAGCTTCACGCGCTGATGATCGTGCGCGAACCCGACCTCACCTTCATTATCGACATGGACCCGGGCAAGGGCCACGCCCGCGCCAAGGGCCGCAATGGCAGCGAAGAGCGGTTCGAGGATTTCGGCGCCGGGTTGCAGGAACAGATGCGCGCGGGCTTCCTCGCGCTGGCGCAGGAATTCGCCGATCGCTGCGTGGTGATCGACGGCGACCGCGCCCCCGAGGCGGTGGCCGAAGACGTGGCGCGGATCGCGCGCGCGCGGCTGGGATGAGCGAGGCGCGCCATGGCTGAGCCCGTCGAGCTGCCCGAACCCGACCGGATCGACGGCGCGCCGCATCCGCGCGAAACCCAAGCGCTGGTCGGCCACGACGCCGCCGAAGCCGCCTTTCTCGATGCCTGGAGCGCCGGCCGGCTGCACCACGCCTGGCTGATCACCGGTCCGCAGGGCGTGGGCAAGGCCACGCTGGCCTGGCGCATCGCCCGCTTCCTGCTTGCCACGCCCCCCGCCGGCGGAGGTGGGCTGTTTGGCGAGGCCCCTGCCCCCAGCACGCTCGACATCGACCCCGACCACCCCGTTGCCCGGCGCCTGCGCGCGCTGTCGGAGCCGGGGCTGTTCCTGCTGCGCCGGGGCCCGAACGACAAGGGCGACCGGCTGTCGGGCGATATCCGGGTCAACGAGGTGCGCCGGCTCAAGGCGTTTTTTGGCCTTACTGCGGGCGACGATGGCCGCCGGGTGGTGATCGTCGACGCCGCCGACGAGATGAACACCGCCGCCGCCAACGCGCTGTTGAAGCTGCTCGAAGAGCCGCCCGCCGGCGCGGTGCTGCTGCTGATCAGCCACCAGCCCTCGCGGCTCTTGCCGACGATCCGGAGCCGCTGCCGCGAGCTGCGCCTGTCGCCGCTCGCCGCGCCGGATCTCGCCCGCGCGCTCGACGCCGCGGGCGCCCCCCCGGGCCCCGACGCCGAAGCGCTTGGCGCGCTCGCCGGCGGTTCGGTCGGCGAGGCGCTACAGCTCACCCACCTCAATGGGCTCGCCACCTACACCGAGATCGTGCGCATCTTCGAGCACGCACCGCGCTATGACCGGCCCCGCGCTATTGCGCTGGCCAATTCCACCCCCGGCGCCGCCAATGCGCCCCGGCTCGATCTGGTGATCCGGCTGATCGAGCTGTTCCTCGCCCGCCTCGCCAACACCGGCGCGGGCCGCCCCCCCGCAGTCGAGGCCGCCCCCGGCGAGGCCGCGCTGTTTGCCCGCCTCGCCCCCGGCGCACAGGCCGCCCGTGCCTGGGCCACGTTGCAGCAGGAGCTTTCGGCGCGCGCCACCCATGGCCGGGCGGTGAACCTTGACCCCGCCGCGCTCATCCTCGATATGGTCTTCAGGATCAACGAGACCGCGAGCGCACGGGCCGCATGAGCACCCAGACCCCCGAGATCACCGACAGCCATTGCCACCTCGACTTTCCCGATTTCGACGGAGAGCTGGAGGGCGTGATCGCGCGTGCCGCCGAGGCCGGGGTGACGCGCATGGTCACCATCGCCACGCGCCACGCCACGCTGGCCAAGGCGCGCGCCATCGCCGAGGCCCATGCCGGCGTGTTCTGGGCCGGCGGCATCCATCCGATGCACGTGACCGAGGAAGCGCCGCTCACGGCCGAGGATATCGTGGCGCTGGCGGCGCATCCCAAGTTTGTCGGCATCGGCGAGACCGGGCTCGATTATCACTATACCGGCGAAACCGCCGCCGCGCAGCAGGTGAGCCTGCGCGTGCATATCGAGGCGGCGCGCCGCACCGGGTTGCCGCTGATCATCCACAGCCGCGACGCCGACGACGACATGGCCCGCATCCTCGCCGAAGAGCACCGCGCGGGCGCGTTCTCTTGCGTGATGCATTGCTTTTCGTCCTCGCGCGCGCTGGCCGAGGCCACACTCGATCTCGGTTTCTACCTGTCGATGTCGGGGATCGCCGCCTTCCCGAAATCCACCGAGCTGCGCGAGATCTTCGCGATGGCCCCGGTCGAGCGCATCCTGGTCGAGACCGACAGCCCCTACCTCGCCCCGCCGCCGCATCGCGGCAAGCGCAACGAACCCGCCTTCACCGCCCACACCGCGCGCGTCGGCGCCGAGCTGTTCGCGATGGACTACGCCGATTTCGCCGCCCGGACGCAGGCGAATTTCGACCGTCTGTTCTGGAAGGTCACCGCCGACAAGGCGCACGCCTGATGGCCCGGCTGGACTGCACCATCCTCGGCTGCGGCTCCTCGGGCGGCGTGCCGCGGATCGGCAACCATTGGGGCGAATGCGACCCGGACAACCCGAAAAACACCCGCCGCCGCTGCTCGCTGCTGGTCAGCCGCAGCACGGCGCAGGGCACCACCCGGGTGCTGATCGACACCTCGCCCGACCTGCGCGCGCAACTGCTCGACGCGGGCGTGGGCGAGATCGACGCGGTGCTTTACACCCATGCCCATGCCGACCATGTGCACGGGCTCGACGATCTGCGCCAGGTGGTGTTCAACATCGGCAAGCGCCTGCCGGTCTGGGCCGATGGTGCAACGCAGGACGCGCTGCTTGGCCGGTTCGGCTACGCGTTTTCCCAGCCCGAGGGCTCGTCCTACCCGCCGATCCTCAATCTGCACACGATCAAGGGCGATGTAGTGATCAACGGCGCGGGCGGGGCGATCACCCTCACGCCGTTCGAAGTGGAGCACGGCAGCATCGACGCGCTCGGCTTCCGGATCGGCGATCTCGCCTATCTGCCGGATGTGTCCGATATCCCCGACGCCACCTGGCCGACGCTCGACGGGCTCGACTGCTTCATCATCGACGCGCTGCGCCGAAAACCGCACCCGACCCATGCTCACCTTGCCAAGGCCCTGGAATGGCTTGAAAAATCCGGCGCGCGCCGGGGCGTTCTCACGAATATGCATATTGACCTGGATTACGACGACGTGATGGGCGAGACGCCCGAGCACGTGATCCCGGCCCATGACGGGCTGGTGATCGGCTACGACGTCTGATGTCGGCGCTGATCGAAGTCATCCTGCCGGTCTTTTTGGTGATCGGCTTCGGCTACGGCGCGCATTGGCTGCTCGGGGTGAAATCGGAGCTGTTTGAGCAGCTGATGAAATTCGCCCAGGGCTTCGCCTTCCCGGTGCTGCTGTTTCGCGGCATCTCGCGCCTGCACCTGGGCGACACCTTCGATCCGCTGATGCTCGCCGCCTTCTACATCGGCGTCACCGTGGGCTTTGCCGCCGGGCTGCTCGGCGCGCGCTACCTGTTCCACCGACCCTGGCCCGACAGCGTGGCCGTCGCCTTCGCCACCGCGTTTTCCAACGGCGGATTGCTCGGCCTGCCGATCACCGAGCGCGCCTATGGCGCCGACGCGATTGGCTACAATTTCGCGCTGATCGCGTTCCACGCCCCGTTCGTCTACATGCTCGCGGTCACGGCGATGGAGATCGTGCGCGCCGGCGGGCGCAGCGTCGGCGCGACGATGCTCTCGGTCGCCCGCTCGATGGCGAAAAACCCCTTCGTAATCGGCATCGGCCTTGGCGCGCTGGCCAATGTCACCCACCTGCAAATTCCCGCCCCGGTCGGCGCGGCGGTCGATCTGGTGGCGGATGCCGCGATCCCCTCGGCTCTGTTCGCGCTCGGCGGCGTCCTTGCCGCCTACCGGCCCGAGGGCGATCTGAAGCTCGTCGCCTGGATCGCCGGCGTGTCGCTGATCTTGCACCCCGCCGTGGTCTGGATGCTCGCCCAGGGGTTCAGCCTCGATGTCGGCCCGACCCGCTCGGCGGTGCTGATGGCGGCGATGGCGCCGGGGGTGAACGCCTATGTCTTCGCCAACATGTACGATACCGCCAAGCGCACCGCCGCCACCGGCGTGCTGGCCGGCACGGCGGCCTCGATCGTCACGGTCTGGGGCTGGCTCTGGGTGCTGGGCTGAGGGCCTGCCCTCAGGACATGCCCAGCGCTTCCTTGTACATTTCCAGCACCGCTTCTTCCTCGGCGATATCGTCGCTGTCGCGCTTGCGCAGGGCGATCACCTTGCGCATCACGCGGGTGTCGTAGCCGCGCCCCTTGGCCTCGGCCATCACCTCTTTCTGCTGGTCGGCGATGTCTTTTTTCTCCGCTTCCAGCCGCTCGAACCGTTCGATGAACTGGCGCAGCTCGTCGGCGGTGACGCGGTAGCTCGAGGCGGCCTGCTTGTCGTCTTCCAAAACGTCCATTTCGTCCTCCGGGGGTTGGGGTTGCGCCTTGCTACTAGGCGAGCGGCCCCCCTTCAAGCCCGTTCGCGCGCCGCGCCGGGGCTTGCGCCAGAGCCGCGCGCGCGCTACCCCGCGAGGAACGAAAGGGAAGCTCATGGATTGGCTTATCATCATCGGCGTGATCGTTTCGGGGATCGGCCTTGTCGGGCTGATCGTCTCGGTCCTGCGCGTGGTCCGGGCCAAGCGCGCGCAGCTGTCGGACGATGAGCTGAAACAGGCCGTCGCCCGCGCCATGCCGCTCAACATGGCCGCCTTCGCGCTCTCGGTGCTGGGGCTGATGATGGTGGTGGTGGGCGTACTGCTCGCCTGACCCGGGCCGGCGGCGGCGCTCAGCGGTTCAGGCTGGCGAACCCGCGGCCATTCTTGATCAACTCGTCAAACAGCGGCTGCGGCTGCCACAGCGCGCCGTCGCGGTCCGCCCCCCAATCGCGCAGCCGGGTGCGCAGCGCCAGCAGCCCGCCGAGGTCGGCCGCTTCCATCGGCCCGCCGCGCCAACGCGCAAAGCCGTAGCCCAGCACCATTGTCACGTCGATATCCGACGGGCGCGCGGCGATGCGGTGCGCCACCAGCCCGGCCCCGGCGTTGACCATCGCACCGAGGCAGCGCGCGACGATCTCGTCGGCCGGCACCACGCGCGGGGTGAGCCCCAGGTCGCGCCGCAGCGCGTCGATCAGCTCGGCCACACCGGGGGCCAGCGCATCGGGCCAGGCGGCGTCGCCTTGGGCGCGAAAGCCCCGGCCCACGGCGCGCCCGGTCCAGCCCTGCGCCTGCATCCGCCCGACCAGCGCGCCGGCCCGACCATCGGCCAGGCCGAGCCGGTCGAGCCCGATCCGATCCATCATCTCGAACGGGCCCTCGGCAAAGCCGTAGTCGCGCAAGGCCGCGTCGACCGCGATGGGCGCAGCACCCTCTTCCACCAGCCACCCCGCCGCGTGCCACAGCGCCGCCAGCATCGGCGCCGCGATCCCCGGCGGCCGCCCCGGCAGCACCGGCACCTTGCCGAGCGCATGGGCCAGCGCCACCGCCGTCGCGCCCAGATCGTCGGCCGCATCGGCGCGGCGCAGCACCTCGACCAGCCGGGTATGATGCGCGGGCCGGGAAAACCGCAGCGCCATCACGTCGGCCGGCCGGGTCGAGGCGAGCGCACAGGCCTCGAGCGCCTCGCCGTCGCGGACCGTAGCGCTGGCCAGCACGGTATCCGGCCCGGTCACGGCACCGAGCCGGGCAAAAAGGGCGCGCCGCGCGTCGAGATGATCGCCGTCCAGCGCCTCGATCACCAGATCGCAGGCGGCGAGCGCCTCCGGGTCCGTGGCGGCGGTGAGCCAGGCCAGTTGGGCATCGCGCTTGGCCGCGCCGAGGCGGCCGCGCTCAACCTCGCGCGCCAGCCCGGCCTCGATCCGCGCCTGGGCCGCCGCCAGCGCTGCGCCATCGTCGGCCTGCAGCGTGACTCGCAGCCTGGCCGCGAGGGCCGCGCGCGCGATCTCGCTTGCCAGCCGGCCCGTGCCGACGACACCGATCCGCTCGATCCGGCGCGCGCGCACCGGCGCCAGCGCGGGTTCGCGCGCGGTGCGGCGTTCGGCCAGGAAGATGTGGCGCAGGCCCCGGGCCTGGTCGCTCTCGACCAGATCCTCGAAGCTCACCCGCTCCAGCTCGAGCCCCGCCTCGAATGGCAGCAGCAACGCCGCCTCCACCAGGTCGATGGCCTTGTGCGCGGCGTCGCGGCGATCCTCGGCCAGCGCGGCGCGGCGCGCCTCGACCGTCTCGAGATAGGCTTTCGGATCGCGCATCCCCTCGCGGCGGGCCCGGGTCGGACGCGGGGCGGTGCCCGAGCCGACGAAATTGCGCGCCGAGCCGAAGGCGGCGCGGCCGAGGTTTTTCTGGATCACCTTGTCGATCAGCCCGATCCGCATCGCCCCCTCGGCGCTGATCGGGCGGGCGCTGATCAGCATGTCGAGCGCGGTTTTCGCCCCGACGATGCGCGGCAGGCGCTGGCTCGCCCCGGCCGTGGGCACGGCGCCGAGCGCCACGTCGGGCAAGCCGAGCTGCGCCTCGACATGGGCGAGCCGGTAGTGGCAGGCCAGCGCGAGTTCGAGCCCGCCGCCGAGTGCCGTTCCATGGATCGCGGCGAGCACCGGTTTGGGGCAATCCTCGATCGCGCGGCACACCTCGCCCAGCGTCGGCGCCTCGATCCGGGCCTGGAAATCGCGCAGATCGGCCCCGGCGGGAAAGGTTCGGCCCTCGGCCTGGATCACCACCGCGCCCACATCCGGATCGCCGAGCGCCGCCTCGAGCGCGCCGAGAAGCCCGGCGCGCACCGGATGCGACAATGCATTGATCGGCGGGTTGTCGACGGTGATAAGCGCCACACCTTCGCGAACCCTGTAACCGACGACGTCACTCATGCCCAACCCTACCCCGGCGCCGCCGCATGCGATCGCGCTGCGCGGGGCCTTGAGACGATTTCGACAAGTCTAGGTAAATCGACGAAAACCGCAATGTTTCTTTACATTTGGGCACGAAACTGGGGTGCGTCAGACGGGCATATTGTCAAAAGTGTCGTCGGCATCGTCATCCGACAGATCTTCCTCGAACTGCTTGAGGTCGGCGGGAACCGGCAAGCCCAGCGCGCGCAGCTCGGAAATCTTCTCGCGCAGCTGCTCCTGCAACACGTGCCGGTCGTCGGGCGCGCGCGCGATTTCCTCCATCAGCATCGCGATGGCCGCCTTGATGTCTTCGAATGCCATCTCGTCCTCCTTTGCGGCCCGCGCGGCCCGGACGCCTAGCTCCGCTTGTCGGCGCAGGCGTGGCAAAACGGCGTGTAGGGCACGACATCGAGCCGTTCTTCGGAGATCTCGTCGCCGCAGCTCACGCAAAAGCCAAACTCGCCGTCATCCGCGCGCACCAGCGCCGCCTTGATCTTGGCAATTTCAGCCTGACCGGACGAACCCATGCGTTCAAGCACCTCGTCGCCTTCGCGCTCCGTCGCAAGCTCTTCCCAGTCACGCGACTGGTGGCTGTCGAGCGTTTCGTCGATCTCCTGCAGCCGCTCCTGCAGCTCGGCCAGCCGGGCCTCCAGAATGGCGCGGTATTTCGCAGTGTCGACCATGAAGTATCTCCCAGATTGCACCGTATCGTGCCCATGTGCGCGTCGGCCGCGCTTTGACACAAATCAAGCCGCTCGCGGGTGGTTTTTCAACGGCGGCCATCGTTTACGTCCCCATCTCCGAGAACGAGCCCAGATCGGCCAGCCCGGCTGCATCGGGCAGATCCGCAAGCCCGGCGAAATCGGTATCGCCAAGCGCCGCGAGGCCGCCCGCGCCGGGACCACTGTCGTCGATGCCGCCCATCGGCGCAAGGGGCTCTGCGCCGTCGAGGCCATCAAGGCCGCCCAGCCCATCCAGCCCGCGATCCGTGCCCCTTCCCGCTTGCCCCATGTCAGGTGGGGCGATCTGCAACGCCGGCCCGGGCGCCGCATATCCGGACTGGCCTGCCGCGTGGCTGCCGGCGCCGTCGCCATCGGCGAGGATGCGCACCGCCCGATGGCCCTCGGCCTGCCCCAGCCGCCCGCGCGCCACGACCCGGCGGCTCATGTCCTCGATTTCGACCGCGTTGAGCGCGTCGTCCGGCAGCCGTATGGTCATCCCGACCGCGAGCCGGGTCACTTCCGCCAGCGTCATCTCGCATCGCGCCAGCGTTGCGGCGAGCACGGCCTCGGTCGCCAGCACCTGTACGCGCAGCGCCTCGGTGAAGGCGGCGCCATCGCCCCCGCCGCGCGCGCCCTGCCCCGGTGGATCGAACGGCAGCACGAGCTGGATCTGCCCCGCCTTCGCGCCATGGCCGAAATCGACCGACAGCGACAGCACCCGGTAGGCCACGTCATCCAGCGTCATCGAAACAGAGCGCGCCTCGGACAATGCCATCGCGTAGCGAAAGCCGGCAAACGCGGGAGCAATCGCCTGCTCGGCGCCGACCAGCTGGGCCTCGACCAGCTCCAGCACCCGGTCGATGAAATCGGCGCACATGATCGCATCAGTCCGGGTTGGGGCGCGCGGCTCGGCGGCGCGCGGCACCACCCGGCCGGTGGTCTGCATCTCGATCAACGCGGCCACGGTCTGCGGATCGAGGATCATCAGGCCAAAGCGCCCCTCCGGCCCCTCGACCAGCCCGATCAGCGGAAATTCCGGCAGGCCCTCGACCACGCGCTCCCGCGTGGCGCGGGCCTCTTCGACATTGCCCGCCACCGCCACCAGCATGGCCACGTCCTGCGCCGCCTGCGCCAGGCCCGCGCGCAGGGCGCGCGCCGGCGTGAGCTGGCCGATCTCGGGCGGGGGCCGCCCGGCCCCGGCCTTGCGGCGCATTGCGCTTGGCGCGACGTTGGTGCTCATTCTCCTGGCCACCCGGGGCTTTTCATTTCCCAAGGTGTCGCAGGTCAAGGTTTACAAATGATTGAAACCGGGCGGAAAACCGCAGGGCCGCCCGCTGTGCCCGTCACCCGCCCAGCGGCGGCAGCGTCACCCGGAAGGCCGCGCCGCCCTGCCCCGGCAGGTAGGTGATCGCGCCACCGAGACGCGCCATGATCTCGCGGCTGATCGCCAGCCCCAGCCCGGCCCCGCCGGCTTTCTGCTGGTCCGACAGGCGTGAGAATTTCTCGAAGATCACCGACTGGCTGTCTTCTGGAATCCCCGCGCCGTTGTCGACGAAATCCACCACCAGCCGCCTGTCCTGGCGCGTCACCCAGATCGTCAGACGGGGCGCAGAGGCATCGCAATACTTGCGGGCATTGGCGATCAGGTTGATGAACACCTGCGCCAGCCGGTCGGTGTCGGTCTCGATCTCGACCTGCTCGCGGGTGCTGTCGCGGCGGATCTCCAGCCCGCGCGCCTCGCCGCTGTCGCCCGCCGCCGCCAGCGCCCGGTCGATCACCCGGCCCAGCGTCTCGCGCTGGATGTTAAGCGAGACCTGCCCGGCTTCCAGCACAGAAAGGTCGAGCAGATCGTCGAGCAACCGGGTGAGCCGGATCGCCTCGTCCTGGATGATGCCCGCGTAGCGCCCCTGCGCCGTGGCATCGAGCGGGCCGTCGCGCAGGATCTCGGAAAACGCCCGAATCGAGGTCATCGGCGTGCGCAGCTCGTGGCTGATCTGGCTCAGGAAGGCGTCTTTCTGGATCGACAGCTGGGTGAGCTTCTCGTTCGCCTCGCGCAGCTGGCGCGCGGTGCGGCTCAGCTCTTCGGACTTGGCTTCGAGCTGCGAGGAATATTCCAGCATCTGCTGGGTCTCGTCGGCCACCGCCATCAGGTCTTCGACCGAAACCGCCGCGCCGCCGACGATCTGGCCCACCATCGCATGCGCCGTCGCCGCCCCGACCGAGCCCGACAGCTCGCGCTCGAGCCGTTCAAGAAACTCGGGCGTGGTATCGGGCAGATACCCCGATTTGCCCTGCGCCGCCGCCTCGGCGCGAAACAGCGCCTGCGCCTCGGCCGAGCCCATGATCCGCTGCGCCATGATCATCAGGTCTTCCGCCTCGGCGGCGCCGCGCGCCCAGCCTTGGGCCGAGCGCGAATGCTCGAACACGTTGACGAATTGCGCGCCTTGCAGCCGCTCCAGCGGCGAGGGGAAAGAGGCGAGCGAAAAGGCGAAGAAAAGCAGCGTGTTGAACAGCATCGACCAGATCAGCGCATGGACCACCGGATCGAGCCCCTCAATCCCGAAAAACGCCTGCGGGCGCAGCCAGCCAAGCCCCCAAGGGCCCTGCGCCATGGTCTCGGGCGAAAACACACCGGCACCGAACGAGGGCAGGAACAGCGCATAGGCCCAGATCGCGAAGCCCACGAGCAGCCCCGCCGCCGCGCCCGAGCGCGTGGCGCCGCGCCAGAACAACCCGCCGAGCAGCGCCGGCAGCACCTGGGCGATGCCGGTGAACGAGATCAGGCCGATCGCCGCCAGCGCCGCGCCGCCGCCAGAGAGGCGGAAGTAGAGATAGCCAAACCCCAGCACCACGCCGATCGAGACGCGCCGCGCGATCAGCACCACCTTGCGCACGTCGCCCGACATCGCCGCCCCGCCCTGGCGCATCGACAGCCAGATCGGCATCACGATGTGGTTCGACACCATGGTGGAAAGCGCGATGGCGGCGACGATGACCATCGAGGTGGCCGAGGAAAAGCCGCCGAGAAAAGAGAGCATCGCCAGCCCGTCGCGCCCCTCGGCGAGCGGCACGGTGAGCACGAACAGATCGGGGTTGGCGCCCTCGGGCAGCCGGGCGAGGCCCACCGCCGCAATCGGGATCACGAAGAGCGACATCAGGAACAGGTAGAGCGGAAAGGCCCAGGAGGCCGTGGCAAGCTGCTTTTCGTCGACGTTTTCGACCACCAGCACCTGGAACATCCGTGGCAGGGTGAGGAAGGCGGCGGCCGACAGGAAGGTGAGCGACGCCCAGCGCCCGCCGTTGATCTGCCAGTCGGAAATCGGCGAGGCGTCGATGATCGCCGCCACCTCGCGCGGCCCCCCGGCAATGCCCCAGACCACGAACACGCCCACCGCGAGCAGCGCCACCAGCTTCACCACCGCCTCGACGGCGATCGCGGTGACCACGCCGTGGTGGCGCTCGTTCACATCAAGGTTCCGGGTGCCGAACATCACCGTGAACACCGCGAGCCCAGCGGCCACCCAGAGCGCGGTGGCGGGCGCGCCGCCGGCCGCCAGCCCATGCGCCTCCTCGGCCGAGAATACTGCCAGCGACAGCGTGACCGATTGCAGCTGGAGCGCGATATAGGGCGTGGTGCCGACCACGGCGAGCGCGGTGACGATCACCCCGAGCAGGTTCGACTTGCCGTAGCGCGAGGAAATCAGGTCGGCGACCGAGGTGATCCGCTGCGCCCGGCCGATCCGCACCAGCTTGCGCAGCACCCACCACCAGCCGACCATCACCAGCGTCGGCCCGAGGTAGATGGTGACGAACTCCAGCCCCGAGCGCGCGGCGTAGCCGACCGCGCCGTAGAAGGTCCAGGCGGTGCAGTAGATCGACAGGCTGAGCGTGTAGACGATCGGCGCGCGCAGCCAGGCGCCGCGCCCGGCGCGCGCCCATTTGTCGGCGCCGAAGGCCACGGCGAACAGGAAGGCGACGTAGACGAGGCTGACGGCGATGAGCAGGTTCGAGGTCATCGCCCGTCGATCTCCGCCTCCGGGGGCGCCTCGGCCGCGTTGGCATCGGGCTCCAGCGGATCAGAGGCCACGCCGCCCGGTGCGCGCGCCAGCAGCCGCACCAGGGCGGCGGCGACGACGATCAGCCCGAGCCAGACGGCGAAGATGAACATCCCCCCCGCCGCCGTGCCCCGCCCGGCCACGCCGCCGCCGAGCAGCGGCACCAGAAACAGCACCAGCCCGACCACCGGCACGACGCGCATCGCGTCGATCAGCCGGCGGCGGCGGTAGGTCTGGCGTTCGAGAAAGATCGGCTCGCGCGGTGCGGCCATGGTCAGCCCGCAATCTCGGCCAGCGCGGCGATCAGCTCGGCGTTGGCGAAGGGCTTGGTCATGAAACGGGTCACGCCCAGCGCGGCGGCAAGGTCGCGGTCTTTCTTCTGGCCGCGCGCGGTGAGCATGAGCACCGCCAGATCGGCGAAGTCGGGATCGGCGCGCAGGGCCTTGAGGATCTCGTAGCCCGATTGCCCCGGCAGCATCACGTCGAGCAGCACCGCGTCGGGCCGGGCTTTGCGGATGGTGTCGACGGCGGTCTCGCCATTGGCGCAGGTGGTCACCTCCCAGCCCTCGCGGCCAAGGATAAAACTGATCGCCTCGATGATGTTCGGCTCGTCTTCGACGAGGACAATGCGTTTGCCCATCCGCTCCCCTCAGCCCCGCCCCAGGGGCCGTTCCGCCCAACTATCACCAATGCGCGCGCGCGTGTCAAAGACTGCGCGGGGCAGCCTGGTGCGCCACGGCCGGTCAGCCCCGCCCCGCCGCGCCGGCGGCCTCGCCGAGGATCGACGGCTCGCGCCGCGCCGGGCAGGCATCGCGCGGGCAGATCCGGCAGGAGGTGCCGGCCAGGACCACCGGGCCAAGGTCAGTGGCATCGTCGGCGGCCGGTTCGATCAGCATCGTCGCCTCGTGCACCGGCGGCGCCCCGAAGCCCGCCCCCGGCACCGGCACCGAAACCGCCCGGCACAGAAACCGGCGCGGCATCCGCCCGGGCATCTCGACCAGCGCCGAGACCGGCTGGGCCGGCCGGGTGAGCGCCTGGAACAGCGGCCACATCGCGCAGGCCGCGCCGAACCGGGGCAGTGCGAAACCCTCGATGGCTTTGCGTAAAGTCAGCGTGCCGGTGCCGTCGCAGGTGACCAGCCCGACCGACGCGCCGCCCAGGCTCGCGAGCCGGCGCAGCACCGCGTCGAGCCCGGCGCCAAAGCCCGCCGCGATCCGCGCCGGGTCGCCATCGGCGGCGATGCGCGAGGCCTCGAACGCGCCGGCGGGCATCGCGCGGGCATCGTCGCGGTAGCGGTAGAGCATCGCCCGCGCCAGTCCGGCGGCGCCGGTGTCGACCAGCTCCGGCGTGCCCCGCACCAGCGCCTCGATCTCGGCCTCGCCGGCGCGCGGGGCCTCGAGCGCGGCGAAATGGTAGCCCGCCCGCGCCACGAACGCGCCAAGCTCGTCGACCGGCGACAGCGGCGTTTCGGCCACCTCGCCGCCGGCATCGAGCCAGGCCACCAGCCCCTCGGCGCTTTCGCTGAGCCGCCGGCTCTCTTCGCCGACGTTGCGCAGGAAACGGGCGCGCCAGTCGGCGTCGAGGTCGGGCTCGGCGAGGATCGCGGCGGCGGAGCGGATCGCCGTCACCGCCGAGACCACCTCGTGCAGCGAGGCGGCGAGGTGCGGATCGTGTGCCAGCCGGTCCGACAGCGTCTCGACCAGGCGCTCCAATTCGTCGATCCGGCGCGCCTGCGCCGCCACCACCCCGGCCCAGCCGGGAAAGCGCCCGGCGAAGTCCTCGGCCCGGTCGCGCTCGGGCCCGGCGGCCTCGTGGCGCGCGCCCGCCGCGCGCAGCTCGTCGACCAGCGCATCCTCGGCGCCCTCGGTCAGCTGGGTCGGCTCGACCCCCAGCGCGCGGGCGAGATCGACCAGCAGCTTGCCGCCGATTCTGCGCTTGTTGTGCTCGATCAGGTTGAGGTAGGCGGGCGAAATGCCCACGCCGCGGGCAAGATCGGCCTGCCGGGTGCCATCGGCCAGGCGGCGCTCGCGGATGCGCGAGCCGGTCAACCGGGTGGGAAGCATCGGCAAAACCCTTTCAATTCCAGCCGCTTTCTGCACCTGCGAGAAAAGTATTTTACATCTCTACCGCAGGTCTTGTTGATTAGTTTACAAAAAAATCGTTACGAGAAAAGGATTTGTTGCGCAATTTTCTAACACAACGCCATAATGCGAAAGCTCTGTAAAAGGGCCAACGCGGTGCGAGGAGGCACCGCGAATCACCTAACGGGAGGATTTACATGTCCAAAACGAACATCACCCGTCGCGGTCTGATGAAGACCGGCGCCGCCACCGGTGCCGGTCTCGCGCTGCCGACGATCTTCACCTCGGGCGCCGCGGCCTTCACCAACGAGCCGACCGGCGACTCGGTGACCTTCGGCTTCAACGTGCCCCAGACCGGCCCCTACGCCGAAGAAGGCCTTGACGAGTTGCGCGCCTTCGAGCTCGCCGTCGAGCACCTGAACGGCGAAGGCGACGGCGGCATGCTGAACACCTTCTCGTCGAAGGCCCTGCAGGGCGGCGGCGTGCTGGGCAAGAAGGTCGCCTACGTCACCGGCGACACCCAGACCAAGTCGGACGCCGCGCGCGCCTCGGCCAAGTCGATGATCGAAAAAGACGGCGTGACCATGATCTCGGGCGGTTCGTCGTCCGGCGTGGCCGTGGCGGTCCAGGGCCTGGCCCAGGAAGCCGGCATCATCTTCATGGCGGCGCTGACCCACTCCAACGACACCACCGGCAAGGACCGCAAGAAGAACGGCTTCCGCCACTTCTTCAACGCCTACATGTCGGGCGCCGCGCTGGCGCCGGTGCTCAAGAACGCCTATGGCGCCGACCGTCGCGCCTATCACCTGACCGCCGACTACACCTGGGGCTGGACCCAGCAGGAATCGATCGCCGCTTCGACCGAGGCGATCGGCTGGGAAACCGTCAACAACGTGATGACCCCGGTTGGCGCCGGTGACTTCTCGGCCTACATCGCACCGGTTCTGAACTCGGGCGCCGATGTGCTGGTGCTGAACCACTACGGTGGCGACATGGTCAACTCGCTGACCCAGGCGATCCAGTTCGGCCTGAAAGACAAGCAGGTCAACGGCAAGAACTTCGAGATCGTCGTGCCGCTCTACTCCGAGCTGATGGCCGCCGGTGCCGGCGAGAACATCAAGGGCGTCTACGGCTCGATGAACTGGAACTGGCAGCTGCAGGACGAGGGCACCAAAGCTTTCGTGCAGTCGTTCGGTCAGAAGTACGGCCGTCCGCCCTCGAACGCGGCGCAGACCTCCTACGCCCAGACCCTGCTCTACGCCGACGCCGTGTCGCGCGCCGGGTCGTTCAACCCCTGCGCCGTGGCCGAAGCCCTCGAAGGCTACGAGTTCGACGGCCTGGGCAACGGCCCGACCCTGTACCGCGCCGAAGACCACCAGTGCTTCAAGGACGTGCTGGTCATGAAGGGCGCCGACAACCCGACCACCGAGTACGACACGCTCGAGATCGTGGAAGTCACGCCGGTGGCGCAGGTCACCTATGCGCCGGATCACCCGATGTTCGGCGGCGCCGAAGCCTCGCTGGGCGAGTGCAACGACGGCGCGTAAGCCTCTGATCTGACACAAGACCACAGGGCGGGGGAAACCCCCGCCCTGTGTGCAACCCGGCCATCAGAGCCGGTTTTCCCAACACATCCAGGGTGGGGACAATGGACGCAATCATTCTTCAGATTCTCAACGGGCTCGACAAGGGCTCGGCCTATGCGCTGATCGCGCTCGGCCTGACGCTGATCTTCGGCACGCTCGGCGTGGTCAACTTCGCGCACGGCGCGCTGTTCATGATCGGTGCCTTCGTCGCAGTGTCGATCCAGCGCCTGCTGGGCGCGTCGTTCGAGCAGATCGACGCGACCAAGACCGACTTTCTCGGCAACCCGCTGAAAGTCAGCGTGCCCTATGCCGAAAGCTGGTTCGGCCCCGAGATGGGCGCCGCGATCATCGACTGGTCGGTGCCGTTCGCGATCCTGTTCGCGATCCCGATCATGCTGCTCGTCGGCTTCGTGATGGAGCGCGGGCTGATCAAACATTTCTACAAGCGTCCCCACGCCGACCAGATCCTCGTCACCTTCGGCCTCGCCATCGTGATGCAGGAGCTGATCAAGCATTTCTTCGGCGCCAACCCGATCCAGACCCCGGCCCCCGATGCTTTCACCGGCTCGTTCGACTTCGGCCAGCTGATCGGCTTTGACCCGAACGTGATCATCTATCCCTACTGGCGGCTGGTCTACTTCCTGTTCGCCGCGATCGTGATCGGTGGGGTGTTCGCCTTCCTGCGGTTCACCACCTTCGGCATGGTGGTGCGCGCCGGCATGGCCGACCGCGAAACCGTGGGCCTGCTCGGCATCAACATCGACAAGCGCTTCACCATCATGTTCGGCATCGCCGCCGCGGTCGCCGGGATCGCCGGCGTGATGTACGCGCCGATCCTCAGCCCAAACTATCACATGGGCATGGACTTCCTGGTGCTGAGCTTCGTCGTCGTCGTGGTCGGCGGCATGGGCAGCCTGCCCGGCGCCGTGCTCGCGGGCTTCCTGCTCGGCATCCTGCAAAGCTTCGCCTCGATGAACGAGATCAAGTCGATCATCCCCGGCATCGACCAGGTGATCATCTACGTCGTCGCAATCATCATTCTGCTGACCCGTCCGCGGGGCCTGATGGGCCGTGCCGGCGTGATGGAGGAGTAAGGGCCCATGAAATTCCTCGGCCTGTCCGCAAGAGACACCCGCTTCCTGATCATCGTCACCCTCCTCACGCTGGCGACGCCGATCCTTCTGCAACCCTTCCCCGAAGGTTCGGGGCTGGCGACCTTCAACGCCGGCTACCCCGACCTGATGCAGCGGATCGCGATCTTCGGCATCTTCGCCATCGGTTTCAACATCCTGTTCGGCCTCACCGGCTACCTCTCGTTCGGCCACGCCGCCTTTCTCGGCATCGGCTCCTACACCGTGGTCTGGATGTACAAGCTGCTCGATTACAACGTGATCTGGGGCCTGCCGCTGGCGGTGGTGATGTCGGGCCTGTTCGCGCTGCTGATCGGCTACATCTCGCTGCGCCGCTCGGGGATCTACTTCTCGATCCTCACCCTGGCCTTCGCGCAGATGTCCTATAACCTCGCCTACTCGGTGCTCACGCCGATCACCAACGGCGAGACCGGCCTGCAGGTCTACCCCTCCGACGCCCAGGTGCTGCTCGGCGCCACCGAGCCGACTTCGCCACACCTGTTCGGCATCGTCATGCGCGACAACTTCTGGCAGCCGAAAATCGGCGGCTGGGAATTCACCTTCAACAACGGCTTCTACTTCACCGCCTTCGTCGCGATCGTGCTGTTCTATATCAGCTTGCGGATCTTCCGCTCGCCGTTCGGGCTGATGCTGCGTGCGATCAAGACCAACCAGACCCGGCTGAACTACACCGGCATCAACGCCCGCCCCTACACCCTCGCGGCCTTCGTGATCTCGGGCATGTATGCCGGCCTCGCTGGCGGATTGATGGCGGCGATGGACCCGCTGGCGGGCGCCGAGCGGATGCAGTGGACCGCCTCGGGCGAGGTGGTGCTGATGGTGATCCTCGGCGGCGCCGGCACCCTGATGGGCCCGGTTCTGGGCGCGGGCTTCATCAAGTATCTCGAAAACATCTTTTCGAAGATCAACGATTCCGTGCTGCGCGGCTGGTTCGACTGGATGCCCGACGGGCTTGAGGATTTCGTGATCGGCGTGAGCCACTTCTTCGTCGGCAAATCCTGGCACCTCACCTCGGGCCTGATGTTCATGCTGGTGGTGATCTTCCTGCCCGGCGGCCTGGTCGAAGGCGGATCGCGGATCAAGCACCTGATCCTGCGCGACCGCAAGAAAGCCACCGGCCCCGACCCGGAGCACCACCCCGCGCCCGTGCCCCACGTGGCCGAGAAAGAGGAGTTCTGATCCATGGGAATTCTTGAAGTCAAAGGCGTGGGCAAACGGTTCGGCGGCCTCCAGGCGCTGTCGGACGTGAACCTCTCGGTGCAGGAAAACTCCGTGCACGCGATCATCGGCCCGAACGGCGCCGGCAAGTCGACGCTGCTCAACTGCTTCGTCGGCAAGCTGATCCCCGACACCGGATCGGTGATGTTCAACGGCCAGTCGGTGCTGGGGCGCAAGCCGCACGAGATCAACCAGATGGGGATCAGCCGGGTGTTCCAGACCCCGGAGATCTTCGGCGACCTCACGGTGATGGAAAACGTGATGATCTCGTGTTTCGCCAAGCGCGACGGCAGCTTCCGCCTGCACCCGTTCGTGACCGTCTCGCATGAGGTCGACATCGTCGAACAGGCCGAACAGATGCTGATCGACGTGAACATGATCGACAAGCGCGAGATGCACGCCGCCTCGATGAGCCGGGGCGACAAGCGCCGGCTTGAGATGGCGATGTGCCTGGCGCAGGAGCCGAAACTGTTGCTGCTCGACGAGCCCACCGCCGGCATGGCGCGGGCCGACACCAACAACACCATCGACCTCTTGAAGCAGATCAAGGCACAGCGCGACATCACCATGGCGATCATCGAACACGACATGCACGTGGTGTTCTCGCTCGCCGACCGGATCACCGTTCTGGCCCAGGGCACGCCGCTGGTCGAGGACACGCCCGAGAACATCAAGGGCCATCCGAAGGTGAAAGAAGCCTACCTGGGCGAAAGCGCGTAAAGGAAGCGAGACATGGCAGACGAAAAACTGATCGGCGATGCCGCGGCATTCGAAAAGCCCGACTTCTCCAAGCACGCCAACCACGCGGCCACCGCGCCGGCGTTCTTCTCGGCCTGGGATATTCACGCCTATTACGGCGAGAGCTACATCGTCCAGGGCGTGAGCTTCAATATCCATGAGGGCGAGATCCTCGCGCTCTTGGGGCGCAACGGCGCCGGCAAGACCTCGACGCTGCGCGCCATTTCCCGCACCGGCAGCCCGCTGGTGACACATGGCGAAATCTGGCTCGACCACCAGCCGCTGCACAAGATGAAGAGCTACGAGGCGGCGCAGAACGGCCTGGCGCTGGTGCCCGAAGACCGGCGCATCATCCAGGGCCTCACGGTCGAAGAAAACCTGCAGCTCGCGCAGATCGCCGAGCCGATCGGCTGGTCGCTGGAGCGGGTCTACGAGCTGTTCCCCCGCCTCGGCGAGCGGCGCAAGCAGGAGGGCACCACCCTGTCGGGCGGCGAACAGCAGATGCTGGCGATCGCGCGCGCGCTGGTGCGCGACATCAAGCTGCTCCTGCTCGACGAGCCTTACGAAGGCCTCGCGCCGGTGATCGTCGACGAGATCGAGAAAACCCTGAACATCATCAAGGCGCAGGGCATCACCACCGTGCTGGTGGAGCAGAACGCACTGCGCGCGCTGAAACTCGCCGACCGGGCGGTGATCCTCGATACCGGCACCGTCGTGTTCGACGGGACGGCGCAGGAGGTGCTCGAGAACGAGACGCTGCGGCACGAATACTTGGCGATCTGACGTCCGATCTGATCTAGATCATCGCCGTTCTCGCCCATTGTGTCATGTAGCCGTCATCCCGCGCGCCAGGCGAAATGCGGACGGCGCGGAACAAAACCCGCCCGGGAGGGGCGGGCCCAGGAGGAAAGTATGACCGAAGTAAAAATCCACGCCCCCTCGCCCGAATTCGTCAAGCACGCGCATATTGATGCCGCCAAGTACGACGAAATGTATGCCCGGTCGGTGAACGACCCTGACGGGTTCTGGGGCGAGGCCGCCGAGCGGCTGACCTGGGTGAAGAAACCGACGATCATCAAGAACAGCACGTTCGAATACCCCGACGTGTCGATCAAATGGTTCGAAGACGGCGAGCTGAACGTCTCGGCGAACTGCGTCGACCGGCACCTTGAGACCCGCGGCGACCAGGTGGCGATCATCTGGGAAGCGGACGATCCAAACCTGACCAAGCACATCACCTACAAGGAATTGTCGGCGAACGTGAACAAGTTCGCCAACATCTACAAGAAGCTCGGCCTCAAGAAGGGCGACCGGGTGGTGCTTTACATGCCGATGATCCCCGAGGCGGCCTATGCCATGCTCGCCTGCACGCGGATCGGCGCGATCCATTCGATCGTGTTCGCCGGCTTCTCGCCCGAAGCGCTCGCCAGCCGGGTCAAGGACAGCGACGCCGCACTGATCGTCACCGCCGACGAGGCGCCGCGCGGGGGCCGCAACACGCCGCTCAAGACCAACGTCGACAAGGCCCGCGATATCTGCGGCAACGTGCAGACGCTGGTGGTCGAGCGCACCGGTGGCGACGTGCCGATGACAGCGGGCATCGACCACGGCTACACCGCATTGTTCAACGAAGCCTCCGATGTCTGCGACTACGAGGTGATGAACGCCGAAGACCCGCTGTTCATCCTCTACACCTCCGGCTCGACCGGCACCCCGAAGGGCGTGCTGCACACCACCGGCGGCTATCTGCTCTACGCGTCGATGACGCATGAGTACGTGTTCGACTATCATGACGGCGACGTGTTCTGGTGCACCGCCGACGTTGGCTGGGTCACCGGCCACAGCTACATCGTCTATGGCCCGCTCGCCAACGGCGCAACCACGCTGATGTTCGAGGGCGTGCCCACCTACCCCGACGTGAGCCGGTTCTGGCAGGTGATCGAGAAGCACAAGGTGAACCAGTTCTACACCGCGCCCACTGCGATCCGCGCGCTGATGCGCCATGGCAGCGAGCCGGTGGAGCGCTGCGATCTGTCGTCGCTGAAGCTGCTCGGGTCGGTCGGCGAGCCGATCAACCCCGAGGCCTGGGAGTGGTACAACGAGGTGGTCGGCAAGGGTACACGCCCGATCGTCGATACCTGGTGGCAGACCGAGACCGGCGGCCACATGCTGACCACCCTGCCCGGCGCCCATCCGGGCAAGCCCGGCGCGGCCTGCAAACCGTTCTTCGGCGTGCAGCCGGTGGTGCTTGATCCGGCCACCTCGGAAATCCTCGAGGGCGAATGCGAGGGCGTGCTGTGCTTCAAGGACAGCTGGCCCGGCTCGATGCGCTCGGTGTTCCGCAACCACGACCGCTTCGTGAAAACCTACTTCGCCGACTACAAGGGCTACTACTTCTCCGGCGACGGCTGCCGGCGTGACGCCGACGGCGATTACTGGATCACCGGCCGGGTCGACGACGTGATCAACGTCTCGGGCCACCGCATGGGCACCGCCGAGATCGAAAGCGCGCTGGTGGCCTATCCGAAGGTGGCCGAGGCCGCCGTGGTGGGCTTCCCGCACGCGCTGAAGGGCCAGGGCATCTACTGCTACGTGACGCTGATCGAGGGCTACGACTACACCGACGAGCTGCGCGACGAGCTGGTGGCCTGGGTGCGCAAGGAGATCGGCCCGATCGCCAAGCCCGATTTCATCCAGTGGGCCCCCGGCCTGCCGAAAACCCGCTCGGGCAAGATCATGCGCCGGATCCTGCGCAAGATCGCCGAGAACGATTTCGGCGCGCTCGGCGACACCTCGACGCTGGCCGACCCGGGCGTGGTCGACGAGCTGATCGACAACCGCATGAACACGTAGTCCTGAAAGGGGTTACGGGAGGAGAGGCGGTCGGGGGAAACCCCGGCCGTTTCCGTTTCCGGCCGCTCAGCTCGGCCCCCAGATCGCTTCGAACTGGCTCATCAGCTCCGGGCAGGAAATCCGCAGGAGGATTTCGCGCGTGGCCTCTCCCTTGGCGCCGTAGCTCCAGGCCAGGTGATCGACGTGGTAATCCCCCATGTCGCCGGCCCAAACCCCGTCTTCGTCATAGCTCCAGTCGAAGAAGCCCATGAACACGTTGGGCGGCCGGTTCGACAAGAGCTGGCGGATATCGCCGAGCGCCTCCGCCACCGCCGGGATCGCCCGCTGCGCCTCCAGCGCCGAGAGGTCTACGTATGAATAATGGTGGTCGCCAAAGGCGAAGTGCAGATCCTCGTCCGTCACCCGGCCGGGGCCGGCGGCCGAGGTCGTGGTGATCGTGTAGGTGCCCGCGCGCGGGCGCAGGTCTGTCACCAGCCGGTAGACCCGGTTGCGCATATCCACCGCCAGGGACACCCGCGCCGTGCCAGCGCCAGAGCCCTCGGAGGTGGAGACCACCCCCATGATCTCGAGCGGATCGGAGTAGCTGTCCCACCGGAACCGGTGCACGAAGCCCGCACCCCGGTTGGTGGGGTGAAACCGGATCTGTTCCGAGACGTGGAATTGTCCACCCTCTGCCAGGGGAATGGCGCTTTGCGCCTCCCAGGTCACGATGCCCGCGTAGCACCGCGGGGGCACCAGGCGGAACCCGGGGCGGCCAAAGAAGTTGCTCACCGGTCGCCCACCCGGCGGGGCGATCCGCCAGTCGCCCGGACCGTAGAGATTGGCGCGCCGCGCCGCGCGCTCCTGCGCCTCGATCATTGCTTCCTCGGCCAGGTTCTCCTTGCGCGCCGCTTCCATTTCGGCGTCGAGCGCGGTGTCGTCAGCCGCCAAACCCGACGCCTCCTCGGCGCAAGCGGGCACGGCGGTCACCGCAAGGCACAACAGCACTGCCGCCGCGAGCGTGGAAAATGGTTTCATCGGCATGTTCAAGCTCCGTCTGCGTGCTCGAGCCCCTGCCTCTGTGACGAGCCTAGCGCCGGGGCCCGGCCCGGCGCAACACCTGTTTATCCTGAACTCACTTCTCGCGGGCCGCCAGCATCAGCTCGACCCGTTTCAGCTCGCGGATCACCCGGTCCGTTTGCATCTCGGTGAACAGGTAGAGCTTGAGCATCCCCACGACGATCATACTGAGCACCGCGCCAAGGCCCCATTTCAGCGCCACCAGCAGATCCGTGGCGGTGAAGGCTTCCCAGGCGGTCCAGAAAAACAGCCCGGCAAACACCGCGATGTAGAGGTAACTCACCCATTTCACCCAGGCATTGTGGCCCGAGAGCTGGGCGGCGAGCTCGGCAAACACACCGCGCTCGCCGGTTTCGGCCATGATCGCGCGGTCTTCCTCCGACAGCGCCTCGGCGATCATCTGGTCAAGCTTGTCCATTTTCCTGTCCTTCCAATAGGGCGCGCAGCTTTGCACGCGCATGCATGAGCCTCGTTTTGACCGTGCCCACCGGCACGTCGAGCGCGGTGGCCACCTCCGACACGGAAAGGTCTTCGAGGTAGAACAACGCCACCGTCGCGGCCTGAGCCGGCGGCAGCGCGGCAATGGCGGCGCGCACGCGGGCGGCGTCCACCTCGCCCGGCCCCGCCTCCGCCACCGAAGGGTCGGCCTCGGCCTTCACCGCGTCGGCCAGGCGGCGGCCATGCTGGCGACGGCGGATTTCGCGCGCCACCCGCCGGGTGACGATGCGCAGGGCCCAGGGCAGAAACAGGCTTTCGTCCCTGAGCCCGCGGAGCCCGCGCAAGATCTCTACCCAGGCCTCCTGCACCACGTCGCGCGCCGCCTCGCGCTCGCCAAGCAGCCGGGTGGCATGGGCCAGCAACCTTGGCCCGCGCAGTTCGACAAGCCGGGCCATGGCACGGCCATCACCGCCACGGGCGGCGGCAACAAGCCAGGCATCGAGGGCGCGGTCCTTCGCGGTCATCGGGGTCCTTTCCGTTGCGACAGACCCAAGTGCCGCCGGCGCGCAAAACGGTTCAACCGCCCCAGCCGACCCAGACCAGCAGGCTGCCCCAGAGCGCGAAACCCAGCGCGCTGGCGGTGAGCGTATGCCCCACCGTCTTGGGGCTTTTCAGCGTGATCTGCGGCACCGCGATCAGCGCAGTCCCCTTGGCGACGGCAGCAACGCCGAGCAGGCTCACCGCCCCCTCGGCGAGGCCGGCCCAGGCCCAGTGGTTTACGAGGATGGCGGCACCGATAATGAAATGCACTGCGCCCGAGAGGTTGATGAGCACCGGATCAGCGGTCGCGGTGCCCCGCACCATGCGGTCGTAGAAGGGCCGCGAGACGAGAAAGCCGAGCGCGGTGACGAGCAGGTAGGGCCCGGCAATGCGTGCGATCGTCTCGGTCACTGTGCCGTCCAGCCACCGTCGATCGGCAGGGTCGCGCCGGTCACGTTGTGGGCCAGCGGCGAACAGAGCCACAGCGCCAGCGCGCCGATCTCGGCCGGATCGGAGGTGCGCTGGCTTGGCTGTTTCTCGGCCAGCAGCGCGGCGATGCCGGCGTCGCGGTCGCCGCCGTGTTCGGCCGCGCGCGCCTCGATCTGCGGCTCGATCAGCGCGGTTTCGGTCCAGCCCGGCGCGATGCAGTTCACCGTGACCCCGCCCGAAGCCTTGCTGCCCGCAGTGGCGTATTCCAGCGCCGCCACCTTCGACAGCCCGATCAGCCCGTGCTTGGCGGCGACATAGGGCGCCTTGTGCTTCGAGGCGACGAGGCCATGCACGGAGGCGATGTTGATCACCCGGCCGTACCCGCGCGCCGCCATCCCCGGCAGGGCCAGGCGCATGGTGTGGAACGCGGCCGACAGGTTCACGGCGAGGATGTCGTCCCAGGCCTCGGGCGCCATGTCGGCGAGCCCGGCGGTGTGCTGGATGCCAGCGTTATTGACGAGAATGTCGGCCCCGCCCCAGGCCGCGACCGCCTCCATCAGCGCGTCGATGCGCTCGGGCCGGCGCAGATCGCCCTCGAAAAACTCCGCCTGCGGCGCGCCCGCCGCCTTCAGCGCCTCGCAGGCCTCAAACACTTCCACCTCGCCGGCGATGCCATGCACGGCGATGCGCGCGCCCGCCCCGGCCAGCGCCTCGGCGACGGCGAAGCCGATCCCGCGCACCGAGCCGGTGACCAGCGCCGTTTTTCCCGTCAGATCCGTCATGCCGATGTCCTCCCCGGAATGCCGCCGGATATGTGTTTTATGCAGGCCAAAGCCCCTTTGGCCGCCCGTCTTGCCCCGAATAGCAGGAAAAAGACAAGCCATGCTTTTGGCCGCCATCCCGCGTCCAGGGCCAGTCTACGCGCTCGCGTCACGTCCCGCCAGTGGCGGCAAAAACTTCGACCGAATGGTTGAATTACCGGCGCGCTGCAGGCAAGCTGATCCCATCCCAAGGGAGGGGATGCCCATGGCGGATGATCGACCCAGAACCCGGATTCAGGAGAAGAACCGCGCCACCATCCTCGACGCTGCGCTCGACGTGTTCTCGCAGCACGGATTTCGCGGATCGACGCTCGACCAGATCGCCCGCGCCGCCGGGCTGTCGAAGCCGAACGTGCTCTACTATTTCCCCTCGAAGGAAGCGATTCACGAGGCGCTGGTGGAGGAGTTGATCCACACGTGGCTGGAGCCGCTGCACGATCTTGGCCCGGACGACGACCCGATCGAGCAAATCCTCGCCTATGTGCGCCGCAAACTCGAGATGAGCCGCACCATGGCGCGCGAGAGCCGGCTGTTTGCCAATGAGATTGTCCAGGGCGCCCCCCGTCTGGGCGACGCGCTCACCGGCTCGTTCAAGGATCTGGTCGACGAGAAGGCGGCCCTAATCCGCGGCTGGGCCGAGGCGGGGAAGATCGCGCCGCTCGATCCCTACCACCTGATCTTCTCGATCTGGGCCACCACCCAGCACTACGCCGATTTCGACGTGCAGGTGCGCGGCATTCTCGCGCCCAAGGATGATGCGCATTTCGACGATGCCGAGGTCTTCCTGAGCCAGCTCTATCGCGCCGCGCTGACGCCGCACCCGGCTCCGGCGGCGTAACCCAGGCTTAACCAAGCCACTCGAAACCTGTGGAAAATCTCCCGTTTCGGGGGTAGCCTCGACATGCTTTCGTGGTGGGGGCTCCGAACAATGGAGCCGGGACATGGAGCTTCCAGGTTTGAACCCTTTGGGGTCGATGGCCGCGGTCGCGGTCGAGGCCCCCGTGCGCAAATCGTTGCAGGTCAGCCGGGTCGCCGAGGGGCGCCAGACGCAGGGCGCGAGCGCCGAGAGCCGCCAGCGCCCCGACCAGGAGACCGCCGCAGCCCAGGCGCGCGACATCGTGGCGCTGCGCCGCGAGATGGAGCGGCGCGCCTTGCCCGCCGGGCCGCCGCCGGCGTTTCGCATGAACCTGCTCGAAGCCGAGGGCGGGATCGACCGGATGCTGGCGCGGATCGAAGCCGAACGCTGCCAGCAGCGCGACGCCCCGGCGCTGCGCCTCGCCACGCCCGGTGCGGCGGCGCGCGACCCGGCCGGCGCATCCGCCGCGCTACCCGATCCGTCGCCCGACCGCGCCACCGCCGCCGATACCGCGCGGAACGCGGAGGCGGACCCGGCGAGCGGCTGACCACGCGCCCACCCCACCCCGCCCCGTCGCGTCTCCCACGCCGGTGCGGGGTTTCGTTTGTCGCCACTCGCCAACTTGACCTAGGGCAAAGTGGCGCTTTCAACTCGCCCCGCGCCGCCGTATAAGCGAACAAACAACATCCGCGCCCCTGGCGGGCGCTCAGAGATTGTCGAGGAAGGCATGGCGGACAAAACCCGGGACAACGACGTGGCATTCATCCAGGCGCTCGCCGAGCTCCTGGCCGAAAACGATCTGACCGAGCTGGAAGTGAAGCGCGAATATGGCGAGGCCGACAAGCTCAAGGTCCGCGTAAGCAAAGGCGGCGGGGCGATCACCCAGATGATCGCAGCCCCGGCGCCCGCGATGGCACCAATGGCGGCCGCAGCGGCTCCGGCCGCCGCCGCCGCGCCGGCCGCCAACGACGGCGACCCCGCCGCCCATCCCGGCGCGGTCACCTCGCCAATGGTCGGCACCGTCTACCTGCAGTCCGAACCAGGCTCTCCCGCCTTCGTTAAGGTCGGCGACAGCGTGAGCGAGGGCGATACCCTGCTCATCATCGAAGCGATGAAGACGATGAACCAGATTCCGGCGCCGCGTGCGGGCACCGTGAAGCGCATTCTCGTCGAAGATTCCGCGCCCGTCGAGTTCGGTGCGCCGCTGATGATCATCGAATAAACCGGGAGAGGCGCGATGTTCGACAAGATCCTGGTCGCCAACCGCGGCGAGATCGCGTTGCGGGTGATCCGCGCAGCCCGTGAGATGGGGATCAAGACGGTCGCCGTCCACTCCACCGCCGATGCCGACGCGATGCATGTGCGCATGGCCGACGAGGCGGTGTGCATCGGCCCGCCGCCGAGCACCGACAGCTACCTGTCGATCCCCGCGATCATCGCCGCCTGCGAGATCACCGGTGCGCAGGCGATCCATCCGGGCTACGGCTTCCTGTCGGAAAACGCCAACTTCGTGCAGATCGTCGAAGATCACGATCTCACCTTCATCGGCCCCTCCGCCGAGCACATCCGCATGATGGGCGACAAGATCACCGCCAAGGAAACCGCGCAGACGCTCGGCATCCCGGTGGTGCCCGGCTCGCCGGGCGGCGTGCCCGACTACGAGACGGCCAAGGTCGTCGCGGCCGAAATGGGCTACCCGGTGATCATCAAGGCGACGGCCGGCGGCGGCGGGCGCGGCATGAAGGTGGCCACCGGCGAGAAAGACCTCGAAACCGCCTTTCGCACCGCCCGCAGCGAGGCGAAATCGGCGTTTGGCAACGATGAAGTCTACATGGAGAAGTATCTCCAGAAGCCCCGTCACATCGAGATCCAGGTGTTCGGCGATGGCAAGGGCGGCGGCGTCCATCTCGGCGAGCGCGACTGTTCGCTCCAGCGCCGCCACCAGAAGGTGTTTGAAGAGGCCCCGGGCCCCGTCATCACCACCGAGGAGCGCGCCCGCATCGGCGGGATCTGTGCAAAGGCAATCGCCGAAATGGGCTATTCCGGCGCTGGTACGATCGAATTTCTGTATGAAGACGGCGAGTTCTACTTCATCGAGATGAACACCCGCCTGCAGGTGGAGCACCCGGTGACCGAGGCGATCTTCGGCGTCGACCTGGTGCGCGAACAGATCCGCGTGGCCGAAGGGCTGCCGATGTCGTTCACCCAGGACGACCTGGTGGTGAACGGCGCCGCGATCGAGATCCGCATAAATGCCGAGAAACTGCCGAATTTCTCGCCCTGCCCCGGCAAGATCACTCAGTATCACGTGCCCGGCGGCCTTGGCGTGCGGATGGATTCGGCGCTCTACGACGGCTATACGATCCCGCCCTACTACGACAGCCTGATCGGCAAACTCATCGTCCACGGCCGTGACCGTACCGAGGCGCTGTCGCGGCTCGAACGCGCGCTTGGCGAGCTGATCGTCGACGGGGTGGATACCACCGTGCCGCTGTTCCACGCGCTGTTGCAGGAGCCCGACATCCTCGCCGGCACCTACAACATCCACTGGCTCGAACGCTGGCTCGAAACGAACATGGGGTAACCCCCATGCAGACCACCCGGCTCAGCCCCGAGCTCCTGCTGCGCGCCTATGCCGCCGGCGTGTTTCCGATGTCGGAGGCGCAGGACGATCCGCGCGTGTTCTGGGTCGATCCCGAGCGACGTGGCATCCTGCCGATCGACGGCTTTCACCTCTCGCGCTCGCTCCGGCGCACGATTCTCAATCACCCGTTCGAGCTCACCCTCGATCTCGCGTTCGAGGACGTGGTGCGCGGCTGTGCCGCCCGCGACGAGACCTGGATCAACGATACGATCTTTCGCGCCTACTTCGCCCTGCACCGGCTCGGCTATGCCCATTCGATCGAGGCCTGGGACGGCGACCGGCTGGTGGGTGGGGTTTACGGCGTGGCACTGGGGCGGGCGTTTTTCGGCGAGAGCATGTTCTCGGACGAAACCGACGCCTCGAAAGTGGCGCTGGCAACGATGATCGCCCATCTCGGGCGCACCGGGTTCGAGCTGTTCGATACGCAGTTCGTCACCGACCACCTCGCCACGCTGGGCGCGGTCGAGATCAGCCGGGCCGATTATCACGAGGCACTGGACGCGGCGTTGCAGGGCAAGGCCGCCGAGATTCTGTCAAAGCCCCTGCCCGATCCTCACTCGGTGGTGCAGTTTATCACCCAGACGTCGAAGCGCGCGTGATCGAGCGCGTTCAGCGCCGGCGATGAGGCGATCATCCAGCCTTCGAAAATCGGCGCTTCGCCCGCCTTTTCGCGGATTACCAGCCAGGCGTAGGCCTCACCCGAGGGGTTTTCGACCGGGTAGCGGCATTCGCCCAGCGTCACCTGGAGCCAGCCGAAGCCGGCCGTCTCGCCGCTGGCGAGGGTGATGTCTTCGACCGTGCCGGCGAGCTTGTCGAGCCCCTTCAGCGCCGCGCCGGTGCCCACCGCCACCACGTCTTCTTCCACCGTCATCACGTCTTCGCCCACCACCGAACCGGGCGCGCGCGGCGCGACCGGCTCCAGCGGGGTGCCATCGTCGTTGAACAGGGTGCCGTCGCCGTCGTCGGGGAAGAATTGGCCCGGCGCCAGCAGATCGCCCGGCAACGGCTGGATCGGCAGGATCTCGCCCGGCAGCACCTCGCCCGGTTCGATCGGGTCGAGCGGCACGGTGATGATCTGCGCCGCGGCGGGCATCGCCATGAGCGCGAGCGCCAGCAGCACGGCAGGGGCATGATGGACTGGGCGCATCGACACTCTCCATGGGTCACGGCGGGGGGCAGGCGATCCGGCGCCGGGCAAACGGCAACCGGCAAACAGGTCAGCCCTGCGAAAATCGGGTCTCACGCCACGCCTCTTCGTCACCCCGGCCGCCTATTCCGGCCGCCAGGCCTCGTAGTCGCGCCGCTCGGCCGGGGCGGCCTGGCGCATCGAGCCCGCCGGCGCATAGGCCGCGGCGGTGCCGGTGAGGTTGTCGAGATGGGGCTTTTCCCACGCCTTGTGCGCCAGCGGCGTTTCGGCCGGGTTTTCGTTGAAGGTGCGGTGCAGCCAGCCGTGCCAGTCGGCGGGCACCTTCGAGGCTTCCGGCTCGCCAGCGTAGATCACCCAGCGGCGGCTATCGTCGCGGTTGCGGTAATAGACGTTGCCCTGATCGTCGTCGCCCACCTTCACGCCCTTGAACCGGGTCATGAGCCGGGTGCCCAGAGTCTCGCCGTGATACCAGGTGAGAAGCGACAGAATGAACCGCATGGAAACCTCCGCGTTGGTGGTTTCCCGTATGGCGCAAGGGCGCGGCGAGGTCCAGTGAGAATGCGGGCTGCGCCCTCTGGACGGGCGGGCCTTCGCCGCTCAGGGCTGGCGCGCCGTCACCTCGATCTCGATCTTCATCTCGGGCGTCATCAACGGCACCACCATCATCGTCGCCGCCGGGCGGACATCGCCGAAAAAGGCCTGGAACACCGGCCAGCAGGGCTCGAAATCGGCACCGTCGGGCAGGAGGTAGCGCACGCGCACCACGTCGGCCATGGTCGCGCCGGCCTCAGCGAGGGCCTTTTCGATGGTGGTGAGGGCGTTGCGCGCCTGCTCGGCCACGTCTTCGGGCATGGCCATGGTGGCATAATCGTAGCCGGTGGTGCCGGAGACGAAGATCCAGCCGTCCTGCACGACGGCGCGCGAATAGCCGATCTGCGCCTCGAAGGGGGAACCGGAGGAGATGAGTGTGCGGGTCATGATACTGCGGCCTGTGCTGACATTTCGGCCCTCAGACAACCCGCAACGCGCGCCCGGCGCAAGCCCTTTTGCACGCCGCCAGCGCGCATGAAAAAGCCCGCCGGCCTGGGCCAGCGGGCAATCATGAGTCTCGCAAATCGCGGCGCCGGTCAGCTCGCCGAGGTTTTGCCTTCCTTGGCGTCGGCGTAGATGATCAGCGGCCGGGCGTCGGAACTCACCGCCTCTTCGTTCACCAGCACCTCGTCGACGTTTTCCATGCTCGGCAGCTCGAACATCGTATCCAGCAGGATGTCTTCCATGATCGAGCGCAGGCCGCGCGCGCCGGTCTTGCGCGCGATCGCGCGTTTCGAAATCGCCTTCAGCGCATCCTCGGTAAAGGTGAGCTTGGCGCTCTCGATCTCGAACAGTCGCTGGTACTGCTTGACCAGCGCGTTCTTGGGCTGGGTCAGGATCGTCACCAGCGCATCTTCATCGAGGTCGGTAAGGGTCGCGATCACCGGCAGGCGGCCGACGAATTCGGGGATCAGGCCGAACTTCAGCAGGTCTTCCGGCTCGAGATCCTGGAACACCTCGCCAACGCCGCGCGTGTCTTTGTCCTTCACGTCGGCGCCGAAGCCGATCGACGTGCCCTTGCCGCGATGGGCGATGATCTTGTCGAGCCCGGCGAAAGCACCGCCGCAGACGAACAGGATGTTGGTGGTGTCCACCTGCAGGAATTCCTGCTGCGGATGCTTGCGCCCGCCCTGCGGCGGCACGCTGGCCACGGTGCCTTCCATGATCTTCAGAAGCGCCTGCTGCACCCCCTCACCCGACACGTCGCGGGTGATCGAGGGGTTGTCGGACTTGCGGGTGATCTTGTCGACCTCATCGATATAGACGATGCCGCGCTGCGCCCGCTCGACGTTGTATTCCGAGGCCTGCAACAGCTTGAGAATGATGTTCTCCACGTCTTCGCCGACATAGCCCGCTTCCGTGAGCGTGGTGGCGTCGGCCATGGTGAAGGGTACGTCGAGGATGCGCGCCAGCGTCTGCGCCAGCAGCGTCTTGCCCGAGCCGGTCGGACCGATCAGCAGGATGTTGGACTTCGACAGCTCGATCTCGTCGGAATGCTGGGCGGCGTGGTTGAGCCGCTTGTAGTGGTTGTGCACCGCCACCGAGAGCACGCGCTTGGCGTGGCTCTGGCCGATCACGTAGTCGTCGAGCACGTCGCAGATTTCCTGCGGCGTCGGCACGCCGTCGGTCGATTTCAGCCCCGACCCCTTGGTTTCCTCGCGGATGATATCCATGCACAGCTCGACGCATTCATCGCAGATGAACACCGTCGGGCCCGCAATCAGCTTGCGCACCTCGTGCTGGCTCTTGCCACAGAACGAGCAGTAGAGGGTGTTCTTGCTGTCTCCACCGGAGGAGTTATTCGCCATCGTGTCGTTTCCCTCGGGTTGATGCCCGGTTCGAGTTTGGCCCGCGCGGGCCTGATTTGCCCCCGTGCCCCAAGCTTAGGGCACGGGTTTTCGAGGCACAACGCCAAATTCCCCGGCTGCGTCCGGGGCAGGCGGCGTTACTTGTCGCCGTCGTCCGGCACTTCGCGGGCTTCGAGGATCTCGTCGATCAGGCCCCATTTCTTGGCTTCTTCGGGATCCATGAAGTTGTCGCGCTCCAGCGCCGCTTCCACGTCCTTGAGCTTGTTGCCGGTGTGGCGCACGTAGATCGAGTTCAGCCGGTCCTTGAGCTTCTGGGTTTCCTGGGCGTGGATCATGATATCCGTGGCCTGGCCCTGGTAGCCCCCGGAGGGCTGGTGCACCATGATGCGCGAGTTGGGCAGGCTGAAGCGCATGCCTTTCTCGCCGGCGGTGAGCAGCAGCGAGCCCATCGAGGCGGCCTGGCCGATCACCAGGGTCGACACCTTGGGCCGGATGTATTGCATCGTGTCGTAGATCGAGAGACCGCTGGTCACCACGCCGCCGGGCGAGTTGATGTACATCGCGATCTCTTTCGAGGGATTCTCGGCTTCCAGAAACAAAAGCTGGGCGCAGATCAGGCTCGACATGCCGTCGTGCACCGGGCCGTTCAGGAAGATGATGCGCTCTTTCAGGAGGCGCGAGAAGATATCGTAGGCCCGCTCGCCGCGGGCCGTCTGCTCGACCACCATGGGCACGAGGGTCTGCATGTAGGTATCAATCGGATCGCGCATGTGTGCTGCCTTTGCTCTCGGTGTGCCGGGGCGATTTGCGCGCCCCGGGGTCCGGTGAATCCTAATGGCGCACTCCGGGGGCTTCAAGGGCACATCATCCGACCAGGTCCATCCCTAGCGCCGGGATGGTTAACAACTGGTTGACCTGGCGGTGGCGGCGGGCGATTTCCTGACCGGACCCGCGCCCGCCCCCCGCCTTAGCTCGGCGACAGGCCGCGCAGCCGCTCGGAGCGGCGGCGCAACAGCTCCACCGTGGTGAGCAGCAGGATCGAGATCGCCACGAGGATCGTCGCCACCGACAGGATCGCCGGCGAAATCTGCTCGCGGATGCCGTTCCACATCTGGCGCGGAATGGTCTGCTCGTCGAGCCCGCCGACGAACAGCACCACCACCACCTCGTCGAACGAGGTGACGAAGGCGAACAGCGCGCCCGAGATCACGCCCGGCATGATCAGCGGCATCTGCACCCGGCGGAAAATCGTAAGCGGATCGGCGCCGAGGTTGGCCGCCGCGCGGGTGAGCGAGTGGTCGAACCCCACCAGTGTGGCGGTCACGGTGATGATCACGAAGGGGATGCCCAGCGTGGCGTGGGCGAGGATCAGGCCAAGGTAGGGCACGCCCCAATCCTGGATCGAGATCGACGAGTAGAAGAAGAACAGACCGGTGGCGACGATGATGATCGGTACGATCATCGGGCTGATCAGCACCGCCATGATCATCCGGCGAAACGGCATCTCGGGGCGCGACAGGCCGAGCGCGGCCGTCGTGCCGAGGCCGGTGGCGAGGATCGTGGCAAAGAAGCCGACGATGACCGAGTTTTTCGCGGCGCGGATCCAGGCGGCGTTGGCCCAGGTATCGGCCCACCAGGCGGCGCCGCGCGGCGCGTCGGGGTTTTCCATGCCGAAAGTCAGCAGCAGATCATACCAGCGCAAACTGTAGCCGGTGGGATCGAGGTGCAGCATCTTCTCGGTGAAGGTGAAATAGGGCTCGACGTTGAAGCTGAGTGGGATCACCACGAGGATCGGCGCGATCAGGAACACGAAGATCGCGGCGCTGATCGCCAGGTAGGTGTAATGCCAGGCCCGCTCGAGGGGCGATGCGTGTTTGGGAAGCGCCATGATCCGTTACCCCAGCTTCAGGTTGTCGATGCCCACCAGCCGGTCGTAGAGCCAGTAGAGCACCAGCACGCCGCCGAGCAGGATCGAGGCCAGCGCCGCGGCGAGCGACCAGTTCAGCGATTTCTGCATGTGGAAGGCGATCAGGTTGGAAATGAGCTGGCCATCCGCGCCGCCGACGAGGGCGGGGGTGATGTAGTAGCCCACCGCGAGGATGAACACGAGCAGCGCCCCGGCGCCGATCCCCGGCACGGTCTGCGGAAAGTAGATGCGGCGGAAGGTGGTCCAGCTCGTCGCCCCCAGCGAGCGCGCGGCGCGCACGTAGCTCGGGTTGATCGGCCGCATCACCGAGTAGAGCGGCAGCACCATGAACGGCAGCAGGATATGCGTCATCGCGATCACCGTACCGGCCTGGTTGTACATCATCTGCAGCCGGTTCTCGTCGCCGACCAGGCCTATCGCGACCAGCGCGTCGTTCACCACGCCCTGCGATTGCAGGAGCACCATCCAGCTGGTGGTGCGCACCAGAAGCGAGGTCCAGAATGGCAAGAGGACGAAGATCATCAACAGGTTCGAATAGCGCAGTGGCAGCGTCGCCAGCAGGTGCGCGATCGGGTAGGCGAGCAGGAAGGTCAGGAAGGTGATCAGCACCGAGAGCTTCAACGTGCGCCAGAACAGCTTCACGTAGACCTGCCGCTTTTCGTCCACCTTCATCACGTCGCCGTCGACGTCGCGGGCCAGGTCGATCGCCGCGAGGTAGAAATCGAAGGTGTAGGTGTTGGAGGCCGCGCGCATCGCGGCCCAGAGCTCGGGGTCGCCCCATTCCTCGTCGAGCGCCAGGAAGGCGTCCTTGTAGGGTGGCTCCATCTTGTCCCAGCCGCGCGCGGCCTTGGTGAACATCGAGCGCGATCCGGCGCGCACGTAGTTGATCCGCGTGCCGGCGGAGCCCGCGGCGCGCAGCGCGTCGAGCCCACCGATCCCGTCGCGCAGCGCACCAAAGGCCGCCTCGTCGGGTGCGGGGGCCTGGGGGTTGGCGTCAAACCAGGCGGCGAGCTCGGACATGATCGGCGTGCGCACGCCGGTGGTGACATCGGTGTGAACGGTGAAGCCCTCGTTTTTGACCGAGCGTTGCAGCATCTGGCCAATCGGGATCACGAAGGTGATGACGATGAACACGAGCAGCGGCGCGACCAGCAGAAACGCGCGGCGGCGGCGCACCGCCTCGGCCCGCACCAGCGCCTGCTTGAGCGGCCGGCCGTCGGCAGTGGTCAGCATTTCGGTCGTGGTAGTCTCGGCCATCTCGTCCCTCACCCGTTTGGGGGCGGGCCTGGGCGGCCCGTCTTCTGTTTGGGGTCGGACGGGCCAGGGCGGCCCGTCCGTTTTTCGTTTCAAGCCCGTGGCTTACTGGGCAAGCCAGGCGTTGAAGCGCTCGTTCAGCTCGGCGTCCATGTCGACCCAGAACTCGAAGTCGTTGACCAGCGCGTTGCCGAGGTTGGCGGCCGCGGTGGGCATATGCGGACCCATCTCGGTCTTGCCGTCGGAGTAGAGACCGACGAGCGCGCCCGAGGATTTGCGGGCCGGGCCGTAAGAGATCCAGCTGGCCTGGTCGGCGAGACGCTGGGTGTCGGTCGAGTAGGCGATGTATTTCATCGCGTTCTCGAGGTTCGGCGCGCCCTTCGGCACCACGAACAGGTCGAAGTCGAGGATCTGGCCGTCCCAGACCACCACGAGGGGCTGGTTTTCGGCGATCGCGGCATTGAAGATCCGGCCGTTATAGGCGGTCGACATCACCACTTCGCCGTCGGCGAGCAGCTGCGGCGGCTGGGCGCCGGCTTCCCACCAGACGATATCGTCTTTGATCGTGTCGAGCTTGGCGAAGGCGCGGTCGACGCCGTCCTCAGTGCCGAGCACGTCATAGACCTCGGCGGCCGGCACGCCGTCGCCCATCAGCGCCATCTCGAGCGTCGCCTTGGCCGACTTGCGCAGGCCGCGCTTGCCGGGGAAGCCTTCGGTATCGAAGAAATCGGCAATCGTCGACGGCGCGGTCGCGTTGTTTTCGGTGTTGTAGGCGAAGACCGTCGACCACACGATGTTGGCCACGGCGCAATCCTGCAGCGCGCCGTCGATGAAGTCTTCGGCGGCCGGGGTGCCATCGGGCGCGGCGGGCAGCATGGCCAGGTCGATCGTCTCGAGCAGGCCTTCGTCGCACAGCCGCACGGCGTCGGAGAACTCGACGTCGGCGACGTCGACGGTGACGTTGCCAGCCTCGACCTGCGCTTTCAGCGGCGTCGCCGGGTTGTCGGCGTCGACCATGGTCACGGCGATGCCGGTCTCGGCGGTGAAGGGCTTGTTGTAGGCCTCTTCCTGCGACTTGCCGTAGGCACCGCCCCAGGACATCATGACAACTTCGCCTTCGGCCATGGCGGCACCCGCCACACCGGCGAGCGCGGTCGCCATCAGGATGGATTTGACTTTCATTCTGTTAGAACTCCCTAGTCGTTGCCCGGTTCACTTCTCGGGGGCTGGGTCCGGGCAACCCGCACCCCCCTCGTTGATCGCCGCTCCGAAAAGCCGCGACAGCTCACGCCTCACGCATCGAGCGCGCGGCAATCCTGGGGCATCCAGCCGATCTCGATCTTCTCGCCCGGCGTCAGGCGCACCTGATCGGGCGCATTGCGGGTCTTGATGATGAAATCATCGTTGCCCGCGACGCGCAGCCGGGTGCGGAAAATATCGCCCATGTAGATGAATTCGAGCACCTCGGCGTGCAGCGTATGCGCGCCCTCGGGCATCCGGTCGGCGTTGTATTCCACCCGCTCGGGGCGGATCGAAACCTTGGTCCGGTCGCCCACTTTGTGGACGTTCACCGGCTTGGCGTCGAACACCTCACCATCGTCGAGCCGCACCACGCATTTGTCGGCATGGATCTCGACGACCTCGCCCACCAGCGTGTTGTTCTCGCCAATGAACTGGGCCACGAAGCTGTTTTTCGGCTCTTCGTAGAGCACGTCGGGCGGATCGAGCTGCTGGATACGGCCGTCGTCGAACACCGCCACGCGGTCCGACATGGTCAGCGCCTCGGTCTGGTCATGGGTGACGTAGACGGTGGTGATCCCCAGCTCGTGCGCCAGCCGCGTAATCTCGAACTGCATGTGCTCGCGCAGCTGCTTGTCGAGCGCGCCGAGCGGCTCGTCCATCAGCACCAGCTCGGGCTCGAACACCAGCGCGCGCGACAGCGCAATCCGCTGTTGCTGACCGCCCGAGAGCTGTGCCGGGCGACGGTTGATGAAATCACCCATCTGCACCATTTCGAGGGCGCGTTTGACCTTCGCTTCGCGCTCGGATTTTCCAAGCCCGCGCACTTCCAGCGGGAAGGACAGGTTTTCGCCCACCGTCATGTGCGGAAACAGCGCGTAGTTCTGAAACACCATGCCGATGCCGCGCTTGTGCGGCGGGATATCATTGATCGGCCGGCCGCCGAGCAGAATATCGCCATGGGTGGCGGTCTCGAACCCTGCGAGCATCATCAGGCAGGTGGTCTTTCCCGAACCCGACGGCCCGAGCATTGTCAGGAACTCGCCCCTGCCGATTGAAAGGTTTAGATCCTTCACCACGAGGGTTTCGCCATCGTAGCTTTTCTGCACACGGTCGAACACGACGAAGCCGTCGTTGCTTTGCTGGTCGGCCAAGTGACCCCCTATTTCCCTGTCGGTTTTTCTTATTGGTTAGAGCCAACACGATGGGCCCTCAGATTTCAACAGCCAATCCGACCGTATTTGGTTCATTTGCGCAAGGTTTGGGCGTAGAGCGCGCGGATTTTGGGCAACAGGCTCCTGTGCCGCGCGAATCCTGCCCATCTTCGAATCGTCCAGCGGCGCCCATTACGACGCGATCACATTGTGCTCAGGGCCGTAGGGGAACCCGGTGATGTTTTTCGCCCCCGCTTCGCCCACCACGAGGATATCGTGCTCGCGGTAGCCGCCCGCGCCCGGCGTGCCCTCGGGCACCCAGAGCATCGGCTCCATCGATACCACCATGCCCGGCTCCAGCACCGTGTCGATGTCTTCGCGCAGCTCCAGCCCCGCCTCGCGGCCGTAGTAGTGCGAGAGAATCCCGAACGAGTGGCCGTAGCCAAAGGAGCGGTATTTCAGCACGCCTTCCGCCTCGAAGAACCGGTTGATCTCGGCAGTAATGCCCGAACAGGTGGCGCCCGGCTTGATCAGGCTTTGCCCGAGCTCGTGCGCCGCGACGTTCACCTGCCACAGCCGCAGGCTCGCCGCATCCGGCTCGCCCAGAAACAGCGTGCGTTCGAGCGCGGTGTAATAGCCAGAGATCATCGGGAAGGTGTTGAGGCTGAGGATGTCGCCGGCCTGGAGCGCGCGGGTCGTCACCGGGTTATGCGCGCCGTCGGTGTTGAGGCCCGACTGGAACCACACCCAGGTGTCGCGCAGCTCGCTCTCGGGGTGCGCGCGGGCGATCTCGGCCTCCATCGCGTCGCGCCCGGCCATCGCCACGTCGATCTCGCGCGCGCCCACGCGGATCGCATCGCGCACCGCTTCGCCGCCCAGATCGGCAATCCGCGCACCGTCGGTGATCAGCGCGATCTCTTGCGCGCTCTTCACCATCCGCGCCGCCATCGTGTCGGCGGCGATGTCCACCGCCTCGAGACCGGGCAGAAAGCGCTCCATCGTCGCGCGCGCGGCGAGCGTGACGTGGTCGCCCTCGATGCCCAGCCGGCGGGGCGCGCCGGCGATCTCGACCACCGCGCGCCAGAAATTGTCGCGCTGCCAGTCGGTGTAGATCACGTTGTCGGCCACCGAGCGGCGCCAGGGCTGGCCTGCGTCGATATTGGCCGAGACGGTGGTGCAGCGATCCTTGGTCACCACGCAGCCGTAGGGCCGCCCGAACGAGGTGTAGAGAAACCCCGAGTAATAGGCGATGTTCTGCATCGAGGTGAGCAGCACCGCCTCGAGGCCCTTGGCGGCCATGATCGCGCGCAATTTGCCAAGGCGGGTGTCGTATTCGGCGGCGCTGAACGGGGCTTGGGCTTTCTCGCCGTTTTCGCAGACAAAGAACTGGGGCCGATCCATGGGCGTTCCCTTCGGGGCGGGACCGGAACGATGTCCGGTCGAAACCAAACATCCGGGCGTGCAGGATCTGTGGGTGCCACACCCCTCGGGGCCAGCGACGCCATCGCTGTGGGCCGTGCGAGCCTAACCGGCGGCACGCCGTCGCGGCAAGAGGTTTTGCGCGAGGTCACGGTTGCATTCGCGCGCGAAGCGGGGTGCAGTCGCGCCGATGCACACAGATGAGGCCGCCATGATCCGCCATGACCACGACGACATCGCCGCGCGTTTCGCCGCCCAGAAGGCCGGCGCGGTGGAGCGGCGGCTGCGCTTTGGCCTCGCCGAGCGGCGCGCGGCGCTGATCGCCTTGCGCGACGGGATCAAGGCGCACGAGGCCGATATCGTCGCCGCCATGGCGCAGGACTTTGGCAAGCCCGAAGCGGAGGTGGTGCTGACCGAGATCCTGCCGGTGCTCTACGAGCTGAGCCATGCGCTCGCCCACCTCGCCCGCTGGATGCGCCCGCGCCGCGTGGCGCCGGTGCTGTCCACGCTCGGCACCTCGGCCCGGATCCGGCCCGAACCACGCGGCACCTGCCTGATCATCTCGCCGTGGAACTACCCGTTCAACCTCGCCATTTCTCCGCTGATCTCGGCGCTCGCCGCCGGCAACAGCGCAATCCTGAAGCCCTCGGAGCTGACCCCCGCCACCTCCGCCGTGATCGCCCGGCTGGTGGCCGAGACCTTTGCGCCCGAGCTGGTGACCGTGGTGGAAGGCGACAAGGAGGCGGCAGAGGCCCTGCTCGCACTGCCGTTCGACCACGTGTTTTTCACCGGCAGCGCCGAGGTGGGGCGGATCGTGATGGCAAAGGCCGCCGCGCAGCTCGCCTCGGTCACGCTGGAGCTGGGCGGCAAATCGCCCACCATCATCGGCCCCGGCGCCGATATCGAGCGCGCCGCCGCCTGGGTGGCGTTCGGCAAGTTCTCAAATGCCGGGCAGACCTGCATCGCGCCCGACCACGTGTTCGTGCATGAGACCGTGCGCGCGGCCTTCGTGACCGCCTTGCGCGCCCGCATCGCGCGCAGCTACGGCGACGGACCGCACAGCACGCACCTTGCCGGAATGGTCACCCCGCGCCACGCCGACCGGCTGCGCGGCCAGCTCGACGAGGCGCTGGGGATGGGGGCGACACTGCTTCATGGCGGCGATGGCGAGGGCACCCGGCTTGCGCCGACGCTGATCGAAGCGGTGACGCCTGACATGGCGCTCGACCGCGAAGAGATTTTCGGCCCGGTGCTGCCGATCCTCCCCTACCGCGAGATTGACGATGTGATCGCGCGGATCAACGCCCGCCCCAAACCGCTGGCGCTCTATGTTTTCGACAGGGATCGGGGATTCACCGACCGGGTCATCGCCGCCACCAGCTCGGGCGGGGTGGGCGTGAACCTCACGGTGCTGCACTACAGCCACCCGCGCCTGCCGTTCGGCGGGGTCAATGCCTCGGGGATCGGCACCAGCCATGGCGCCTACGGATTCCGCGCCTTCAGCCATGAACGCGCGATCCTCGCCAACCGCTTTTCGCCGATCCCGCTGATGTTTCCGCCCTATGGCGGGCGGATGCGGCGGCTGTTGAAGCTCGCGCGGCGGGTCGTCGGCTAGGCTCAGGCCACCTTCTGCAGCGCCGCTTTCGGCGTCACGCCCAGCGCATGGGCGATATCGCGGGTGAGGTAGGGCTTGTTGAGCGTGTAGAAGTGCAGGTCTTGCACCCCGCCGTCGAGCAGGTCGGAGCAGAGCTCGGCCGCCAGCGCCACTGCCAGCAGGTCCTCGCGCCCGTCGCGCCCGGCCTTTTCAAAGGTTTCATCCATCCAGCCGGGCACGGAGGTACCGCAGCCGGCGGCGAATTTTTTCACGCCGGCCCAATTTTCGATCGGCAGGATGCCGGGGATGATCGGCACGTCGATCCCCGCCTTCTCGGCCTTGTCGCGGAAGCGGAAAAACGTATCGGCCTCGAAAAAGAACTGGGTGATCGCCGAGGCTGCGCCGGCATCGACCTTGCGCTTCAGCCACTCGACGTCGGCCATGTCATGCGCCGCCTCGGGGTGCGGATCGGGGTAGGCGCCGACGCGGATGTTGAACTTGCCGGTGTCGGCCAGCGCCTCGATCAGCTCGATCGAGTTGGCAAAGCCCTGCGGATGCGGCACGAACGCCCCCTGCCCTTTCGGCGGGTCGCCGCGCAGCGCCACGATCTCGGTGATCCCGGCCTCGGCATAGGTGTTTGCGATCTCCAGCGTCTCCTCGCGCGAGGCGTCGACGCAGGTGAGATGCGCGGCCACGTTCAGCCCGTAGCGGCGATGGATCGTCGTCACCGCGTCATGGGTGAGCGCGCGGGTGGTGCCGCCAGCGCCGTAGGTGACGGAGACGAAGCTGGGATCGAGCGGCGCGAGGTCGCGCACCGTGTCCGACAGCCGGAAGGCGCCGGCAATGCCCTTGGGCGGGAAGAATTCGAAAGAGATACGGGGCGTGGTCATGGTCGACTCGCTGTGTTTGCGTTTCAGCTCTTGTAGCGCCGGCGCCCTTGTGAAACAAATTCATAAATCTCACGAAGTTTATGAGAACCGCTCATGTATCTCGAATTCCGCCACCTGCGCACGATCCGCGCGATCCATGAAGCCGGCGGGCTCGCGCGCGCCGCCGACATGCTGCACATCACCCAGTCGGCACTGTCTCACCAGGTGAAGGCGCTCGAAGACCAGGTGGGGATGGAGCTGTTTCACCGCCGCTCGAAGCCGATGAAGCTCAGCCCCGCCGGCCTCAAGCTGTTGCGCCTCGCCGAGCGCATCCTGCCCGAGGTGGCGGCCGTGGAGGAGGAATTTCGCGCCATGCAATCGGGCCGCTCGGGCCGGCTGCATATCGCCATCGAGTGCCACGCCTGTTTCGACTGGCTGTTTCCCGTGCTCGACGGGTTGCGCGCCGCCTGGCCCGAGGTCGACGTGGATATCCGTATGCGGCTCGCTTTCGACGCGATCGAATCGCTCAGGCGCGAGGAGGTGGATTTTGTCATCTCCTCCGACCCGGTGGCGCTGCCCGGCGTGACCTTCCTGCCGCTGTTCGACTACGAGCCGATGTTCGTCTGCGCCAAGGGCCATGCGCTGGCCGACAAGCCATTTATCGAAGCCGAGGATTTCGAGGACGAAATGCTGCTGCACTACCCGGTGGAGCGCGCCAAGCTCGACATCTTCACCCAGCTTCTCACCCCGGCGCGGATCGAGCCGCGCGGTATGCGCGGGGTGGAGCTGACCGAGGTGATCCTGATGCTGGTGGCGGCCGGGCGCGGCGTGACGGTGCTGCCCGACTGGGTGCTGCGCGATTATCGCGGCCGGCCCGACTACGTGGTGAAGCGGATCACCGAGGGTGGCCTGACCAAGCGCATGTATGCTGCGGTGCGCGAGGAAGACGTGGCCAAGCCCTACATGGCGCATATGCTGCGCCTCGCGCGCACCGAGCCGGTCAAGCTGCAACGCGGCTGAGCGGACCTGGCCCTGCCCCTGCACCGCAGAGCGCCAAACCGGCGGTATCGGCGCGACGGCGGCTTGCCGCCGGGCGAAAACCGCCGATCCCTGTCGCCCCCGCCCAATTGGCGAACTTGCGCGGCATTGCGCCGCGATTTCACAAACTTCGGCGATACCTCGCTAAGCGCGCGCTTAGGCGGGCCGGGATAAACCTCTCGCCAATGGAGCGCCGGGCGATCCGCGGCGAGGTGTGAGCCGCCGACGGGGCACCCGCCGGCACAGCCACAGCACGGGGCCGCTCCCTTCACGGACCGCCCCACACCCCGAAAGGACACCACATGCGTAAACTCATTCTTGCCGCCGCCCTCCTCATTGCCGCCCCGGCCTTCGCCGAGGGGATCGAGATGGGCACCGAGCTTGGCACCACCGCCGAGGCCGTGAGCGCCGCGCTCACCGAGATGGGCTGGGAGGTGCGCAAGCTCGACACCGAAGACGGGATGATCGAAGCCTACGCCGTGATGGGCGACCAGACCGCCGAGATCTACGTCGACCCGACCACCGGAATGGTCGTCAAGGTCGGCGGCAATGACTGAGGCAGCCGCCACAACCGGGGGGCGGCCGCAAGCCGCCCCCAGCCGCGCCGTCCGGGTCTGGGATCCGCTGGTGCGGCTGATCCATTGGAGCGTCGCCGGCGCCGTGCTGCTCAACGCCACGGTCGTCGACACCGAAAGCACGCTGCACGAAACGCTGGGGTATCTCGCCCTCGGCCTCGTCGCGGTGCGGCTGGCCTGGGGGCTGATCGGCACCCAGCACGCCCGCTTCACCGCCTTCCCGCCAAACCCGATGGCCGCGCTGCGCCACATTGGGGGCTTGCTGCGGGGCCGGCATCGGCTACACCTGTCGCACAACCCGGCGGGGGCACTGATGGTCTACAACCTCTGGGCCACGCTGATCGGCATGGGCCTGACGGGCTACATGATGGGCACGGTGAGGTATTTTGGAATGGACTGGGTCGAGGACCTGCATGAAGGGCTGTTTGCCTGGCTGATGATCTCGGTCGCGCTGCACCTCGCCGGCGTGCTGCTCGACACCCGCCTTACGCGGGTCAACCTGGTGCGTGCGATGCTCGACGGCCGCAAACGGCTGCCGCCGGACGGGCGCGCGCGGTGACAGCGCCCAGGCCGCGAAACGACGAGCGGCGGGCGATTGCGCTCGCCGCCGTGATCGTGCTGCAAGCCTTGACCGCGTTGTTCTTTCTCTACGATGTCATCTCCGACCTCTTGCATGACGGCTCGCTCGACGAGATCCACATGTGGATCGAGGCCGTCGCCTCGCTGGCGCTGCTCGGCGGGGTGGCGTTCCTGATGGTCGAACTCAGGCGGGTGATGAACCGTCTCGCCCTGCTCGACCGTTCGATGCGCGCCGCGCGCGGCGAGATGGCCGACGTGATCGACGGGTTCTTCACCGACTGGGGCCTCACCCCTTCGGAGCGCGACGTGGCGCTGATGGTGCTCAAAGGCATCGACAACGAGGCGATCGCCCAGATGCGCGGCACCGCCCCCGGCACGGTCCGCGCGCAGTGTACTGCGATCTACGGCAAGGCCGGGGTGGACGGGCGCGCGCAATTGTTCTCGGTGTTCATGGAAGAGCTGCTCGCCGCCGACGGCTGAGACGGCGAAGGGGGGCGCCGCCCCCCGCGACCCGACGCGCCGCGCCGGGCCGCTCCCCCCCGAGGTATTTGGCCCAAGAAAAAGCATGGCGCGCCGGTGCCATGGGCCTGGTGCGCGCGCGTTTGGGCACCCTTGGCAAAACCCGCCCCCGCGCGTATAGCGCGAGGCGCAAGCCACAGGAGCCGGACATGCAGCAAGGCAGCGCAAACCTCAACATCATGATCAAGGCCGCACGCAAGGCGGGCCGGTCGCTGGTCAAGGACTTCCGCGAAGTCGAGAACCTGCAGGTTTCGATGAAGGGTGCGGGCGATTTCGTCTCGAAGGCCGACATCGCCGCCGAAGCGATCATCAAGGAAGAGCTGATGGCGGCGCGGCCGAACTACGGCTGGCTCGGCGAGGAGGGCGGCGGCGAAGATGGCGCCGACCCGACCCGGCGCTGGATCGTCGATCCGCTCGACGGCACCACCAACTTCCTGCACGGGCTGCCGCACTGGGCGGTGTCGATCGCGCTCGAGCACAAGGGCGAAGTGGTCGCCGGCGTGGTCTTCGACGCGGCCAAGGACGAGCTGTTCTGGGCCGAGAAGGGCGGCGGCGCCTTCATGAACGACACCCGCCTGCGCGTCTCCGGGCGCGCCCGGATGATCGAGGCGATCTTCGCCACCGGCCTGCCCTTCGCTGGCCGGCGCGATCTGCCTGAGACGCTGCAGGACCTTGCCCGGCTGCTGCCCGCTTGCGCGGGCGTGCGCCGCTGGGGCGCCGCCGCGCTCGATCTCGCCTATGTCGCCGCGGGGCGCTACGACGGCTACTGGGAGCGCGGGCTTCACGCCTGGGATATCGCCGCCGGTTTGATCATCCTGCGCGAGGCCGGCGGTTTGGTCGAGCCGATCAGCGCTGGCGCCTCGATCCTCGAGGACGGCGAGCTGGTGGCGGCCAACGAGGCGATCTTCGACAAGTTCGCGCATGTGATCCGCGACACCTGAGCAGGCTGTCCGACGCCCGCCTATCCTTTCCGGTCGACCCAAAAAACCCCAAGCGCGGACGTATTGTTGCCGTGATTGGAGGCAATGATCTGTTCAACGTTCACAGTGTAACCAGAGAACAGGTTCGGACATGATGGATCACACCAGAGGCCAGTCTCGCGTCAAGGCCTTCGCCCTGGCGCAGGATGGCGCGGTCACGGTGGATTGGGTCGCGCTGACGGCAGGGATCGTTCTCCTGAGCCTGGGCGCCGCGTTCTATGTCGGATCTTCGGTGCCGGAAGTGGCCGACAAGGTTTCGGTCTACATGTCGTCCGTCGATCTCGGCGACTGACACGCCCGCCACACTGACATTCAATTTTTCCACATATTCAATGAAGGACCGCCGGATTGTCGGGTGCCAATTGCATGATCCCCACACCCGGCTATCGGCTCACTTGCGGCGGCGCACCGTCGGAATCGCGCTTTTCGCCATCCGATAGCGGGCGTCCGGATGGTCCGGGCGGCCCTTGGTGCGGCGCCAGAACGCCGGCCCACCCGCCGCGAGCCAGGACGGCAGCACCGCACCCAACCCAACCAGAAATCCCCCGGCATGGGCCCAGTAGGCCACGCCGCCCGAATCGGCCGGGCTGGTCATGCCCTGGAAGAGCTGGAGCGCGAACCACAGCCCCAGCATCGCCCAGGCCGGCAGCGCAACCACCCTGAAGAACACCACGAAGATCACCAGCACGTCGACCCGCGCGCGCGGAAACAGCAGCAGATACCCACCCATCACCCCGGCGATCGCGCCCGAGGCGCCGACCATCGGCACCAGGCTCGCCGGCGCCGCCGCGATTTGCAACAGCGCCGCGCCGAACCCCGCCGCAAGGTAGAACAGCACAAACCCGACATGCCCCAGCCGGTCTTCGAGATTGTCGCCGAAGATCCACAGAAACAGCATGTTGCCGGCAAGGTGCATGATCCCGCCATGCAGGAACATCGAGGTGACGAAACCGGCATAGCCCATGCCGGCCGAGATCTTCGCCGGCACCAGGCCCCAATCCCAGAACAACGCGTAAAGCGCGCGCTCGTCGCCGAGCTGCGACGCATAGGCGAGGAACACGCCAATGTTGGCCGCGATCAGCGCCCAGGTGGCGAAAGGCGTCCGCTCGGACGGGTTGTGATCGCGGATCGGAAACATGGGCGCAGCACATACAAGGCGCGCCCGGCCGTCAAGCGTCGCGCGCGCAGTTGATTTGCCGCGCCCGCCTGCGCGCCGCGCGGATCCAGCGCCACCCCGCCGTTCGGGCTCCAACCTGCCGCCCCCCGGCGACCGGCCGCGCAGACATCTTCCCCCCGCCCCGCCGTTCGGCTACCGTCCGCCCACCTGGCCCGCGTGGTGGAACGGTAGACACAGGGGACTTAAAATCCCCAGCCTTCGGGCGTGCGGGTTCGACTCCCGCCGCGGGTACCAGGCGGGCGGACCGATGCCCGACGGGGCACGTGCCCTGCGCGCCCCAGACCGCTCATTTCCGCCCAAGCCTTGCGTTTTCCGCTCCACGGCCTAGAACACCAGCGACCGAGACAATCCCGAAAAGCAACCCCACATGGCCAAGACACTCTACATTCACATCGGCCACTACAAGACCGGCACGACTGCGCTGCAGATCTTCGCTGTCCGCAACGCCGCCGTGCTGGCTCGCGGCAACGTTGCCTACAGCCAGAACCTGCAGAACAACGCCAAGCAGTCGATCCTCGCCTTCAGCCTGTTTCACCACGCCGGGGTCAAGACCCTGATGCACGGCTACGCCAAGCCGGAGACGCCCGAGAGCGTCTGGGGCCGGCTGTTCGACGAGATGCGCGCGAGCCCGATGGAAAAGATGCTGGTGAGTTCCGAGGAATTGATGCGGCTGGCCGAGTTTCCCGAGACGGTGGAACGGCTGCGCCGGATCGTCACCACCGAGGGGCGGGACTTCGACTACAAGGTCGTCGTTTACCTGCGCCCGCCCGCCGACCAGGTCGCCTCGTGGTACAACCAGATGGTCAAGATGCGCCAGCCGATCGGCGATTTCGACAGCGCCCTGGCAAGCCGCCATATCGAGGCGGTGCAATACGACTACGCCTGCGCACTTGCCCCTTGGGTCGATATCTTCGGCAAGGACAACGTGATCCTGCGCCCGTACCCGAGTCGGGCATCCCCGCCCGAGACGCTGCTCATAGATTTTTGTCGGCTCATGGGCATCGAGCTCAGCGCCGAGGAAGCGCGCCAGAAAGCCGATCCCAACCCGCGGCTCGACGACCGCATGCTCGAGGTCGTTCGCCTGGCCCAGAATGCCGGCACCAGCCGCGAGACGATCGACGGCGTGCGCGATCGGATCGCCACCTACGTCCAGCGCCAGGAACGACTGCGCGCCCGCGGTGACGGGATCAACCTGGCGCAAACTCACGCCGACGCCGGGCTCGCCCGGCTCGCCGAGATGACTGGCGAAGACCTCGCCTACCTCTCCGGGCCGATCGCCCCCCGTCCGGTCGGGCCGGATGTCGAGGCCGTCCCCCTGCAAATCGGCTTCCTGGAGACCGAGATTGCCGCGCTACAGGCGCGGGTCGCCACGCTCGAGCCGGCCAGAAAGCAAACCTGGCGCACCCGCGTCAAGAAACTGTTTGGAAGGTAAATGCGAATTCTCTACTATAATTGGGTCGACTTCCTCGATGCCGAACAGCGGGGCGGCGGTGTAACCCTCTACCAGAAAAACGTCGCCGAAGCTCTTGAGCACCGCGACGACGTTGACGTGGTGTTCCTGTCATCGGGTATCGCATACGACTTCCGCGGCGGCGCGCCCTACTGGACCAAAACCCGCAACGGCGCCGGCACGAGCACAGTGCCGCGATTCGAAATTGTCAACTCCGGCGTGCAGGCCCCGGCGCACTTTTCCTATGGCGAGCAGGCACAAATCTCCGACGCCACGACAACGCAGGTTTTCTTCGACTTCATCGACAAACACGGCCCTTTCGACGTGGTCCATTTCAACAATCTTGAGGGCGTTCCCGCCGAGGTGCTCGCCCTCAAGACCCGATTTCCTGGAACCCGGGTCGTGCTGTCTTTGCACAATTACTACCCGATCTGCCCACAGGTGAACCTTTGGTACGAAGAGGCCGAAAACTGCACGGATTTCGAAGGCGGGCGCCGCTGCGAAGTGTGCCTTTTGCAACAGCCGACGCCGACCTCCGAACGCCGGGCGAAAATCGTCAGCTATGAGCTACAGCGGCTGGGGCTCGATCCCGGCCACCGCGCACACCAATGGCTCGATGCGGCGATCACCTATGGCGGTATCGGCGCGGTGCGCAGCTTGCGCTGGCTGCGTGGGCTTGCCGCACGGCACCCTGGCGCCGGCGCGAAACAGCACAACGGCCCTAAAAAACTGGCGTTTAACGGAGACTCCACGCGCTTTTTAAGCCGGCGCGCCAGCTTTGTCGAACTGATCAACACGCATTGCGATGCCGTCCTCGGCGTATCAGACCGCGTCTGCGACGTGGCCGAGCGCTTCGGCATCGACCGGAACCTGCTTCGCACCAGCTACATCGGCACCAAGCATGCCGAACTTTGGGAAAACACCAGCCCACGCCCGCGCATCACACGCGATGATGGCACCATCAAGTTGGCCTTTCTCGGCTATATGCGCCGCGACAAGGGATATTTTTTCCTTGCCCGTGCCTTGCGCGCCCTGCCGGACGATCTTGCCAAGCGGGTGCGTCTGCTGGTGAGCGCAAAAAACAATGGTGCGCGTGGCATGTCGCGGATCGAGATCCTCGCACCGCACCTGAAAGAGGTGTTCTACCTCGATGGTTACACCCACGACCAGCTCGACGATCTGCTCGCGGATGTCGATGTCGGGGTGATCCCGGTGCAGTGGGAAGACAACCTGCCGCAGGTGGCGATCGAGATGCACGCCCGGCATGTCCCGCTGCTCACCTCAGATCTTGGCGGCGCGCGCGAACTTGGCCGGTGCGACGACATGGTGTTCCGTGCCGACGACATTCATGCGTTCCACGACCGGCTACGCGCGATCCTCGACGGCACGGTGACCACCGGGGCCTATTGGAGGAATGCCCAGGCCCCGGTCTCGATGGAGGCCCATGTCGAAGACCTTCTGCGGATCTATTCCTCGCGGTAGTTGCCTGGCTCACGTGTGACCGCCCGGCTCCGCTGCCAAGTTTGGACGGCGGGAATATTGCGCAGCCGGAGATCGACGATGATCTCCGTCATCACGTCCAGCGCTTCCTCAATGGTGCTTTCCGGTTGGACCCCTTGCTTGCCTGCCCGCGCTGACTGGTAGAGTATCGCACGGTCGGGAAAGAATGTCTCACGCAGCGCGTCATTTGAAGGTTTCACGATTTCTTCCAGCCGGGCCATCTGCTCTGGCGTTGGTATGAACCTCGGGCCATGGGCGGTTTTCTCCTCGACGATCCCCAACAACTTGTGGCGCAACGGGTTGTGTGTTCCATCCGCGAGCAGTTCCGGGATCCGCCGATTGAGTGCCCAGAGCACTTCGATCCCGAGCGCAGTGAGCGACTCGTTGGTGCGCTCGGGGCGTTTCAACCCTTCAAGATCGACCCCGCAAGCGGCGGCAAAGTCGTCGATCAGGTCACCATTCTTCAGGAATGTCCGGTCCATCAGTCGGACGTTCACGCGATCACGCCCGAGCGTCTCACTCCACATCATGGCGGTGTGGCCCTGGGTCTCGAAGCGGGCGAAATCCTCAAGATGCTGGTCGAAGGTCACCGACTGGCCGACCTTGATCCGCTGCGAAAAACCGCTGATCGCTTGGTCGACCGGATCACGCAAATACAGGATGTACACGCGCGCGCCGAAGGCCTCAGCGAACATGTCGTCGAACGCGCGTACGAGCTCCGGCGAATGCATCCAGGGCTTGACGTGTTCGCTCGAAAAGAGCGCGGTCGGCTCCGGCCAACGTTGCGGATAGGCTTTGAGCGCCTGCAGATAGGGATCGACGAACTTTTCCAAGCATTTGAGTGACGTAGCGTTGTATCGTTTCCGATCGTTCTCGGCGAGAGGAAGCTGCCCACTGCGCAGTAGTGCGCCGAGCGGATACTCGATCTGGCTTGGCCGGCGCGGCATGTTGCGGTGGTAGCGGAAGCCTTTCGCAGCCAAGCCCTCGACGTTGTCGAGCAGAAAGCTCTGGATTGAGGTGGTGCCGCTTTTCGGCTCGCCAATATGGATGATGGCGTTCATCTGCGTTGTGCGATTGACCGCCGGCGCCTGGGACTTGGTCTCGGTGAGGACCCGGCGCACTTCGGCCTTTTCGCGCAAGTACCTGCGGGCGCGTCGCAATCCCCGCTCTGCCAACGATGCCATGAATATTCTCCGATCCCGAGCGAGGCGCGCTGTCCACACCGCGGGTTGTTTAGCGTATGTCCCTGGCGCATTCAACTGGACGAAGAAGCGGACTGGCGGCGCGACCGATGCACGGCGCCAGCCTTGAATTCACGCTATATTGAACCAGATCAAGGTGATCAGGCCACCATGCTGCAACATGGCCCGAAAGGGGAGCCGATGGCTGTGCGCATCTTTCATACCGAGGGGATCACCAAGGTCTACCGCACCGGCGAGGTGGAGGTGCATGCGCTGCGCGGGGTCGATGCCGAGCTGTTCATGGGCGAATTCACCGTGTTGCTCGGCGCCTCGGGCTCGGGCAAGTCCACCCTGCTGAACATTCTCGGCGGGCTCGACAGCGCCACCGCCGGCCACGCTTGGTTTCGCGACATGGAGCTGACGGCGATGCGCGAGCGCGAGCTCACCCGCTACCGGCGCGATCACGTCGGCTTCGTGTTCCAGTTCTACAACCTCGTGCCGTCGCTGACCGCGCGCGAAAACGTGGCGCTGGTCACCGAGGTGGCGCGCGATCCGATGCCCCCCGAAGAGGCGCTGGACCGGGTCGGCCTCAAGCACCGGATGGACCATTTCCCGGCCGAGATGTCGGGCGGCGAACAGCAGCGCGTGGCGATTGCGCGCGCGATTGCCAAGCGCCCCGAAGTGCTGCTGTGCGACGAGCCCACCGGCGCGCTCGACAGCGCCACCGGCGTGCAGGTGCTCGAAGCGCTCGACCGGATCAACGTCGATCTCGGCACCACCACCGTGATCATCACCCACAACGCCGGAATCCGGAAGATGGCGCACCGGGTGATCCACGTGGCCGACGGCAACATCGCCGACGTAACGGTCAACGACACCCGCATCGCCGCGCGCGATATCGTGTGGTGATCGCATGCGCGCGCTCGACAAGAAACTCGTCCGCGACATCCGCCGCCTTTGGGCGCAATCGCTCGCCATCGCCGCAGTGCTCGCCGCCGGCGTGATGGTGATGGTGATGAGCTACGGCGCGCAGCGCTCGCTCACCGAAACCCGCGACACCTATTACGAGCGCGCCCGCTTCGCCGATGTCTGGTCAAGCGCCGCGCGCGCGCCGATGAGCCTGGTGCCCGAGCTCGCCGCGATCGAGGGTGTGGCCCGGGTGGAAGCACGGATCAGCGAGTTCGCGATCCTTGATATCGACGGGATGGATACGCCGGGCATGGGCCAGCTCCTGTCGATCCCGGCCTCGGGCGAGCCGCAGATGAACCGGCTGATCATCCGCGAAGGCCGCCTGCCCGAGCCCGGCCACATGCAGGAGGTGGTGGTAAGCGAGGCTTTCGCGCTGGCACATGGGTTTCACCCCGGCGACGGCTTTCACGTCACCCTCAATGGCCAGAAACGACCGGTGACGATCACTGGCGTGGTGCTTTCCCCGGAATTCATCTACTCGATCGGCCCCGGCTCGATCATGCCCGACGATGCGCGCTTTGGTATCCTGTGGTTGCCCGAAGACGTGCTGGCGGCGGCCTTCAACCTCTCGGGCGCGTTCAACTCAGTCACCCTCGGCGTCACTCGCGGCACCGACGTGGAGCAGGTGAAAGACGAGCTGGAAGTGCTGCTCAAGCCCTATGGCGGCACCGGGCCCTATGACCGCGAGCAGCAAACCTCAAACGCCTTCCTTGACGGCGAATTGCAGCAGTGGGACATGATGGTGACCTTCCTGCCGCCGATCTTCCTCGTCATCACCGCGTTTCTCGTCAACATGGTGCTGGGCCGGCTGATCACGCTGGAGCGCGAGCAGATCGGCCTGCTCAAGGCGCTCGGCTACAGCGCGCTGGAAATCGCCTGGCACTACCTCAAGCTCGCCATGTTGATCGGCGCGGTGGGCATCGTGATCGGCTGGGGCACCGGCTACTGGGCGTCGATCGGCATCGCCATCACCTATGGCCAGTTCTTCCACTTCCCCTATCTGGTGTTCCTGCAATACCCCGCCGTCTACGCGCTCTCGGCGATCACCGGGCTGGCGGCCGCACTCTTCGGAGCGGTGTTCGCGGTGCGCCGGGTGGTGGCGCTTTCGCCCGCCGTGGCGATGTCGCCCCCCGCTCCCACGCGCTTCCGGCGCGGGCTGTTCGACCGGTTGATCGGCCTGCTGCGCCCGCGCCAGACGACGATGATGATCCTGCGCTCGCTCGGCCGCTGGCCGCTGCGCGCGGCGATGACCTCGCTCGGCATCTCGATGAGCGCGGCGATGATCGTCGCCGGGTTGTTCATGATCGACAGCTTCGACGAGCTGCTCGATGTCGCCTTCGTGCAGGTCAACCGGCAGGACGCGATCCTCGAGTTCGCCCTGCCCCGGCCCGAGACCGTGCTCGAAGATGTCGAGAACCTGCCCGGCGTGATGGCCGCCGAGGGGGCGTTTTCGGCGCCGGCGCGGCTCTACCATGGCGCGCGCACCCGCACGATCGGCATCGAGGGGCGGCGCGAGGGCGCCCAGCTCGCCCGCGTGTTCGACGGCGACAGCCGGGTGGAAGTGCCGCCCGAAGACGGCATCGTGCTCGAAGCGCGGCTCGCCAACCACCTCGACGCCCGCGTCGGCGACGTGATCGAGATCGAATTCCTGCAGCACGGCGACACCCGCCACCGCGTGGCGGTGAGCGGCACGGTGCAGACCTTCTTCGGCCTCGGCGCCTACATGGATCAAGACAGGCTCGCCGCCCTGCTCGGCCAGGAGCCGCAGGTGCTGATCGCCAACGTGATGATCGACGAGGGCCAGCAGGATGCGCTGTACCAGGCGGTGAAGGACGCCCCGGCAATCTCGGGCATCACGCTGATGAGCCAGGTGCGCAAGAGCTTCGATGACACCATGGCCGAAAGCGCCAATATCTCGGTGGTCATCTTCTCCTTCGTCGCCTCGCTGATCGCTATCGGCGTGGTCTACAACTCGGCCCGGATCCAGCTCTCGGAACGCGCGCGCGAGCTTGCCAGTTTGCGCATCCTTGGCTTTACCAAGGGCGAGGTCAGCTACATCCTGCTCGGCGAGCTGTTCATCATCGTCGCCGTCGCGATCCCGCTCGGGCTCTGGCTCGGGCATGGCATGGCCGCCGGCATGGTCGCCAGTTTCGACAGCGACCTTTACTCGATTCCGCTTATCATTACGCAACAAACCTATATCCGCGCCGCTGGCGTCGTGGCCGGGGCCTCGATCGCCTCGGCCCTGATCGTGCGCCGCAGGATTGACCGGATGGACCTCGTCGCGGTCATGAAAACAAGGGAGTAGCCCATGCGCTTTTCTTTCAGGAATATTGTCGTCGGCGCGCTGGTGCTGGCCGGGATCGGCGCGGCGGGCTACGAGCTGAGCAAGCCCGAGGTGGTGCCGGTCGATATTGCCACCCTCGCGCGCAACCCGCTCGAAGTGACCGTGAACGCCGACGGCATGACCCGGATCAAGAATGTGTTCGAGGTCTCGTCGCCGGTCACGGGCCGGGTGCTGCGCTCACCGGTGCAGATCGGCGATGCGGTGATCGAGGACGAGACGATCGTGGTGCGGATCGAGCCGGGCGAGCCGGCCTTTCTCGACGAGCGCGCCCGCGCCCAGGCCGAAGCCGCAGTGGCGCAAGCGGAGGCGGCGCAACTGCTCGCCGAAGCCTCGCTGCGCGCCGCCGAGGCCGACCTCAACAGCGCCCAGCGCCAGTTCGACCGGATCTATGCGCTGCATGAACGCGAGGCGTCGTCGGATGCCCAGCTCGACCAGGTCGAGGTGGCGCTCGACGTGGCGGCGGCGCAGTTCGATTCCGCCCGCGCCACGCTCAGGATGCGCGACAGCGAGCTGACCGCCGCCCGCGCGGTGCTGATCGAACCCGATGGCAAGGCGAATGCCGACGACATGGCGGGCGATTGCTGCATCTCGCTCACCGCGCCGGTCTCGGGCCAGGTGCTCTCGGTGGTGAACGAAAGCGCGCGCACCGTGGCCGCCGGCACGCCGCTGCTGACGATCGGGCCGCGCGGCGACCTCGAGATCACCGTCGATCTGCTCTCGACCGACGCAGTGCGCATCGCCGCCGGCGCCGAAGCTTACGTGGAACGTTGGGGCGGGACGGACACGCTGGCCGCGACAGTGACCAAGATCGAGCCCGCCGCCTTCACCAAGGTTTCGGCGCTGGGGATCGAGGAACAGCGCGTGAAGGTGCTGCTCGACTTTGTGACGCCCGCCGAAGAACGCCCCGCGCTCGGGCATAATTTCCGCGTCTACCTGCGCATCGTTGAATGGCGCAGCGACGACGTGCTGACGCTGCCGATCAGTGCGCTGTTTCGCGAAGACGGCGACTGGGCGGTGTTCGTGGTCGAGCAGGATATGGCGCGTCTGCGCGAGGTCGACATTGGGCGGCGCAACACCGATTTCGCCCAGGTGCTGGGTGGCCTCGAGCCGGGCGACGTGGTGATCACCCACCCCTCCGACCGGGTCGAGGACGGCGTGCTCGTGGTCGACCGCGACACGCTGCAATAGCGCAGCCAGGTTTTCCAGTCGGCCGCGACAGACACCGCCGGCTTGCCGCATCGGGACGGGCGGCGTGTGAACAGCGGTAACCTTCGCTTCAGAAATGAAGGAGGCGTTAACGCGGTGAGGCCTGTATCTTGTTGAAAGTTTGAGGTTTCCGCGCGAGAAATCGACTCTACTCCCCCAGAATCCTAGAATCCTAGAATCCTAGAATCCTAGAACACCAACCCTGTCGCCGAACCGCAAGCGCAAGCCACCACTCGCGGTCCAGACACAGGGTCCGGTCGAAAGCTGACACGCGCGCTTGCACTTTCGCCGCTTCGGCGGGAGTATTTCCGGCACCGACAGAGGAGGCTGGCCGATGGGCTATGACCAAGCACCGTTCACCAAGGCGGAATATGATCGAAGGCTCGCCCTCGTGCGCGCCGAGATGGCGGCGCGCGGGCTGGATGCGCTGTTCGTCGAAGACCCGTCGAACATGGCCTGGCTCACCGGCTACGACGGCTGGTCGTTCTACGTCCACCAAGGGGTGATCGTCACCCAGGCCAGCGCGCCGCGCTGGTGGGGCCGGGCGATGGACGCGGGCGGCGCACGCCGCACTGCCTGGATTGGCGAGGATGCGCTGCACCCCTACGGTGATGCCTTCGTGCAATCGACAGAACGCCACCCGATGCAGCATCTCGCCGCGCTGCTCAAAGAGCTCGGGTTCGAGCGCGCCCGCATCGGCGTGGAGATGGAAAATTACTACTTCTCCGCCAAGGCCTACGTGACCCTGCTGGAAGAGCTGCCGAGTGCCGAGCTGGTCGACGCGACGGCGCTGGTCAACTGGCAGCGCGCCGTGAAGTCCGACGAAGAGCTCGCCTTCATGCGCAAGGCGGCGCGGATCTCCGAAAAGATCGTCGACGGGGTGTTCGAGCGCGCCGAGCCGGGCCTGCACAAGAACGCGCTGGTTGCCGAGATCTACCGCGACGCGATTCTCGGGCATGGCGACGATTGGGGCGACTATCCGGCGATCGTGCCGATGGTGCCCTCGGGCGCCGACGCTTCCGCGCCGCACCTGACCTGGAACGGCGAAAAGCTGCGCGAGGGTGAGGCGACCTTTTTTGAGGTTTCTGGCGTCTACCGCCGCTACCACGCGCCGTTCTGCCGGACGGTGTTTCTGGGCGAGATGCCCGAGGAGATGCGGCTCGCGGCCGATGCGCTGGTAGAGGGGCTGGAAGCCGGTCTCGAGGCCGCGCGCGCCGGCAACCGCGCCTGCGATATCGCCAATGCGCTCGGCGCCGTTCTGGAGAAAGCGGGGATCGAACGCGGCGCGCGCTGCGGTTACCCGATCGGCCTCAGCTACCCGCCCGATTGGGGCGAACGCACCATTTCTCTCCGCCCCGAAGATCAGACCGTGCTGGAGCCGGGGATGACCTTCCATTTCATGCCGGGGCTGTGGATGGACGGCTGGGGGATCGAGATCACCGAGCCGATCCTGATCCGCTCGGAAGGCAAGGCGGACACCTTCTGCGACCGCCCGCGCGGCGTTTGGGTCAAGGACTAGCGCGCGCGCCGCACCGTGACGATCTCGTGGGCGCCGTAGCCGTTGAACCTTGTAACGGTTGCGGTGGAATAGGCGCCCATGCCGTCAAACACCAGGGTGTCGCCCTCGGCCACGTCGCCGGGCAGCGCCACCGGGTCGGGCAGACGGTCGACCGAGTCGCAGGTGGGGCCGTAGAGCACGCGGGCCACCGGCGCGCCGCCACGCGGCTGGCCATCGGGGGCCACCACCCGCACCCGCTCGATGGCGCCCATCAGCGGCGCCTCGGCCAGCGCGCCATAGATCCCGTCGGTGAGAAACAGCGCCCCGCACGCGCGCACCGCTTTCACCTGTACAGCAAACGAAAAGGCCTCAGCCACCATCGCGCGGCCCGGCTCGCACACGAGCCTGGGCGCGTCGGCCCCGAAGGCTTCGTCGCGGGCGGTGTGGATCGCGTCGAACACCGTTTCCAGCGCCGGCCCGCCCCGCCCCCGGTCGGCCGGGAACCCGCCGCCGACGTTGAGCCGCGCCAGCCGCACATTTGCGATCCGCACAACCTCGGCGCAGGCTTCGACATAGCGCGCCCAGGCTGCGGGCTCGGCGCATTGCGTGCCGGGATGAAAGGTCATCGCCGGGATGAACCCCGCCGCCTTCACCGCGCGCAGCAGCGCCGCCGCCTCCTGCGGCCCCTCGCCGAATTTTTCGCCGAAATCATAGGCCGCGCCGGGCAGCCCGAGGTGCAGCCGCACCGACACTTCCACCCCCATCGGCACCCGCTCGACCAGCTTGGCAAGCTCGCCGAAACCGTCGACCGAATACGAGGCCACCCCGGCCGCGACCGCCGTGGCGATCTCGCTGCGCGAGCGCACCGGGTTGTTGTAGTGCAGCGCCGCCTGCGGGGCGATGGCGCGCACCAGCGCGATCTCGGCGGGCGAGGCGACGTCAAACGCCGTGATCCCGGCGGCGACGAGGTTTTCCAGCACCGCGCGTTCCGGGTTGGCCTTCACCGCGTAGGTCACCAGCCCGTCAAAGCCGGCGCGAAACCGCTGCGCGGTGCGCGCGAGCGCCTCGGGCGCGAAGTAGAACACCGGCCCCTCAGGGCACGCGGCCCTCAGATGTTCGTCGGGCGAGGCCCAGACCTGCGGAAATCGGCTCATGTCAGTCCCCTGTTTTCTGGACAGGATGTCGCAGGCAACCGCCGATTCATAGCGACAGAGCGGCGGAATCGTCGTAGGTTTCCGTCGTATCGACGGAATATCTGGCAGATGGACGACATCGACGAAAAGCTCCTGGCCCTGCTTGGCGCGAATGCCCGCGCGCCCGTGGCCACGCTGGCGCGCCGGCTGGGGCTGGCGCGCTCGACCGTGCAGGCGCGGATCGACCGGCTGGAAGCGCACGGCGCGATCGCCGGCTACGCGCTCAGGCTTGGCCAGAGCGTGGCGCGCGAGGCGATCCGCGCCACCGTGCTCATCACGCTGGAGCCACGCGCGACGGCTGCGGTGCTGATCCGGCTGAAGGCCATGGCCCAGGTCGAGGCCGCGCATACCGCCTCGGGCCGGTTCGACCTGGTGGTGACGCTGGCCGCCCGCTCGACCGCCGAGCTTGACGACACGCTTGACCGGATCGGCGAGATCGGCGGCGTGCGCGGCTCGGAGAGCCTGATCCATCTGTCGACGAAGATCGACCGGCGGGGCTAGCGCCACGGGCGGGGCCGAGCGGCGTTGCGGCCCGGGCCGGCCGGTGCGGGTTTTGCCAAGGGGAACGAGAAGGTTTCAGGACTCGCGTATTTTTTGCCGGACAGCCCGCCAACGCCCAGGCCGTGCTTTCACTTTTCCCGCCAGATACCAAGGAAACCGAGTCGGCGGAAGAGTAGCACGAGCCCACCGGCGAGCCCCGCGAGCAGCGCCACCACCACCCAGAACCCGATCGAATTCTGCGCGCCGGGGATACCGCCCACGTTGATGCCGAGCAACCCGGTGACAAAGCCCAGCGGCAGGAACACCGCCGAGACCACCGAGAGCAGCAGCATCTGCCGGTTCATCTGCTCGGCGCGCTGGTCCATGATCATGTCGTGCACCACCTGGGCGCGGTCGCGGATCGCGTCGAGCTCCTCGGCCAGCCGGGTCACCCGCTCGGTCGCCTCGCGCAGCCGGGCGCGGGCGTGCTGGTCGACCCAGTCGAGGTCTTCGATCTCGAGCGAAGTGAGCGCGTCGCGCTGCGGAAACATGTAGCGGCGCATCAGGATCGCCATGCGGCGGATGTCGGCCAGCTCGCCGCGCAGGCCGGAAAAGCCCCTGTCGGGGGCGTGGTCTTCAAGGTCGTCGATCCGTTCGTTGAGCGCGGCCACCACCGGTTCGGACCGGTCGGCCGAGCGCAGCGCGATGCGCGCGACGAGATCGCCGGGGCTCACCGGACCGGCCCCGCGCGCGAACCCGGCGATCACGTCATCGACCGCGTTCAGCTCGCGCCGCTCGACCGTGACCACCAGCCGGCGCGACAGGAACATCCGCAGCGAGACCATGTCTTCGGGTTCGGCGCCGGGGTTGAGGTTCACCCCGCGCAGGTTCATCAGCACGGTTTGCCCGTGCGGCGTGGCGCGCGGCCGGGTCTCGTCCGCCTGCAGCGCGGCCAGCGTGATCGCGTCAAAGCCCGCGGCGGCAATCCAGCCCTGCCCGTCCGGCCCCGAGGCGTTCACGTGCACCCAGGAAAAGCCACCCTCGGGGGTGGGCTGGTCTTGCGCGCGCGCCGCCGGGGCGACCGCGCCGCCCGCGCCGTCCGGCCCGAAAGCAAATGCCAATACCGCGTCCATCGCACCCCTCCTTGCGCCACCATAGCCCGCGCCGGCGCGCTGTCACCCGAAACCGGCGCAACATCGGCGCAGGCCGGGGCTTTCGCCTTCCCCTCCCCGCCCCCCTCGGGTAAACACCCGGCGACGAGATCACGCCACAAAATCACGGGGTCCCCCGCCATGGCCATGGAAAAAACCTTCGACGCCGCCGCCGCCGAGCCGCGGATTTCTGCCAAGTGGGAAGCGGCGCACGCCTTCCGCGCCGGCGCCAATGCGCGGGTGGGGGCGAAAAGCTTCACCATCATGATCCCGCCGCCGAACGTGACCGGCGCGCTGCACGTGGGCCATGCCTTCAACAACACGCTGCAGGATATCCTGATGCGCTGGCACCGGATGCGCGGGTTTGACACGCTGTGGCAGCCGGGCCAGGACCATGCCGGCATCGCCACCCAGCTTCAGGTGGAAAAGATGCTGACCGCGACGCAGCAGCCGGGCCGGCGCGAGCTGGGCCGCGAGGCCTTCCTTGAGAAGGTCTGGGAGTGGAAGGGGCAATACGGCGGCACCATCGTCGAGCAGCTCAAGCGCCTCGGCGCCTCCTGCGACTGGGAGCGCAACGCCTTCACCATGGCCGGCGCACCGGGCGATCCGCGCACCGGCCACGAGAACTCGCCCAACTTCCATGACGCGGTGATCAAGGTCTTCGTCGAGATGTACAACAAGGGGCTGATCTACCGCGGCAAGCGGCTGGTCAACTGGGACCCGCATTTCGAGACCGCGATCTCCGACCTCGAGGTGGAGAACATCGAGGTCGCCGGCCACATGTGGCACTTCAAGTATCCGCTCGCCGGCGGCGAAACCTACACCTACGTGGAGAAGGACGAGGACGGCAACGTCGTGCTCACTGAAGAGCGCGATTACATCTCGATCGCCACCACCCGGCCCGAGACGATGCTGGGCGACGGCGCGGTGGCGGTGCACCCGTCCGATGAGCGCTACGCGCCGATCGTCGGCAAGCTCTGCGAGATCCCGGTGGGGCCGAAACAGCACCGCCGGCTGATCCCGATCATCACCGACGACTACCCCGATCCCAGCTTCGGCTCGGGCGCGGTGAAGATCACCGGCGCGCATGATTTCAACGACTACGGCGTCGCCACGCGGGGCGGCATCCCGATGTACCGGCTGATGGACACGCGCGGCCACATGCGCGACGACGGGCTGGCTTACGCCGATTGCGCCACCCGCGCGCAGGCGATTGCCGCGGGCGCGTCGTTCACCGGCGAAGAGGTGGATGCGCTGAACCTCGTGCCCGACGATCTGCGCGGGCTCGACCGGTTCGAGGCGCGCAAAAAGGTGATCGAACAGATCAACGGCGAAGGCCTCGCGGTGACCCGGCTCGACGAGGAAGGCACCGAGGTGCCCTACGTCGAGTCCAAGCCGATCATGCAGCCGTTCGGCGACCGCTCCAAGGTGGTGATCGAGCCGATGCTCACCGACCAGTGGTTCGTCGACGCCGAAAAGGTCGTGGTGCCGGCGCTGGAGGCGGTGCGCGAGGGGCGCACGAAGATCATCCCCGCCGCCGGCGAAAAGACCTATTACCACTGGCTGGAAAACATCGAGCCCTGGTGCATCTCGCGCCAGCTCTGGTGGGGCCACCAGATTCCGGTCTGGTACGGGCTCGATCTGTCCTATGAGAGCGACCCCGACACAGACCACGACGGCCAGATAGATCCGGTCGAGATGATGCGGATGCTGATCGACGGCATCGTCAAAATGGGCGAGGTCTACCATTGCGGCGCCACCTTCGACGAGGTGAAGGATCGCTTCCTCGACGACAATGCCGACACGCCCGCCCCGATCGCCCATGCCCGCGTGGTCGAGGTGGAGAGCAAGCGCGCGGCCGAAGAGTTGCTGGCCGAAGCCCTCGCGCAATACACCGTCGACCAGGACCCGACCAAGCTGGTTTACCCGGTCTGGCGCGACCCCGACGTGCTCGACACCTGGTTCTCCTCCGGCCTCTGGCCGATCGGCACGCTGGGCTGGCCCGAGCAGACCCCGGAGCTGGAAAAATACTTCCCCACCGACGTGCTCGTGACCGGGTTCGACATCCTGTTCTTCTGGGTCGCGCGGATGATGATGATGCAGCTCGCCGTGGTCGGCGAAGTGCCCTTCCACACCGTCTACCTGCACCAGCTCGTGCGCGACGAGAAGGGCAAGAAGATGTCGAAGACCACGGGCAATGTGATCGACCCGCTTGAGATCATTGACGAATACGGCGCCGACGCGCTGCGCTTCACGAATGCCTCGATGGCCGCCATCGGCGGTGTGCTGAAGCTGTCGGAAGAGCGCATCAAGGGCTACCGCAACTTCGGCACCAAGCTGTGGAACGCCGCGCGCTTCGCCGAGATGAACGAATGCAAGCCGGTGGCGGGCTTCGATCCGGCCAGCACCAGCCAGCCGGTGAACCGCTGGATCGTCGGCGAGACCGCGCGCGCGCTGGAGGCGGTCAACACCGCGCTCGACGAGTACCGCTTCAACGACGCCGCGAATGAGCTTTATGCCTATGTCTGGGGCAAGGTCTGCGACTGGTACGTGGAGTTTTCCAAGCCCACGCTCGGCTCGGATGATCCGGGCGTCGTGGCCGAGACCCGCGCCACCATGGCCTGGGTGATCGACCAGTGCCTGATCCTGCTGCACCCGTTCATGCCCTTCGTCACCGAAGATCTCTGGGGCCAGATCACCGAGCGTGACCAGCTGCTCGCCCTCACGGATTGGCCCGACTACAAGGCCAGCGACCTCGGCCATCCCGAGAGCGACAGCGAGATGCGCTGGGTGATTTCGCTGATCGAACAGGTGCGCTCGGCGCGCGCGCAATTGCACGTGCCGGCGGGGCTGAAGATTCCGATGATCCTCAAGCAGATCGACGAGACCGGGCGGCGCGCCTGGGCCAACAACGCCGATCTGATCATGCGCATGGCGCGGATCGACAGCCTGGCCGAGATGGACACGCTGCCCAAGGGCTGCGTCACCATTCCGGTCGAGGGCGCCACCTTCGCCCTGCCGCTGGCCGAGGTGATCGACGTGGACGAGGAAAAGGCGCGGCTCGAGAAAACCCTTGGCAAGCTCGACAAGGAGATCGCCGGGCTTGCGGGGCGGATGAAGAACCCCAAGTTCGCCGAGAACGCGCCGCAAGAGGTGGTGGCGGAAGCCCGCGAAAACCTCGCCGCGCGCGAAGACGAGGCGGGCAAGATCCGCGACGCGCTGGCGCGGCTCGCCGAACTCGGCTGACACCGGCGCGCCTAGCGACAGACCCCCAAGGCCCGGCCCCGCGCCGGGCCTTTTTCGCAGCCCCACCACAACGTGCGAAAATCGCCCGGCGCGGATCCCGCGGACGGTGAATTCCGCGCCCCAAACGCCTATATATGGGTCTTGTCAGGAGCTGCGCGATGATGACTTCGGATCTGTCCCGTCTTGCCGAACGCCGGATGCTGGCGGCGCTGGCCGAGGGCAAGCTGTCGCACCTCGCAGGCGAAGGCCAGCCCCTGCCCGCCCATCCCGAGGAAGCCTATATCGACCCCGGCGAGGCTGTCGGCTACCGGATCATGCACGAGGCCGGGTTCGTGCCGCAGGAGCTGGAGCTGGGAAAAAAGCTCACCGCAGCCCGCGAGGCCTGGGCCGCCGCTCACGACGAGGACGAGAAGCACCGGTTGATGGGGCTGATCGCCGACCTTGAAATGCGCCGCAACATGGCCCGCGAAACGCGGTTGCAGATGATGCACCACCGATAGGAGGCGCGCATGCGCAGTTGGCACCGGTTGACCGAACAGCAGATCAAGAAGGCCGAGGCCGAGGGTAAGCTCACAGGCCTCGCAGGCGAGGGCAAGCCCCTGCCCGATCGCCCCGGCGACGCGTTCATCGACGCGGGCGATGCGATTGGCCACCGGATCATGGCCGAGGCCGGCGCGCTGCCCGAGGAGATCAAGCTCAAGCGCGCGCTCGACGAGGCCCGCGCCGCCTGGGCCGCCGAGACCGACCCGACCGAGAAGAAGAAAAAGATGGCGGCGATCGCCGATCTGGAGCTGCGCCATGCTATTGCCCGCGAGGCGCGGCTGAAATTCTTCGGCCGCCGGGGCGACTGAGGCGCGCGCCTCAGAACCGGTAGCTGAGCGTCAGATCCGCCGACACGACCGGCGCTTTCTCGTGCAAGGTCATGTAGGGGTTCAGATAGGCGCCAAGATCGGCCTGAATGCCGAACAGATCGAGTCCGACCCCCGCGGTCGGGATCGGCACCGTCGGCAGGCCGTAGGGAAACTTGAACGTGGCGCCTTGCGACGACTCGATCCTGACCGGCGCCCAGAAACCGCCCCGCCATGTCGTCATATCATTCTGCGTGTATTCCGCCCCCACATGGGCGGTCTCGTAGTTCAGAACGTAGCTGCCGTAGCGGCCCCACATTTTCTGGTATCCGGCGGCAAACAGCCACTTGTCACCCAGCTCATAAGCGGCCTCGAGCTTGAGCTGGCTCGGCAGGTCCGCGAAATCCGTGCGCCGGGTCGTTCCCGCCCCGTCCGTGACGATGGATTTCACCTTCAGCGTGGTGTCGATATCCGTGTAGGATACGCCGAGCGTGAGCCGTTCGGTGGGCCGGTAGGCGGCGCTGACCCCGAAGCTCATCGCCGTCGCATGCACCGAGGCCACTTCGCGCCCGACCGACCCGGAATGTACGCCGCAGCTGTTGGTCTTGCAGTCGATCCAGTCGACGTTGACGCCAAAACTCAGGTTCGGCAGAGACTCGTGCGACACGCCAAGCGCGAACCGATTGACCAGGGTCTTGGAATCGATATCGCCGTCGAATGTGCCCGAGATGCCCGGCAGCAGGTAGCGCAGGAAAACGCTTTCCGGCTCGTTCGCGCCGAAAGCGCCGCTGGAGCGGGCGTGGATCCGGTTGTAGCGCGCCATGCCGAAGGTGACGTCAAAGCCGGTGTCTTGCAGGAATGTGAGCGGAATCGCCACGCCGACGAAGGTATAGGGCCTGAGCGCGGCATCGACCTGGCGGGTGCCGGTCAGCGTGATCTGGTCGACATTCACAAGCAGCGACGAATTGTAGAACACCGCGTGCGGGTCATCCGCCGTGGCGGTGCCGGTCGCGCCCATCGCCAGGTGGCGCGCGCCCACCCCCATCACCGCGTCCGAGCCCTCGGCCACGAAGCTGCGCCCCTGCGCGGTGGCCGCCCCGGCCAGCAGCCCGAGCGCCAATGTGAGCGCGATGTGCCCCGATGTCATGGTGTCCGACGCCATCCCCAGCTCCGTCCTGTTTGAGACGCAGACTAGGACGGATCGGGCAGGTGCGGCAATCCACCGCGTGACAAAGGCCGCGGGCGTGACCGCCTTGCCTCAGCGCAGCGCGGGCCCCACCCGTTCGCCCGCGCGCATCATGCCCAGCCCCTTGTGGCAGACCAGCGCCAGCGCCCGGCGCGCGGCCCGGCCGGTCATGAGCCTTGCTCCTGTTATCGCTACCATCTTGCCTGGGAGTGCCGCGCCTTGGCTGCACCCCCTTGCCCACGCGCCGCGATTCTGGCCAAGTGCCTGCATGACCAAAGGCCCGCGCTACACCCCGCTCGTCCAGTCCTTGCCCGCCACCGTGCCCTTCGTCGGCCCGGAGGCGATGGAGCGCGCGCGTGGCCGCCCGTTTCGCGCCCGGCTTGGCGCGAATGAAAGCGTGTTCGGCCCCTCGCCGCGGGTGATCGAGGCGATGGCGGCGGCGGCACGCGAAACCTGGAAATACGCCGACCCCGAGAGCTTCGATCTGCGCGCAGCGCTGGCGGCGGAGCTGGGCGTGGCCCCGACCAACATCGCCGTCGGCGGTGGCATCGACGGGCTGCTCGGCGATCTGGTGCGCCTTGTCGTGAGCCCCGGCGATCCGGTCGTCACCTCCGCCGGCGCCTACCCCACCTTCAATTACCACGTCGCGGGCTACGGCGGCCGGCTCGTCACCGTGCCCTACACGGGCGACGCCGAAGACCCCGAAGCGCTGATCGCCAAGGCCACCGAGACTGGCGCCAAGCTTGTCTACATCGCCAACCCGGACAACCCGATGGGCAGCTGGCACCCCGCCGACCGGATCCAGGCGATGATCGACGCGGTGCCGGACGGCTCGCTGATGGTGCTTGACGAGGCCTATATCGAATTCGCTCCCGCTGGCACCGCCCCCGCCATCGACCCCGAGGACGAACGGGTGATCCGCATGCGCACCTTCTCCAAGGCGCATGGCATGGCCGGCGCGCGGCTGGGATATGCGATTGCGGCGCCGGGGCTGGTGACGGCCTTCGACAAGGTGCGCAACCATTTCGCCATGAGCAAGGTCAGCCAGATTGGCGCGCTCGCGGCGCTGGCCGACACCGACCACCTCAGCCAAGTGCAGGCCGCCGTGAGCGTGGCGCGCGGGCGGCTTACCGAGATCGCAGGGGCGAACGGGCTCACCGCCCTGCCCTCGGCGGCCAATTTCGTCGCCATCGACTGCGGCGGCGACGGCGCCTTCGCCCGCGCCGTGCTCGAAGAGTTGGCGGCGCGCGACATCTTCGTGCGCATGCCCTTCGTCGCGCCGCAAAACCGCTGCATCCGCGTCTCGGCCGGCACGCCAGAGATGCTCGACCTGCTTGAGCACGCCCTGCCCGAGGCGCTGGCCGCCGCCCGCGCCGGATGAGCCCCGCCGACTGGGGCGCGATGCCGCATTCGGCAAAATCCACATCTAAGATATCGGTTTGCCACCAGAACCGCGCCCGAGGAGGATCCCATGCGCCAATCGCTCCTGATGGAGAAATACCCGACCTTCGATCTCGACATCGCGAAGTCCGAGACCAGCTGCGGCAGCGTCGATGACATCCTCGCCCGGCTGAAAGACAAGATCGACGCCCACCCCAAGGTGGCCTACATCGCCACCTTCGATCACTACGCCCACACCACGGCGATCGGCGGCACGATTGCCGACGAGATCAAGGACGCGAAGAACATCATCTTCTGCTTCGGCGTGATGATCCCGAACCCGCATGTGCTGTCGGTGCGCCCGCGCTCGATCGGCGTGGCCGACATGGGCGACCGATTCCATCTGTCGTTCCTCGAGCCGCCGATGGAGCTTGCGACGAAGGAAATGGAAGCCTGGTGCAAGGCGCTGGCCGACAAGGTCTGATCAAAGAATGTGCGCGGGCCGGTGCTGCCGGCCCGCCGCCGCACGCCTTGGCTCAGGCCTCGGCGATCACCGCCGCCGCCGCCGCCAGCGCGCCGTCGCCATGCGCGATGCCCAGCGCCTTGAACCCGGCCTCGATCACCCCGAGCGCACCCATCAGCATATGCGCGTTGAGATGGCCCATGTGCCCGACGCGGAAAAACCGGTCCGCCTCGGGGCTGCCCGGCTCGGCCATGCCCAGCCCGATTCCCAGCGTCACCCCGGCCTTTTCCTCGACCCAGCGGCGCAGCCGCGTGCCGTTGTCGCCACCGAGACGGAGCGCCGTGACAGCATGGCTGCGCAAAGTCGGATCTGAAATGTTCATTTCCAGCTCGCCACCCTGCCCCCAGGCCTCGAACGCCGCCCAGGCCGCGCGCGCGAGCATTTCATGGCGCGCCCAGACCGCCTCGACCCCGCCTTCCTCGGCGATCATGTCGAGCGCCTCTCGCAGACCCAGCAGGTGATGCGTGGGCGCCGTACCGCCGAAATACTGGTAGAAAAAATCGGGCTCGGAGCGCGGCCCCCAATCCCAGTAGAAGCTCGCAGTGCGGGCCTGGCGCGCCGCCGCCTTGTCGCTGAAAAACACGAAGCCCAGCCCCGGCGGGGTCATCAACCCCTTCTGGCTTGCCGCCACCATCACGTCGACGCCCCAGGCGTCCATCTCGAACCGGTCGACCGCCAGCGAGGCGATGCAGTCGATCATCAAGAGCGCCGGGTGGGCGAGCTTGTCGAGCACGGCGCGCAGGCCGGGTACATCGTTTTTCACGCTGGTCGAGGTATCGACATGCACCGCGATCACGGCCTTGATCTCGTGCGCCGTATCCGCCGCCAGCGCCGCCTCGGCGCGGGCCAGGTCGATCGCCGCCGCCTTGCCGAAGTCGATCATCTCCACCACCGCGCCGAGCCGCTCGAACACCACGCTCCAGCCGGCGGCGAACCGCCCTGTAGACAGCACCAGCACCTTGTCGCCGGGCTCGACGGTATTCGACGCCGCCGCCTCCCAGGCGCCATGGCCGTTGGCGATGTAGATCGCCGCGTGGCCAGCGGTGCGCGCCACCGCCTTGAGGTCGGGGATCAGCCCCGCCACCATATCCACCAGCGCGCCCTCGTAGATGTTCGGCGCGGCGCGGTGCATCGCGGTCAGCACCCGGTCGGGCATCACCGAGGGGCCGGGAATGGCAAGATAGGGGCGGCCGTGGGAAAGGGTCATGTCGTCCTCATGCATTGATCCGCCAAGCGGTAGGCCGGTGGGCGGGCGCAGTCAATCGCGCGCACCGACCCCGCGACAGATTGGCCGACATGGCAAAGCCCCGTCCGGCAAGGGGAGCGGACGGGGCTTTTTCGCGCCCAGTCTGGGGGGGCAGGGAAGAGCGCGAAGGGGGTGAGGCGGGCCTTGATGGCCCGCCGCAGTCAGGCGGCGCGCATCGCCGTGGACGATGCGAAGGCGCGGGCATCCTCGGTGGCCATCGCCTCGACCAGCGCGCGCGCGCCGGGGCCGCGATGCACGGTGTAAGGCGCCGGCAGTCCGCCGGCGGTTTCGAGCACGTCGAGCGTAACGATGCCGGGCACCGCCGAGGGCGCGAGCATCAGCGCGCCGCCATCGGCAAAGATCACCTCGTCATTCTCGAAATGCAGCGACACCGATTCCACCGGGCGCAGGCCGCGGATCCGGTCGATGCCGCGAAACCCTTCCAATGCCTTCGCGGGGACGAGCGCGAAGGGATCGCCGGTCAGGGCTTCGGCGGCATCGCTTTCGATCATTGTGATCTGCTCGGGTAGCAACACCATCGGCTCGTCGTTGCCGATCGCCCCCATCGGCACATGGATCGGCACGGCAAAGGCGGGCAGATCGCCAGCAGCGGCGAAATGGGTGCCCCGGGTCACGGCCACGACCGCCTGCAAGTCGTTGTCGAACGTCATCACCAGGTCACCCACGCCGATCGCCTCGACCGGGCGCCAGCCGGACGCGGTGGCAACGCGCGTGCCGCAGGTGAAGCCCTTGAGCCGATAGGCGCCGCCGTCATCGTGGCCGGACTGGCCGCTGCCCTCGTCGGGCCGGAAGCGCGTGGCGCGCTCGCGCTGGTGCATGTTGAGCAGACCGAACATGTGTCATCCCCAGTGGCGAGGCCGGGTGGCAGCCCGTGTGGCCTCATTGTGTCGATAGGTAAGGATTGAGTGACGCTCGGGGAGATTCTTCGGCGCGAATAAGGCGTTGTTGGGGCATTGCCGTGAATTCTGGCAACAGCGCCCGGCCGCTCGGGCCACTGTCGCCGTCAAGGCACCAATCAGGCTCAGTCGAACCGGTATCCGAATCGGAAAATGTCGCCGGCACAGGCCTCGGCGACGATCTCCGCCGCCGAATCGCCGTAATAGGCGCGGTAGTCACGCGCCCGGTTCGAGGTATTCTCGCGCCCGATCTCTGCGAGCGAAAACCCCAGGTGCGCCTCCAGCGGGGCAAGATCCTCGGCCAGATGCTCGAGCCGGGCAAACAGATCGCACCGCTCCACCCCCGCGCCGTCGGTCACGTAGCGGCCATAGGGATAGCCCCGCATCCCCGCCACGGTCTGCGGGTCGGCGATGAAGCTGGCAAAGTCCCTGCCCTTCGCCAGCGCCACCGCCGGGTGGTCGAAGCCCTGGTCGCGCAGCCAGTGATAATAGCTCACCATCCGGTCCCAGGGGTTGCGCACCAGGGTGAAGACGAAAAACGCCTCGATCTCGTCCTGGTCGACCAGCCCGTACAGGTCGGTGAGCATCGAATGCTTCCACAACCGCCCCGAGGCCTGCACGCCATTCACCCGGTGGCGGCGTTTGAGCGCCTTTGGCGTGTCGCCCAGCAGGATGTCGTCGGCCTTGGCGCGCGCCTCCAGCGCCAGCGCCAGCGAGGTGCCGCCGGTCTTGGGGGCATGAACGAAGATATAGCGGCGACCGCGCGAGATGATCATGGCCCGAGCCTAACGCGCGCCCATGGGCCGCGCCACTCCCTCTTCTTCGGTCCCCAAATACCTCGGGGTCCGGGGCCGCGCCCCGGTCCTGCACGCGTCACGCGCGCTACATCCGCATTGACGCCCGCAACGGCGCAATGCCAAATCCTCGGGCCGCATATTGCAGGGAGGACCACATGGGCTGGCTGAAAGACGAAACCGGGCTCGAGAAGACCGCCGCCAACCACGTCGCGCTCACGCCGTTGTCGCACCTGAACCGGGCCGCCGCGCTCTTTCCCGACAAGACCGCCATCGTCGACGGCGCGCGCCGCTTCAGCTACGCCGAGTACCGCGCCCGCGCCTCGCAGCTCGCCGCCGCACTGGCGCGCGCCGGGGTCGCCCCCGGCGACGTGGTCGCCACCCTCCTGCCCAACATCCTCGCCCAGGCCGAGGCGCATTGGGGCGTGCCCGCCACCGGTGCGATCCTCAACACCATCAACATCCGCCTCGATGTCGATACCGTCGCCTATATCTTCGGCCATGGCGGCGCGAAGATCGTGCTGGTCGATACCGCCTTCCTTGGCCTCGCCGAGGCCGCCGTGGCGCGGATGGAAGGCGATGCCCCCC